>Ga0163144_10022104_pt1 | contig 12622 bp, 7 predicted proteins | sample OliLak19BULKMAT1_FD_123175 | JGI IMG/M metagenome (GOLD analysis project Ga0163144, IMG submission 123175) | Freshwater microbial mat bacterial communities from Lake Vanda, McMurdo Dry Valleys, Antarctica - Oligotrophic Lake LV.19.BULKMAT1 | ecosystem: Environmental > Aquatic > Freshwater > Lake... | reverse complement strand
CCTAAAAACACTTGCGGGAATGGACCTTGGTCTGTTGCCCAGGTATTTGTAGTAGGCGTACAATCCTGCGGTTTCCATGAGGCTGCTGACCTGCCTAAAAACATTTCAGCCAACTCCACCCCTACCGTGGAGTCAAAAATAACTTTGGCAAGCGGGGGCGCTATCAGCGATGTGAATATTAAAAAAATTCAAGGCACACACACGTTTTTCAAAGACCTTGAAGCGCACCTGATTAGCCCATCGGGCACGGATGTGTTGTTGTGGAAGGACAAGTGCCCTCAAAATACCAGCTTTAATTTCGGCATCGATGATGTCGCAACAGGAGTCTTTGGTTGCCCTCCGCCGAATAATGGTACGATCTACAAGTCCACTGATCCACTGAGCGCTTTCATTGGTCAAACTGCTGCAGGAGTATGGACACTCCGGGTCAAAGACAACCAGATTAGTTCAGGCGGCTCCCTGTTGGCATTTGAGCTGGAAATTTGTTCCAATGTGGCCCTCAACCCGCCATTGATCATTAAAAATGATGTCTTGACCCTTGCGCCAGGCAATAACGCTGCCATCGGCGAAGATTTGCTGAAAGCAGAAGATGCTGACAACGGGCCATCAGAACTCCTATTTACCTTGATGAGCCTTCCGAAAAATGGGCAATTGTTCGTGAACGGCGTGCCGGCCACAGTAGGCACGCAATTTACGCAGACGGATATCACCAACGGTGCTTTGCGCTATTTTGATTTTGGTCTCAATCTGGGGGCTGATAGTTTTAATTTCTCCGTTACTGACAACCAAGGCGGTTTGGCCAAAGGCACTTACGTGGTACAGCCCTTCGCGGTTAGTACCCATGAACCGAATGCAAGCATTACGTTTGATCTTGCACCCAACCCGACCAGCGCTACTACGGTGCTTTTCCTGAGCCAAAGCCTCCGCAGCGAAGCACGTGTCACCTTGTTCAACCTCGCCGGACAAGCAGTTGGCAACTGGCAACTGGCTGCTGGGGCTAATTCCTTGCGCATGGAAATGGAGCATTTACCGAAAGGGGTGTATGCCGTTTCTTTGGAAAATGAGCAAACGAAAAGTGTGAAGAAATTGGTGCTGCAATAAAACATTGTCGATTAAATAATTGTCTCATCTGGCGAATATGGCCAGATGAGACAATCAAGAAATTTTACAAAAACTACTTTTCATCACCCATCCAATTTTGGATGATTTTTTAAACATGACTATGCGCCTTTTTATTACGCTTATCCTTGGGCTTGGACTAGGTTTTTCCAGCCTGTACGCTCAAAATGCCCCGGATTTTTGGCGGGCTGTTTCTCCCGATGGAGTTGTGCTTCCCGAAAATGCGGAACGCCAGCAACATCCACTTATTTACCAGGGTTTTAAGCTCGACTACGCACAAATGGCAGCCTACATGAATCTGGCACCACGCGAGTACAGTACTGCTGCCGGGCAAAAAAAATTCCACATTGTATTGCCGTTGGCGAATGGTTCCAGGGAAACCTTTGCCGTGGTGAAAACCCGCGTGATCGACGCAGCATTGGAAGCCCTTCATCCCGAAATCGGAACTTATGCTGGTGTGGCAATGAATCATCCAGGCATGCAAGTCAGAATTACCATTACGCCAAGTTGGGGTTTTAGGGCCATGATTATGCGCGCTGACAAAGGCGTTGAGTATGTAGAGCCCTTGGCAGAATGGCAGAACAAATATTACATGGCTTATGACAGAACCGATCTGCCGCCCGACCCGAGCCATGCACAGGCGCAGTTTTGCCAAGCGGTGCATCCGCAAATTGCGGAGCAGGTACAAGAGCAGCCGTCCCCGCGCTTTAGTCCGGGTGAAGGGACTCCGGGCGAAGGCGAGAAACTCTTGGGCGGTCCCGTCAATTTAAAAGTTTACAGGCTTGCCTGCGCTGCCACCGGAGAATTCTCGCAAGACAATGGCGGCAACAAAGATGCTGTTTTCCAAAAAATAACAACAGTAATCAATCAGCTGAACGGCTTGGTGGAACGTGATATCAACATCCGTTTGATACTCATTCCAGAGTCGTTTAATGTTATTTTTCTTGACCCTGCAACAGATCCTTACACAGGTTCGGGTGTAGGAACCTGGATAGACGAAAATCCGGCGGTATTAAACCAGAACTTGCCAGGCTTTGGCCTTTACGACATTGGGCATGTATTTGGGCGCTATCAAGGCGGCAGCACAATCGGCATTGCGCAACTGAGCTCCTGCTGTTCTTTCTTCAAAGGCAAAGGTGCTTCATCTGACAACATCCCATACGGTGACTATTTCATGGGCATTGTTGCCCACGAAATGGGCCACCAATGGAGTGCAGGACATACTTTCAACCAATGCAATCCCGGAGATGGATTTAGCTACGAATCGGCTTGTGAGCCAGGCGGCGGCAATACCATTATGGGATACAACTCTTGTGGCGCCGGTAACAATACAACGGGTGGCAGGGATCTGTTTTACCATGCCTGTACCATGACTGAAATACGTCAATTTGTCGAAATGGACGGCGGTTCTACCTGCGGTACGAGTTTGGCAACCACGAATAATGCGCCGATGGCAAGTACCCCCTATCCCGCGTTAACACATATTCCCATCAATACTCCGTTTCAGTTAACCGGTTCGGCTGTCGACCCTGATGGAGATCCAATGACGTATTGCTGGGATCAAATTGATTTAGGTCCCACAAGTCCTTTGGGCACCCCGGCGTTGTCGGCACCAACTTTCCGTTTCTTTGAGCCAACTGCTGAGCCGACCCGAACTTTCCCCCGAATCCAAACAGTAATTTCAAATAACAACAGTAAAACAGAGGTACTACCCGCCTACGCACGCGACCTGAATTTTGCTTTTGTCGTGCGCGACAATCAACCCAATGGCGGCGGTGTAGCAACGGCAACGGTGAAGCTTCGAGCCAATGCACAGGCAGGACCGTTTCTGGTAACCTATCCAAATGAAGGCAGCCCTTCCTGGAATGTTGGGGAGTACCAAACGATCCTATGGGATGTTGCCAACACAGATAAAGCCCCGATAAATTCCAAAAAAGTAAACATCAAACTCAGCGTCAACAATGGCCTTGACTATCCCATAACCCTAGCCACCGGTGTTCCGAATATTGGACGGTATTGCATCCTTGTACCAAATCAGGTTGGAAGCAACAATCGCATCAGGTTAGAAGCGGCAGACAATGTATTTTTTGATATTTCTAATGCACAATTTCCAATAGTACAAGGGACAATTCCTTCGTTTTCAATGTGTGCCGCATCATTGGTGGATTTTGCCTGCTTGCCCGGGGTGTACACCAACCAGATCAGCACCTTTGCCACAGCAGGTTTTTCCAATCCGATCACACTTTCCGCTACAGGCTTGCCGAACGGCGCAACGGCTACTTTCAGCCCAAATCCAGTGCAGCCGGGCAGTAGCGCTACCATGACCATTTCGTTTCCAAGCAACGCGCCTGAGGGCACATTTGATGTGACTGTTTCAGGAGTAGCGGGCGCTACAAACCTTTCTTCTCTGGTGACGCTGAAGGTTGTTAACAACGATTTGGCTGCATTTGCGCCACTATCGCCAGCGAATGGTGCTGCGGGGGTCAACTTGAACCCATTGCTTGTTTGGAATGGGGTACCCGATGCCGATCTTTATGACATTGAACTGGCAACCAACCCTTCGTTTGACGCTTCAGTACTTGTTGTGTCAGGGCAAAATATTGTAGCCGGCAATTTTCAGGTATCGATTGCCTTGCAAGAAGGCGCGGTGTACTATTGGCGTGTACGGGCTAAAAATGATTGTGGGGTGTATGCCTGGTCGGATGCCCAAGTATTCGTCGTAGCCGTGCAAACATGCAATTCATTTGAAGCAACCGACCTGCCCAAAAATATTTCAGCGAATACAACACCTACTGTGGAGTCAAAAATAACGCTTACAAGTGGTGGTGCCATCAGCGACTTGAATATTAAGAAAATTCAGGGCACGCACACGTTTTTCAAAGATCTTGAAGCGCACCTAATCGGCCCTTCTGGTACTGATGTTTTATTGTGGAAGGACAAGTGCCCTCAAAGCGCCAACTTCAATTTCGGCATCGATGATGGTGCGGCAGGTACCTTTAATTGTCCCCCCCCGAACAATGGTTCTGTTTACAAGCCCTCCGCTTCGTTGAACGCTTTCATTGGTCAGCCAGCTGCAGGGGTGTGGACACTCCGGGTGAAAGACAATATGATCAGTTCGGGCGGAACACTGCTAGGCTTCGAACTGGAAATTTGTTCCGGTGTGGCCCTTAACCCGCCGTTGATCGTCAAAAACGATGCCTTGGCGCTTGCGCCGGGCTCCAATGCTTCCATCGGCGATAATTTGCTGAAAGCCGAAGATGCCGATAATGGGCCTTCAGAGCTTGTGTTTACCATGATGACCCTTCCCAAAAATGGACAATTACTGGTAAATGGCGGGGTCGCCGTAGCCGGTACACAATTTACCCAGACTGACATCAGCAATGGCAGCTTGCGCTACTACGATTTTGGCCTTAATGTAGGTTCAGATAAATTCAACTTCTCGGTTACCGACAACAATGGCGGTTTGGAAAAAGGGACTTACATGATCCAACCTTTTGCGGTCAACACGCATGAGCCCAACGGAGCATTTTCCTTCGACCTTGCACCCAACCCTGCTGGTTCGGTCGCTGTGCTTTCACTTACCCAGAGCTTGAGCAGCGAAGCCCGCGTTACCTTGCTCAACCTGGCTGGCCAAGTTGTTGGCAACTGGCAATTGGCAGCAGGGGCTTATTCCCTGCGCATGGAGCTGGGCAATTTACCGAAAGGTGTGTATGCGGTTTCTATGGAAAATGAGCAACTGAAAAGTGTAAAAAAACTGATCCTACAGTGAGGTATCACAGTTGAAATAAATTGAAAAGCACTGGGTGGCAATAATCTGCTCCCGGTGCTTTTTCTTTGCTCCCGTACAAATTGCCTATTTTGGCCCCATCAACCCAAAATATTTGTTTCAAATCACTGAATATCAACCTACTGTATGGACATTATACCTTCCTTCGACCTACTTGACGGCAAACTTGTTCGTTTGCGTCAAGGCGATTTTGAACAAAAAACCGAATATGCTGCATCACCGCTGGATTTGGCGAAAGAATTGGAAGCCGCAGGCATTCGACGATTGCACATGGTCGACCTTGATGGTGCCCGCAGCGGCAGCCCATTAAACTTGCATATTTTGGCATCCGTTGCTGCCCACACACGCCTGGAAATAGATTACGGTGGCGGCTTGCGTTCTATCCCATCCCTCAAACAGGTGTGGGATGCTGGTGCCATGATGTTTTCCGTCGGCAGCGTAGCGTTATTGGCCCAGGATGAATTTGGCGCATGGGTAGAGAAATTTGGGGCCGACCGATTTTTGGTGGGCGCCGATGTACGCGACCGACAGCTTGCTGTACACGGCTGGAAAGAGCAAACCAGCGTCGGTATTTTTGACTTCCTGACTAAGATGCAGCAAATGGGCATCACGCAGGTATCGGTGACGGATATTGAACGCGATGGGGAGTTGAGCGGGCCAGCGTTGGACCTTTACCGCGATATTGTGCAGGCATACCCGGAAATGAAATTGGTGGCCAGTGGCGGCATCAGCAGCGTAGCCGATTTAGAGGAACTCAATGCCATTGGTTGCGATGGGGCCATCGTAGGAAAGGCGTTTTTTGAGGATAAAATACCGCTACAGTATTTTAGGGTGTTTTCGAAGGTGTGAGTTCAAACACCACCGGTTTCGACGGGCTAACATCCAAATCCAACGCCGTCGTCTGCAAGTTAAGCAGGTACAATCCATCCCGAACCTCATTGGGCACATAAATCATTTCCGTAATCGTGCAATGGCTGCGCACCGCCTTGGGGTACTGCCAAAAAGCCCGGTGCCCCAGCAGTTGCCCACCATCTTCTTCACGATCGACGGAAGGCAAATCGAGCAGGAGGTGTTGCACGCCGTTTTCAGCTAAAAAACGCAGCGATTCGTGGTGCATATAGGGCGGATTAGAACCAGACCAGTTGGTTTTAATCTTAAGTTGATCATTCGGAAGTGTACTGATAATCAATGCTTCGCACTCGTTTTTATCAAAAATTTCTTCCAACTGGTCTTTAAAGATGACCCGATCGCCATCTTCCGTTTTTCGGGGGTACAAACGCACGATTTTTGCCAGAAAATGATGCTCTAGCAGGCACTCCCGCAGCACATAACGCTCGCGGGCGATGTGTCCGACACACTCGGTATGGGTGCCGTTGCCGTGTGGATTGAGCCTGACATTGAAAAAGTTGACCACCCCGCCATGAGCAGTGCTGCCCACAAAATCACCCGCCACCACGGGCGTAAACTCGGGCATCGGTGCCCAAAAGCAATTGGGGTTCTCGGTGCCGTTCCGCAAGGGTATGGAGAGGTCGATAGGTTTAGACAAATCGGCACTGTATATTTTATCGTTATGCTCGATAGTAATTTTCATGATATCTCTAGCTTTTTGTTATAAAACACTATCATTTTGTTATTAAAACAAACTCAATAGCATTATGCCAGCAATAAAAATTGCCAGAAACAACTGCGCATACAGCCGTTCCCGAGCGATGAGTGAATTGATGTTTGTATTGCCCAAAGTTGCATTTCCCGCCCGAATAATTTGCACCAATACCAGCGAAATGAGGGTGTAGCAAAGCAAGTAAATTTTATCCATCATCACCATATAACCCACATCCGGCAAGGCCCCACTGTACGATTGTTGCAAAAAAACAGCGGTGAGCAATGCACCAATAGGCAGGGAAGAGCGCGTATCCAGGTGTTCGGGATGTAACAGTAGTGATCCAATACTGACAAGCATCACGACAAACAGAGGCAAGAGCATTTTTAACAAAAAATAGGTAATCGGGCGTGCCAAGGTGATGCTGAAGGTTAGTTTGCTGTACCGTTGGGCGTTTTCCTCGGGGTTGCCAAAATTGGTACCGTAGTCGTTCAGTTTTGTATCAAGCCGACAACCCTTGTTTTCCCAACCCACCAGGCTCAAATCCTTGCGAATTATGGCACCGCTGGTATCCGGGATGTACATTAATTTTTCTATCGGGAATTCCGGGTTCTCAATTTGAATATCGAGCTGGTGTTGATCGAGTGGAAAATGGTTGAGCGCGAACGGATGGAAAAACCGGGCTTCTATTCTAAATATTTTATATTTCGTGCCATCCTTCAAAACGACGGGCGTACTGTCTCCATCAAAAGTGGCATTGTTCATGCTCCATTTCTCTATAGAATTAACAAACTCTATATGGGTTGGATCAATGTCGCCCCGCCATTTAAACCAGATATAAAAATCGGCATAGAAGGAATGTTCCTCCATGTTCAGGCCATATAAATTGGCGAGATAAATCCCTGTGCGCACCTGCTCAGGTTGAGCGTGCGCAAAGCCATAAGTGGCGCATAACAGCAGGGCCAATAATTTACATTTCAATGGATGATTCCGCATGGTATCCAACTTTTATTGGCCAAATGTAATTCGAGCTTCTCTGTGTTTTGCTTAGACGATGAAATTTGGCACAAAAAAAGCCCTTTCGGGGGAGAAAGGGCTATGGTGTAGTTGGAGGTGTTGGTTCAACGGGGATTAATGTTTCGTGTTTTGCCAAAATAACCGAAGCGGGAGCCCAGGGCACATCTGGTGAAGTGGGGATTAGTGTTCAAGGGATTAATAGTTGGTCGGGGCCGAGGTTTGGGGTGGCTTTCATGTGGTTTTGCAGGTTAATGCTGGGGGCAGGGAAAGCGTGAACAATTTCGTAAAAAAAATAAAACGGTGGACGGTAGACGGTGGACGGTGGACGGTTTGCACATCATCTGCTCAATTATTTAGCATTGATTTTCAGCACTTTAAGCCCAAAAAAATGCAGGTAATAGCAGCTTAGGAGGTGAAAATAAATACCAAGCCAAAGATCAAATGTTGTGCAACCCGACCATCCACATCGTTTACCGTCTACCGTCCACCGCAACTACTTTCAAATACTTTTTCACCAAATCCGCCTTTTTAATTGCCGCTTCAATGGAGTCTGCCGTAATATTCGCATGGCCCATTTTCCGGAATGGGGAAGTGTGTGCTTTGCCATACAGGTGCAGGTAAACCCCATCCAGTGCCAGGCACTGCTCCGCGCCTTCGTACTGCACAGGCCCTTTGTGCCCTGCTTCACCGAGCAGGTTAATCATTACGGCGGCCGCTACTTTCTGGGTGCCGGAGCCGAGCGGGAGCCCGGTGATGGCGCGCAGGTGTTGCTCAAACTGGCTGGTGATGGCGCTGTCTATGGTATGGTGTCCGCTGTTATGGGGGCGCGGCGCCGATTCGTTGACCAACAGTTCGCCCGATTTGGTCAGGAACAATTCAACGGCCAGTAGTCCGCAAAGATCCAGGGACCGAATAACACGCTCGGCCAATGCCTCTGCTTCTGCCTCCACCAGGTTGGACACCCTGGCCGGACAAAGCAGAAATTCTACGAGGTTCGCTTCGGGGTGGAAATCCATTTCCACCGCCGGGAACACCGCCACTTCACCAGCAGGGTTTTTGGCGGCTATTACTGCCAGTTCTACCTGAATATCCGCGAGTTCTTCTGCGATACAAGCACCTTTCAAGAGTTTCGTTTTCAGGTCTTCTTTTGTCCGCAGTACCGCAACGCCTTTGCCATCATAGCCAGCAGTGCGTGTTTTTTGCACCAATGGAAAATGCCAGCGCCCTGCTTCGATGGCTTTGTACAAGGCCTGTTCATCTTCAAACACCTCATATCGCGCCGTCGGAATACCATTTTTGTGGTAGAAGTCCTTCTGCAAACCCTTGTCTTTAATGACATCAAGTGCGTCGGGGTTGGGATGAACTATTTTCCCCAGTGCCTGCAACGCCCGCAGCGCATCGGTATTTACATGCTCTATTTCTATGGTTATCAGGTCTTTATCTTTTCCGAAAGCCAATACGTCGTCGTAGTTGCTAAAATCACCGAGGGTATGTTGGGTGCAAACCTGGCTGGCGGGGCAGCCCTCTGTGGGGTCGAGGATATAGGTTTTGAAATCCCAGTTGGCAGCGGCGAGGCAAAGCATTTTACCCAGCTGGCCGCCGCCGAGAATGCCTATTTTTTGTGTGGTAGAAAACATGGGGGCGAAGATAGTGGGGTTTTCACCTATTTTTGCGTTTCTAAAACAGTGTGATTCTGTTTTGGAATAATGCTTGGGCACAAAAACAACCAATCGTTTTATGAAAAACAAATACGTAGATTTTATTTCGGATGACCATTTGCTCCATTGCATCAAGAACCTGCATAATTCCTATTTGCTGGCGAAAAACAATATCACAAAAAAAAATTTTTACTCAAATAAAGTGGATACAATCAAGCTCGCATTTGACGCTGCCTTTAATGATATAAATGAAGACAGTCTTATTCAAGGCGAGATACTCCGGCAAATAGATAAGTCAATCAACAACTTCATTGGCACTTTTCACGAACAAGTTTTAGGGGGTATCGATGGTTTTGAAGTGGGGAACAGGAGTGGTTTTGACATAAAAGCCATTGACAACAATCTTTTTGCTGATGTTAAAAATAAACACAACACGATGAATAGCAAATCGGCAGAAAGTTTGTTTCAAAAATTGAGCAATTATGCCGATACCTACAAAATGGCAAACTGTTATTGGGTTCAAATATTGGCAAAGAAAAGTTTTACAAAAAAGTGGACTGCGATAATCAATGGCAAAGAATACAGCCATAGCAGGGTGTTCAAAATATCAGGAGATCAGTTCTATGAGCTCCTTTCCGGCCAAGATGATGCATTGTTTCAGCTTTATCGGGCTTTGCCGATTGCCATTAAGGACTACCTCCTAACGCTTGAAAAAACAAATGTACCATTAAAAAACTCGGCAATCGACGAAATTAGGATGGAAACGGCTATATCAAACAGAAGCATCCTGGATCAAATCACTTTTGAAAATTTCAGTTATTATCTCGGTTTCGATAAACTATAGGATTGGTTTAAAAACTTGATAATAGAGTAGCCAATTTCTCTTCCCAAATTTACGGGCACAGCATTCCCAATTTGTTTATACTGCTGCGCAATGGAGCCTTCGAACTTCCAATCATCGGGAAAAGTTTGAATTCTTGCATATTCTCGGACAGTAAACGGCCTAGTTTCATCTGGATGGCACCTTTCTGTCTGTTTTTGAGCCGGACTGCAAGTAAGCGTCAAGCATGGCTCGTCCCATCCAATCCTCCGCGCTATTCCAGTTTTGCCGCCGCCCAGATAAAAACTGCCACCCATAAATTCCTTTTGGATGTCTATTGGTAAATCACGCCAATATCCTTTTGGTGGCACTAAGTCCAATATATCCTTTTTACTTTTGGGATATTTTGCCCCAACTGACGTGGGTACATTACTGTCAAATAACGATCCCTTTTTTAGGGCATCTACCAAAGTGTATATTTTTTTATAAGGCTTTGGGTATTCATAATCAATAGCAATATCCTTCCGAATACCTACCAAAATCAAGCGTTCTCTTTTTTGTGGTACTTTGTAATTAATGGCCTTTAGCACCTGCACCGGAACTACGCTGTATCCGATTTCATCCAAAATAGAAATCATGCCCTGAAGTGTTCTGCCGTTTTCATGGCTTAATAGCCCACGCACATTTTCGCCAATGCAGATGAGTGGATTAACCTCTTGTACAACCCGTGCGAATTCATAAAACAGCGTCCCTCTTGCATCCGACAAGCCCAGTTTTTTTCCGGCATAACTAAATGCCTGACAAGGAAACCCTCCAGTCACTACATCAACTTTGTTGAGGTATTCCGAAAAGTCAAAGGACTTAATATCGCCTTCAAGTACTTTCCATTCCCGTCGGTTTTTTCTCAACGTTTGACAAGCCCATTTGTCGATTTCATTTAATGCAACACATTTTAGACCCGCCTTTTCCATTCCAATGGCCAATCCGCCAGCCCCAGCAAACAGTTCCAATACCTTGTACTCATTATCGGGCTGGACAAAATTCGAAACTGTTTCGTGGACGTCAGCTGCTAAAAAATCTGAAAATAAAGTCAAAATATGTTCCTTTTTATAAACTCGATAATTGCTCAAAGGCTCCCGGACAGCAGACAATTTGCCTTCCCGATCCCACCTTCTTAAAGTTTCTTTACTTTTGCCTATTAATTCAGAGGCTTCTGATAATGTCAAATATTCTTTCATAACCAAATTAGTCAACCTTATACAAGGGTTACAAATTTACGACGAAAAATCAATTGCCCAACCTTTTTGTAAAAAAGAATTTCGTGTACAGTTGCTTGCCAAAAAAAATTCAATTATGAAACACTACCGGCTTATTTTATTCCTACTTCTGCCGATACTAATTAATGCCCAAAACACCGAAATAACCCTCACCCAAGGAATGGTGATCCGTAAATCCTGTTTGGTGAAAACGGATCAATACATACTGGAGGCTAGCCCTGAAACATACGCCGAACCAGTGGACCTTTCAGCACTCGCCGCTACCATCACCATTGAAGGTGATGGTATTACCGTGGATTTTAAAGCTGCTGAGCTCCGAAGTGCCGCTGACATAACACGCCCCGACAAATTCACTGGCTTGGCCATATTAATCAAAGGCAAAAACATCACCTTGAAAAACGCGGTTGTGCGGGGCTTTAAAATAGCCTTGTTTGCCAACGGCGCCGATAACCTGCGCCTCGAAAACTGCGACTTCTCCTACAATTACCGCCCCCAATTGCAATCCATCCGCGAGCGGGAAGACTTCTCGGATTGGCTCAGTTACCACCACAACGACAAAGATGAATGGATGCGCTATGGCGCGGCATTTTACCTTAAAAACTGCCGCGCGCTGACCGTCAAAGGTTGCCGGGCAACAGGCAACCAGAACGCCTTGCTCCTGACGGGTTGCGACGAGGGCACCGTGTACAACAACTTTTTCCACTTTAACTCGGGATTGGGTATTGGTTTGTATAAAAGTAGTCGCAATAAATTGATGCACAATATGTTAGATTGGAACGTTCGTGGATACTCTCATGACTTTTATGCGCGTGGCCAAGACTCGGCGGGCATCCTTTTATACGAGCAAAGCAACGAAAACCTGATCGCTTTTAACTCGGCCACGCACTCCGGCGACGGACTCTTTCTCTGGGCAGGCCAAAGCACCATGGACAGCGGCGAAGGCGGTTGCAACGACAATTTTATCTACGGAAACGACTTCAGTCGTGCACCCACCAACGGCATCGAAGTCACCTTTTCCCGCAACAAAATCCAGGGCAACCTCATCCAGGAATGTACCTACGGCATCTGGGGTGGATACAGCTATGAATCCACTTTCATGGGCAACCTCATCGCCACTTGTAAAACGGGCATCGCCATCGAGCATGGCCAGCAAAATACCATCAGCCGTAACCTCTTTATGGGCGACTCCACGGGCATCAACCTCTGGGCGCGGGAATCGCAACCCGGCGACTGGGGCTATGCACAAAAGCGCGATACCCGAAACCGCGACGGTGTTATCGACCGAAATGTGTTTTTAGAGGTGCGCAAACCTTTGAAAATCAGCAACTCAGAAAACATTTCCAT
>Ga0163144_10022101_pt1 | contig 12623 bp, 14 predicted proteins | sample OliLak19BULKMAT1_FD_123175 | JGI IMG/M metagenome (GOLD analysis project Ga0163144, IMG submission 123175) | Freshwater microbial mat bacterial communities from Lake Vanda, McMurdo Dry Valleys, Antarctica - Oligotrophic Lake LV.19.BULKMAT1 | ecosystem: Environmental > Aquatic > Freshwater >... | reverse complement strand
TAAAACAAGAAAATAAACTTTTGAAAGAAATGAATATTCTTTTGAGAAAGAAAAACGTCAAATCTTCGAGTAATAACTAAATACTGTCTAATAGTCTGTTAGTAGTTTAATCTACTTAAAATACCCAAAAAGCCCCTTCATCTCTTTCTTCCCAATCTTTAAATACTCTTTAGGAAAGTGTTTTGTATAAATCATTTCACCTGTTGCAATTCGGATGAGTGACATTTCTGTGTATTTATTTTCGCCGAAATAAAGAAGATAGTGTAAAGGGTTTGCTTCATCCAAAACAGTGTGGTATTCATCATCTGCAAGCAGTCGATATTTAATTCCTGATGTTTTTACTTTTTCCATGTCAATAAAATGTGTTGCTTGATCACGATGTAAAATCAGCGTATTACCAACAAGCGTTTTGTGTTTTTCATAAATGTTTTTGCTGATGTTTTCGTTGAGCACAACCTCCACATCGGTGAGTTGATTTTCTTTGATAATAGCGAGTCCTTCTTGCAAACAATTTAGCATCATCATGATGTAACGGTATTCATCTTCTGATCTAATCAAATCATGAAAACCGTTGAAATACATATAGCCTAAAGTTTTAGACACGTCAACCGGAACATTTTCATAATCTGCACCTTCATCAAAAAACTTGGCTGGCATAAGTGTAATGATTCTCCCGTTTTTGCGATCTTGTTGATGCTCACGGACTGGTTTTTGTGTGGTGATAAAAAGAGCTGTTGAATTTTTTTCGGGTTCTTTGTATCGTTCAATAATTGTGTAGGACGTGAATTTCCACTGGTGCTCTAGCATCTGCACCATGATGCTGTCAAAATAAACATTACCTGTTTTTACGTAAGTAATTCCGTTTGCCAAAAGATTTTTGAACTCAGTATTTCCGTAGCCTTGGTTAAAAACTTGAGAAAAGGAAATAGAGAAAAAAAGAAATAAATATGCTGTGAATAGAACTCTCATTTGGGTGAAGATTAGTCTTTTCAAAGATATTGATTTTCCTACAAGTATGGAAGAAATAATTTTTACTTTTGGAATGTACGAAGCTATTGCCAAAGCATCGATCTGAGTATTTCTAGTAACAATTTAAACTACAAATAATATATTATTTCTCTCTTCTGAACAATTAAAAGACCACCCTCTCTAAAACTATTTTTTTGAATCCAGTTTCCTGTTTCATCGTATTTAAATTCGTATGTATTAAGCTCAGTTACTTCACCTAATTTATTGAGTCTTGAGAAGCTAATCATATTTCCCATTTCATCATAAGTGGCGGTTTCTTTGCTTACAAATTGATCGTTTTCATTTAGCCTTTCTACTTCTAACCATTGTCCTTTAAGATTATATTTTTTTGTTATTTTAAAACTGGTTTTGTAAAAAGTGGCATCACATAATTCCTGAAAAATTTCAAAACAATTTCCGGCTTCATCATATTCGTATTTATTGTGTTCAGCTAGTCGTTCAGAAAAACCAGAAGCGATATATTGTTTTTTTTCGATGCACCAATTTTGTTCATCATAGATTTGTATTGTTGTTGAAATGAGTTTTCCACCTTTTCCAAAATTTGCTGTTTTAATAGTATAATTTAGTGTATCGTAAACATACGTGATGAGTTGACCATTGGTGTTTTTTTCTTCAATTATTTTGTTCGATGCGTTGTACTTATAAGTAATATATCCGATAGAGTCGTTAGCCTTTAATACAACAGCGGCAATTCTTTTTCCTGCTTCATCGTACAAATAAGTATATCCCAAATCGCCGCTAAGTTTTTTTATCAATTGTAAACTAACATTGAAAACCATTTCTGATTTCATGGAAGGATTTTTTTCGGATCCATTTGATTTTTCTTCATAAACTTCAACAACAGACATGATTCGTCCTTTGAAGATTTCATTATCTGAGAGGCCATTTTGTGCAATTGTTTTTGAATTTATCAAAATAAATATCCAAACAATGACCAATGGAATTTTGAATATTTTCATTTTTTTATCAAGCCAAAACAAGTGAATATTAAACCGTTACTTGCAACTATTCCACATCGAAAATTTATTCCGAATGCATCATTCAATAACAAGAATTTCTGTGTTTTATTGAACACAAAAAACATCAGAATAGCTGTTGCTGTTAATGCCAATCCGATATAAAAGAAAATCTTGCTACTGTTTTTTTCGGACATTACATTTTGATTCTGAACAAATCTAATGAAATTATTTGTGGAACAATTTACTTTTATTGAACAGATATGATTGGTCTAAAACCAACAAATGGATTTGCTTTTTCAAAAGGTATTTCACTTGTTACACGAATGTCGTAACCGGTAGAATTCCAGTTACCACCTATTGCTACAATTTGTTGAGATGCGCGCTGAGCATCACCTTGCTGTAGTTTGACAACCAATTCAGAAACATTGCCTGACATGTTGTACAGTCCAAACGCGTTTGGTAAATAAGTTTTTGAGGGTGCTGTTAATTCGGCGCCATCCAACATGTGTTCAGCAACAAGATTATTAATTAATTGTGGTAAAGAATCAACAGTCGTTATATTTTCATCGCCAATGCTTTTAAAATTTGCTAAGAAACAACCTTTCTCGTCGCGCAAATAAGGTCCGCTCCAGGAGTAAACAGTTCTTCGTAAACCCCCCGATGCGGCGTAAGTCCATTCAGCGTTATTAGGAAGACGCACAGATTTTATAACACCTTCACCAAATTCGATTTTTAATTTTTCTTCAAGCCATTTGCAATACAAATTGGCACCTTCAGAAGAAATATTTACTACGGGATAATTACCGAATGCCGGATGATTAAAATATAGCGTAACCATTGGGTCAAGATAAAATTGCTTCATCTGCCAAGCATTTGTGTCAGGTAATGCTTTCAGAAAGTCTTTAGTTCTATTTTGTGTTTTAAGATCTGTTAAAAATAAGCGGTATTGGTTGTTTGTTACTTCGCTTTCTGACATCCAGAAAGACATAATAGAAACAATAACGCTATCAGTCTCAAATGTACCGGAGGGAATGAAAATGAAGTCTTCAATTTTTTTAATTTTTGGAGACTCTTTAGCTGATAAAGTCAAACAAAAAATACAAGTAAAGAAAAGTAAAAGTGTAGATTTCATAACAAGTATTTTGGTTGATGAAGGAACGCTAAAAACAAAAAGAGTTACATCGTAAAAAGCGCCTTAGCATTTTCTGCAAATAGTTTTACTGCAATTGCCAGAAGAATAATTCCAAAAACTTTTTTCAAAATTTCTATTCCTCCAACGCCTAAAACAGATTCAATTTTTTTGGTAAGACGTAGCACAACGTAAACTAATACAACGTTTAAAACAACTGCAATTGAGATGTTGATTACGGCATATTCAACTCTTAATGCAACAAGTGTTGTCATTGTTCCAGCGCCAGCAATTAACGGAAATGCTAAAGGAACAACCGATGCAGTTTTTGCCGTTTCAGCATTGGATCGAAACAAACGAACTCCAAAAATCATTTCAGCAGCGATGGCAAAAATAATTAACGAACCAGCAACGGCAAATGCTTTAATGTCTACACCTAATGCACTTAAAATTAATTCGCCTCCAAATAAAAAAGCAATCATTATTCCTAGCGCAACAATTGCTGTTTTTAAAGGTTGAATATCACCAGACGTTTGTTTGATTTTAATAATTACAGGAACCGAACCAACAATATCTATTACTGCAAATAATACCATAAATGCTTTTCCAATTTCAATTAGATCAAAACCCATTTTATTTTTTTTAGATAAGTGAAGCAATTAGTTTTTCAATACAAGGCGCATAAAACCGATGTTCAAGCTCAAGCACTTTTTCCTGAACATCAATTGCCGAATCATTTGGTAATATAGGGCAAACATGCTGTTCAATAATTCCGCCTTCATCATAATGTGCGTTCACATAATGTATTGTTATGCCCGAAACTTTTTCTTCGGCAACCACAACAGCCTTGTGCACATTCATTCCGTACATGCCTTGTCCACCAAATTTTGGTAAAAGTGCCGGGTGAATATTTACGAGTTTTTTATCAAAATTTTCAATAATAGCGTCTGGCACCTTTTTTAAATATCCGGCTAAAACAATAAAATCAATCTTATAAGCATTTAATACATTTTCCAATTTTCCATTAAGTAATTCTTCTGGTTGATGCACGTATCCTGGAATGTTATATTTCTCAGCTCTATAAAGTGCGCCTGATTTTGGATTATTTGAAACAATTAAAGAAACCCGAGCTACATCATTTATTTTAAAATGTCGCATTATTTCTTCTGCGTTACTTCCTCCTCCAGAGGCGAATATGGCAATGTTTTTTTTCACGTTGATTTTTACACGACAAAGGTAGAGCGATTTTTTACTTCGGAAATCAAAATTCCGAATCGTTTGTCGGAAATCAATTTTAAAAACTATAATTTTAACCACAACTTAATTTCTATGGAATACCCTTTCATTAAATATGCTCCACTTAATTTCTCAGAAAAAGAAATGATTGAGCGCACTAAGGATTTTTATAATCTTATGGATAAAAGACGTTCAGTCAGAGATTTTTCTGACAAAGATGTTCCTGATGAATTAATTAGGAACATTATAAAAACGGCATCAACAGCTCCATCTGGCGCCCACAAACAGCCTTGGACCTTTTGCGTGATTCGAAACAAGGATTTAAAAAGTAAATTGAGGGCATTAGCGGAAGAAGAGGAGAAAAAAAATTACGACGGCCGAATGAGTGAGCGTTGGCTAAAAGATTTAGCTCCTTTAGGAACAAATGACATAAAAGAGTTTATTGATGTAGCTCCTTGGGTAATAATTGTGATGAAAAAATCGTACGATTTTGAACAAGATGGAACAAAATCGACTAATTATTATGTGAATGAGTCTGTAGGAATTGCATGTGGATTTCTTATAGCAGCTATACACAATGCAGGTTTGGTTACCTTAACACATACGCCAAGCCCGATGAATTTTATTGCAAAAGCACTAAATAGGCCCGAAATAGAAAAACCATATTTATTATTACCCGTCGGATACCCCCTAGAAGGCTGCAAAGTACCCGATTTAAAGAGGAAAGAATATGAAGAAATTGCAATTTATTTCGAGTAAATTTTGATATTGAGTAGATATGTATTTTCTTTGCACACTGAATTAAACAATTAAAACAGATTAATATGTCTGATGTAAAATCAAGAGTAATGTCAATCATCGTTGACAAATTAGGAGTAGCTGAAGATGAAGTAACTGCTGAAGCAAGCTTCACCAATGACCTTGGAGCAGATTCTTTGGACACAGTAGAGTTGATTATGGAGTTCGAAAAAGAATTCAATATCGCAATTCCTGATGACCAAGCTGAAAAAATCCAAACAGTTGGAGATGCCGTAGCTTATATCGAAGCTAACGCAAAATAATCTTACATCAAATCAGGTTTAACGAATCCTTTCTTGAATGGAGTTAAAAAGAGTAGTTGTGACCGGTCTTGGCGCTTTGACGCCGATTGGAAATTCCCTACCTGAGTATTGGAACTCTCTAGTTAATGGTGTGAGTGGCGCTGCGCGTATCACACAATTTGACGCAGAAAAATTTAAAACCCAATTTGCTTGTGAGTTAAAAAACTTCAACATTGAGGATCACCTCGATCGAAAAGAAGCAAGAAAACTAGATCAATTTTCTCAATACGCCATGGTTTCGACTGCTGAAGCTATGGCGGATTCGGGAATTGATTTAACGAAAATCGATTTAGACCGCTCTGGCGTTATTTGGGGCTCTGGTATTGGTGGACTCAAAACCTTTCAAGACGAAGTCAGAGATTATTACATGGGTGGAGAAATTCCTCGTTTCAACCCATTCTTTATTCCTAAAATGATTGTAGATATTGCTTCCGGGCATATCTCTATTAAATACGGATTTAGGGGTCCTAATTACGTTACGGTTTCAGCTTGTGCATCTTCAAGCAATGCATTGATTGATGCATTTACTGTTATTCGTATGGGTAAAGCGGACATTATTATTTCCGGAGGCTCTGAGGCTTGCATTAATCCTGCAGGTGTTGGTGGTTTTAATGCGTTAAAAGCATTATCTACTAGAAATGATGACCCAAAAACTGCTTCACGACCATTTGATGTAGATCGTGAAGGTTTTGTTTTGGGTGAAGGTTCGGGCGCTATTATTGTTGAAGAATTAGAACATGCAAAAGCAAGAGGCGCAAAAATTTATTGCGAACTTGTTGGAGGTGGTCTTTCTGCTGATGCTTATCATATTACGGCTCCACATCCTGATGGATTGGGCGCTATTAATTGTATGAAATTGGCGATAAAAGAATCTGGAGCAAATTTAGAGGAAGTTGATTATATCAATGTTCATGGCACATCTACACCACTTGGTGATATTGCAGAATCAAAAGCCATCAAAGCTGTTTTTGGTGAAAGCGCATACAACTTAAATATTTCTTCTACTAAATCAATGACTGGGCATTTGTTGGGTGCCGCTGGTGCCATAGAGGCAATTGCTTGCATTATGGCCATTAAAGAAGGAATTATTCCTCCAACTATCAATCATTTCAATGACGATCCAGAAATCGACAACAAACTTAACTTTACTTTTAATACTGCTCAGAAAAGGAAGGTACGTTATGCGTTGAGTAATACATTCGGTTTTGGTGGACACAATACGTCTGTCATCTTCAAAGCCTACGAACAATAAATTAATATTTTGTTACGATTCTTTCTTCGCAAGAAAAAAAGTGATAGTGACCTTAAATTGGTTTCTTTTTTATTAAAGAAGCTTGGGTACAGGCCTAAAAACATTGACCTTTTTCACAAAGCTTTAACGCACAAGTCCTACAGCAATTTGCGGGATGATATTCAAAGCAATGAAAGACTCGAGTATTTGGGTGATACTGTTATTGACTTAATCGTTGCCCATTTTCTGTTTGAAAAATTTCCTGATCGGGATGAAGGTTATCTGACAAAACTGAAATCAAAAATTGTTAACAGAAATATGCTTTCGCAAATTGGAGCGGAATTAGATTTGGCCGAGCACATCAATTACAAAACGGGTCGATCTATTCGTGTTGCAACTATTGAGGGGAACGCTTTTGAAGCATTAATAGGTGCTATTTATTTGGATTCTGATTTTGATACAACAAAAAAAATATTCAACAATTATATCATCCGTAATTATGTTGACCTTAACAAAGTGTTAGAACAAGAAATTGATTTTAAAAGTGCACTTCTTATTTGGGGACAAAAAAACAAACTTGCCATTCAATACAAAATTCAGCAAGAAGCTTCAAAAGAGAATGAATATCAATACCTCTCAGTAGTCGTTATCAATGAAAAGGAATGGGGTATGGGAAAAGGACAATCGAAAAAAGAAGCTGAACAACAAGCGTCTCAGGAGACACTGATTTTGTTGGGAGTTCAGTAATTAGAAATTCCAATCACGAAAACTCCAACTATCAAAAGAAAAAAAATCGAATTATTCTACCGTAACCGATTTAGCTAAATTTCTAGGTTGATCCACATTACATCCGCGCATAACAGCAATGTAATAAGAGATAAGTTGAAATGGAATGGTGGCTAAAATTGGAACAATAATTTCATCTGCATCAGGAATTTCTATCACAAAATCTGCCAGTTCTTTTACAGTTGTATCGCCTTTTGTAACAATTGCAACAATTCGCCCTTTTCTTGCTTTTACTTCTTGAATATTGGAAACAACTTTTTCGTAATTAGGTCCTTTTGTTGCAATAACAAAAACGGGCATGTTCTCATCAATCAAAGCAATTGGACCATGTTTCATTTCTGCTGCTGGATATCCTTCTGCATGGATGTAAGAAATTTCTTTTAATTTCAAGGCGCCTTCCAAAGCAATAGGAAAACAATTTCCACGACCTAAATAAAGAGCATTAGGTGCATCTTTATAAACTTCTGCAATAGATTGAATGTGTGCGCTACCTTTTAAAAGTTCTTCAATTTTTCCGGGCAATGCTTCCATTTCATTCAACAAACTTTGAAAACGATTTGGTGAAATGGTATTTCGTTTTTTTGCCATTGCCATTGCAAGCATTGCTAATAAAGTAACTTGTGTTGTAAATGCTTTTGTTGATGCAACGCCAATTTCAGGCCCTGCATGTGTGTATGAACCTGCATCAGTTACGCGAGAAATAGTTGAACCAACAACGTTGACAATTCCAAGAATTGTAGCGCCCATTTCTTTGGCCATTTTCAAAGCGGCAAGTGTATCAGCAGTTTCTCCTGATTGAGAAATTGCAATTACTACATCGTCTTTGCGTATAATTGGATTTCGGTATCTGAATTCACTTGCATATTCTACCTCAACTGGAATTCTTGCCAAATCTTCTATGTAATATTCACCTACCAAACCTGCATGCCATGATGTTCCGCAAGCAATAATTAAAATTCGGTTAGCATTCGCAATTTGCTCTTCGTAAGCTTTTAATCCGCCTAATGTAATCCAGCCTTCTTTTGCATTTAACCGGCCACGAAAACTATCATGAATCGCTCGCGGCTGGTCATAAATTTCCTTTAGCATAAAATGCTCGTATCCTCCTCTTTCCAACTCTTCTAGTTGCATTGATAATTCCTGAATGTAAGGAGAAACTTCTTTGTTGTGTATGCTAATAATCCGCAAACCTTCTTTGCGATCAATGATGGCAATTTGTTCGTCCTCTAAGTAAACAACGTTTTTAGTGTATTCAATAATTGGTGTTGCATCCGATGCTAAATAATATTCATCTTCGCCCATTCCAATAACTAAAGGACTACTTTTTTTTGCGGCTAAAATTTTGTTCGGTTCGTCTTTTGAAATAATCACAATTGCATAGGCACCATGCACCTCATTCAACGAAAGACGCAATGCTTCCTCCAAAGAAACCTTGTATTTTGATTTAATTTCTTCGATAAGGTGAACCAAAACTTCTGTATCAGTTTCGCTGTGGAATGTGTGCCCACGTTTAATTAATTCTTTTTTTAAGACGTCATAATTTTCAATGATTCCATTATGAACAAGAACCATTTTACCATCACCTGAAATGTGCGGATGTGCGTTAACATCGTTTGGTAAGCCATGTGTAGCCCAACGTGTGTGACCAATTCCTACTGTTCCTGCAGTTGAACGTCCTTCTACAAATGTAACAAGATCTTGCACTTTTCCTTGACGTTTGTACACATTTAATTGCGTATCATTTTCAAGCAAAGCTACGCCAGCGCTGTCGTATCCGCGATATTCTAAACGGCTTAGGCCTTTTATTAAAACAGGGTAAGCTCTTTTATTTCCAATGTAACCGACGATTCCGCACATAGGCTATTCTTAATAATTTGTATAAGTAATTTCTAATCTTGGTTTTTCTTTGAAGCTCGTGTTGGCTCCATTAAAAACAATACGTTCAATAGTAGAACCAAAAAAGCTTGGACTATATAATCTTAATCCATTAAATACTGTTTGGCCGGAAAGCATGCCATTTATTTCGCGTGTTATCAAAAAACGAAATTCTTTATTTGCTTGGCTATAGCTTACGGTTGATAAAGACCCTGAAGAAGATACGCCATAATCGAGCGTAAAACCTGAAAGATCGCTATCAACTATTTTTGCAATAAACAACGAAGTGGAAGGGTCAAACCCATCAGTCGTAAAATCTTGAATGGGTAAAATAAGTTCTGCTTTATTGATAATTTTTGGATCCCAATTACCCAAAGAATCATAATTAAAATCCAATAAGTGTGGAATTTTTATGTCAGCTCGAATTAAACTACCTTGCAAATAAAATGCCTCAGAACCTAATGTAGGATTCAACAAAACACTTTCAACGTTGGTTCCTGTGCGGTCATATTTTATATCATTGTATCTTGCACAAGAACTATTGATGTTAAAAACAAATCTGTTGGCAACCAAAGAAACATTATCATGGAAATACATGGTGATATTTGACAATGCACTTTCCATTACAAAATAAAGAATAGTGCCTTGTCCGGCTGCTAGCGATGAGCCATTTACTTTGATGTAAATTCCTTTAAAGAAATTCACAAATGCATCATCTGTAGCCATATTACCTGATATACTGGCGTTCACCATATCCATACCAAATGCTGGATCTAAACGCACACGCAAATGCGCACCTAAAGTGTCATCAGCTAAATATTGTTGGCCTATCGGTTCGGGTTTGTAATAGCCCGAATTTTCAAAACCTGATTCAACTAAATTAACGCCAGTTGTTCCAATAATTTTTGAAGCGTAATAATTAGAATCTTCACGGTTTAAGTCTTCAGTTATTTCATATACTTCTACCGTAATATCATCTAAGTATGCGTAATATTTAATGCTTGTATAAGCTAATGAAAGCACAACAGAATCAATTACGAGGTTTGCAGTTGTTCCAAAATTTGGGGTGATGGAAGACAATCGAATTTGACTAACTATTCCGCAATCCACTTTTCCAAAAACAGGGTCAATATATGCACCCAACAAAGATACTGCTGTTTCGTCTGTTTCAAGATTGTCAACTTGTTCCGAATAAGTTTCTAAGGTAAATGTATCGGTCATTTGCAAATCGAGCGAACCCTCTTCCAGGCCATCTCCAATATTTGTTATTTCTTTTTTACACGAAACAAAAATTAGGGTTGCCATAAAAAAAGTAGCGGAAAGTTGTAGAACCTTCCGCTTGCTTTTTATTTTATTCTTTTTTATCATTAATTAGATAACTAGTTCTTCTATAATTTGATCATAAAACTCGTCAACAGGTTTAACGAAAGATTCTTCAGGAAAGTATTCAAGGAATGGATTTCCTGAATTAATAATTGCAGCTTTTAATTCTGCACTAATTTCAGGGCTACCTTGAATAACACCGTCAGAAACTTTTATTGCCATCTCATTCAGCGTGTTAAAACTCGCCTTTTTGTAAGGGGCAATGGTAGCCTCATCAAAGCCGTCAAATTTAAGTTTTTCATGAAATTTAGCATCCCAATTTTTGTTAAATGCGTTGTCATAAACCGAATAAACAACTTTTGCATCAGAAAAATGAGGATCGTTGTGATATAATTTCTTAATATAAAGTGGCGTTAAAGCGGTCATCCAACCATGACAATGAATGATATCCGGTTTCCAACCTAATTTTTTTACAGTCTCTAGCACACCGCGTCCAAAAAACATTGCACGCTCATCATTATCAGCATGACAATTTCCTTTTTCATCGCAAACAGTTGTTTTACGACGGAAAAAATCATCGTTGTCAATAAAATAAACTTGAATTTTAGCTTGAGGAACAGATGCTACTTTAATGATTAACGGATGATCCACATCATTGATGATAAGATTCATTCCTGAAAGTCGAATTACTTCATGCAATTGGTGGCGACGCTCATTGATACAGCCATATCGCGGCATAAATGCTCTGATTTCTTTTCCTGCTTCCTGAATTCCTTGAGGAAGTTTTCGGGTTGTAACGGAGATGTCTGAATTTGGTAAAAAGGGTGAAATTTCTTGTGAGATAAATAGAACTCTTTTCTTTTCCATAAAGTACGTAGACTTATTATTGAAGCACAAAATTACGAAAAAAATACCACATAATCAATTGTAAAATATAGATTTGCGAGTTTGTCCTAACTAAAAAGTAGCGAAATAACTTGAAATTGATTACCTCATCTGCCGAACTCACTGCTTTACAGGTACAACTGAAAAAAGAAAACCCTCAATCAATTCTGGGATTTGTTCCTACAATGGGCGCTTTGCATGAGGGCCACATTTCATTAATCAATGCAGCCAAAGTAAGTTCGGATAAAGTAATTTGTTCAATCTTTGTTAACCCTACTCAATTCAACAACCCCAAAGACTTGGAGCTTTATCCGAGCACATTGGAATCAGATCAAAAATTAGTAGAACAAAATGGATGTGATTATTTATTTGTTCCTTCCGTGAAAGAGATCTATCCAAGCGGCGTTGATGCTCCTTATTCAATTGATTTTGAAGGCCTGGATTTGATTATGGAAGGACAATTTAGACCTGGCCACTTTAATGGTGTTGCTATGGTTGTTGAACGTTTATTTGCATTGGTAAATCCGGATATGGCCTTTTTTGGCAGAAAAGATTTTCAGCAAGTTGCTATTATCAAACAAATGGTAAGAGTGCGAAAGCTAAAACTCAAAATTCATGTTGTTGAAACACTGCGAAACCAAGACGGACTTGCATTGAGCTCAAGAAATGCGTTGTTATCTGAACAAGAAAAAAACGATGCACTCATAGTTTTTAAAACGCTTTCAATGGCTAGAGAATGGAGTAAAACTGTCACAAAGACAGAAATTCTAAAATTAAAGTTGATCGACTTTTTCAATTCTGGAAAACTGAAATTAGAATACCTTGAAATTGTGGACGACTTAACATTGAAGCCGATTGTTACGATTCAAAAAAATTGCACTTGTTGTATTGCGGCTTTTTGTGGAAATGTGAGATTGATTGATAATATGTCTCTCTCTTGAGCGGGTGATTTAATTATCTTTACTCACACACTTTTGAACGTTGTGGCTGAATAACATGCTAAAAAGTACCGGATTTATTTTTCTTTTGATATATTTTACTCACTCTGCAAAAAGTTACAAAACAGTTTT
>Ga0163144_10022100_pt1 | contig 12623 bp, 7 predicted proteins | sample OliLak19BULKMAT1_FD_123175 | JGI IMG/M metagenome (GOLD analysis project Ga0163144, IMG submission 123175) | Freshwater microbial mat bacterial communities from Lake Vanda, McMurdo Dry Valleys, Antarctica - Oligotrophic Lake LV.19.BULKMAT1 | ecosystem: Environmental > Aquatic > Freshwater > Lake... | reverse complement strand
GATTGAGCCGCAAGGCCCCGTTGAAGCCCAGTTTTTTTTCCGGCGAACGCATCGTTACCTCGCCCCGGTACTGAATTCGGGGGGTCAGGAAAAACTTATCCGTCTCGTTCACGCTGGCCGTCGCGGTGGTCATTACGCCGAGGGCACCCGTCGGGCTTGCCGCGTTGCGCTCCCGTTTACCGCGCCCGGTGCTGGCCGTGAGTTCGGGACCACCGCCCTGCATTTCAAACGCATTCATTTTCAAGCGTACCGTGTCACCGGGATTTTTTACCAGCAAATACGTGGCATCGCCTTCAAATTTACTCCGCGACAAAATCCGGATGCTGCCGTTGGCGAGGGTGTGGTAGCCGTTGAGCGTGTCGAGCGTAAGACGGGCGTTGACGAGGGGTTGCAGGGCGGCGTCCTGTTTGATGACCAACTGCCCTTTGGCCGGCGTAATCCGCGCATCCGCCGATTTGATGAAGGGCACCCCGCGCACGGTGAGCATCATTTTCTCCACGTCGTAACTGCCTTCGGAGGCGTTGAACCGCAGCCCTTCCTGGTCGGGAGCGGTGGAAATAAAGGCCGAGGTTTTCACGTCGCCCTTCATCGAAATCGTCTTGGCGGCCCCGTTGTACTCGGCGCGGGTGATGGTGGTGCGGTAGGCGGCGTAGGGAAATTCAAGGCCCGACGAGTCCAGTTCAAAACTAGCCCGCTTCGGTTTCACCAGCACGGCATTGCCATTGAGGGCGTTGAAATTGACGTTCATGCCTGTTCCTAACAGCACGGGTGCGCCGCCGCTGGCGACGTTCGCCCCAATGCGCACCTCAGCCTCTTCGGCGCTGAAGGCGTCTTTGTTGAACAGAAATTTGCCGGATGTCGTCTGCGAATCCTTGCGTTTCACGAGGCCATCGCCGTACAGACCCGTCGAGCGAAGGACGAGGTTGCCGTTGAGTTTGGTCGAGGCGTTGTAAAAATCGAAGCCGTCGCCCTGGTCGGCCAGCAGCAGGCTGTCGTGCTTGGGTTTCCAGGCCAGGTCGTATTTTTTGAGCGTCACCGCCGGGAGGTTGGCCTTGCCGCCCGCCGCGATGCTCCCGCCCGCGCCGCTCGCCACCACCGAGTCGGGGTAAAACCGGATGTTTTTCGAGGGCAGCATGGCGCCGTTGAGCAGCAGTTCGCCCGCCGCGTGGAGGCCCTGCTTGTCCATTTTCAGCGGGCCGGTCAGCTTCACCGAAGCCGCCCCGCCGAAGAGCGAAATCGTGGTGTTTTTGTAATTGAAGCCCAGCGAATTGTCGGGCATGGTCACGAGCGAGGCTTTGAAAGGCGGCAAAATCCCGTCGGAGTAAAACATCCCCTCCAGGCGGATGTCACGCGAGGTGAGGCTGTCGTAGTCGAGGTTGGGAATCTGGAAGTAGATTTTCCGGTGGTACACCCCAGCGGCGCGGTCGGGCTGGTCGAAGTAAATTTTAGCCCCACCCGGCACCACCAGGCGCGGAATGTTGGGAGCCTTGCCGGATTTGTTGCCTTTTTTGCCGAGAAACACCGTGCCCCCGCCGGAGCCGTACTGCAAATCCCCGCCGATTTCCTGGGCACCGGATTTGCCCTTGTCTTTCTGACTGACGAACGTAACCGAATCGACTTTGTCGAGTTTCACGAAAAACTCATCGTAGTTAAAACTCAGGTTTTTCCCGGCAAAGCGGTAGTTGTCGAGTTTCATTTCCCCGTCGAAGGTGAAGTCGCGGTTCTTCCCCATTTTCACCTGCTTGTCCGAGGGCGCGATGAAGATTTTTAGGGAATCGCTGACCTGAAAGCGTTCTGCCCCGCGAATGATAAGCTGGTTGTCGGGCAAATTGAGCGTCACGTTGGCGAGGCTGTCCTTCATCGAATTGCTGAAGGTGGAGAGAATAATGAAGGTGTCGTAGTCTTCTTTTCCAGCGAAACTCTGCACGTAGTGCCGCCCTTTTTTGCTGAAGCGCAGCAGGTCGAGGGCGGGGTCGTAGCTCAGGTAACCTTGCTGAACCATTTCCATCATCGCCTCGCGGATGTTGGCGTCGGGGCGTTTGAAAAATCCGCCGAGGTCGCTCACCACGGCTTCCTGCTTGCCACCTTTTTGCCGAAAATATGCCGCCAGCGCCGTGAGCGGGTGGAAGCCGTAGCTGCCGCTGAGGTTGGTGTAGCGGGTGCGGTTAAAAAAATCGAACGATTCAATCCGAACCGGCACTTCGTTGCGCGCGCTGACGGTGTAAAAATCCATCCGCTGGCTGGTAAGCGGCCAGTTGAAGGCGTCGGCGTTGATAGTGACGGCGTGGTAGGGGTCGGTAAACGGAGCCGCGCGGAAGCCGCCCTTGTTGACGCGGTTGCCGTGGAGTTCTTTCCGGGTGCGGTCGTAGCGCAGTTTCAGGGCTGGGTGGGTGAGCGTGTCACCGGTGCTGAGGAAGGCCGTCAGGCTGGCCTGTTCCGAGCGGAGCAGCGAATCGCCGAGTTCAAAGCGCCGCCCGGTGGTGCGAAAGGCTGGTTTGCCGTCCTTTTTCACCGAAAAAACCGCCGGTTGCGCTCCGGTCGCCACGGCGTACACCTTCGGGCCGATTAACGCCACACCACCCTGGTAATCGAGATCAGCGCCGAGGGTTTTGAATTTGGCGTCGGCCCCCGCCGAGAGGAAACGCGGGTAGCTCCAGGGCGCACGGGGCGGGCGTTTTTTGCTTAAAAATTCGTAGGCTCCCTTCACCGGCGCGGCCAGTAACGCGGGGGCCGTGAGCGTGGCCTCGCTGGCGAGCAAACGCGGGTTTTTCAAATCGACCCGGTAGCGGGCCAGGGCCACGCTGGCTTCGGTAGCGGGCAGCAGGCTATCGCCGGGCGCGGCAGCGGGCCAGGTCACCTGCCCGGCACTGCCCAGCAACAAACTTTCCTTGAAACCCACCGTGGCCGTCGCGTTTTGCACCACGAGCGAATCACTGGCCGTGACCAGCGCCAGCGTGACGTTTTTTAAATCAAGCAAGGCCCCGGCGACGAGCGTGGGGGCGGGTTCTTCAAAATTAACCCCGCCGCCGACGGTATGCAGCGGGGCATCGCCCCAACCGTCGTCGGCCTTTGCCGCTTTTTCGTCAAACCCCCAACCATCGTCGTCGATGGCGTTGGCCGCTTGCTGACTAGCCTGAGCCAGGGCAGTGTCGGCGGGGACGTAGGGCGAGAACGGTTCACCGCTGAAGCGGAAGCCCAGCGTACCGCCCGTGGCGTACACCCGGTTGGTGTTGGAGGTGTAGAGCAGACGGCTAGTGAATAAACTCCGCAGGGTTTCGAGGTAGCGCTGTCCGGTTTTAATATCGGTCGAGGCGAGGAATTTCTGGCTGGCGGCAAGCAGGCTGTCGAGCGGCTGGGCCTGCTCGCTGGCCCGGTTGATGGCATCGAACAGCAGCGCGAGGTGTGGCTGGGCGCGGTAGCCCTTGCCCGCCATCGTGCGACTGAGTGCGATGAGCGCCGTTTGTTGGGCGGGGCTAAACTTGCCCCCGTTCCAGGCGGCGGCGAAGTCGGTGACTACGCGGGCATTGCCCAGCGCCGTTTGCACGTCGGTGATGAATTGCTCTGGCTTTTCGCTTAGGCGCGGGGTTTGGGCCAACGCGAAGGGGGCGGTGAGAAGCAGGAGAAAGGATAGGGTGAGGCGAAGGGGCATTTCGTGATGGATGCTTTAGAATTTACCCCTTTAAAAAAAAGAGGTGGTTCGGCGGTTCTGGCTCTCGGGGTAGGGCTTCCGCTTCCATCCGACGAGGAACCACCGCTGCGGCGGACCACCCCGCCCCTACGGGGCACCCCTCCTTTATCAAGCAGGGGAATCGTGGCTGGAACTCCCCTCCTTGATAAAGGAGGGGTGCCCCGTAGGGGCGGGGTGGTTGGGTTGGATAAGCAAGCCGCTTACTTCTTCCAAACGCCTCCGCATCGACCCTAAAAAGCAGTGAATTTTTCATTCTTCCCAAATCCCGCCGCCACCCAGCCGTTCCTGGTTTTTACCAAACCAGGCGTCAAGTCAGCGGCTTCGGCGGCGCGGGTGATGTCGGGTAAATCGCTTTCGTAAAACCCACTGACCAGCAAGGTGCCGCCCGGCACTAAAAACTGGGCGTAGCCCGCGAGGTCGGCCAGGAGGATGTTGCGGTTGATGTTGGCCAAAACTAACTCGTACTCGGCGGGTGGCTCGGTTTGGAGCGTTCCCTGGCGCACCGTAACGCGGTCGGCGACGCCGTTGATGACTACGTTTTCCAGCGCGTTTTCAGTCGGCCAGTCTTCGATGTCGAAGGCCCGTACCTGGCTGGCTCCGCGTTTGGCGGCCATAATCGCCAGAATGCCCGTGCCGCTGCCTACGTCGAGTACCCGCTTGCCGACGTGGTCGGTGTCGAGTTGATGTTCGAGCATCAGCGCGGTGGTTTCGTGGTGACCCGTGCCGAACGACATTTTCGGATTGATAACGATTTCGACTTCAAAGTCTTGCCCGGCAGGGGCATGAAATGAGGCCCGGACGAGGCAGCGGCCCAGCACGTCGATGGGTTCGTAGGCCTGCTCCCATTCGGCGTTCCAGTTCCGGGCCTCGATGCGTTGGGTCTGGTGGCTCAGCGGGGTGAGTTCCCGGTAGCGGACGAGTAGTTCGTGCAGTGCGCCTTCGTTAAAATCGGGTTCGGGGATATACGCCTTGAGGCCATCGGGTTCGTCGGTGAAGGATTCAAAACCAATCTGGGCCAGTTCGGCCATCAGGATTTCGGCAAAATCGGGTTCGACGCTCAGGTGCAGTTCGAGGTAATTCATGCGGTGGGGTAGAGCCGTTTTTTCTGCAAAGGAACTTGATTTGAAACAAAATGAAGGAACCGGGCGGCGTTCCGCTTGCCCCTGCCCTAAGTCGTCTTCACCGGACATCCAGGGCAGGGGCAAGCGGAACGCCGCCCGGTTCCTACGTTTTGTTTCTTACGGATTTACTTCCCGCGTTGTTTCTTTCCCCAGCGCCAGCATCAAACTGCGGCGCTGCTTCATCAGCGCCGCACGGCGACGGGCTGAGCGGGTGTTTTCCAGTTCCTGATCCAAGGCATCGAGCTGACGGGTCAGGCGCTCGATGCGGCTTTCGGGGGCGGGCAATTCGGTCGCCGCATTCATGTCCTGGGCGGCACGGCGCTGTTCCATCCCGGCAGGATTGCTGCGGTCGCGGGTGTAGCGCTCGCGCTCCGTGGGGTTGGTCGGGGTAGCGGGCGGGGCGGCAGGAGCGGCTTGTTCTGGTGCGCGTTGCTGGGCGGCTTTCAGGCGGCGGTCGTCGTCGATGTTCCGGGCGGGTGGTGCGGGCGGCATCACTTCAGGATTGGAGCCGGGCGGTGTTCCGCTGGGCGGCACGGTGTCGCCGGGCATTTCGCCCACAGCCGGGCCACGCGGGGGGTTGGGGCGGTTGGCAGTGGAATCCGTACCGCCCAGCGGAATCGTAACCACCGGCGCAGGCTGATCGGTCACGGTCGAACCGGAAATCGTGCCGCTCCCAATGCGCTCCGGCGACGACGTTGAGCGAGAAGTGGCTGCCTGGCTATCGGCAGAAACGGGCGTCCGCACGCCCTGGCAGTTGGTGAGTACCCAGCCAGCCAGCAAGGCAGTGAGGAAAAGGGCTGATTTGTTCATGAGACTATGGTTGATGAAGTTTGGTTTTCCCAGTCAAAAACGCATACCATAGCCGCCAAAAAATACCTTCCACCCGCTGAAGAGGGCTTTTCGGCCTGGAATTTTCAGAGGGAAAAAGCCCCCTTCAGCGGGTGGGGGGTATTTTTTGGTGTGAAAAGCCACTCACTCCAAAATCATTTCGGAATCAACACCGCTCAATTATTCAGCATCTGAATCCGCACTTCGTGTTGCGTGGCCGAGTAGTTGAAGCGGCAGTCGGCAAAACGCGGCCCCCGGAGGCGCTGCATGGGGCGGAAGTTGTTGGAAAACGAGTACGGTTCGCGGGGCAACCCCATCAGGCCGCTCCGGTCGAAGTTGCCGTTGCCGTTTACGTCCTGGTAGAGCGCCACGGCGTACTCGCCGTAGGGCGCATCGGTGATGGTGAGCGTAACGGTGGTTTTACCGTTGGGTTTAATGACGTAACCCCGAGAGCCTTTACCATTGCGGGGGCGGGGAAAATCGGTCGAAGAATCGTAGAGGCCCACTTTGATGATGGCCTGGGTGTTGGTAAAATCGGTGATGGTGACGGTCAGCGGCTTGGTGGGTTCCGGGGTCGGTGTGAGCACTTCACTCCATCCTGTCAGCAAAAAAAGAAAACTTAGGAAATACATAAAATAAGGGTCTGGTTGATTAGCCACAGACTCCTGGCCGGGCCTTGGCAGATAGGTTTGGGGGTTGAACAAAGGCAAACCAAGCCACTTTTAAAACAACATCGGATTTAAATTTATCCGAGTGAAGCTTATCCGGGTATCGAGTCGTAAAAATTTATTCCTGCCTGGCTAGCAGCGGGCCGTTACTCTAACGCTGGATTCTCTCGTAGCTTGTCTACTACGCCCTCCCCACTATTCCCGACCTTCATCGCAAGACCACCTGACAGTCCATCGACCCCCATCAGTACGACAACTTTTTTTTCCTGGGTGGCTGCGTCGATAACAAGGCTTCCAAGCTTTACGGGTCAGGCTCATGGCGACCATTTCGTCCGGAAAAAATTGGCGCATGGATAAAACCTTCCTCTTTATTTAGAAAAATTCAAAATAATTATTTGGACTGAATTTAAACAGGGCGCACCTTTGCAGCGTCTTTTTGCTAGCCCATGGCCGTTGCATCCATGAAAAATAGTTTCCTTCTTCTCCTTTTAGTCAATGCTTCTACCCTTGTGTCGGCGCCGAGCGCCCGCAGTTCTGCTTCATTTTTATCCGAAATTCCCACCCCTGATGCACCCGTTGGGAGAATCAGGGGTCGCCTCCGCACCCAGGACGTCCAGCCCGCTGCCTTTGTGAGCGTGGTGTTGAAAGGCGCCACGAAGGGCGCCCTCAGCGGCGAAGACGGTGCTTTTTTTATCAAAAATGTTAAAGCTGGTTCGTACCCCGTCGAAACCCGCTTTCTGGGGCTGAAGCCCCAGGAGCAAACGGTGACGGTACTGGCCGGACAAACCGTCGTACTTGATTTTACCCTCTCCGAAAACGCCGCCGAACTAGCCGAGGTAGTTGTTTCAGGGAATATCAGCGCCAACTCAACCCCGTTAGACCTTGTCAAAATCGCCATCCGCCCAATGAACCTGCCCCAGAGCGTAGCCGGTATCGACCGCTCTGTGCTTGACCGCCAGCAGGTGCTCTGGCTCAGCGACGCGATCCGGAACGTAACCGGCGTGTACCTGATGGGCACCCCGGGCGGGACGATTTAATTTTTTTAACCAATCAAAGCACCGAGCACCATGAAGAAAATCACTGCCCTCGCCGCCTTGTGCCTACTGGGTTTCACCCGCCCTGACGGGCCGAAGCCCCTCGTTTTTGACGACGAAACCCGCGCCTACGCTGCACCCACGCTGACTCAGAACCCGAAGGGTGAGGCGGTGCTTTCCTGGACCGAAAAAGACCCGCAGGGCCTGGTGCATCTTTACTTCGCCACCTCAGCCAACCTGGGGCAGACGTTTTCGGAAAAACGCGAAATCGCCGCTGCGTCCGGTCTCGGTGCCAGCCGGTTAATGCGACCCAAGCTGTTGTTCAAAAAAGACGGAACCATGGTGGCCGTGTTTTCCAACCGGGGGGGTGAAGCGGCTCCCGTTGCCGCCAAACCCGCCGCCCACGAAGGCGACCACGCTGGGCACGGTGCGGAAAAACCGGCGGCTCCCAGTCGCCCGACCGACCTCCAAATCGTGTACGCCACCTCAAAAAACGGCGGCCAGACCTGGACGGCTCCCAAGCCCGTTCACGCCGACACCAAAGCGGGTGTCGTGCGGGGCTTTTTCGACGCCACCGTGCTGGCCAATGGCGAAGTGGCCGTGGCCTACCTCAACGATATCGAAGGCAAGGCCCACTCCCGCGACCTACGCTTGGTGACCTCGAAGGGCGACGCGTTTGGTCCTGAAAAAATCATCGAACCGTTTGTGTGCGACTGCTGCCCGATGAGCCTGCTCGTGGACGATCGCGGTGCCCTGCACGTATACTACCGCGAAAACAAAGCAAACATCCGCGATCTCGACCACCTGGTTTCGACCGACCACGGCGCAACGTTCAGCACTCCCACCCGCCTCTACGAAGACAACTGGCAAATCACCGGCTGCCCGCACAGCGGCCCGACTTCGGTGCGTTACGGCAACAGCGCCCTCGTGGCCTGGTATTCCGGCACGACGACCAACTCCCCCGGCATTCGGGTAGTTACGCAGGAAGGCAAGCGCCTGTTCGTGCTCGACGAACCGACGGCGAAAAACTCGTGGCTGGCTGCTTCGCCAAAAGCCGCCGTGCTGGTGTGGGAACAAGCCAGCGACAAGGGTGAATCGCCCGCCACGGCCCTCGCCCTGCGCAGCATCGCGCCCAGCGGCGGCGTGTCGGAAACGCGCTGGGTGGTCGCCTCGGAAAACGCTACCAACGCCACCGCCCTCGTGGTGGACGACCAGGTTATCGTGGCCTACGAAGTGAAACGCCCCGACAAGAAAAACGGGATAAAGGTTTCGAGGGTGAAACTGTAATCCTTGCCCAAACTCGTAGAGGCGGAAGCAAGCACCGCCCCTACGAGTTTCCTACCTGACCCCAAACACTCCGGGTCGTTTTTCCCAACGCCCATTTAATACTGCAAAATGCGTCATCTGCTTAGTTTCCTCCTGGTCTTCATCACGTTTGAAACCACCCTCAGCGCCAGCGACACCGGACCGAAAGGTTCCGTAGCCGGGCGCGTCACCGACAGCCGGGGTGAAAATCTGCCCGGCGTGACCGTCGCGCTGAAGGGTACCGTGCGCGGCACCGTCACCAACGGCGAAGGCCGCTACGGCCTCAACGCCCTGCCCACCGGGCGCTACACGCTCGTGGTGTCGGGCATTGCGCTGAAAACCACCGAACGCTCCGTGCTCGTCGAGGCCGGGCGCGCCACCGTCGCCGACGTGCAGACCGAAGAAAGCGCCGAAACCCTCGCCGAGGTGACCGTTTCGGCCCGGCAGAGCGCCCACGGCCACCTGGCCGAAGTGGAGGGTTTTGCCATCAACGCCACCAAAAAAAACGAAATCATCCAGCCCGGTCGGCTCGACGCCAACCTCGCCATCGGCAACGCCCGCGAGGTGTTCAGCCGCACGCCGGGGATTCAGGTCTGGGAAAACGACGGTTCGGGCGTGCAAATCAACGTGGCCGCCCGGGGCCTCAGCCCCAACCGGTCGTGGGAGTTCAACGTCCGCCAGAACGGCTACGACGTCAGTTCCGACCCGATGGGCTACCCCGAAGCCTACTACAACCCGCCGATGGAGGCCGTCGAGCGCATCGAACTCGTGCGCGGAGCGGCGGCGCTCCAGTACGGCCCGCAGTTCGGGGGACTGCTCAACTACGTGCTCAAAGGCGCCGACCCGACGAAACCGTTTTCGGTCGAAGCCCAGCTTACGGGCGGCAGTTACGGCCTGCGCGGTCTGTTTGCCGGGGTGGGCGGGACGTCGGGCAAACTTTCCTACTACGCCTCGTACCACCACCGGCAGGGTGACGGCTGGCGGCAGAACGGCCGGTTCGGGGTCAACCACGGCTACGCTCAGGTGCAGTACGCGCTGACGCCCAAACTGAAGGTGGGCGGCGAACTGACGCTCATGAACTACGTGAACCAGCAGCCCGGCGGCCTCACCGACGCGCAGTTTGCGCAAGACGCCCAACAGAGCAGCCGCGCCCGCAACTGGTTCAGCACGCCCTGGGTGGTGCCCGCGCTCACGGCCGAATGGGCCGCCAGCGGGCGGACGAAACTCAGCGCCAAAGTCTTTGGCCTCGTGGGCGAGCGCAACAGCATTGGCTTCACCCCGGCCATCAACGTGCCCGACGCGCGCAATGCCCAGGGGCAGTTGCCCAACCGGCAAATTGACCGGGATTTCTACCAAAACTGGGGCACCGAACTTCGCCTGATGCACACGTACCGCGCCTTCGGCCTCGAAAACACGCTCTCGGCGGGTCTCCGGTACTTCGACGGTCGCACCGACCGCCGCCAGCAGGGCCGGGGCGACGCGGGCAGCGGCTTCAACCTCGACGTGCAGGACGCGCAGTTTCCCCGTGACCTCCGCTTCCGCAACCAGAACGTGGCTGTTTTCGCCGAAAACCTGTTCAAGGTGAGCGAAAAATGGCTGTTCACCGCCGGGCTTCGGCTGGAACACATCGACCTCGCGGCCAACGGCCGATTGGGTTTCAAAAACGGCCAGGAGGATTTAGTCGGAAACCTCGCCCGCAGCCGCAGTTTCCTGCTGGGCGGCGTGGGGGCTGAGTACCACGTTTCGCCGAAAACCGAATTTTACGCCAACGCTTCGCAGGCCTTTCGCCCGGTGATGTTCGCCGACCTGACGCCACCGGCCACCACCGACGTCATCGACCAGAACCTCCGTGACGCCCGGGGCCTGAGCGCCGACTTTGGCTACCGGGGCAGCGTGAAAACCTGGCTCCGCTTCGACGTCAGCGCGTTTTACCTCACCTACGACAACCGCATCGGCACCCTCACCCAGACCCGCCCCGACGGCACCCGTTACCAGTTCCGCACCAACCTTGGCCGCAGCGTGAGCCAGGGCGTGGAAGCCTACGGCGAACTCGACGTGCTAAAATTATTCGGCAAAACCACCGCCCGCTTCGGCTCGCTGACGCCCTTCGCGTCGCTGAGTTTAATCGACGCCACCTACCGCGATTTCCGCACGACGAGCGTCAGCAACGGGCAAGTGGTGGAAGGAAATCTTTCCGGGAAACGGGTGGAAAACGCCTCCCGCACCATCCACCGCTTCGGGGTGACCTACGCCCGCCGCAGCCTGTCGGCCACCTGGCTGATGAGCCGGGTGGGGGCCACCTTCGCCGATGCTTCGAACACCGAAACGCCCAACGCCGCCGCCACGACGGGCCTCATCCCGGCTTACGCCGTGCAGGACCTTTCGCTGACGTACCGCTTTGCGAAGCGCTACCTGTTTCGCGCCGGAGTCAACAACCTCACCGACGCCCGCTACTTCACCCGCCGGGCGGGGGGCTATCCCGGTCCCGGCATCCTGCCCGCCGACGGCCGCACCGGCTACGTGAGCATGGGCCTCAAGTTGTAATCTTTTGCTCGTTTATACACTAAAAACGGTCACCGCGCTGCGGTGACCGTTTTTTTCAAAACGCGCGGCACCACGATTATCGTCAACGGCCGCGGCTCCGGCCAGGGCGCGGCGCTGATTCAGAGCGGTATTTTCGACGAATTAAAACCGCTCCCACCACCGGCTACGCCCAGGATGCCAAACCGGCCTACGCCATTCCGGCCGGTTCGGACAAAGGCTGGTATACCCACAACCCGGCGGCCAACCTGATTACGCTCATCGCCGGGAAAGTGATTTTCCTAAAAACCGCCGAGGGCAAGTACGCCAAACTCGAAATCCTGAGCTACCACAAAGGCGCCCCCGCCGCGCCGATCCCCACCAGCGAAGCCCGCCACTACACCTTCCGCTACGTGTACCAGCCAGACGGGAGCACGAAGCTGGACTAACGAAAAGTAACCCGGATAGCGGTTGCGCCCCGCCGGATAACCGAACCAGAATAACCCGCAACCGCTGACAGGGCTTCCAGCCGCTGTCCGGGTTGCTCACTCCCTTAAAACCATGAAAAAACTCCTCCTTCCCCTCGCCCTCGGCACTGCGCTGCTGACCAGCGCCCTCGCCCAAAAACCCCTTGACCTAATGGCCATCAAAGGCCAGTGCGGGTGCCAGGCCGTCACCTTCAAGTACGCCGAGACCTTCTCGCCCAACCCCGAATACAAATTCAAAGACCGCAAAGAATTGGGCGGCCTCGAATGGGTTTTCGTAGACGAAGAAACCCCCACCAAACTCGTGCTGATGCACCTGCTGGTCATCAACGACAGCACCGTCATCAAGCACTGGCGCGAAGACTGGAGCTATGAAAACACGGCCCTGCTCGCCTACCAGCAGGGCAAAATCTGGAACAACACCCTGAAAACCAAGCCCGCCGTGAAGGGCCAATGGACGCAGAAAGTCTTCGAGGTAGACGACAGCCCGCGCTATGAAGGCACGGCCACCTGGTTTCATGCCGACGGGCGGCACGTCTGGGAAAACACGACCGACGCCCCCCTTCCCCGCCGCGAGTACACCACCCGCAGCGATTACAATGTACTGCGCCGCAGCAACCGAATCGTAGTGAGTGAAACCGGCTACCTCCACGACCAGGACAACGCCAAAGTGCTCCGAAACGACGAGGGCGAAACCGTGATTGCCTATGAAAAAGGCATCAACGACTACCGCCGCGTTCCGGCCACCGCCTGCAAAACCGCCCAAACCTGGTGGACGAAAAACCGGGCCTTCTGGGTAGACGTGCGGAACGTGTGGAACGAGTTGATTGCCGCCCGCAAGGTGGTGAGCCTGCACCCCAAAGTAGCCGACAAGAGCGTTTCGCAGGCCCTCGAACCCCTGGCCGAAGCGTACGCCAAAGCCCCCAAACCCAGTGCCCAAAACAAGACCGGGATTCGGGCGGTGCTGACGAAGT
>Ga0163144_10022099_pt1 | contig 12624 bp, 9 predicted proteins | sample OliLak19BULKMAT1_FD_123175 | JGI IMG/M metagenome (GOLD analysis project Ga0163144, IMG submission 123175) | Freshwater microbial mat bacterial communities from Lake Vanda, McMurdo Dry Valleys, Antarctica - Oligotrophic Lake LV.19.BULKMAT1 | ecosystem: Environmental > Aquatic > Freshwater > Lake... | reverse complement strand
CGCACCTGATGGCGTCGCACCTGATGGCGTCGCACCTGATCGCGTTCCACCTGATGGCGTTCCACCTGATGGCGTCGCACCTGATGGCGTCGCACCTGATGGCGTCGCACCTGATCGCGTCGCACCTGATCGCGTCTGGGGCGCGGGCAGCGCGAGCGTTGGCAGGCGTTGGTTGAGCCGCTCATAGACCTTGGCACTCAAGTCCAACGTGCTCCCAGAGCGAAAATAAAGCAGGTCTTGCGAGCGAAAAATTGCGCTGGCCTTCAGCTCAGCCTTGAGCTCGGCCTCAATCGCGGCGATCACGGCATCGACCTTGGCCGTAGCCTGTTCGTTTGCTTTGCCGATCGCCTCCTGCCGCTTTGCGCTTGCCTGCTCGAAGGCAGCGAGCGCCAGCAGGAGTTCGCGCCGACGCTGCTTTTGCGCCTCGGCGCTCATGCGCGTGGTTTTCAGAGCTTCAATCTCCGCCAGCACGGGTGCACGCTGCTTTTCGGCCTCGTTGCGCACCTGGGTGACGTCTTGACCCACCTGTTTCAAGAGCGCCTTCAGCGCGCTGGATTTTTCATAGGCATCTGACAAATCAATGAAATACACCGAGTCTGCAAGCGCATGGGCGGGACGCAAGCATGCCAGCAGCAGTACCAAGAGCAGAAGCTGCTTCATGGCGCTGCAAACTTCAGCGTGGCGAGTTGCTGGTCAATGCGCTTGAGTACTTCAGCGGTAAGGTCCGTCGCGCTTACCCGCTCGCGCTTGGCAGCGCTGGCCTCGATCACCAGATCAATTTTCCGCGCCTCGGCAACCTCGCGCACCGCATCCGGAAGCAGGGTGAGCACTTCGCTCAGCGCATTCTCAAGCCCCGCTTCAATCTCCTGTGGACTGAGTTTGCCCTGCTGCGCCTTCGCCTCCGCGCGCACGCGCTTAAGCACCACGCTCTCAGCTTCAATCCGCTGCGAGTCGACCAAGGCGATTTGCGCCGGCGCCGCAAATAGACCGCAAGCGACCAGTATGCCGATCAAGCCGAGCAAGCAGCGCTGCCCAAGAGACCGCCACCCAAGCGACAGCCACCCAAGCGACAGCCACCCAACAAACAGGCTCAAATTCGGCTTCATACGTACATCTCCAGCAGATACTGCCCCTTGAGCTTGAGGTAGTTCTGAGCCGAGTAATAAAGCATTTCAATCTCGCGATCGCTCAACTTGCGCACAAAACGCGCCGGGTTACCCAGCCAAAGCGTGCCGGAGTCCACCTGCTTGCCGGGCGACACGACGGCACCAGCGCCGATCATGGCGTGCTTGCCGATCCGGGCACCATCCAGCACCACGGCTCCCATGCCAATCAGGCAGGCATCTTCGACCACGCAGGCGTGCAGCACCACGCTGTGCCCTACGGTCACGTCGGCACCGATCAGCAGCGGAAGCCCGCCCGGCGTGTAGACGCCATCGTGGGTCACGTGCAGCACGCTATTGTCCTGAATATTGGTTCTGGCGCCGATCACGATCCGATTGACGTCGCCGCGCATCGCACACTGCGGCCAGATCGATACATCGTCACCGAGCTCGACCTGACCGATCACGCTCGCCTGCGGATCGACATACACGCGCGCGCCGAGTTGGGGCGCATGACCGGCAAACTTGCGGATATTCAGCACAAAAGCTCCTGACGGCCACGGCTCACAGCCACCCCGAGACACGCCGCGCTTCGCCTCAGCAATGAGGTCCATGTCATGTTTGCCTTTCCTCTGAGCTTTGCGTCCCAAAGATTGGGGGAGCGCAAAACCCGATGCTGACAGGCTCACTGAAACTTGCGTATCTCATGCCAAGCATGCTTGCTGCCCGTTGTGGTTACTGCCCGCGGTCGTTGCTGCCCGTTCTGGTTGCTGCCCGTTGAGAAAACCTGCTGCGAGGATTCGCGAGCATCGCGGGTCAACGATCGGGATACTATAGTTCACGGGCCGGAAAGTGTTCGCTGGCGATGAGTGCAACTTATCGTGTCTGCCGACGCTTCAGCTGCGCTTGGCGTCTTCAAACGGAGTTTCCCTCATGGCCGATGGCAATACAGGCGCAACGCAACTGGCGGAATTGCTCACCCGAGCGCGTGCAAGCCAAATGCGCAACATCCCTTCCGAACCTCAGCGCCGGGGCGATCTGCGGCGCCTTCGGCGGGCAGTGGTGAACCGCACCGAGGCCCTGGTTGCGGCCGTGAGCGCCGATTTTTCGGGGCGCAGCAGGCATGAAACGCTGTTTGCCGAGATCTCGATGGTGTTGCACGACATCGACATCTTGCTCGGCGAGCTGCGTAGCTGGGTGCGGCCACGACGCGTGGCGGTGGATTGGAAGTTCCTGCCGGCACGCGCGGAAATCTGGCAACAGCCCTTGGGCGTGATCGGCATTCTGAGTCCGTGGAACTATCCGCTCAGCCTGGCATTGATGCCGCTGGCAGCCGCCATCGCGGCGGGAAATCATGTCCTGCTGAAGCCCTCCGAGCACACGCCGCAAACCAGCAAGGCGCTCGCCGAGCTGCTTGCCGACGTGTTTCCGTCCGAGCGTGTGAGCGTGGTGCTGGGTGGGCCCGAGGTGGCGCAGGCGTTTTCGGCGCTGGCTTTCGACCATTTGTTTTTCACCGGCTCAACCCAGGTTGGCCGCCAGGTGATGCGCGCCGCCGCGGAACACCTGACCCCTGTAACTCTGGAACTGGGCGGCAAATCTCCGGCCGTGATTGCGCCCGAGGTCAATCTGGCGCGCGCGGTGGAACGCATCGCCGCGATGAAATTCATCAATGCCGGACAGACCTGCATCGCACCGGATTACGTGCTGACCCCAGTCGGTACCGAAAACCGAGTGGCCGAGGCCCTGATGGCAGAAATACGAAAGGCTTTCCCAGACCCGAACACCAGCGCGGATTACACCAGCATCATCAACGAGCAGCAGTTTGATCGCCTGGAGCGTTGGCTGACGGATGCCGAATCACGCGGCGCGATCGTGCATCGCCATGGCACCAACGATCGCGCCCGGCGCCGGTTTGCGCCCACTGTCGTGCTGCAGACGCCTGATCATTCCGAATTGCTGCACGAAGAGATTTTCGGACCGATCCTGCCGATCGTTTCCTACAACCAGTTCGACGATGCCTTGCAGTATGTGCGCTCGCGTCCGCGTCCGTTGGCCTATTACCAGTTCGATCTGGACCGCAAACGGATTGACTACGCGCTGACTCGCATCGTCGCTGGCGGCGTTTGCATCAACGATATTGCGCTGCATTTCGCGCAACCTGAGCTGCCGTTTGGCGGCGTGGGTCCATCCGGCATGGGCCACTACCACGGCAAACATGGCTTGCAGACCTTCAGCAAGGCCATGCCCGTGTTTCGTCAGGCTGCGGTGTCATCGTATTGGTGGATTAAGGCGCCCTATGGAAAGCTGGCCGACTGGCTGGCGCGCTGGTTGACGCGTTGAACATGGCTGTGCGGCTTGCGCTCAAAGCCATGAGCCACTGGCTAGAAGCAGATGCGCCAATGCAGATTACGCAAAGCCTGAGCGTGAGCCTTGGTTTGCGCTGCATCCCGGAGTGGGCGTGAGCAGCAGCTTGTATCTGGGCCTGATTTCCGGCACTTCGGCAGACGCGGTCGACGCTGCGCTGGTTGACTTTGCAGGCACCGGCAAGCGGGTAATTGCGGCGCGCGCTTTCCCCTTCCCAGGCGAGCTTCGGGCGCGCGTGCTGGCGGTCAGCCAGCAGCAGGAAGCGCTGAGTTTGCGCGCGGTGGGGCAGCTGGACACCGCGCTGGGGCGCTTATTTGCGCACGCCGCCAATGAGCTGCTGCGCGTTTACGATGTGGATCGACGCAGCGTGCGGGCGATCGGTTCGCATGGGCAAACCATTCTGCATGCGCCCAACATTAGCGAAGGATTCACCATGCAATTGGCTGATCCGAACATCATCGCGGAACGCACCGGGATCGACGTGGTTGCCGATTTTCGTCGCCGTGATGTGGCGGCAGGCGGGCAAGGCGCCCCTCTGGTACCGGGATTTCACGCTGCGATGCTCAATCAACAGCGTCAGCGCCCAAGCCATGCGACAGGAAATCAGGAGCCAGGAAATCAGGCGGTCCCGAATCAGGCGGTCCCGAATCAGGCGGTCCCGAATCAGGCCGTCCCGAATCAGGCGGTCCCGAATCAGGCGGTCCCGAATCAGGTCGTAGTGAATTTGGGCGGCATTGCAAACATCACGATCCTGCGTGCGAAGTACCCGATCACAGGCTTCGACACCGGGCCCGCAAACGCGCTGCTTGATGCCTGGTGCCAGCGCCATACCGGCCAGCCGATGGATCGCGACGCCGCATTTGCCCGCAGCGGCGTGCTTGATCGCACGCTGCTGGCGCGCATGCTGGACACTGATTATCTGCGCATGCCGCCGCCCAAAAGCACCGGGCGTGACCATTTCCATCTTGGCTGGCTTGAGCAGCATCTGGTGGGCAACGAAGACCCGGCCGACGTGCAGCGCACCCTGTGCGAATTCACCGTAGCGACGGTAGCGCAGGCGATTTATCGCTACGCTCCCGACGCCGTCACGGTTTGGTTGTGCGGAGGTGGCGTGCACAATCCACTGCTCAAAACCCTGCTGCAGGAGCAGCTTGCGCCGCGCGCTGTCTATTCCACCGCCTTTGCCGGCTTTGACCCTGATTTTGTGGAAGCAGCGGCTTTTGCGTGGCTCGCGCAGTGCTTCATCACCGGCAGCCCGGGCAATTGTCCGGCGGTAACTGGCGCCCGAAGCGCACGCCGCCTCGGCGCGCTGTTTCCAAGCCGTTAGCGTTTGCCCGGCTACACTGCGCGCCCCTGGTCATCGAGGTAAGCACATGAGCCTTCGAAGTGATGGACGAACAGCAGCGCAGCTGCGCCCCATATCTCTGCAGCGCCACTACACCCGTTACGCCGAGGGCGCGGTGCTGGTGGCCTTTGGAGAGACGCGCGTGCTGTGCACTGCCAGCGTGGAAGAGCGCGTCCCCGGCTTTCTGCGCGGCAAGGGCGAAGGCTGGGTTACGGCTGAGTATTCAATGCTGCCGCGCGCCACCCAGCAGCGCACGCAGCGCGACGCCAGCCGCGGCTCGGTAAACGCCCGCGCTCAGGAGATTCAACGCCTGATCGGCCGCTCACTGCGCGCGGTAGTGGACCGTGCCGCACTTGGCGAGCACACCATCACGCTCGATTGCGACGTGCTTCAGGCCGACGGAGGCACCCGCACAGCGTCAATCACCGGAGCCTATGTGGCATTGGTGGATGCCATCCGCTATCTGCAAGCCAATGGCCGCATTAAGGGTGATCCGATCCGCAGCCCGTTGGCGGCGGTGTCTGTTGGCATGGTGGCCGGCATGCCGCTGCTGGACCTGGATTACATCGAAGATTCCAGCTGCGACACCGACATGAATGTAGTGATGAGCGAAGCAGGATTGATCGAAATCCAGGGCACTGCGGAGGGCAAACCGTTTCAGCGCAGTGAGCTGACGCAACTGCTGGATCTGGCCGACTCCGGCATTCAACAGCTGTTCGCAGCACAACGCGCGGCGCTTTCGATTCGCTAGCGGATCGCCAGGAAATGCCTGCCGAAGCCTGCCGCAAAGACTGCCGCAAAGACTGCAAGTGAGCCAAGCTGCGATCAGCGCGATCGTTGTGGCCTACAACTCAGGACCCGATCTGCTGCGCTGCTGTCGGGCGGTTCTACACTCGCCGCTGGTGGCGGAACTGCGGGTGTTCGACAATGCCGACGCCGCTCAGCGCAACGATCACAGCATCGCCGAGCTGCGCGCCACAATTGACGATCCGCGCCTGAGTATCTCGGGCGAAGGTCAAAATATCGGCTTTGGTCCAGCCGTGAACCGCGCCGCAGCGCAGGCCAAGTCGCCGTGGCTGCTGCTGCTCAATCCCGATTGCCTGCTGCCAGCCGCAGCGCTGGATGCGCTGTTTCATAGGGCGCTCAGCCAGCGCAATATCGGCATCGCATCGGTGCAGCTGGTCGACGCTCACGGCGCTGCGGACCCGAACTGCATGCGCTTTGATCTCAGCCTGCTGCGCCTGATCGGACAAGCCGTACCTGGGTTGGCAAGACTCGGCTTCGGCATCTACCAAGCGGCCGGTTCGCCCTGGCAAGCCGTGCCTGCCTGCTCAGGCGCGCTAATGCTGATTCCGCGTACCGCGTTCGCCGCCCTAAACGGCTTCGACGAAGCCTACTTCCTGCATTTTGAAGATCTCGACCTGTGCCGCCGCATGCGCGCGGAAGGCCTGGGCGTGTGGGTGGCCAGCGAAATCCAGGTGCGCCACGACAAAGGCGGTTCAAGCCACGATCACAGTGTCGTCAACCAGCACAAGCGCGCCAGTTTCGCGCATTACTTCGATCGCTATGAGGCGCGCAAATTCGGACCTGCCGCTGGCTTGATCAAACGCATCCTGCTCGCATTGATCCTGCGCTGGCGCTAGGTAAGCTTTATTCCGCGTGCCGCACTGAGAGCCGCGTGCCGCACTAAGAGCTGAGTGCCGCACTGAGAGCCACCGCACTGAGAGCCAGTTGCTAGCTAGCTCTGGCGCGGAGTCGGCGCTTTGATTTTTTGCCGATGCAAGCAGGGCCAAACCCAACCAAGCGCATGTAGCGGCGCGATTCATCGCCTCCGAACCGCCTCGGAATAGGAGCGAGGAAAGCTGGGTTTCTCTGTGCGCCGCTGTGCGCCCAAATTTTCCCAAACCGTTCGGTGCTTCCAGGCTTCGACCCACTTCGCGTCAGGGTGCACGCAACTATCTAAGCGCCGACTCGCCAGCTCAGGAGCTGCACGAGAGCATGGAACAACCGGCGCGGTGACGCGCCCACTCGGGTCGTTTGGCGGCGAAGCGTTCGAAGCCTGGCTGCTCGTCATACGGGTTTTGCAAAACTTGATACAGCGCGTGCAGCTCGCTGAGCTGACCCTGCTCAGCTGCGTCGATGGCCTGTTGCGCCAGATAATTGCGCAGCACAAACTTCGGATTCGCGCCCAGCATGCGGGCGCGCCGTAGCTCGGCGCTCAGAGGATCACCGGCTAGCCGTGCTTGATAGCGCGCCTGCCAGCTTTGCCATGCTGACTGCTGCTGAGCAAGTTTCGACGCGCTGTAGCTGAGCGGCGCAAACGCAGACCAAGCCAGTTCGGGTTGCGCACTGAGGGCGCGGAAAAACAGCGTCAGGTCGAGCTCACTGGCTTGCATCAGCGCCAGCAGTTCACGCGCGAGCTCGGCATCGCCGGGCTGCCAGCTCTCCAGACCAAGCTTGGCCGCCATCCGTCGACCATAGGCGGCATCGAAGTGCGCCCCATACTGCTGAAGAACGCCATTCAACGGCTCGCTGTCCTCCAGCAAGTGCGCCAAGGCGCCACCCAAACACGCCAGATTCCACTGCGCGATCTGCGGCTGGCGGGCAAAACAATAGCGCCGCCCCTCGGCATCGGTGGTGTTGGGCGTCCAGCTCGGATCCACGTTTTCAAGCCATCCATACGGGCCATAGTCAAGCGTCAGGCCGAGCACGGACATGTTGTCGGTATTCATCACCCCGTGCACAAAACCAACCGCCATCCAGTGCGCGACCAGCTCGGCCGTGCTGCGGCAAATGCGCTGATAGACCGACAGCAGACGCGCTGCAAAGTCTGCCTTCGTGGCGGGTCCGCATAGATCCGGGAAATCGCGCTCCAGCATGAAATCGACCATGCGCCGCAACAGTGCAAGTTCACCGCGTGACGCGGGCAGCTCAAAGCTGCCAAAGCGCAGGAACGATGGCGCCACGCGGCAAACAATCGCGCCCGGTTCCGGCTTGGGATCACCGGCGTACAGAATGTCGCGCACCACGGACTCACCGCTGCTAATCAAACACAGCGCGCGCGTGGTTGGAACGCCGAGCGCATGCATGGCTTCGCTGCACAGATACTCGCGCAGTGATGAGCGCAGCACGGCGCGGCCATCGGCTCGGCGCGAATACGGCGTAGGTCCGGCACCCTTGAGTTGCAGCTCGAAGCGTCGCCCTTGATGCGTCCATTCGCCCAGACTGATCGCGCGGCCGTCTCCGAGCTGTCCAGCCCAGTGGCCAAACTGATGCCCGCCGTAGCACGCCGCCCATGGCTCCATGCCTGGCCAGAGTGCGTTCCCGGCGAACACCTGGGTGAACGCTGCGGTTTCCAGCTGCTCCGCGTTAAACCCCATTTCGGCGGCAAGCGACTCGGAGCGCGCAAGCAGCTGCGGCGCCGCCACCGGGGTCGGTGTCACGCGTGACCACGCCGCAGCAGGCACTTGTCTGGTGCTGTTGCTGCTCAGCGGATCGCCCGGCAACTGCTGCAGGAACCGGTTATCAAAACTGCCCATCGTGCGCTGCTCCGTTCTGCGGCCGGCTATCTGAACCGGCGATCCGTGAAAAAGACGCGTGCAAGCGCGCTTTCTACCTGGTCATTTCTCCACCTGGTCATTTCTCCACCTGGTCATTTCTCCACCTGGTCATTTCGACCGCAGGCAGAGATCTCAAGCCGCCACGCTACTCATTGATGCGCTTCATGCCTCGCCGCATCCTACGCGGGCTATGCCGGCTACGCGGGCTCAAATCGCGGCGGTGTCCTGTCATCTCGCCCCATCTCGCCCGCAGGGAGAGATCTCAAGCCGCCTCGCTACCCGTCAATGCCTCGCCTCTGCGCATCCTGAGTGGGCTGGAACGCACGATCCGCGGGGCGGGTTGCAGGCTCCGGGGTCTAGTAACCCAACGCCAAACCGGTGTTTCGGCGCGGATCGTTGGCGCCAAAAAAGCGCTTCCCGGGGATCGTCGGGCCATTTAGCGTTGGCGCTCCAATCAGGATTGCAGCCAAATGATTGGCCGGTTGCGGCGCCGCCAGCGTGTGGCCCCAGCTTTCCAGCAGCTTGCGCGTGTCCGGGCTGAGCGCGAAGGGTTCGACATTGGTGAGGTCGGGCATCCACTGATGATGGAAACGCGGCGCATCCACCGCCTCCTGCACGTTCATGCCGTAATCGATCACGTTCACGATGGTCAGCGCCACCGCAGTGATGATGCGACTGCCGCCGGGCGTACCCAGCACCATCACCGGCGCAGCGTCCTTGGTGACGATGGTTGGGCTCATCGAGCTCAAGGGCCGCTTACCCGGCGCAATGGCATTGGTCTCACCCTGGATCAATCCGTATAGATTTGGCGCGCCCGGTTTGGACGTGAAGTCATCCATTTCATTGTTCAACAGTACGCCGGTTCCGTCCGCCGTCACTTTGGCGCCAAACCAATCGTTGATCGTGTAGGTCACCGATACCGCATTGCCGGCCGAGTCCGCGATTGAGTAGTGGGTGGTGTTTGAGCCCTCGTGCAGCGCCGCACCCGGCTGCATTTGCAACGAGACGCCGGCCTGATTGGGCTTGATTTGGCTGCGTACCAGCGCCGCGTACTGTGGATCCAGCATCTGGGCGATGGGATTTTTGATGAAATCCGGATCGCCCAGCTGAAAATTTCGATCAATGTACGCGCGCCGCATGGCTTCGATTTGATAGTGCACAGCCTGCGCCGAACCTGCTCCCAGCTCAGCCAGCGGATAGCCTTCGAGGATGCTCAGGATTTGACAGACCGTGACCCCACCCGAACTTGGCGGCGCCGCAGCGATCACGCCATAGCCTCGATAGCTGCAGCGCACCGGCTCGCGTTCCACGGCACGATACTGGTCCAGATCGGCCTGGCTCAGAATGCCGCCGCCAGCCTTGCTTGAACGCAGCAGCGCCTTCGCCACCGCGCCTTGGTAAAAGCCCGCCGTGCCCTGCCGCGCAATCGCGCGCAAGGTTTTCGCCAGATCTTTCTGTTTCAGCGTCGCGCCCGCCGCAAACACAGCGCCGCGCGGCAAAAAAATGGCCGCCGTTGCCGGATCCTGTTTGAGCTCCTGAGCTTTGCTCTGAAACATCTGGACGTCGCCGGCATCCAGCGCAAAGCCACGCTCAGCCAAACGGATCGCTGGCGCAATCAGCTTGGCGCGCCGCATGGTTCCGTAGCGCTGCAGCGCAAGCTCCAACCCCGCCACCGAGCCCGGCGTGGCCACCGCCAAGTGTCCGGTCGTGCTCAAGCCGGGAATCACTTCACCGTGGGCGTCCAAATACATGTCCGCCTTGGCCGCCAATGGCGCTCGCTCGCGGAAATCGATAAATGTTTGCCGACCATCCGCCAGATGGATCGTCATGAAACCGCCGCCACCCAGATTGCCCGCGGCCGGATACACCACGGCCAGGGCATAGCCCACCGCCACCGCAGCATCGATGGCATTGCCGCCCTGCTTGAGCACATCGACGCCGACATGCGTGGCCAAATGCTGAGCCGTCACCACCATCCCGTGCTTCGCCGCCACCGGCGCCACCGAAGCCGCATTGATCGCGTTGGCCCAAAGCAGCACTGACAGCGCAAGGATCCGCGCGCCCTGGCCGCGCGCAATCGCGGCCATGGGCGGCCCATGGCGCAGCGGTCCAAGCTGGTTCGGCGGCAGCGCTGAACATTGAAATGAATCGTTTGCGCAGCAGCTCATGCAGGATCCCAGTTAATCGGCAGAGCCGACACATTAGCCCCGCCCTTGACGCGCTGCAACGAGGCGCTGTGCTGGCGGCTTCAACGAGGCCGTTTCGGGGCAGCAGTGAATCAAAGGCGCCCACAGTGCGCGCAGCGGATACCGAAGCTGCCCCAAGCACGCGGCCAGCGCGTGCTTGGGGTCTGGATCATGCGCTTTAAGCGCCGGCTTTTTCCGCGTTGAAGCGCTTGACGGTGGCGCCCTGCACGCTGCCGATCTGGGCTTGTTCGTGCACCCAAAGCTCCACCTCACGTTCAAACACAAGCGGCCCGAGTACGCGCGCGCCAGCGTGGATCACGATTTTTGGGTCCCGCTGTCCGCTGCACCAGCCCCAGCATTTGCTCTCACGCACGGTCAAGCCGCCGCGCACCAGAACGTTTCCGCGCATTTCCACGTTGCCCGAAGTGGTCCACAGCGAGCCCTCGACGGTGCTGTCCTGAATGCTGATGTTCCCGCTTCCGGTGTCAATATCCTCACCCACCTGAGCGCCGCGCAAACGCACGTCACCGCTGCTGGTGTCGACTTTTCCTGCAACTTTGACGCCGTCCAGGCGCACGCTACCGCTGCTGGTGTCGATGGCTCCACCCACTGCGGAGCCTTGACCCACTTCCACGCTGCCGCTGGAGGTGTCGATTCCGCCGCTGATCTGCGCTTCGGCACCGAAACGAACGCTGCCGCTGGAGGTATCGATTGCACCTTCGACGCGTACCCCGTTGCCGCCATGAACCCCGCCGCTGCTGGTGTCCAAGCCGCCTGTTTGCACCTTGTCGGCCAGCTTGATCTGGCCTGAGCTGGCGCCGAGGTTTCCGGCGCGCGCGCCAAGGTCGAGCGTGATGTCGCCGCTGCTGGTTTCAATGTCTGCCGCTTGCGCGTTCTTGCCCAGAAAAACCGAGCCAGACGAGACATCGATAGCGCGGCTGACGGCGCCGTCGTCAAGAAACACGTCACCGCTGGAGCCGTCGATGTTGCCAGCCATGGTGCCCGAAAGCACGCGCACATCGTTGGACCCTGCGCTGACGTTTTCCCCGGCCTCCGCGACCAGTTTGGCGGCTTGAGTTTGCACGGCGAAGCACATGGCGGTCAGCAACGCGGTCCTGCGGAGCATGGTTCTTGCTTGAAATTTCATGGCGTTAAGCTCTCCGTTGGCTAATGAAGCGAGCGCCATTCGCGCTCGACCCAGCACCGAAAGCATTGCCTGTGCCAAACCATGATCGTACTTCAAGCGTTTGTTTTTTAGCATAAAAAGCGCAGCGGACTGGGTGCTCGCAGCGACCGCGGACAGCGTGCGGCGTACGCATTTGCGCCATCCGGTGCGCAATAGGGCCAACTCATGCGCCGTTTTCGCCGTGCCCGCTGCGGCGGATCTTCTGGACACGCATGCGACGCTGACAGATTCGTTGCTACATTGCGTTCACTCACCGGTATCTGGAAGCACAAAGAATGACTTGGTCCATTGCACAAGCCCGCCACACCTACTCCGTGGCGCATTGGTCAGAGGATTACTTCGACATTGATGATCGCGGTGAAGTTGTGGTGCGTCCGCATGGTCTCGACGGGCCGAGTTGGTCGCTGCCGGAGATCGTCGGTCGGGCGCAGCAGCAGGGCCTGCGGATCCCGATCCTGCTGCGCTTTACCGATATCTTGGGGCACAAACTGCGCCGCTTGCAGGACGCCTTCGCGCGCGCGATGGCTGCGCATGAGTACAGCGGCGGCTACACCGCGATCTTCCCAATCAAGGTCAACCAGCAGCGCAGCGTGGTGACCGAGTTTGCGCGGGTGGCGAATGCTGGCTTTGGTTTGGAAGCGGGCAGCAAGCCTGAGCTGATTGCCGTGCTCGCGCTCAGTCCGGGCGGCATGGTGATCTGCAACGGCTACAAGGATCGTGAGTACATTCAACTGGCGCTGATCGGCCGTAAGCTGGGCTTGGACGTCTGCATCGTGATCGAAAAGGCGAACGAGCTGGAAGTCGTGATCGAAGAAGCCAGGCGCATGCAGGTCAAGCCGCTGATCGGCGTGCGCGTGCGGCTGGCGTCGATTGGCACCGG
>Ga0163144_10022098_pt1 | contig 12624 bp, 11 predicted proteins | sample OliLak19BULKMAT1_FD_123175 | JGI IMG/M metagenome (GOLD analysis project Ga0163144, IMG submission 123175) | Freshwater microbial mat bacterial communities from Lake Vanda, McMurdo Dry Valleys, Antarctica - Oligotrophic Lake LV.19.BULKMAT1 | ecosystem: Environmental > Aquatic > Freshwater >... | reverse complement strand
GCCTCGCGCAGCAGCACCATCACCGTCCGCTTCGCCATCCAGGACTCCGGCGACGGCCAGTCCGACAGCACCGTCCTCGTCGATCACTTCCGCTGGCTGCCCGAGACCGCCGTGGCCGCCCACACCGAGCGCCCCCTGGAATAGGCGCGTCTCGGGGCCTCGTCGCAAAGGCTTTCTCAGCACTCCATTTGGGGCTGTTCGCGATGGTTCGCCAGGTCATGCCGAGTCAGCGCGGCTGACAGCCATGGTGTCCCTGCCCCTCGTCCCAGGCGCACACCGCGTCATCCTCCCAGCAATCCAGCCATTCAATGACACCCTCGTCGCAATAAACGGCGAAGACACCGAAACACGCGCTCCCCCGCGGCAGCTCGTCGCAGCTGCCACCGCCGCAGAGGCCGCAGAACCACGTCGCGTACTGCACGCAGTCGGCGCCCCAGGCCTCGGAGCAACACGAAGGCTCGACGGCGCAGACCTGCGAGGCGCAGGCGCTGCACCCTGGATCAAGGCGCTTTCCGGCGTCACATACCGCGTGCACACACGGCCCCGGGATCTGGTAGTCCGCGCCCATCTCGCCCACCCGAGCGGCCACCGCTGTTTCGAGCGCCGGAGGCCGCTGCACGGGGCTCACCTCCGCGGCCCCTCGCGATGCCGACTCACGAGCCTCGGCGTCGCCCTCCCTTTCCCCGACCTCACCCTCGCTCCCCCCTGCCCCACCGTCTCGCTGCGGCCCCACACAGCCCATCGCCATCCCCGCAACGAGCGCCCACACCCCACCTCCCACGTGCCTCTTCTTCATCGACGAACCCCGACCTTTCCGCGGCGCCGGCCAGCAACTGACGCGGCACGCGGTGGCTCCTTCAGCAAACGGAAGGCCGCCGGTCCCTGGCTCCGGAATAGCCTCTTTTATGCCCTTTCAGCCCCCCGAGGAGTGTCGGCCGACAGCCATTACCTGTCGGCCGACACTCCTATGCGATGACCAGACCATGGCCGCCACGCGCTCGGCGATGACCAGACCATGGCCGCCACGCGCGCGCCCTCTCGTGCGCGAGGGCGCGACGGCGCGAGCGCCGACATCAATGCCATCGAGGTCAGTTCGGGTTGGCCTGACAGCAGCCGGTGATGCACGTGAATCCGCTGCCGCACGGCTCCGAGGAGGGGGTGCCACAGGTCTGGAGGCCGGGCGGGCATTCCTGGACGGAGCAGTCGGCGGGCAGCTCCGGCTTGCCGATGCAGATCTCGCAGTACAAACACGTGTTGAGGCACGCGGGGACCTGCGTGCAGGGCTTGCACATGGCCGGATTGTTGAGGTTGGCGAGCGAGCAGCTCCCGACGCCCGCGGGGTTCTCCGAGCCGAGCCAGACCGTCGTGGGAGCGCCGGGGATGGCGCAGCACCCGAAGCAATCGCAGCCGTTCGGGGTGAGCGGACCGCAGTAGCCGGTGCACGTCGCCGACTGCATTGCATAGGCGTCCTGGCAGTCTCCGCTGTACCCGGGGATGTTGGCGTTCGGGTTGTAGGCGCACTGGCTGCCCTCGGGCGGGTAATTGGGCGCGACCTCGAGCGGATCGCACTTGTGGCTCCAGTAGCAGTCGTCGTTGCCCGAGCCGGTGTCCTGATCGAAGTAACAGTCGGACTTGCACGGCGAGTTGTTCTGCCCGGGGATCCCACCGTAGAAGCTGTCTTCCGTGTTGTCGCAGGGGCCGAGGCACTGGCTGTCGCCCCCGGAGTCGACCCCGCAGTCGCCGTCGTTGTCCAGGCAGTCACCGCACGCGTAGACCTTGCCCTGGCAGGTCGACACCGTGCAGAAGCTGCCGCAGCCGCCCTGCGCCGCCGAGCAGGTCTGGCCGCACGGACAGAGGCTGTCGTTCTCCACCGAGACGCAGGCGTTCTGCTGCGGATCGCAGACCTCCGAGGTGCACGCGATACCGTCCGCCGGGCAGACGAGCGCCGCGCCCGCCTGGCATCCGGTCACCGTGCAGGTCTCGGTGCCGTTGCAGGTCTGGCCGTCGTCGCAATTCGCGTTGATCGGCACCGCGACGCAGTTACCGGCCGGCTCGAGGCAGGCGTCGGCCGTGCAGGCGACGCCGTCGTCGCAGACCGTGAACTGACCGGCGACGCAGCCCAGCTGCGGCGAGCACGTCTCGGCCCCGTTGCACGAGAAGCCGTCGTCGCACCCGGCGTTGTTGGGAGCGAACGTACACGCGCCCGTCATCGGATTGCAGGAGTCGGTCGTGCACACGACGCCGTCATTGCAGGTGACCGGCACCCCCGGCTGGCAGACGCCGTTGCAGGTCTCCACGCCGTTGCAGGCGTTGCCGTCGTTGCACTGCGCGTCGCCCTGGCACGGCGATCCCGCGGTGCAGCCGCCGGCCGCGGGGATGCAGAGCTGGCCGTTGGCGCAGGCGGCGTTCGACGGAGCGTGGGCGCACAGGTTCGTCGCCTCGTCGCAGGCGTCGATCGTGCAGGCGATGCCGTCGGTGCCGCAGGGGATGGGCGTGCCGGTGAGGCAGCCGGTCGGCGTCGGGCCGGCGAGGCTGCACGTCTCGCTGCCGTTGCAGTCGAGGCCGTCGTCGCAGGCGGCGTTGTTGACCGCGTGGGCGCAGGCGTCCGTCGCCGCGGAGCAGGTGTCGATGGTGCAGCTCCGGCCGTCGTTGCAGCTCGGCGGAGCGCCGGCCTGGCAGCCCGCCCCGGCGACGCAGGTCTCGACGCCGTTGCAGAACGAGCCGTCGTTGCACGCCGCATTGTCGGCGCTGTGGACGCAGGCGTCCGCCGCCTCGTCGCACCCGTCCACCGTGCACGCGATCCCGTCGCCGCACATCACCGGCATGCCCGCGAGACAGCCGGTCAGCGGAGCGCCGAGCAGCACGTTGCAGCTCTCGACGCCGTCGCAGAACGAGCCGTTCTGACAGACGTTGTCGTTGGGCACGTGGGCGCACTCGCCGGAGTCCTGGTTGCAGATGTCGCTCGTGCACGAGACGCCGTCGTCGCAGGTCGAGCCGCTCGACAGGCAGCCGAAGATGGCGCTGCACGTCTCGGCGCCGTCACACGCGATCCCGTTGTCGCAGAGCAGGTCGTTCGCGGCGTGCGAGCAGGCGTCCATGGCCTCGTCGCAGGCGTCGGCGGTGCAGGCGACGCCGTCGTCGCACGGGCTCGTGCCGGTGACGCAGCCGGTCTGTGCGGCGCCCGCGCTCGGATCGCAGACCTCGCTGCCGTTGCAGTAGAGGCCGTCAGCGCAGAGCGCGTCGCTCGGGACGTACGAGCAGGTGTCCGTGGCCTCGTCGCAGGCGTCGACGGTGCAGGCGACCCCGTCCCCGCACGGGCTCGACCCCGCCGCGCAGAGGCCGTTGTCGCAGCTCTCGACGCCGTTGCAATGGAGGCCGTCGTCGCAGTCCGCCGCCTCGAGGCACGGCCCGGCGCCGCCCGTGCCGCCGCCGCCGGTCATCGCGCCGCCGGGACCGCCGCCGCCGGTCATCGCGCCGCCGGGACCGCCGCCGCCGGTCATCGCGCCGCCCGTGCCGCCACCCGTGCCGCCGCCGCCGCTGCTGGTCGTGGTGCTCCCGCCCCCACCGGAGCTTGCTGTGGTGGTGGAACCGCCCGCTCCGCCGCTACCCGTTGTGGAGTCGCCACCGCCGGCGGTCGTGGTCCCCCCTGCGCCGTCGCCACCGCCGCCCAGCGTGCCGGCGGTGGTAGTCGTGGTCTGCGTGGCGGAGCTGCTCTGATCGCTGCCGCAGCCTCCCGCCATCACCCCCAGAAGCAAGACAACCAACGCCGCGAAGAGCGTGTTCCGTCGTGATCGATGCACGCGATCTCCAATCTTCGGGTGCCCCCAGTGAACGTCACCTGGCGGCAATCCCCTCCAAGCGTAGCTCGCCTCGCACGATCAGAGAAGCCCAACCGCCGGACCCTGTCGACGCCGCGCGGGAGCGATTGCCAGACGCCGCGCCGGCGTTCGGAGAGCGCACATCCGGTGGGACGAGCCCCCGGCACAGTCGCGAGGGAGCCGCTCGGCGCAGGCAAACATCGTGTTTCGGTCGCATGGTAGCCCCCCCCAGAGGATTGCCGGAGCCCGGCACCCCCCGCCGAGATCACCTCAGTTGGGCACTTCCACCGGCTGGCAACACCCGGTGACGCAATAAAACTCGTCGGGGCAAATCGCCTGTCCAGGCAGCCCGCACGCTTGAATGCCGACGGGACACTGGCCTGTTCCGCCGCCGCCCGCGCCGCCGGTCCCGCCCGCGCCGCCCGTGCCTGGATTGCACTCGGGTGGAAGCGTGGTCTTGCCGATGCACAGCTCGCACGTGGCGCAGGGGTTGTAACACCCAGGCACCGGGACACACGGCTCGCACTTGTTCGGGTCGTCGAGCACCGCAATGGAACAGGAGCCCTCGCCGGTCGCGTTGTCCTCCGAGCCGAGCCACACGAACTTGCCCTTTCCGGCGGGGAGCTCGCAGCAACCGAAACAATCGCAGCCGTTCGGGGTGAGCGGGCCGCAGACCGTCGCGCAGGTGTCCGATTGAGTCATGGCGAGCTCGGCGCACGAGCCGTTCGTGCCCGACGTCTTCGCGTTCAGGTCGTAGGGGCACTTCGAGTTGGGCTCCGGGTGCCCCGGGTCCGCCTGCTCGTTCGGGTCGCACTGGTGATTCCAGTAACACTCGTCATTGCCGCTCCCGCTGTTCGAGTCGAAGTAACAATCCACCGTGCAGGCGGGACCGTCCCCACCGGGGATGCCGGCGTGATAGCCATTCTCGGTGTTGTCACAGGCACCCAGACAGTCGGGGTCGTCGGAGTCGATGAGGCCGTCGCTGTCGTTGTCGAGCGTGTCGCCGCACTGGTAGAGCTGGCTCACACACTTCACCTCGGTGTGCACGGTCATCGTCGTGCTGCCCGTCGACGTCCCCGCCCCGCTCGCGCCGGTCCCACCGCCGCTCGCCCCGACGCCGGCCCCGGAGCCCGCCGTCCCGCTTCCACCGGTGTTGCTCGTCCCGCCCCCACCTGCCGCCGTCGTCGTGCTGCCAGCCCCGCTGTCGCCGCACGCGGCGGAGAAGATCAACGCGGGAACGACCAGACCCAGGAGCGCCGCGGAAAACACGCGTTGCATGATGACCTCGTCCTTCGGCGAAAAGCCGCCTTGTCGGACAGAGTGCCCTGAATGTTCGAGATTGGCTCAGAAATCGTACGACAACGACAGCGTGAGGCACGGACTCCTCATCTGCCCCGGCCACGCTGCGGTCGACTCCCCTCGGTATCCTCATGATCGCTGGTTTGATGCATTGAAGCTCTGCACCACCTCGGATATGGCGTTCGACGGTACGTGCCTTGCTTCACACCGTAGGGAGCGGGCGCGACAGCCCCGAAACCCTCGCCTCGTGAGGGCGAGCGAAGGAGAGTGCAGAACATGAATGGGAACAAAATGCGCCTGACTATCGTGGCCACTGCGGCGCTCGCCGGGTGGCTCGCCGCCACGGTGCCGGCGTTCGGCGACGTGGTGCTTCCGCCGGCCCACGCGCAAGCCAGGCCCGCCGATCCGGGCAAGCCGGCCGACAAGGGCAAGCCGGCCGATCCGGGCAAGCCCGGCGATCCGGCAAAACCCGCGGAGTCCGGCAAGCCGGCCGATCCGGGCAAGCCGGCCGATCCGGGCAAGCCGGCCGATCCGGGCAAGCCCGGCGATCCCGGCCAGGGCGCCAATCCCGCCGTGTCGGGCATTCCGTCGGCGAGCGCCGCCGCCGACGCCCCCGGCAAGGACCCGGAGAAGGTCAAAGGGGAGCGAAAAGAGCGCGCCAAGAAGGAGCGCGATTCGCTCAAAGCGAAGGTCAAAGAAGCGCTCAAGAACCAGCCCATGGCGCAGGCCATGAAACAAGAGCTGCAGCGCCATGCCCGCCGCCTGGCCCGCATCACCCGCGTGAAAGAGGTGGCAGCGGCCGAGAAGGACGACGACGGCGTCGCGCGTGCGGACAAGCTGCTCAAGAAGGAGCAGGAGCGTCACGACAAGTGGATGGCGACCTACGACGCCAAAGGTGGTGCAAAGTGAAAAAGTCTCTGGTGCTCCTCGCCCTCTTCGTTGGCCTTTGCCTGATTGGCTGCGGCGATACGACCTCGGGCAGCGCCGCGCCCGCGGCGTCGGGAACGGCGGTCGCGCTCGCCGATTCGGACCTTCCGGTGCAAGCCGACTTCGAAGAGGAAGCCGAAAAGGCCATCTCGGCCGCCAATTACAAGGCCGAGCTGGACGCGCTCGAAAAAGAGGTCGCGGCGCCGTAACAGGCTGTCACCCTTCGTGCTCCACGGCGGCTCCTGCTCTCAGCCGCCGGGAGGCGGCGCGATGGGCACGCGACGCCGCGCCGCGTGGGCGTTTCGCAGCTTGTCGACGAATGAAACGAGGTAGGCGCGGCGCGACGTGCTCGGAAGAGCCCGCGTGCCTGGAGTGGTGTTGGCCAGCACGTAGCGAGCGGTGCAATCGTCGAGCTCCGCGAGGGCGCCCGCGAGCGCTTCGCCGGTCTTTCCCGAAGCGGCGAGGAGCGTCGTCGCGCGCTGCGCGGCGCTCACGCACCAGCGCGGCTGCACCCGCGCCGACGGCACCTGGCCCGCTGCGAGCTTCGCGGCCGCGTCGCGCAGGCGCGCGTCGTTGGCCGGCAGGTAAGGCACGAGGCTGCGGACCGTCGCGCCACCCAGCGTCTCGAGCGGGGTGTCCATCAGCGCGCGGGCGACGGCGGGGAACCCGCGGCAGAGCGGCTCGGCGGCGGGCGTCTCGGGATAAAGGACGCGCCACCGCGCCTCGATGGCGGCCGCGTCGGCGACGAGCGCTTCGGTGGCGACCCTGGCGCTCTCCACGTCGGCAGACGTCGCGGTCGGCAGACTCGGCGCGACGAGCGTCGGGAGATAGCTGCACGCGAGCAGCACGCGCACGAAGGCCGAGGGGTGCGCGGAATCCTGGTCGTCGACCCGGGACATGGCGCGCGTCGCGGGCCCCAGCAAGAGATGCAGCAAGTACTCCGCGTACGGCGCTCCCACGAGCTGGAGCGCGACGAGATCCGCGAACACCTCGCGCCGCCACCCGGCCCAGATCTCGGCGTCGCCCTGATTGAGGTCGGCCTCGGCGAGCCCCGCCGCGAAGACCTCGTCGAGCTCGTCCGCGATAGCGAGGTCCACCTCGAGGTCGTGCGCGACCTCGTGCGGGATCGCGAGCAGCTCCCAGAGGTTCTCGACGTTGTCCCAGGGCAGCCCGATGACCGGAATCGGCAGGCTGCTCTCGCCGAGGAGGTAGGTGTTCTTGTGGTGAGGCTGCCGGCCGCGCTCCCAGGTCTGGGCGAAGAGCTGGGCCGTGAGATAGATGAGCGGCGGCTCGCGGAAGGCCTCCGCATCGAGGATGCCGGCGTCGCCCGCCTTCTTGAGAACGGGCATGTAGCAGTTCCATGCAATGGTGTCCGCGATCGCGATCCGCTGCTGGAAGTGCGGGTTGAAGCGCAGCTCGAGCTTGCCGCGGAAGAAGTCCCAGACGCCCTGAGAGAGGGCGAGATCTTCGGCCAGGGCGTCGGCGTCCGTGGCGAACCCCGCCGCCGTGAGCCCGCCGAGCGACGTTCGCTGCGCCGCGACGAACGCCGCCATCATGGCCCCGATCGCGTTCACCTGGGAGTTGTTCCCCTGGAGCGCGACCTCGTCGTCGCAGCGCTTCACCCAGGCCTTGATCTCGCGGTCCATCCCGTCGATCCGGCGGCGCAGCTCCTCGGTGCGGAGCGACACGATCTGGTCGAGCGACACGGCTCCTCCTTTCACCACGTCAGGCCGTGCGCTTCGACCACGCTGCGGATCCACGCGTCGTGTTTGTCGGGCCGCACGTAGATGCCGCCGTCGCCGCAGTTCTCCTCGGCCTCCGCGGTGGCGCGCGAGGTCAGCCCCACCAGCCTCGGACCCTTCGCCGTGACCAGGTACACCGGCCCGCCGCTGTCGCCGTTGCACGAGTCGAGACCGAGGAACTTGCGCCCCGCGACGAGCTCGAAATCGGGATTGAAGCCGAGCTGGGTCGAGGCCTCAGTGAGGTCGTCCGACGCCTTGCGCCGGATCGCGGCGACGGGCACGGAGACGCGGCGCTTGGTGCCGAACCCGAGAGGCCGGTTGCGATCGTTGTTGCCGAACCCGACGACCTCGCAGGTCTTCATCTTGTTGATCTCGGCGGCGTTGGCGAGCTCCACCGGCTTGGTCGCGGCGGGCTTGTCGAGGAGGATGACGGTGATGTCGTTGGCGTTCGGCTCCTCGTTGTAACGCGGGTGGCGCACCACCGCGGTCACCCCGATCACCTCGCCGCGATGGAGCGCCTTCACGTCCCAGCCGGCGATGAACACCTTGGAGATGGTCGCGCCGCAATGGGCGGCCGTGAGCACGACGCGGGGGCGCACCAGGACGGCGCTGCAATAGTAGTTGTTCACCTCGTCGCCAATGCAGCAGCAGCTCGGAAACTCGCGGGTCGGGCGCCCGCCGACGATCTCCGAGGCCGAAGCCGGCTCGTTCTCCATCGCGGCGCGGCTCTCGCGCAGGATCTGGAGGTACTCGGGCACACCGGCAGCGCCCGCCACGGAGCCCGTCAGGGATCGCGTGCCGCGCGTCGTGGAGGCGGGGGCCGCTGTCACGGAGCGCGTTGCCGACCGGGCCGCGCCGGCGCCGACGCCGAGGTCCGCGAGCCTGGCAATGTCGCGCGCGAGCGTCCGGAACGCGCTCTCTGCATCGAAGTCGCCGCCACAGTTGCAAGCCGCCTCTTTGGTGGCATTGGCGGCGCTCGAAGGCCCCTTCTTGGTGGCGCTGCGGGCGCTCGAAGGCCCCTTGCCACTCGCAGTCTTCTGTTCTTTTTTCATCGATTTCTCCTCTCGGACGTTGCCCCTGGAGCTCCGGCGCGCGGATCTCCCTCGCGCTCCACGAGCGCGTCCAATACCCGCCGACGACACCACCGTAATCGTTCGGAGGAGACGGCATTCGCACCGGCACGTCAAGCGTAGAGTCCGCCCGCAAGACATCACTCCGGCCGTGGCAGCTCTCTCGGTGGTGGTGCCCTGACCGTTCTTCCACGGCATGACGCGGTAGTCGGCGGGGCGGAGATGTCGAGTCGAGAGGGTCATGGCGAGCCGGGGTGAGAGGGAGAGCGGTGTCTTCGTCGTTCGATGGTACCGCGCGTGCGGCCGCGCGCATGGACAGAGCGCTCGCAGAGGAGCACTCTGCGCGCGCATGCCCCTCCTCGACCTCGTGCGGAGCCCCCGGGCCGGGCTCGCGCTCCTGGCACGTCGCGGCTCCCCCTTTCCCGGGCTCGCTCCGGTGCTCGCGCTCGGCGCGCTCTACGCCGCCTTCTCGCGGCTCCTCCACGCGGGCGGGCACGCCCCCAAAGTCACCCTCGTCCCGATCCCGAAGGAGCAATATTACCTCTGGCAATCCCTCTTCATCGTGCCGCTCTTCGTGGCCCTCTGGCTCATCTACGGCCTCGTCGCCCACGCCCTCTCGCGGCTCGCCGGCGGCCGAGCCTCCCTCGGCGCCTCCCTCGCCGTCCTCGGCGTCGCCTACGCCGTCCCCCTCGCCTGCCTCTTCGTGATCCCCGATCTCATCGTCTATCTGGCCTTCGGCCACGCCGCCCTGGCAAAAGCCATGCGATTCTATGCCCCCCTCGCAATGATCGCCTGCGTGACCCTCTCGGCCCTCGCTCTCATGGAGGCGCACCAGCTCAGCCGCCCCCGCGCCATCGCCATTGCGCTCGCCGGCCTGGTCGTCCAGGGAGCCCTCGGCGGCGTCCTGCTCCGCTGACGCCGCCGGCAAGCGCCCCGATCTTATGGCGCGTCTTCCGGTGGAATGAAGACGATTCGATCTCGCCACTCGCGCGGCTCGCTGGCATGTGCCGCGAGGACGAGAAAATCGACGATCTGCGGCAGGCTTCGTCTCGGACGCAACAGGAAGACGCCCGGCGACGTTCTTCCCGCGCGCACGTGTGCATCGAGGTGGAGCGGCATCGTGCGCTTGTCGGCTGTCACCAGGATTCGATGCTGATCCTCCGCCCAGACGAGCAGGTCGGAATCGGCAATGGAGAGCGGCAGCTCGGGCATGTCCCCCACTCGAACCACATCGACGAGGAGCGCACCGCGCGCGTTGTGCCGCGAAAGCGCATTCCACAGCGGGCCGCGAAGGTGCTCGTCCAGCACGTAGCGCAGGGCCATGGTGCGACTACGAGGCTTCCCGCTGGAGCAGGGCCATCCGCTGACGGAGCTCCGCCATGGTCGGTGCCGGCTCGCGTGGCGTCATTGCGGTCTCGACGCCGGTCTCCTGCGCCGCAGCGTAGGCGTCGACCTCTTCGTGCTGATCGAGATAGAACGCGATGAGCTTGTGGATCAACGAGTGGGAGAGCGTCGGAAACTCGCCCAGCAACATCTCCGGTGAGTAGCCGTCATTGTACGCGCGCACGACATGGTGCAGGCCAATGCGATGTCCGGCCACCCGAACGAAGCCATCGGGATCTTGCGTGAGGAAGTCTGGCAGCGCGGCGTGCATGGTCCAAAAGTACCAGGCTCCCGCGTCCCGCGCGACCCACGATTTGCGTATCGCCCGGGCTGGTCGGCCGGATAGCGGGGAGGCCGATACCCGTCACCGGCGGTCTTTCCCCCAGCCAATCTTCAGCACGACCAGACGACCGCCGCGGCGGAGCTCGACGACCGCCAGCTCGTGATGGCGGAGGCTGGAATAGGCGGAGAGCGCCGCGTCGGGGCTGCTGATGGCATGACCATTGACCGCGGTGATGAGGTCACCCTCCTGGAGCCCGGCGGCGCGCGCAATGGAACCCGGGGGCATGCTGGCAATGGCGATCCCCGGCACGCCGGACACCGGGGCTATCTTTGCAGTGAAGGGCAGCTCGCCGTCGAGGGCGTCCGCCGAGCGGCCGGGAAGCCGGGATCTGGTGAGGACCACGTCGAACCCCGCTGCCCCGAGCTTGCGCGCCCGCCCCCACAGCTCTCCCGGCGCGTGGGTCGGCTTGCCCAGGACGCTGAGCGAGAACGTCGGGCCCGGGATGGGAGCGGCCACGACCACGGATTTGGCGCTGCCCGACCCGTGGTCCGAACGCGTCGGGCGCGGCGGCTGCGGGCGCGTGGGCGGGAGTGTCTTCGGCCGTGACGGCTTGGTGGGCGTCGGCAAGGTCACGGCCTTGAAAGCGTGTCTTTGGCTCGACGGCTTGTGGCGGTGCGGCGCTCGGATCACGCTCCAGGCCATTGTCGCCATGCTGGTGGTCGACATGGCAAGCAGGACGACGGTGACCAGGCTGATGGCTCTGGACCACAACACGGAGCCACGCGCCGGACGAGAGCGCGGGCGCCCTTCGCTCTGCGCGCACGGAAACGGTGCGTTCGGCGAGAGGCACCGGCTGCCGGTGCAATGCCCCGAACCGCCGTACGGCTCGGTGCAGGAATGGTAGACCGTGGGCTCGGGGTCGATTCGGGCGGGCATTCGGTAGGGGAAAACCATGCAGAGCAGAGTCCGTATCAAGAACTTTGCCAGGCAAAATCCGCGAACGAACCACGGGCTCGGCCTGTCATCGTGGCGATTCGTCAAAGCCGGAGCGGGTTTGTTGCCAGATTGGCAATGTGCTTCGGCCGGGGATTTCCGACCTCGTGACTCGCGTCGTCGTGCCTGCCCGCGCGAGGGTGCCTCCGGGGCGCCCGCGCTCTCCTGACGGCTGACGTCGAAGACGCCGCGGTGGCGGCCACAGCGACAAGCGGTAGCATGCCCCCGTGAGCGGTCGCGGGAGTGGTGTGGAGGACAAGCTGAAGCAGCTCGCAGCGCTGCGGCGGCAGCTGCGCGCGCTCGAGGCCGAGGTCGGTGCGGTGGTCGACGACCACGCCGACAGCGCCACCAGCGACCCGCGCACGCTGACCGCGCGCGAGCGCCTGCTCACCGAGGCCGAGCGGATCGCCCGGGTCGGGAGCTGGGCCTGGCACGTCCCCTCGAACCGCGTCCACTGGTCCGACGAGATGTTTCGCATCTTCGGGGTCGACCCGGAGCACCACGGCAACCTGCTGGAGGCGTTCTTCACCGCCGTTCATCCCGACGATCTCGCCCGCGTGCGAGAGAGTCAGGCTTGCTTGCTCGCGACTGGCCGGGCCGACCCGATGGAGATCCGGGTGATCTCCGCCGACGGCACCGAGCGCGTGGTCCGCGCCCAGAGCGCCGCCGTGCTCGACGCGACCGGCAAGCCCGTCCGCTTCGTCGGCACGATCCACGATCTGACCGATCTGCGGCTGGCCGAGCGCCAGCGCCAGCGCGACGAGGAGATGCTGCGCGCCGCCGAGGCCCTGGCCGGCGTCGGCAGCTACCGCTGGGTGCCCTCCACGAACGAGACCATCTGGTCCGAACAGCTCCGCGAGATCGCCGGCCTGCCGAGGAGCGCGACGCCGTCGATCGAGACCTTCCTCGCGGTGGTGCACCCGGAGGATCGGCCGCGCCTCGAAGGATCGATCACGGTCGCGCTGGCGACCGGCGCGACCGAGTCGCTGGGCGTCCGGCTGGTGCGCCCCGACGGGAGCATCCGCCACGTCCGCCTCGAGGGCCGCTACCTCCCCGGCGGCACCGAGATGCTCGGCGCGGTCCTCGACGTCACCGAGGTCCGGCGGCTC
>Ga0163144_10022096_pt1 | contig 12624 bp, 12 predicted proteins | sample OliLak19BULKMAT1_FD_123175 | JGI IMG/M metagenome (GOLD analysis project Ga0163144, IMG submission 123175) | Freshwater microbial mat bacterial communities from Lake Vanda, McMurdo Dry Valleys, Antarctica - Oligotrophic Lake LV.19.BULKMAT1 | ecosystem: Environmental > Aquatic > Freshwater >... | reverse complement strand
CTGCACGGCTCGCTGGCGGACGTCTACGGTGTGGGGCTGCTCTTCACCGGCGCGAGCGGCGTCGGCAAATCCGAGTGCGTGTTGGATCTGGTCGAGCGCGGGCATCGACTCGTGGCCGACGATGTGGTGATCTGTCGACAGAAGGGCGCGGATATCCTGCTGGGGTCCGGGCATCCGTTGCAGCGCCACTTCATGGAGATTCGTGGCGTCGGGCTGATCGACGTGCGCGCGATTTTCGGCATTCGCGCGGTGCGCCAGCAGAAGCGCATCGAAGTGATCGTGCAGTTGCAGCAATGGGTGGAGGGCATGCCGGTGGAGCGCACCGGACTCGATACCGAACTCACGCAAGTACTCGACGTCAATGTGCCGCGGATCACGGTTCCACTGAATCCCGGCAAGAACATCACGGTCGTGGCGGAGGTCATCGCGATGAACCACCTGCTGCGCTACAGCGGTGAGGACCCGGCCCACAACTTTAACGAACGGCTGAAGGGGCACATGCGCCAGAAGGCTGATGTTCAGAAGTACCTGCTCGATGACGACGAATAGTCCGGTGCGCGCGGTGGTCGCAGGCCACGGCACCTTCGCGGCGGGGATCATCTCTGCGGTCGATCAGATCACGGGGCTCGGCGCGCAGTTCGTTGCCGTGAGCAACACGGGTCTCGCCCCCGGCAGCATCGAGGAGCTCGTGCGCACGGCGCTCGCTGACTCCGGCGCGACGGTCGTGTTCACTGACCTGCCGGCGGGGAGCTGCACGATGGCGGTGCGTCGGATGGCGAAGCTCGCCCCGGGCATCACGCTCGTCACGGGGGTGACCCTGCCGACGCTGCTCGCGTTCGCACTCGGTGCGGACCCCGAGGAAGCGGTCGCGCGGGGTCGCGAGTCGTTGATGATCATTGAGGCGCCGCGTGGCGCTTGACCTCTTTCGCATCGATGACCGACTGATCCACGGACAGGTGGTCGTGGGCTGGGGACAGCCCTGTGGACTCGGGTTCCTTGTGCTCGTGGACGACGCGGTCGTTGGGTCCGAGTGGGAGCAGGAACTCTACCGCATGGGTGTGCCGCCGGAGATGGACCTCTTCTTCGATTCGGTCGACAGCGCGGCGCGACGCATCGCGGAGTATCGTGCGGATCGCCGTCCGGGGCTCCTCTTGACCGGCGACATCGCGACGATGGCGGCACTCGTCGCGCGCGTGCCGGACATTCACACGGTCACGGTGGGAGGGATCCATCACCAGCAGGGGCGCGTGGCGCGGTTGCGGTATGTCTTCCTCACGCCCGACGAGGAAGCGCAACTCCGCGCGCTGGCTTCGCGCGGCGTGACGGTCCAAGCTCAGGACGTTCCCACCGGGGCCCCTATCCCGCTCGCTGACGTCCTCGTCGGGGACGGCACGAACTGATGAACGTCTTCGCGGTGGATCTCCTGCAGTTGCTCCCCCTCGCGGTGCTGGGTGCCGTGATGGGGCTCGACGTCGTGAGCTTCCCGCAGGCGATGATCTCACGTCCGATCGTGGCCGCGACCGCGGCGGGCGCCTTGATTGGCGAAGCGGATCGTGGACTCGCGATCGGGGTCGCGTTGGAGTTCTTTGCGCTCGAATCGCTCCCATTTGGCGCCTCCCGATACCCCGAATGGGGATCGGCGGCGGTGGTCGGTGGTGCGCTCTTCGCCATGACCCCGGACAACGCGCCCGCGGCCATGACGATCGCGAGCCTCGCCGCGTTGATCACGGCCAGCATCGGTGGCAACTCGATGATCTGGATGCGGCGATTCCTGGCGCGCGTCGCCCAGACGCGACAAGCGACGCTCGCCGAGGGGTCGGGGCGGGCAGTCGTCGGCCTTCAGCTCGCCGGCATGACGGCGGATCTTCTTCGTGGTTTCGTGCTCACACTCGCCGCGTTGACCATCTTCTCGCCGTTGCGGACGCTGGTGTTGGCGACCTCCACCTTCCCGGGCACGTTCTCGCGTGCCGTGGTCGTTTCCGTTGCCTCCGCGGTCGGTCTCGCTGCGGTGTGGAAGGTCGTACGAATGACGGCGGGGGCGCGCTGGTGGTTGCTGGGCGGGCTCGGTATTGGCTTCGTGATCGCCGGAGGGCTCGGATGACCACGTCACCGGTGACCTTGCCGCTCCTGACCCGGCTGGCGATGACGTCGCGGCTCTTCGCTATTCAGGGGGTCTGGACGTACGAGACGATGCTCGGCAATGGCATCGCCTTCGCCATGGAGCCCGCCCTCCGGCGCCTGCCGGGCGGACCGTTGGGGGAGCCCTATCGCGCGGCGATGGTGCGACACAGCGGCTATTTCAACGCACACCCCTATCTTGCAGCAGTCGCCGTTGGCGCGCTCGCCAGGGCGGAGCTCGATGGCGTCCCGGCGGCGCAGATCGAGCGCTTCCGGGTGGCGGCTCCCGGGCCGCTCGGCAGCGTCGGCGATCGGCTGATCTGGGCAGGCTGGTTGCCGCTCTGCTCGTCATTGGGGCTGCTGGCGTTTGGGTTGGGGATGTCCCCCGCTGGCGTGGTGCTGGTCTTTCTGGGAGTTTACAACGCGGGGCATATCGCGCTGCGGCTGTGGGCGCTCGACGCCGGCTGGCGTGACGGGTTGCGCGTGGCGCAGGCGCTCGGGAATCCGGTCCTGCGACAGGGGCCGGCACATGTGGCGCGCGCCACCGCGCTCGTCGCAGGCATCGCGTTACCGGTCGCGGCCCAGGGCATTATCGGGCCGGGACGTGCGCTCCTCGGTGGCGTACTCGCCGCGGTCGCAGTGGGCGCAGTGGTGGTGACCGCGTTACACGGCAAGTACGAAGGATGGCGGCTCGCTATCTTCGCACTGGCCGCCTTCGTTCTCTTCTCCGTGGTGCGCTGATGCTTGAACGCGACGTCGAGGTGGTGAACGCCAACGGTATCCATGCGCGACCGGCGGCCGAGATTGTGAAGACGGCGGCGAAGTTCGTGTCGCACATCTCGCTCGCCCGCGACGACATGGAGGTCAACGGGAAGAGCATCATGGGCGTCATGATGCTGGCGGCCGAATGTGGGTCGTTTGTCCGCGTGAAAGCGGACGGCCCCGATGAAGCCGCGGCGATCGATGCGCTGGCCGCGCTGATCGCCTCGAAGTTCGGCGAGCATCACTAGTGCCTGCGGAACTCTTCGGCATTCCTGCCTCGCCCGGCATCGTCGTCGGCCCCGCGCATCTGTTGCGCTGGGAAGTCCCTGACGTGCCGGTGCGGGTGCTGCGCGACGACCAGATTCCCGCGGAACTCGCACGGCTGCAGGACGCCGTGGAGCGGGCGATCGAGCGGCTCCGCTCGATCCGGGTGCGCGCCGCCGAATCGGTCGGCGAGGCGGAGGCCGCCATCTTCGATGTGCAGATTTCGATTCTCGAGGATGCCTCGTTGCGTGATCAGATCGAGACCCTCGTGCGGCAGAATCTCTCGCCTGAGAAGGCCTTCGATCTCGTCATGCTGGAGTGGCGCGAGCACTTCTCGCGGAGCACGAATCCGATGATGCGCGAGCGGCAGGGGGATCTCGTGGACATCCACATCCGGCTGCTGACGCTCCTGCTCGACCTCCCCGATCACGATCCCGTCGATCTCGAGCCGGGGGACAACGCGATCGTCGTCACGCACGACCTGACGCCGAGTCTGACGATCCAACTCGACCGTCGTGCGATCTCCGGAATTGCGACCGATGCGGGCACGCGCACCTCGCACGTGGCGATTCTCGCGCGTTCCCTCGGGCTCCCGGCGGTCGTGGGCTTGATCGACGCCACGTCGCGCATCACGTCGGGCGAGCGGGTCATCCTTGACGGCACGAATGGACGTTTGGTGGTGAAGCCCACCTCGGCCGCGCTCGCGCAGTTTGCCGATCTCGCGCGCCGCGAGGCGGCGGCCCAGGCGGAGTTGGCGACGCTCGTGGGCGTCGAGGCGCTCACGAAGGACGGGGTGCACATCACGCTGCGGGCGAACGTCGACCTGCCGGACGAAGCAGGGGCCGCGGCCGCAGCGGGGGCCGAAGGCGTCGGGCTCATGCGGACCGAGTTCTTGGTCGTCGGACGCACCTCGATGCCGACCGAGGACGAGCAGTACGAGGCGTACAAGCGTGTGGTGACCGCGTTCGGCGAACAGCCGGTGGTGATTCGGACGTATGACATCGGGGGGGACAAGCTGCCCGTTGGGGGGTTTCCGCACGAGCCGAATCCGTTCCTGGGCTGGCGCGCCATCCGCATGTGTCTCGACGAGCCGCAGCTGTTCAAGGTGCAACTCCGGGCGTTGCTTCGCGCGGCGATGCATGGCGATCTCCGCATCATGTTGCCGTTGATCGTGACGGTGGAGGAAGTGCGGCAGGCCCGCACGCTGCTCGAGGAAGCGGCGGCGGAGCTCAAGGCGCGCGGTGTGGCGCATCGGACCGATGTCCCGCTCGGCGTCATGATCGAGACCCCCGCCGCGGCCATTGCCGTGGACACGCTCGTGAAGGAGGTGGCGTTCTTGAGCATCGGGACGAACGACCTCGTGCAGTACACGCTCGCGGTGGATCGGGGGAATGCCTCGCTGGCCTCGCGCTTCACGCCGCTGCATCCGGCGGTCCTCCGGCTGATTGCGCGCACCGTGGAAGTGGGGAAGGGGGCCGGGCTCGATGTCAGCGTCTGCGGCGAAATGGCCTCGCAGCCGCTGATGGCGTACGCCCTCCTTGGCCTCGGCGTCCGGCAGTTGAGCGTGGGGGCCGTCGGACTCTCGGCGGTCAAGGCGATCGTGCGTGGCGTGACGCTTGCCGGGGCGGCCGAGGCGGCGCAGGTGGCGCTCAATGCGGGGACGGCGCGCGAGGCTGGGCATATCCTGCGTGCGAGCCTCGCGCGCGAGCTCGGGGGCGACCTCCTCGATGGGTTGCTCGGTCTCGCATAACCACGGTATCTTTGAGGACGCAGGTCATGCACGCGGCCGGCCCATTGCCGGCCGTTTTTCATTCTTTCAGCCCCGATCCTTCCCATGTTGCATCGCCACCTGTTCACCTCGGAGTCGGTCTCCGAAGGGCATCCGGACAAAGTCGCCGACCAGATCTCCGACGCCGTGCTCGACCACATGCTCGCGCAGGATCCGCGCTCGCGCGTGGCCTGCGAGACGATGGTCACGACGGGCCTCGCGACGATCTTCGGTGAGGTGACGACGAACGCGTGGGTGGATCTGCGCACGGTCGTGCGCCAGACGATCGAACAGATCGGCTACAAGGACGCCGGCATGGGCTTCGACGCGCATTCGTGCGCCGTCCTCAACGCGCTCGGTCAGCAGTCGCAGGACATCTCGCAGGGTGTGGACACCGGCGGCGCCGGCGACCAAGGCATGATGTTCGGCTTCGCGTGCGATGAGACGCCCGAGTTGATGCCGCTGCCGATCACGCTGGCGCACAAACTCGTGCGCCAGCTCGCCGATCGTCGCAAGGACGGCACGCTTCCGTGGCTGCGTCCCGACAGCAAGTCGCAGGTCTCGGTGGTGTACGAGGAGGGGCGTCCGGTGGAAGTCGATACCGTCGTCATCTCGACGCAGCACGCCGACTCGGTGAAGAACAAGACGATTCACGAAGCGGTGAAGCGCGATATCATCGAAGCCGTGATCCCGCCAGAACTGCGCGGCAAGAAGATGAAGATCCACATCAACCCGACGGGGCGCTTTGTGATTGGCGGCCCACACGGCGACGCCGGACTCACGGGGCGCAAGATCATCGTCGACACCTACGGCGGCATGGGGCGTCATGGCGGCGGTGCCTTCTCGGGGAAGGATCCGTCCAAGGTCGATCGCTCGGCCGCGTACGCCGCGCGGTGGGTCGCCAAGAACATCGTGGCCGCGAAGCTCGCGACGAAGGTGGAAGTGCAGGTCGCGTACGCGATCGGCGTCGCCAAGCCGGTCTCCGTCATGGTGGACACCTTCGGGACCAACACCGTCGACGAGCGTACGATCATGCGTGCGGTCAACGAGGTGTTCGACCTCACGCCGAAGGGCATCATCGAGGCGCTCGATCTGCGCAAGCCGATCTACGGTCCGACCGCGGCGTATGGCCACTTCGGCCGCGCGCCAGAGAAGACCAAGCGCTTCGGCAAGAGCGTCACGCTCTTCACTTGGGAGCAAACGAACCGTGTGGCCGATCTCAAGCGCGCGGTGCGCGTCGGCTGAGCCGGCCGCCGTCGCGAGGAGGGCGGACATGATTGAGGTGCAGGTTTCCCGCATTGGCGTCGACGCCACGTCGCAGGCCTACGTGGTGATGCTCCAGGAAAAGGATGGGGAGCGCGTGCTCCCCATCTGGATCGGGAAGCCGGAGGCCGAGGCGATTGCGGCGCACGTCAATGGCGTGCCGCACGATCGTCCGATGACACATGATCTTGCGGCCTCGCTGATCGCGGGGCTTGGTGCGTTGTTGCGCCGCGTGCAGGTCGTGCGCGTGGTGAAGGGGACCTTCCACGGCGAGTTGCACCTGACGCGCGCCGGCGCGCCGATCGTGGTGGATGCGCGGCCGTCTGACGCCATCGCCATCGCCGTGCGCCTCAACGCGCCGATCTTCGTGGCGGAGGCGTTGTTCGACGACGACGATGATGCGGGCGCGCCGTCGGCCCCGGCGGTTGATGATGACCAGCTCTCCCCCGAGGAACTCCAGCGTCGTCTGACGCAGTTGCGTCCCGAGGATTTCGGACGATTCATTCCATGACTGTGTTGGAATCTGCGCGCCGCGCGTTCGCTGCGGCGCTGATGCTCTGCAGCGTTGCCCGCCTGACTGACGCGCAGGATGGACCGCGGGTGATTGAAGGCAAGGTCGCCCGCCCGCGCGCGGATGGGCAGATGGCGCCGGTGAGCGGTGCATGGGCCATCCTGCATCGCGTGGGTCCCGATGCCGCGGCGCCGATCGATTCCATGCGACTCCGTGGCGACGGTTCGTATGTGTTCCGGTACCGCGCGCGAGGCGACTCGACGGCCGTCTACTTCGTGAGTACCACGCGTGGTGGCGTTGCGTACTTCACCCCACCGACGCGCGAGTCCGTGGTGCGCGGCGGGATGGCGGATCTCACCGTCTTTGATACGACCACGGGTCCGGTCCGCATCACCGTGCGGGCGCGGCACCTGATCGTGACCGCGCCGGACTCCGCGAGTATCAGCGGACTCCGCACCGTGATCGAGGTCTATGAGTTGAGCAACGATTCCACCGTCACGCGGGTGGCGGGGGCGGATGGGGCGGCGGTGTTCGAGGTGCCACTCCCCGATGGCGTGACCTCGGTGGTCGGCGGGCAGGGAGATATCTCGCCAGAGGCCATGAAGGCGGACGCAGGGCGGGTCCGCGTCTACGCCCCAATCGCACCGGGAGTGAAGCAGTTCTCCTTCTCGTACGAATTGCCAGCCTCGCAGTTGCATCTCGCCGTGCATATCGAGACCGATGTGCCAGTGATGGAAGTGCTCCTCGAGGACCCGCGCGGGACGGCCATCGGTGGCGAGATCGTCGAGGTGGATCCGGTGCAGGTCGACGGGCGTCCGTTCAAGCGGTATCTCGGCGAGAACACCAAGCCACCGGCGGTGATCGAAGTGACGATGCCGGGGGCGCAGGACGGGACGGGCTCCATCCGTATCGCACTGGTCGTCACGGCGATCGGCGCGGCGATGCTGCTCGGGCTCGGGATGACCTTCCTGCGACGGGGACCGCAGGCGTTCGCGAAGCGGCGGACCACGGACCCGGAATCGCTGGCGCTCGAGATTGCGGCGCTCGACGAAGCCCACGCGCGGATCGCGGAGCCGAGCGAGCAACAGCGGGGCGAACATTACCTCCAGCGGGCGCAGCTGAAGGGGCGCTTGAGCGCTGCGCTTGCCAAGCGGGACGGCTTGTCGTAAGCTTCTCGCACAATCGAAAGGCGAACGAGGGACACGGAAGCCGGTGAGAAACCGGCGCGGCCCCGCCACTGTAACGGGCAGTAGCACACGCTCGACTCAACCAAGCCACTGAATCCTGCGGGATTTGGGAAGGCGAGTCGATCGGCCCGGAGCCAGGAGACGACCCTCGTTCGCGCCACTACACATCCTCGGGGGAGGGTCCGTGGCGTCAGGTATTCTCCGACATTCGTTCGCGGGGGTGCTGACGTGCATCCGGGCTTCTTCCTGAAAGGGAAGGAGCCCGTTCTGATGTCGGACCTTGTTCGTCGAAATCCATTTGCACTGCGATCCGCATCGTTGCTGCCGGAGCGCCTCGCGCAGCACGTGCGTCGCACGGCGACTGGTGTGGCGGCCGACGGTACGATGCACGTGCGTCGCATTGCCATCGGGATAGCACTCGGTGGTGCGATGCTCGTTGGTGCCGCCTGCGCCCCCGCGCCCGCGCCGGTCTCCGGCAACGTCACGGTCGACGACTTCGGCGATACGCTCCGTCTCGCGGCACCAGCGCTCCGCGTGGTGTCCCTCAACCCCGTCACGACCGAGTTGCTCTTCGCGTTGGGCGCCGGCGAGCGATTGGTCGGGCGCACGAGTTGGGACCTGTATCCCGAGGCCGCGAAGGCCGTGACCGATGTCGGGAATGGCATGGGACCGAATGTCGAGGCCGTGCTCGGGCAACGCCCTGACCTCGTGTTGCTCTATGCGAGTGAGTCGAACCGGCTCGCGGTGCAGCAGTTGCGTGCGGCCGGCGTGATGACGCTCACGCATCGGACCGACAAGATCGCCGATCTGCAACGCGTGATTCCCATTATCGCCGCGGCACTCGGTACGGACGCGATCGGCCGCGTGATCGCCGATACGGTGGCGGCCTCGCTCGCCGCGGTGCGTGCCCTGCCGCGTCCCGCCGACTCCCTCACCGCGTACTGGCATATCTGGGATGCGCCGCTCCTGACCATCGGCGGCGGCAGCTACCTGAGCGAGCTTCTCGACGTCGCGGGTGCGCACAATGTGTTCGAGGACGCCGCGCTCGCCTCGCCACAGGTATCGATGGAAGAAATCGCCCGCCGCGACCCCGATGTGGTGCTCGCGGGGCCGAATGGCGCCGAACGTATTCGCACCTCACCGAACTGGCAGACCGTGCGCGCGGTGCGCGAAGGGCGCGTGCTTGTGATCGATACGGCGATCGTCGGTCGGCCAGGCATCCGCATGGGGGAAGCCGCACGCTTCCTGCGTCGCGTGCTTGTCGATTCCTTGAAGCGCTGAGCGATGACCTCGAAGCATTGGCTCCTGCTGGTCGGCACCGTCGTCGTGGCGGTGCTCGCCGGCGTGGCCGGTGGCGCCGTGCCGATGCCACTGGGCGAGGTGTGGGCTGCGTTGTTCGGGCAGGGGGATGCCACGCAGGTCGCCATTGTCCGCAATCTGCGACTGCCAAGAATCGCGCTCGGCCTCGCCGTCGGGGCGGGACTCGCGGTGAGTGGCACCGCGCTGCAGGCGACGCTGCGCAATCCGTTGGCGGAGCCGTATCTGCTGGGCGTGTCCGGCGGCGCGGCGGCGGGTGCGGTGCTCGCCGTGACGCTCGGCTTTGCCTCGCCACTGCTGCTCCCGATTGCGGCATTCGTTGGCGCGGCGCTGGCGGTGTTGGTCGTGCTGCTGGTCGCGCGTGCCGTGAGTGGCCATGCCGATCCCCGGGTGCTCCTGATGGCCGGCGTTGTGGTCGGTGCGTTCTGTACGGCCGCCATTATGGTCGGGCTCGCCACGGCGCCGGAGAACTCGGTGCGCGGCGCGCTCTGGTGGATGATGGGCTCGCTCGGCGACGCGCAGTGGCGCTCGGTGCGGTGGGTGGCCGCCTACGTCGCGTTCGGCATCGCGCTCCTGGTCCTTTGGGCGCGTGACGTTGACGTCCTCGCGCTTGGCGAGGATGCGGCTGCCTCGCTCGGATTGCCCGTCGAACGCGTGACGCGCCGCATTTATTTCGCCGCCTCGCTGCTTGCGGCGGCCACGGTGGCGGGGGCGGGGCTGATCGGATTTGTGGGATTGATCGTGCCGGCTATCGCGCGCGCTCTGGGCGCACGCAACACGCGCGAAGCGATCGTTGCATCCGCACTCGCCGGTGCCGCACTGGTGGTCTTTGCCGATCTCGCGGCGCGCACCGTGCTCCGCCCCGCCGAACTCCCCCTCGGCGCGGTGACGGCGCTGATCGGCGTGCCATTCTTCCTCTGGCGCCTGCGGGGGCTGAAGTGATCCGGTTCACCGAGGTGCGACTCCGCTATCCCGCCGCGGCCGCGCTCGCCGTCGACGGCGTGTCGCTCGACGCGATGGCGGGCCGCATCACCGCGGTCGTCGGCCCCAACGGCAGCGGCAAGAGCACATTAGTGCGCGCGCTGCTCGGACGGATGCCGATCGAGGCGGGCACACTCACGCTCGACGGCGCGCCGCTCGCAGCAATGGATCGTCGCCTCGTCGCCAGACGGATGGCGGTGGTGCCGCAACGCGAAGAACCCGTGTTCCCGATCTCCGTGCGCGACTACATCGCCCTGGGACGGCATCCGCATGGCGGTCCCTTTGCCGGTCGCAGTGCCGAGGACCGCGCGGCGATCGCCAACGCCATCGCCCGCGCGGACGTCGGCATGTTCGTTGACCGCACGACCGAGGCGCTCTCTGGTGGCGAGTGGCAACGCGTGCGCATCGCGCGTGCCCTCGCACAGGGAGGCGCCGCACTCGTGCTCGACGAACCGACGACCTTCCTCGATGTCGCGCACGAGATGGCCGTGTTCGAACTCCTCGACGCCCTCGCGCGCGAGGGGCAGGCGATCCTCCTCGTGAGCCACCAGTTGAACCTCGTCGCCCGCTTCGCCGATCACATCGTGTTGTTGCACCGGGGGCGCGTCGCCGCTGATGGTCCGCCAGGCGATGTGATGCGCGGCGAGATCCTCGAGCGCGTCTACGAATGGCCCCTCGTCGTCTCGCGCGATCCCGCCGTTGGCGCTCCCGTGCTCGTGCCGCTCCGCGGCCGTGGCAGTCGGTAGCGCACTCCTGATGTTCGTTCCACTCTTCCCTCACTCACTGATCCGAATGCGTACGCTCACGATTCTCGCGCTGCTCGCCACGCCGCTTGGCGCCCAACAGTCCCTCCCCGACACGGCCGTGCTGGCGCCGAACATCATCACGTCCACCCGCATCCCGACGGCCGCCGATGCGCAGACGGCGACGGTCACGGTGCTGCAGGGGGCGGCGCTTCGCTCCGAGGGCCTCACGCACGTCGGCGATGCGCTGCGGCGTGTGCCCGGCATTGCGATGGCGCGTTCGTCCTCGTTCGGTTCGCAGCAGACGGTGTTCATGCGCGGCGGTCAGGGCAACTACGTGCGCGTCCTTATCGATGGCGTTCCGCTCAACGAGCCGGGGGGCACGCTCGATCTCGGGCGACTGACGCTCGACGATGTCGAGCGCATTGAGGTCGTCCGTGGACCGTCGAGCGTGCTCTACGGATCGGAGGCCTTGGCCGGCGTGATCCAGATCTTCACGCGCAACGGCGGCGGACCGACGCGTCTGCGGAGCGAGGTCGGGGCTGGTTCCTTCAACGCGCTCCGCGGATCACTCGGCGGCAGCGGAAGCGTGGGGGCGCTCGGCTGGTCCCTGCAGGCGGACCGTCATGCCACCGACGGCGTGCTCGCGTTCAACAACGCGTATCGCAACGATGGCATCAGTGGCGCATTGACCTTCGCGCCGAGCGCACGCACCGATCTCCGTCTCACGTCGCGCTACAACAGCTCGATGTACCAGTACCCGACCGGCGGCGCGGGCGCCATTGAGGATCGCAACGCCGAGCGCACGGAGCATCGGGCGATGGCGGGTCTCGACGTGGGTCACAAGTGGACCGCGCGCCTTGAGACGCGCGCGCAGTTCACGGCGATGGACCTCCTGCCACGCACCAATGACGGCTCGGACACGCCGGGCGATACGCTCGGGTTCTACGGCTACTTCGCCCGCGGGGCGGTGAAGCGTCGCCTGGCCGATACGCGCACGACGGTGCGTTTGGGTACGGCGCAGTTCGTGACGATCGGCGCGGAGTGGGCGCGCGACCAAGAGCGCACGACGTCGGTGAGTCAGAGTTCGTTCGGCGACTTTCCCGATGCCTTGCGGGCGGCGCGCGAGAATCGCGCCCTCTACGCGCAGGCGCATGGGGAGCGCGGTGCGCTCACCTATACGCTTGGTGGCCGCCTCGACGAGAACTCGGCCTTCGGGTCGTTCCAGACCATGCGACTTGGCGCGGGCTGGCGTCTCTCGTCGGCGCTCAGGCTCCGGGGATCGGCGGGGAGCGGATTCAAGGCGCCGAACTTCTTTGAGAACTTCGCGGGTGGATTCACAGTCGGGAACCGGGATCTTCGCCCTGAGACGTCGCGTTCTGCGGACCTCGGTATTGAAGTCGCGTTGCCGCTCGGCGCGTCACTGAACGTGACGGGCTTCACGCAGCGTTTCAAGAATCTCATTCAGTACAATGGCGCCGTGCCGTTCGGCGATCCGAACTACGAGAATATCGCCGCGGCCAACGCGGGTGGCGTCGAGTTCGAGGCCACGCTGCCCTCGCTGCTCGGTGTCTCCGCCACCGTGGGACACACGTGGACCGATACGCGGGTCGTCACGGCCGGCTTCGACACGACGGCGACGGCGAACTTCGTGAATGGCGGCCGACTGCTGCGTCGTCCGGAGCAGGTGACCACGGTGCAACTCCGTCG
>Ga0163144_10022095_pt1 | contig 12625 bp, 12 predicted proteins | sample OliLak19BULKMAT1_FD_123175 | JGI IMG/M metagenome (GOLD analysis project Ga0163144, IMG submission 123175) | Freshwater microbial mat bacterial communities from Lake Vanda, McMurdo Dry Valleys, Antarctica - Oligotrophic Lake LV.19.BULKMAT1 | ecosystem: Environmental > Aquatic > Freshwater >... | reverse complement strand
GCGGGGCGAACACGCTGGCGGTCATCGCTTCGGGGTCCTTTCTGCGCCGCCGTGCAGCGGGGTGAAGTGGCGGGTGAGGGTTGGATAATCCCTGTCGGGTTGGCGGGCGATGGCGGCGATCCGCGCCCCGGTCGCCGCTTTCGGCTCATGCAAGGCGGCGTCGCGAAAACCGGTGGGGGAATGACAGCCGATGGCGCGGCCGGCATTGGACATCTGGCCGATGCCCATCGCGCGGTCGACCAGCACGGTGATGCACAGGCCCGATCCGGTGCGGAACTCCAAAAGCTGCATCCCGCGCTCGGCGCCGTTCTTGCCGGTGACAAGACGCACGCCGCCGCACTGCGCCAGACTTCCGGTCCGGGCATGCAGGGCTGCAGACTCTGCGGGTTTGCCGTACAGTTGCATTGTTCGGTAAACTCCTCCCCAAGCCAATTCTAGCGAAGGACGGGGGCCGTGCCACCCTAAACCGTGATTGCCAGCGCAAATGCCAGCCGTCCAAGGCAAGTCTGGTGCAACGGCTCCACTGACGGCACCGCCGCGCAGAGTCTGGCACAACAGCCCGTCCGCCACGCCACGTCAGATATCCTCAACCGCAAGCACTCCGTGCATCGCCTTGATCGCCCCTTTGATCTGGGGCGTGACGGGATAAGTGTCGGGGAGGGTGACATCGATCTCGCGCCCTTCGAGGTCGGTGATGCACAGGGTGATCTGGGCGCGGGCGTGGCCTTCCACGCGGAACAGCAGCGAGGCCAGGGAGGTCACCGCCTCCGGCTTGGCCAGGTGAATTCGCAGGTCCTGCGCGCCGCCTTGTGATGCAACGCTGTCGATCGGCTGGATTGACTGTGCGAGAAGCTTCAGCGTCTCACCCTCAAGCTCCGCCCTCACGGTCAGGACGATGTTCGACCCGGCGTCAAGGTGGTCGCGCGATGCCTCCAGGACTTCGGAAAAGCAGGTGACCTCATAAAGGCCGGTCGGGTCGGAAAGCTGGACAAAGGCAAAGCGGTTGCCGCGGGCGGATTTGCGCTCTTGCCGGGAGGAAACGGAGCCGGCGAGTTTTGCGATGCAGGGACCGCGCTCGGCCCGCGCGGTAACCTCGGCAAGGGTTTCGACCTGTCGGCGGCGCAGAACGGACATGTAGTCGTCCAAGGGGTGACCGGACAGGTAAAAGCCGACGGCCTGATGCTCTTGCGCCAGGCGCTCGATCGGCAGCCAGTCGTCGCGGAATGGCAGGCGGGGTTCGGGAATATCGGTCCCGGCGCTGCCGAAGAGGGAGTTCTGCGCCGAGGCCTGCGCCTCGACGATGGCGGCGGAATAGGCGATCAGCGGGTCCAAAGCCTCGAACACGCGGGCGCGGTTCGGGTCAAGCTGGTCAAAGGCCCCGGCGCGGGCGAGCATTTCCAGCGGACGCTTGCCGATACGCTTCAGGTCGACGCGGCGGGCAAAGTCAAAGAGGGTGGCGAACGTTTTGGTGGTGCGGGCTTTGACGATCAGATCCATCGCATCGACGCCGACGTTCTTGAGCGCACCAAGGCCATAAACCAGCGCCGCGTCGCGAACCGTGAAGGCGGCAAGGCTGGCGTTGACGCACGGGGCCACGGTCTGCAACCCAAGCTTGTCCACCTCACGCTTGTAGACCGCCAGCTTGTCGGTGAGGTGGAGATCGCAGTTCATCACCGCAGCCATGAATTCGGCCGGGTAGTTCGCCTTGAGGTAGGCGGTCTGGTAGCTGACCACGGCATAGGCGGCGGCGTGGGACTTGTTGAAGCCGTAGTTGGCGAATTTCTCCAGCAGGTCGAACACCTCACCGGCCTTGTCCTTGCCGATCCCGTGTGTGGCCTGCGCGCCTTCGATGAACTTCGGGCGTTCGCGGGCCATCTCCTCGGGGTTCTTCTTGCCCATCGCCCGGCGAAGGAGGTCGGCCCCACCGAGGGAATAGCCGGCCATCACCTGGGCAATCTGCATCACCTGTTCCTGATAGACGATGATGCCCTGGGTTTCCGCCAGGATGTGGTCGATCGTCGGGTGGATCGATTCCAGATCGCGCAGGCCGTTCTTCACCTCGCAATAGGCGGGGATGTTTTCCATCGGGCCCGGGCGATAAAGGGCGACCAATGCCACGATATCCTCGATACAGGTCGGCTTCATCCGGCGGAGCGCGTCCATCATGCCGGAGCTTTCCACCTGGAAGACGGCAACGGTCTTGGCGGCGGCATAAAGGTCGTAACTCGGCTGGTCGTCCAGCGGGATCAGGTTGATGTCGAAACTGATGCCGCGCAGGGCCAACAGGGCCATTGCGTTCTGGATCACGGTCAGCGTCTTCAGACCCAGAAAGTCGAACTTCACCAGACCCGCCGCTTCGACCCATTTCATGTTGAACTGGGTGGCGGGCATATCCGACCTTGGGTCCTGATAAAGCGGCACCAGTTGGTCCAGCGGCCGGTCCCCGATCACCACCCCGGCGGCGTGGGTGGAGGCGTTGCGGTAAAGCCCCTCGATCTTTGCGGCATAGTCCAGCAGGCGAGCAACCACCTCTTCCTTGGCCGCTTCGCGCAGGCGGGGCTCGTCGGCAAGCGCCTTGGTGATCGACACCGGCTTCACGCCTTCGACCGGGATCATCTTCGACAGCTTGTCGACCTGGCCATAGGACAGTTGCAACACCCGGCCCACGTCGCGCACCGCCGCCTTCGACAACAGCGCGCCAAAGGTGATGATCTGCGCCACCCGGTCGCGGCCGTATTTCTGCTGGACGTAAGTGATCACCTCTTCCCGGCGGTCCATGCAGAAGTCGATGTCGAAATCCGGCATCGACACCCGTTCGGGGTTGAGGAAGCGTTCGAACAACAGCGCATAGCGCAATGGATCAAGGTCGGTGATCGTCAGCGCAAAGGCCACCAGCGACCCCGCGCCCGAACCGCGCCCCGGTCCGACCGGAATGCCGCGATCCTTGGCCCATTTGATGAAATCGGCAACGATCAGGAAATAGCCGGGAAAGCCCATCTTTTCGATGATGCCGAGTTCAAAGTCGAGCCGGGCCTGATAGACCTCCGGTTCTGCCGAGGGGGTGATGACCGCCAGCCGCGCCTGCAGCCCCTCATTCGCCTGACGCCGCAATTCCTGCACCTCGTCATCGGCGAACTTCGGCAGGATCGGCTTGCGCTTCTGCGCGGCGAAGGCGCAGCGTTTCGCAATCTCGACCGTGGTGGCCAAAGCTTCGGGCAGATCGGCGAACAGGGCTGCCATCTCGGCTTCGGACTTGAAATAGTGCTCGGGCGTCAGACGGCGCCGCGGCTGGCTTTGGTCGACATAGGCCCCATCGGCGATGCAGATCAGCGCGTCATGCGCCTGATAAAGATCGGGTTTGGGAAAGTAGACATCGTTTGTGGCGGTGATCGGCAGGCCCATGTCATAGGCAAGCTCGATGGCCCCGCGTTCCGCCAACGCCTCAAACTCGGACAACTGCCCGCCGGGGCCGGGATGGCGCTGCAACTCAACATAAAGCCGGTTCGGATAGATCGTTGTCAGCCGTTCCAGAAGCGCGCGTGCCTTGCCGTGCTGGCCGCTGGCGTGAAAGCGGCCAAGGGGGCCTTCGGGGCCACCAGTGAGGCAGATGACCCCTTCGGCATGGCGCGAAAGTTCATCCAAGGTGACTTGCGGCAGGTTTGCCGCCCCTGCCATCGCCCCGTCGATATAAAGATGCGTGTTAAGCCGCATCAGATTGCGATAGCCCGCCTCGTCCTGCGCCAGAAGGACGAGCGGTGCGGGCGATCGTGGCCGTTCACCGGGCTGCGCCGGGTCATGCGCGATGCTGATCTGGCAGCCGAGGATCGGTTGAACCCCGGCCTCGCAGGCGGTGACCGAAAACTCCAGCGCCGCGAACATGTTGTTGGTGTCGGTCACGGCAACGGCGGGCATCCCGCCCGCCCGGCAAAGCTCGACCAACTTCTTCACCGGCACCGCGCCTTCCAGCAGCGAGTGTTCGGTATGGGTGCGAAGATGGATGAACTTTGGGGACGCGCCGGGCATGGCCAAGGCTTACCCGCCCTGTTGCCCGGCGCAAGGACTTTAGGCCGCGCGGGCCATCGGGCGGAACGTGGACAGCACTGCCAGGGCTATGACGGTACCGAGGCTTGCGAAGATGGTGAAGTCATGCCAGCTGGGTTTCACCACCATCAGAAAGACGATGGCGAACTGGATTGCGTAGTCCATCATCGCCAGCCGCTGGACCCGGCGAAGGGCGGGAAGCGCAGCGGTCGCACCCTGTATGTCCCCAGTCTGCAAGGCGCGTTCACAAGACGGTCCAAGCACGAGCGCACCAAAACCTGCCGTGAAGACTACACCGGCAAGGCCGAGCACGGTAAAAGGCTGCCAGCCCCAACCGGCGACGAAGAGGAGTGCCAGGCCACTGCCAAGGGTGACGAAGCTGGCCGGGATGAACAGGCGCGGGGCAAGAAGAACGGTCGCGCGCACCACGGCCAATTGCGTCTCTGCGGTGCTGCGGCCTGCAAGGACAAGGCTAGCAAGGATCATGGCAAATCCGCCGCCGACCCAGAGTACGGCGGCGCTGACGTGCACGAATTTGAGAAGTGTAGAAAGGTCCATCTTGGGAAGTCCAGTAAATGTCCGATTAAAACTGGCGCTCACTAGGCTGCGCAAGTCGGACAGGCCAGTATGGAAGTCCATACCCCGTACCACTGCATCGAAAATCAGGCGACGGACGGAAGACCGATGCCCGAATCAGGCGTCCTCGGCCAGCGCCCGGATCACCGAAGGGCGTGCCGCCATCATGGTGCGGTGGGCCATGATGCGGGGCACGGCAGCAGGGTCGACGCCGTCGCCTTCGATCCATTGCGCGACGGCGAAGAGGTAGGGGTCTGCGACCGTATAGCTGTCCCCCATGACGAAGGGACCCTGCAAAAGATGCGTCTCAATCAGGGAAAGGGCGGCGGTCATCGCGGTCGGGGCATAAGCTTTCATCGCCTCGATCGCCGCCGGGTCATCCGACCATCTGCTGCCACGGTACCGATGCGCGTGCGCGACATGCACGGTTGAGGACAGGTAACTGTTGAAGGCCTGCAGCTGTGCCATGGCAAAGGGATCGTCCAGCGGCGCGAGCTTGGCCGCCGGAAAGCTTTGCGCAATATAGATCAGCAGCGCGACATTCTCACTCAGGAGGCCCTGGTCCGTAGCCAACGCTGGAACCCGACCCTTTGGATTCAGCGCCAGAAACTCTGCCTCGCGCTGGTCGCCCTTGGCCAGATCAAGCTGCTTTGACGTGAAGTCCGCTCCGGCATCGATCAACGCGATCCGGGTGGCAAGGGCGCAGCTGCGCGGTGCAGAGTAAAGCGTCAGCATGTGATGTCCTTTGCAAGGCTTTCAGGTGACAGTAGCGAAACGCGGCGCAGTTGCCCAGCTTTTGCGCGGTGGCCGCTTGCACACCACGTCTCCTCGAATGCGCAAGGCTGCTTCGATCTTTTCAGGGACAGTTAGCCCTTGCGTTGCCGCGCGGGCCTGCGCTTGATGGCAGGGATCACGGGGCGCGTGGATCGCTTTACGCCGCATCGGGCGGCCACGCATTTCGCCTCGAATGAAGAGACCGCGGCAGGTTTGCGAATGACGGTAGCGTTTCTGTTGAACGGAACGCAGGTGCGGGTCGAAGGCGTTGCCCCGACGCGGACCCTCCTCGACTGGCTTCGGGAAGAGCGCGGGCTTTGTGGCACCAAGGAAGGCTGCAACGAAGGCGATTGCGGGGCCTGCACGGTCATGGTCACCGATGCCAAAGGGTCGCGCGCCCTGAACGCCTGCATCCTGTTCTTGCCCCAACTTGATGGCAAGGCTGTGCGCACGGTCGAAGGCATCTCGGGGCCAGCGGGCCAGATGCATCCGGTGCAGGCGACGATGGTGGCGCATCACAGCTCGCAATGCGGGTTCTGCACGCCGGGCTTTGTCGTCTCGATGGCGGTGGCGCATCTGAATGGCGCGACCGATCACGACGACCAACTCGCCGGGAATCTTTGCCGCTGCACCGGTTATGCGCCGATCATCCGTGCGGCAAAGGCGGCTGCAAGCGAACCGGTGCCGGACTGGATGAAAACCGACACGCTCATTCTTCGTCCCCAAATATCCCGGGGTTTGCCAGTGGTTTCGCCATCGGTTCGAGAAACCGCTGGCATGGGGGGCAGCGCCCCCGGCACTTTCCGCCCGCGCGACAGCGACGAACTTGCCGAGTGGTATCTGGCCAACCCCGATGCGACGCTGATCGCCGGGGCGACGGATGTCGGGCTTTGGGTGACGAAGCAGCTGCGCGACCTGGCACCGGTCGCGTTCCTGAACGGGGTTGATGACCTGAAGGGCATCGAGGTGCAGGGCGGGCAGCTGCACGTCGGCGCTTGCGTGACGATAGCCGCCTTGCGCGCGGCGGTGGCAGAGCGGTTGCCGTCGCTGGGCGAACTTCTGCGGCGCTATGCGTCAGAGCAGGTGCGCAATGCGGCGACGATCGGGGGGAACATCGCCAATGGCTCGCCGATCGGGGACGGGCCACCGGCGCTGATTGCGCTGGGGGCGGACCTGCATCTGCGGCGGGGGGATGAAATGCGGAGCCTGCCGTTGGAGGAGTTCTTCCTCGACTACCGCAAGCAAGACAGGCGGCCGGGGGAGTTCGTGGCGGGGGTGTCGTTCCCGGATCACGCGCCGGGGTTGCGCTGCTACAAGGTGTCGAAGCGGTTCGATCAGGATATCTCGGCGGTCTGCGGCTGCTTCAATGTGGGCGTTGAGGGGGGCTTGGTGATGCAGGCCCGCATTGCCTTTGGCGGGATGGCCGGGGTGCCGAAGCGGGCGGCTCTTGCCGAGGCGGCGCTGGTCGGCCAGCCGTGGACTCTTGCGACGGCGGAAGCTGCGGCGCAGGCGATGGCGGGGGATTTCGTGCCGCTGTCGGATATGCGGGCCAGTGCCGCATACCGGCTGACGGTCGCGCAGAACCTGATGGTCCGGTATTTCCACGATCTGGCCGGAGTGCCGGTTTCAGTGCTGGAGGTGCGGGCATGACGATGGGCAAGCCCCTGCCCCACGATGCGGCCCCCCTGCATGTGACCGGGGCCGCGCGCTATGTGGATGACATCCCCCTGCCGAGGAATGCGCTGCATCTCGCGTTCGGGTTGTCCACCTTGGCGCATGGCGAGATCATCGGGATCGACCTTTCGGCAGTGCGCGCGGCCCCCGGTGTGGTCGCGGTGCTGTCGGCGGAAGATTTCGCCAGGGCCATATCGCGGGCAAGATGACCAAGTCGAACAAGATCGGCTACATCGCGTCCTTCCCGATCCCCGAGGTGATCATGGGGATCAACAGCTACTACCTTCATGCCAAAAAGGCGAACCCGGCGGTGGAACTGTCGGTCGTCTGGGCCTTCACCTGGTTTGACCCGGCGAAAGAGGCGGATGCCGCCAAGGCGCTGATCGATCAGGGCGTGGACGTGATCGCGTCGCACACCGATTCGACCGCTCCTCTGGCCGAAGCGGCCAAGACCGATGGTGCCGTAATCGGCTTCGGTCAGGCGTCCGACATGGCTGACTACAAGCCGTCGCCGCGCGTTTCGTCGATCATCGACAACTGGGCACCCTATTACGTCAAGCGTGTGGGGGCTCTTCTGGACGGCACCTACGAGCAGACCGACAGCTGGGCCGGTATTCCGGAAGGCGAAGTCGAGATTGGCGAAATCACCGACGCGGTCCCGGCCGAGGTGAAGGCCGAAGCCGAGGCGATGCGGGATGCCATCGCGGCGGGGACGTATCACCCGTTCACCGGACCGATCAACAAGCAGGACGGCTCACCCTGGCTCGCCGATGGTGCGGTCGCCCCGGATGGCGACCTTCTTGGAATGAGCTTCTACGTCGAGGGGATCGTCGGCGAAATTCCGAAGTAAAATCAACGCATACGCCAAATGCGGGTCCGGTCCTGCCGGGCCCGCTTTCATTTCCAGACAATCGGGCCGACCCGGCAAACACTGGGAACGTTTCGTTGGCAGTGCCACAAAAACGTCACCCGCGTTTGCCACGCTCTCCTCCTGACCTGGGGGCAAATCATGGCGATCAGAACTTTCTCGTTTCTGCTGCTTGGTCTGCTGTGCGTTCTTTCCAGCCCGACCCTCGCGCAGGGGCTGGATCAGGTGAAGGCCTGCTTCGTCTATCTTGGACCGATCGGCGATGGCGGCTGGACGTATCAGCATCACCGCGGCGCCGAAGCGGCGAAGGCGGCTTTGGGCGCACAAGTCACGATCGAGTGGCAAGAGAACGTAGAAGAGGACGAGACCGCCGAACTGGTGATCGAGCAGATGGCAGCGTCGGGGTGCAACATCATCTTCACCACGTCGTTCGGCCATATGGAGGCGACCAACCTGGTCGCCGGGAAGTACCCGGAGGTGAAGTTCGAACACGCCACGGGCTACAGGCGCGACCATCCGAACGTGTCGACCTTCAACGCCCGATTCTACGAAGGCCGCGCGGTCGAGGGGACCCTTGCCGGCCGGATGACCCGAACCAACCGCATCGGCTACATCGCCTCGTTCCCGATCCCCGAGGTTCTGGCCGGGATCAACGCCTATTATCTGGCCGCAAAACGGGTGAACCCGAACGTGGAGCTGGTGGTGGTCTGGGCCAACACCTGGTTCGATCCGGCGGTGGAGGCGAAGGCCGCAGAGGACTTGATCGCCGCAGGTGTGGACGTGATAGCGCAGCACACCGATTCGACGGCACCTCTGGAGGTGGCCGCAGCAGCGGGTGGCGCGATTGTCGGCTTCGGTCAGGCCTCGGACATGACCAACTTTGCTCCAAGCCCGCGGATTTCGTCGATCATCAACAACTGGGGGCCGTATTACTTTCGCCGGATCAGCGCGCTTCTGGATGGAACATATGCGCAGGCTGACAGCTGGGACGGCATTGCCAGCGGTGTCGTCCTGATCGGCCTGATCTCGGACGAGGTGCCGCCCATGGTCAAGGCCGAGGCCGAGGCGATCCGCGACGCGATTGCAGCGGGGACTTACGTTCCCTTCACCGGTCCCTTGAACAAGCAGGACGGCACCCCATGGCTGGCAGCGGGTGAGGCAGCCAGGGACAGCGATCTTCTCGGCATGGATTTCTATGTCGAGGGGATCAAGGGCAACCTGCCGCAGTGATGCCCGACTGGTCCGCTTGAAGGCCGGTTGCACCGTGGTCAGATGCCGGGATATCCCTTGCCGCAACTGGTGGCGTAGGGGCCGGACATGGACGCGGATTTTCTGATCATCGGCGGCGGGATTGCCGGGATCTCGGCAGCGGCGCGGCTGTCAGAGCTTGGCTCGGTGATCCTGCTCGAAGGCGAGGCGACGCTGGCGCATCACGCCTCCGGCCGGTCGGCGGCGCTTTATGAACCGCATTACGGGGCACCGGCGGTGGTGGGATTGTCGCTGGCGTCGGAGGCGCATTTTCGGGCGCTTCCGGGGGTGCTATCGCCACGCGGTCTGATGCTTGTCGCCAAGGCCGACGCGCGCGAAGCCTTTCAGCATGATCTGGCTGCGATGGACTTTGCGCCGATCAGCGTGGCGGAGGCGATGAAGATCGTGCCGGTCCTGAACCCGGATGTGGTCGCCTTCACAGGCTATGCCGACCATGCCGAGGATGTGGATACCGACCTCCTCCTGCAAGGCTTCGCGCGGGAGGCGAGGGGGAAAGGCGCACGGATTGTGACAGGCGCGCAGGTCAGCACAATCCTGCGCGAGGCCACGGGTTGGCGGGTGGCCAGCGCGGCCGGCACGTTCACCGCGCGGATGCTGGTCAACGCGGCCGGGGCCTGGGCCGACGCTGTGGCGATCATGGCCGGGGTGCAGCCCCTCGGCTTCACCCCTCTGCGCCGGTCGATGGCGCGCATTCCCGCGCCGGGGGGGCATGACGTCAGCCGCTGGCCGATGCTGTTCGGCCCCGGTGAGGACTGGTATGCCAAACCCGATGCCGGTGCCCTGATCGTAAGCCCCGCCGAAGAACACCCGATGCCGCCGCATGATGCGTGGGCCGACGACATGGTGCTGGCCGAAGGCCTGGCGCGGTATGAGGAGATGGTGACCGAGCCGGTGACTCGCGTCCTTTCCAACTGGGCCGGCCTGCGCACCTTTTCGCCCGACCGGGTGCTGGTGATCGGACCCGATGTGCGGGAGCCTGCGTTCTTCTGGTTGGCAGGGCAAGGCGGCTATGGGTTCCAGACCTGCCCGGCGGCAAGCCGTCTGACAGCAGACCTGATCGGCGGGCGGATGCCGGACCTCGACCCGGGGCTGGTGGCGGCGCTGGCACCGGCGCGCTTCGGCTAGGTTGTGCCCGATGTTTCAGATTCCGGCGTGACATGGCGCGCGAGTCGCGGCAGGCTAGTCGACATGTTCCGGATTGCCCCCGTCCTTCTGTGCCTTGCTTTGCTTGCCTGCGGTGCCACACCGCGCGGGGACGATCCCGCTGCCGGCGCGGAAAACGTCACGGTGATCAGCGCCAACTTTCAGGACGCCGACCCGACCGACTGGCCGGGCCGGTCCCCCGACCGGTATCCGGTGCACGGCATCGACATCTCGCGCTTCCAGCCGCCGGTCGACTGGCCGACTGCGCGGGCCAGTGGCGTCAACTTTGCCTTCATCAAGGCGACCGAGGGTGGCGATCTGGTGGACCCGATGTTCGAGACGCATTGGCGGGGGGCGGGGGCGGCAGGGGTCAAGCGCGGGGCCTACCATTTCTTCTACCATTGCCGCCCGGCGGCAGAACAGGCGCGCTGGTTCATCCGCCATGTGCCGCGCACACCCGGCGCGCTGCCCCCGGTCCTCGATCTGGAGTGGACGCCGACGAGCCCGACCTGCACGATCCGCCGCGACGGGGCCACGATCCGGTCCGAGGCAAAGATCTTCCTCGATATTCTCGAACGCCATTACGGCCAGCGCCCGCTGATCTATACCACGGTCGATTTCTTCGAAGACACAGAGTTGTGGCGGCTGAACGGGGCTGAGTTCTGGCTTCGCTCCGTCGCCGATCATCCGCACGGCGTCTATGACAGCACCGCCTGGAGCTTTTGGCAGTACACTTCGACCGGCCTCATTCCCGGAGTGCAGGGTCGGGTCGATATCAACGTCTTTGCCGGATCAAAAGCCGCCTGGGCCAGTTGGCTGGGCGCGCGCGGGCTTTAGTCGTTCCGGTCGCGCCAACGCCGCATCCAGCGCTGCACCGTGCGACGGCCACGGATGATCACCGCTGATATCGGACCGCGCAGGCGGGGCAGGTCGATTGCCAGAAGCAACAGACCGGCAGGCAGCATCCACAAACCGAGGATCGGCAAAAACCAGAGAACCCCGCCAAGCGTCAGGATGATGGCCAGCGGCAGCCGCAACGGGAACCAACGGTCCTGCCGCAAAACGCCCAATGGCCGACGTATAACGGGAATCAGACGCTCAAGCGCCTGAAACTGCCGTTGAAACCTGCGCTCGCGACGTGACATTCTCATACCTTGGGACTGTATCGATGAAGATACCCTGCCACAACTGCAAGTCCGGATGCCGCGCAGGACCGCGTGCTCGCGATCTTGTGCGCGGTCATGCCAATCTGACGGACGCTGAAGCTGAAGTCTGCCATCCCCATCCTGCAGAAAGTGGGGAGGCCGTAGGGTAACCGCAAGTTGTCCGACGGGCAGTATGTACAAATGCGCAGGTCGCCGCCCAGCCTAGCCGTCAACCCGGATGCGGGCGTTGGTGGGGTCGAAGGGGCTGTCTTCGGTGACCACCGCGTCCCATTCCTGGCGCAGCATCTTGACCTTCAGCTTGGTGCCGGGGATTGCCAGCGCAGAGGGGACATAGCCCATGCCGATCTGCTTGCCGAACGCCACCGAATACCCGCCGGAAGTCAGTCGGCCGACCTTGATGCCGCCATGGATCAGCGCCTCCTTGCCCCAGGGGTCGGCATCTGACGGCCCGTCGATCAGGAGCGTGACGCATTTGGAGCGGATGCCGGTTTTCAGCATCTGCTCCTTGCCGCGGAAATCCTTGGTGAGGTCGACGAAGCGGTCGAGTGCGGCCTCCAGCGGCGTCGCGTCACGGCCAAGTTCGTTGCCGAAGGCGCGGTAGGATTTTTCCTGCCGGAGCCAGTTCTGCGCGCGGGCCCCAACGGGTTTGAGGCCGTGTTTCTCGCCCGCCTTAAGCAGAAGGTCCCAAAGGTAGCGGCCGAATTCGATGGGATAGTGCAGTTCCCAGCCAAGCTCCCCGGTGTAGGCCACACGGATGGCGCGGACGGGGCACATGCCGAGTTCGATGTCCCGGTAGGAAAGCCAGGGGAAGCGTTTGTTCGACAGGACGGTGTCGGGGTCGGCGTCCTTGACGATGTCCTTCAAAAGCGCGCGGGCATTGGGGCCAGCCAGCGCGTAGACGCCCCATTGGGTGGTGATGTCATGGATGTCGATTGCGCCTCTGCCTGCGGTCATCCAGTCGTCAGCGGATTTCTGCAGGAAATCATAATCATAGGCCGTCCATGCGCCCGCCGAGATCAGGTAGTATTCGTCCTGTTTCAGCCGCACGATGGTGTATTCGGTGCGGGTGGTGCCGTGGTCGGTCAGGGCGTAGGTCAGGTTGATCCGGCCCACG
>Ga0163144_10022094_pt1 | contig 12625 bp, 7 predicted proteins | sample OliLak19BULKMAT1_FD_123175 | JGI IMG/M metagenome (GOLD analysis project Ga0163144, IMG submission 123175) | Freshwater microbial mat bacterial communities from Lake Vanda, McMurdo Dry Valleys, Antarctica - Oligotrophic Lake LV.19.BULKMAT1 | ecosystem: Environmental > Aquatic > Freshwater > Lake... | reverse complement strand
GGCGATGCCGTGATCATCGAATTTGCGCGCCGCGTTCTCGGCTGTGTGCGGCAAAACGATGTGGTGGCGCGCATCGGCGGCGATGAATTTGTGTTGCTGCTTGAAAGCCCGGACCGCGAATCCGGCGAGAGCGTAGCCAGAAAGCTGTTGATTGCCATGCAGGACCCAGTGATGGTGGATGGCCTTGAGTTACACGTTACCACCAGCATCGGCGTCGCTTACAGTCCGCAGCCTGCCTCAACCAAGGCGCTGATGGACCTCGCCGACCGCGCGCTTTACGCCGCAAAATTGGCAGGCCGCAATACCTTCCGGACTGTCGAAGAGCCGTGGTGACGTAACCCGCACGTGCGCTTTGCCGATGCGAAAAGTGGGCGGCTTTAATTTTTTAGGGGACTTCGCCCGCGCAATAGGTTTTGAGAAGTTCCCTTTAATGCAACCTCAGCATTGGCGAGAGTCGTGGCACGAAAATGGCTGAAACGGCGCACCAATCGGCGTGTTTGACCAAAGGCTGACGTTTTTGAAAAACGCCAGCCGCTATGTTTCCAGCGAGCGCATCTGCGCGTTGGCGTAACGTAGCCGTGTGGTCAGCACGCTTGCCACGCCTTCGAGCAGATTGAGTGCAGCTTTCTTGTGATCTAGCGCCAGCTTGTCGAAGTTCTTGCGCGGCAACACAAACAAGTCCACATCATTGTGTGCGATGGCGTCGGCCGAACGAGTCGCGCCATCGAGAAATGCCATTTCACCGAAGAAATTCCCGCGGCCGAACGTGCTCAGGTGAATACTCTGACGGTCGTTGATGGGAAGCATGATCCGCACCGCGCCGCGGCGGATGAGAAAGATCTCGTCGCCGGTATCGCCGCAGGCAAAAATGCGCTCACTCATCTTGACGTGCCGCTTTTCCATGCACGCCTCAAGATTAACCATGGTCTCTTCTTTGCGGCCCTTGAACATATCAATCTCATGCAGGTCCAGCAGGCTTTCGCCCTCGCGTTCCGGCGTCGCATCGGCGATGATGCGGTCCTCAACCCATTCGACCGCTTCATCGAGATCGCCGAAAATTTTTACGTGACCTTGCGTCGGTACCAGGCCCGCCGTATCGAAGTACTGCTGCATATCCTGTCCGCTTGGCAGGTTACTGGGAAGACGACTGAAAATCAGGAAGGCCTCATGCTCGGCCAGAATGTCTTTGACGCGTTCCAGCATATGCGTTGCCGTCACGTCGACCGACTGCACCCGTCGCATATCGAGGATGAAGTACTTGCGGGTCTTTAACTCGGGTTCAAGTGCTGTGTAGAGTTGGTCGGTCGTACCGAAAAACAGGCTGCCCTGCAATTCAAAAATGACTGAGGCATCTCCATGCGTTTCCAGCGTCTTCATTTCGGACTGCACCCGTACCCGCTTGGAAAACGTCTGATTACCAAAGGTTTTACGGCGCACCACACTGCCACCGATCTGCTCACGAATAAACAACAGGACTGCCAAGGCGATGCCCGCCACAGAAGCAGCGATCAGGCTGAACATGAGTGCAACGGCAACCACTGCAGCGATGACCGCAAAATCGAGGACCGTGTCGCGCGACTTCAGAAAGTGTAAGCAGCTGCGATCAATCATTCGCACACCGATCACAGTGAGTATCGCCGCCAACGCCGCCACGGGTACCCAGGCAATCAGGCTACCCAACAGCAGAAAGGCGATCAGCGCGAGGATGCCTTCGATCAGCCCGGACAGTTTGGTCTGCGCGCCGCTGGACATATTCACCAGCGTTGCACCCATGGTGCCCGCACCCGGCAGGCCGCCGATCAATCCTGAGGCAATATTGCCGACTCCCTGGCCGATCAATTCCCGATTTGAATTGTGGCGGCTACGTGTAAGTGCATCGAGGACCACGCAGGTCTTGAGCGTATCGATCGAAAGAAGCACGGCCAGTGTCAGCGCAGTCATGAACAAGTTGCTCAATTGTGTGACCGACAATTGACTCATGCCTTGCCAGCGAGCTAGAAAACCATCTACCAGTCCGGTGCCGCTGCCTTCGCCGCCGCCACCCAGTGCACCAACCACCAGCGAATTGCCTGACAGGCGCAGCATGCCGGCATCGAACATCGATAGTCCGAAGTAGGTCAACACACCCGCGAGTAGCGCCAGAATTGCTGCGGGAACCAGCTTGGTGACGCGCGGTGCATACACCATGACCACAGCTGTCACCGCACCGACCAAAATGCCCTGCCACTGCCACAGGTCCGGCGTGGTGATTGCTCGCCAGAGGGAACTGCCATTGGGTGTGCCGAGCAATTTGGGTAGTTGGCTGCCGATGATGATGAGACCCACCGCCGAGAGATAACCGCTCACCACCGGATACGGCATGTACTTGATCAAGCGTCCAAGCCCGACCAAGCCGAAAAGCAATTGCAGCAGCCCAGCAGACAGGCTTATCACGGTCAACGACAAGATGACCGCTTCAGCCGGCGTCCCACGCTGAATTTGCTCGATCGCAAAGGCGGAAAGAACAGCAGCAGCTGGCGCACATGGCGCCGTGATCAGCCGATTGGTGCCGCCCAGCAGGGAAGCGACCAGACCAAGTGCGGTTGCGCCCAATATCCCGGCCAGAGCACCATAGGCGGCATAGGAACTGCCAAGTGCCGAAAAAATCGTGACCCCGAAGGCAATGGCAGCAGGCAGTGCCACCAACATCGCCGCCATGCCGCCCCAGAAGTCTCCCGCAAGATTATTGGTTTTTGGATTTGTCATCGCGAATGCCGCTTGTCGAAGAGTGAGCAGCCAATTACATCATATCTGCGCGCCGGAGGCACAATGCGTTTTGCCGCAGCGCGGCAACGTGACTAGAAATTTCGTGTCGAACCTTTCGGCAGGATAATTCGAGACTCTGCGAATTGCCTTCGATTCTAGGAACTTCCGTGACCGCAGAATGGAATGGCCGCAGGTCCAACTGCCTGCGGATTTGGCGAATGTTGAGAGTTAGCTGACGTCTCTCACTCTATGGGGCATGAAGATGCGATGGTCCGTTTTTGTTTTCTCGCTGATGATGTCATTAGCCGTTGTTGCCCAGAAGCCTGCCGCTGAGACCGCAGCAGCGACGGTTTTCAATGCCTGGTTGAAGGCCTTTAACTCGGGCGACATCGCTCAGTACCAGGCATTTGACGAGCAGTTTCAGCCGCCGCGCCCGATGACGCAGATGACTGATTTCCACAAGCAGACCGGCGGCTTCGTGCTGGTGCGGGTGGAAAAAAATGAAGCGACCACGTTCGTGGCCCTGCTCAAAGAAAAAAATTCAGACAATATTGGCCGTGCCGAGTTGACCGTCAGCGCGGATAACCCGCCAAAAATGCTTGGCGCGACCATTCGCCTGGTGCCGCCACCGGCGGATCTGGCGCCGCAACGATTGTCAGAGTCCGATGCCATCGCCGCTCTTGTCCAACGCATCGACAGTGCAGCGAATAACGGCCAGTTTTCCGGCGCGATGCTGATCTCCAGAAAAGGCAAGCTGCTGCTGGAAAAAGCGTGGGGAAGAGCCGACCGCGACAAGAATGTGTCGGTGACCGTCGGCACCCAGTTTCGTGTCGGCTCGATGAACAAGATGTTTACAGCGGTCGGCATACTCCAGTTGGTCGAAGCCAGGAAGCTCGCACTGGACGATCCGATCGGCAAATACCTCAAGGATTTTGCGGACCGCGACATCGCGTCCAAAGTTACCATTCGCCAACTGCTCACGCACACTGGTGGCACCGGCGACATTTTCGGGCCGGAATTCGACAAGAATCGGCTGTCACTCAAAGCGCATGCCGATTACACAAAGCTATACAGCTCGCGCGCGCTGGTGCATGAGCCCGGCGCCAGTTTCCGCTATTCCAATTTCGGGTTCGTCCTGTTGGGTGCCGTTATCGAAAAAGTCAGTGGCCTCTCCTACTACGACTACGTGCAGCGCAGCATTTTCGAGCCCGCCGGGATGAAGGCGACCGGCTCGCTTCCAGAGACTGACGCCGTGCCCATGCGCGCGCAGGGTTACATGAAGGAAGCTGGCAAATGGATACTGAACACCGACACGCTGCCATGGCGCGGGACGGCGGCGGGCGGCGGATATTCTACGGTCGGTGATCTGTTGCGATTTGTCGAGGCATTACAAAGCGGCAAGCTCATTTCCAATGCGATGCTGGCTGAGGCCACCCGCGACCAGATGCAAAGCTATGGGTTCGGCTTCGGCATACGCGGGCAAGGTGCGTGGCGAGGATTTGGTCATGGCGGCGGCGCACCTGGCATGAATGGCGAATTGCGCATCATCCCGGTGCAGGGCTATGTGCTGGTTGTACTGAGCAATCTTGATCCACCAGCGGCATCCCGGGAGCTGGACTTCGTCGCGGCGAGATTGCCGGCTTCGCGATAGCGCCGACTACGTGGCGCGCGCAAAAGAGCGAATCAACTTCGACCAAAGCAGAAACATTGGCAAATTAGGCCTTGGTGATGTGAAAAGTGCTGACACAACACCGGTATCATGGCTGTTGTCCTCACAATCTCTGGAGTATTCATGTCGTCCGAACCTGGTTTCTTGCGCCGTGCTTTCACCGGCTTCTGGTCGTTTCTCGATGCCAGTCGCCGCGTTACGTTCAATCTCATTTTCCTGTTCATATTGATCGCCATCGTCGTCGCCATCATCAAGGGCAGCCCGAAGATTGAAGAAAAGACCGCGCTGGTGCTGGACTTGAAGGGGCCAATGGTGGAACAGCGGGCGGCAGGTTCCCCAGATCGATTGCTGAGCGGGCTTCAAGGCGGCACTTCGCAGACGCAGCTCCGTGACGTGCTCGCCGTGCTTGATGCGGCTGCCAAGGACGCGAAAATTGAGCGCGTGGTGTTGATCCTCGACGAGTTTGACGGCGGTGGTTTGGCGTCTCTGCGCGAAGTGGCGGGTGCGCTGGAGCGCTTCAAAGCCAGCGGCAAGCAAGTGGTGGCCTGGGGCGGAAACTATGACCAGCGCTCCTACTACCTGGCGGCACATGCAAGTGAAGTGTATTTGCACCCGATGGGAACGATCATCCTTGAGGGCTATGGCCGCTACCGCAACTATTACAAAGACGCGCTGGATCGACTGGGCATCCAGGCGAATATCATTCGCGTGGGTACCTACAAGAGTTTCGGCGAGACCTATGCATTGAATGCGCCATCGAAGGCCGCACTGGACGCTGACGCCTATTTGTACAACGACCTGTGGACAACCTACACAAGCGGCGTTGAAAAGGCGCGCAAACTGCCTGCTGGCGCGATCAACAAGAGTATCGAGGCCCTGCCGCAGAGCCTTCTTGCGGTCAACGGCAGTGCAGCTAAACTGGCGCTAGCCGATAAAGCGGTTGACGGTCTCAAAACGCGTGACGAGTTTCGCGAACTGATGATTCAGCGCGGCGCCAAGGATGACGAGAGTAAGTCCTATCGGCGAGTGTCGTTCGAGACCTACCTCAACACGATCAAGCCGCAACGTAGCGGTGATGGCGTTGCCATCGTCGTGGCGGAAGGTGAAATCAGTGACGGGATTGCGCCCGCTGGACGAATCGGCGGCCGTTCAACCGCTGAGCTGATTCGCAAAGCGCGCGACGACGAAAAAGTGAAGGCGATCGTGTTGCGGGTCAATTCCCCCGGCGGGACTGCACTCGGTTCGGAATTGATCCGCCGCGAACTGGAACTCAGCCGCAGCGCTGGCAAGCCGGTCGTCGTCTCGATGGGCAGTGTGGCTGCATCGGGTGGCTACTGGATATCCATGGCGGCTGACGAAGTCATCGCTGATCCTGCGACCATTACCGGTTCCATCGGTGTAGTTGCGATGCTGCCGACGGCTGAGAAGGCAATGGAAAAATTGTCTGTCAACACCGGTGGCGTGACGACCACTTGGCTGGGTGGTGCCTATGATCCACGGCGCGGACTCGACCCCCGATTTGCGCAGATGGTGCAGAGCGTCATCGGCAACATCTATAGCGATTTCACCACTAAGGCCGCCATTGCACGTAAAACAACGCCGGACAAAATCAACGAGGTCGGTCAGGGCCGCGTTTGGACAGGCAATCAAGCCAAAGAGCGCGGCCTGATTGATCGTACCGGCAGTCTCGGTGATGCAATCAAGTCAGCATTAACGAGGGGCAAGCTTGCCGATGATGCCAGGGTGACCTATGTGGAAGTGGAGCGCTCGCGCTTTGAAAAACTGGTGTCACAAATGGGCGGCGCCGAGCTGGAAAGCTGGATCAACTTAAAACTGGGGATGGTAGCAAGCGATGTTTTGCCAGCCTCGCTCGTCCCTGGGTTTGCGCGCGAGGCACAACGCGACTTGGTGTGGCTGACGAGCGCGGCCGATCAGGCAAAGCGTAGCGGCAATCCATATGCGGCCTATGTGCACTGCCTGTGCAAGATCGAATGACCTGATTCCGCTTCCAAGCGTGCGCTTCACCGGGGCGCGGGACGCTCACTGCATCAGGAATGTGACGACGTCGCCCGCGCTCTGGAATCGGTGCGCGGGGTCTTTCGCCATCAGTTTGTCGATCAGTGGCTGATGTGCAGCAAGGGCCACTGGCAGGCGCGGTACGGCGGCGTCCACATGCAGCCGCATGAGCGCCTCCACACTGTCTGCCTGATAGGGTTTTTCGCCGGTAAGCATTTCAAACGCGAGAACGCCCAGGCTGTATAGATCACTTCTATTACTCACGGCACCGGTCACCGCCTGCTCGGGGCTTAGATAGTATGGCGTGCCGACGACCTGTCCATGCCGCGTGGAGGCCAGTGATTGCCGAATGCGTTTGGCGACACCGAAATCGACCAGCGCCAGGGTGCCGTCGGCGCGCAGCATTAGGTTGTCTGGTTTCAGATCGCGATGCACGATGCCCTGCTTGTGCACTTCATCCAGCGCGCGGCTGGTTTGCAACAGGATGTTGATGACTTGCGCGGAGGTCAGGCCCATAGCGATCTTGCGCCGCAAATCACCCCCGGGGAAGTACTCCATCGCGATATAGGCGAGCTCATCGGAAAACGCCTGATCGAAAATCTTCACGACATTCGGGTGGGCGATCTGCGAAATGATTGCGTATTCCTGAATGAAGCGTGCAAGCATATCAACGCCCTCGTCTTCTTCTTCTCCTGCTCGTGGGTCCAGTAGCTTTAATGCAACCGGCAGTTGGTCTGACTCGCGCTCGGCTAGGAAGACCTCAGACATGCCGCCCTCGCCAAGTTTCCGTAGCAGGCGGTAGCCCTTCACCCTGGGGGCGGTGGCGGCAAACGCGCCGCCTGCAGACGGCAGAGTCTCCATCTTCTGCGTGACTTCAAGCGCGGCCTTGATGGCGCGGCCGGTAATCTCCGAATTACTGCGCAGCGCATTACGGATATCAGTGGCCAGTTCGACGTGTCGGCCATCAACGCCACCTAAATTGACATCGATGCCGGTAATTTCAACCGCGTCCACCGGTGTCGAGCGGCCTTTCACCCAAAGCGTCTCGATGTCGCCGAACTCGATGCCCTCGCCAGCTGCGTGCAGGGTTGGCAGGCTGGCAATAATAGACCAGCCCAGCTCCTTGGTTTTTCCCTCGAGGCGCGACGCCAGATTGACTGCGTCGCCGATGGCGGTAAATTCACTGCTTTCGCCCGAGCCGACGTGGCACATCATCACTTCGCCGCTGTGCACGCCGACGCCAATCGCGAACGCGGGCAGGCCGCGGTTTGTGTAGCGCTTTTGTATCCAGGTGCTGAATCGGTGTGCAGCCAGCGTCATACCAAGTGCGGCTTGCAGTGCGCGGTAGGCATGCGAGTGCTTCGCGCCCGGCTCGGCGCAAAACACCGCCATGACGCCGTCGCCGATAAATTTGAGTGCTTCGCCACGCGCGGCGACAATCGGCTCACAAACTGCACGAAAATAAGCGTTGAGCAACTCCGCTACTTCCTGTGCACTTAGCTGCTCGGACATGGTGGTGAAACCGCGAATGTCCGAAAACAATACGGTGGCGTCGCGAGCCTCCGCCAAATTTGCGTCGGTCGGATTGACATCAAACCTGTCATGGGTCTGGCCCATCATGGAATTCTGGAACATCTGCTGCAACTGCTGTTCGCGCGCACTGAGCCGCTGTGCTTCGCGTCGGGCCGCGGCCGCAGCACGCGCCATGCGCGCATTAACGGCCTGCAACACATCGTCGCGGCTGAAAGGCTTGGTCAGATAGTCGTCCGCGCCGAGGCCCATGGCACGGCGAAGATTTTCGCGATCATCAAGTGCCGTCAGGAACACCAGCGGGATCGCTTCGGTGCGCTCGTCTTCACGCAATGCCGTGAGCACACCAAAACCATCCAGTTCCGGCATCATCACGTCGCACAGAATCAGGTCGGGCGCGAAATCGTGGACCATCGTCAATGCGATTCTTCCGTTGGCCGCGCCTAGCACTTCAAATTGCTCAAGCTGAAGCATTCGCACCAGATTATTGCGAATTGCAGTTTCGTCTTCAACGACCAGAATTTTCATGTTGCGCGTGTAGAGGTGCTATGAGGCTAGCTTCTGCCTGACCATAGCCAACAGCTCGGAAAGCTTGAACGGCTTTGACAGATAGGCATTGGCACCAATGGCGAGCCCGAAGCGCTGGTCATCCTGCTCCACGCTGGCGGTCAGAAAGATGAACGGGATGGTGGCAGTCTCTGTGCGCTCGCGCAATTTGGCGAGCACCATAAAGCCATCCATTTCCGGCATCATCACATCGCAAATGATCAGGTCGGGTGGATTTGCAGCAACGCTTGCCAAGCCAGCAAACCCGTTCACCGCTTCCTGAACCACGTAGCCTTCCAGCCGCAAAAACCGCTGAATGTTGGCGCGGATTGACGCCTCGTCATCGATGATCAGTATTTTTTCACCACTCATAGTTTCTATAGTTCCCTGTTGCCTGTTTTTCAACTTCCGATAGCATCGACCCGCGGAATCGTCACCACAAATCGAGTGCCCGCGCCGAGTTCGCTTTCCACCGTAATCTGGCCACCATGTTTGGTGACACTGTGCTTGACGATGGCCAGTCCGAGGCCGGTTCCCGAGATATTCCCCACATTGCTGGCGCGATAAAAAGTCTCGAACAAGCGCGGCAGATCTTCCTTTGGCAATCCAATCCCGCTGTCAGTCACGCTGAATACCATGTCACTGGCACGACAGCTAACGTCAAAACGCACCGTGCCACCATTTGGAGAGTACTTGATCGCATTGGACAACAGGTTACCAATAATATGGCGCATGAGCTTCTCGTCGATCACGAATAGCCTGTTGCATTCTGTCATGGTGAGTTCAAGTTCCGCCCGTGTGCCCTGTTGAGCGGCGGTCGCGGTCAGCGCTTCGTCACGAATTGCATGGCACAGCGTATCCAGCAGCACCGGTTTCGGATTGAATTCGAGTTTTTCCGCTTCGACCTTACCGATCAGAAGCACATCATCGAGCATTTGGGTCATTCGTCTGACGGCAGTTTCGATGCTGTCGATCAATTCCACACGCTCGGTCGCAGGCATCTTGTCGCTGTAATACTTGAGCAATTCGGCCGAGGAGAGAATGGTTGCCAGCGGTGTCCGGAACTCATGAGACGTCATGGCCACAAAGCGCGACTTGAGCAGGTTTAATTCCCTTTGTTTTTCTAGCGACACGCGGCTATCTTCTTCGGCTTGCTTGCGGCGCGTGATGTTGGCGATGAACGAAAGTGTCGCCGGGCTGCCGTGCCAGTCAACCAGTACGGCAGACACCTGCACCCAGATCGGCGTGCCATCCTTGTGCACTACCCGGAAATCATATTTTGATTCGAACACTTCGCCCTGAAGGCGGCGCTCGCGATTTTTCATGATCAGAGCAAGATCGCTCTGATACACCACCGGCGTAAAGTCGCTGCCGATAATCTCTTCGCTCGAATAGCCAAGCAGGTTGAGAAATGCAGGGTTGGCAAAAATGAATTTCCCGTCCTGCACAACGGTCATGCCTTCGGTCACGTTGTCGACGACGGTTTGGTATTGCTCTTTCGACAGGCGCAAATTTTCTTCAAGCTGCTTGCGAGCCGTAATGTCCATCACCACCCATACGGTACCCTGCGAGAGATCGCCCGCGTTGACGCCACGACCGGACAGATAGGCCCAGAAGCGGCTGTCGTCTGCGCGGCGCATCTGCATTTCCGTCTCGAAGAACTGGCCCTTGCCCACCGCTGCCATGACCGCAGACCCAACCCGGATGTATTCTTCGCGAGACAGGTAATACTGTTCGAGCGAGTGCCCGATGTAATGGATCTCCTTGCCGCGAAACATCTGCATGATGACCCTGTTGGCCCAATGCACACGGCCCTGGGGATTCAGGAATGCGATACCGACAATCGAGTTCTGAAGAATGGTTTCTCGTTCCGACAGGCTCTGCGTCAGGCTGTCCTGAAGGCGTTTACGTTCAGTGATGTCGGTGATGAAGGAAAGCGTCGCTGATCGCCCTTCCCATTCAATCATGACGGCAGACAGTTCCACCCAGCGCGTACCGCCAGACTGGCTGTTAACTCTGAATGCGTACTTCGGCTCGACATACTCGCCGCGCATTCGGCGCGCGTAATGATCGGCCACGATAGCCCGGTCATCCGGGTGTATCGATTCAGTGAACGGCTGCGAGCGCATCTGCTCCAGGCTGCGCCCGACCAGATGCTCGGTACGCGGATTGGCAAACACGATTCGCGCATCCTGGACCACCAGGATGCCTTCGCTAACGTTATCGATCACGTGGCGCAGGCGCTGCTCCGAATTAAGCAGTGCCGCCTGGGCAAAGTGGCGTTTTGAAATATCGCGGATGAAGGCGCCAAACAGGGTGCGTTTTTTGAGCTTGATCGGCCATACCGAAAGCTCCACGGGGATCTCCCGGCCATCCTTGCGCAATGCCGACATTTCCATCTGGCGATTCATAATCCTCGGCCCGCCACCGGCGACGACGCGTGCGCGCCCCTCCTCGTGGCGCTCGCGCATTGCCGGCGGAATCATCAGTTCGGATAATCGCTTACCGACCGCCTCTTCGGCGGTCCAGCCAAGCATCCTTGTCGCGCCTGGATTCCAGCTCGCCAGAAAGCCGTCTTCGTCCATTGTTACCACGGCGTCATTGGACGACTCGAGCAGCTGCTTGAAGACAGAATCGCTCTCAAGTAGTGCCTCCTGCGTCTTTTCCTGCACTAAGTGGGCCTCAAGCGCGGCAGACTGACCGATGGGAGCGTTAGTATTCATGCGCCTCTTATGAAGGATGTCAAAATGTCCTGCCGGTCATGAATGCTTGGTCGGACTATCGTGGCGGCGTAGGTTCGGGTGGACGCTGGCATCGGCGAATCTTACTAGGTGAAGTATGTGCAGGCAAATGGTTATCCCTTTACAGAGCGCATGATAGAACGAATATCTATTGCCATGCGCCACGGGCATTGCGTAAAGTCGTGAGCATGGCTAAGACGGCGTCAAACAGAGAAAGTGCAATGCGAATAATCCTGAAAACGATAACAGTGTTGTCACTGCTTGCAATAGTGCTGCTGGTCGGTCTTGTGGCCGCATTCTGGGCGCCGGACCGTAGCGTCGCGGACTTGCGCGAGCGCTGGGCGCCGCCCCCTTCCACATTTGTCGAAGTCGCGGGCATGCAGGTGCATATCCGCGACGAAGGGCCGCGTGATGACCCCAGCCCTATTGTGCTTCTCCACGGCACGTCGGCGAGCCTGCACACCTGGGATGGCTGGGCGGCGGGACTCAAGAGCACGCGGCGCGTCGTACGGCTCGATCTGCCGGGCTTCGGCTTGACGGGGCCTTATCCGGACAACGACTACACGGTTGGGCACTACGCCGCATTCATGCATGCGTTTCTGGATCGCCTCGGCATTCCCCGCTGCGTGCTGGTGGGCAATTCCTTCGGCGGACAGGTTGCGCTTGTCACCGCCCTGGCCAAGCCGGCGCGCGTGGATCGTCTGGTGCTGGTCGATAGCTCAGGCTATCCGTTGGCACCCAGCTCGATTCCACTCGGGTTTCGCATTGCCCGTCTGCCGGTGCTGAACCAGATTGCTCGCGTGACCCTGCCGCGCCGTATCGTGGAAGACAGTATTCGCAATGTTTACGGCGATCCGACGCGCGTGACGCCTGAGTTGGTGGATCGGTATTTTGAATTGGCGCTTCGTGAAGGTAATCGGCAAGCGCTCGCGGAACGGCTAAAGCAGGTAACAATCGACGCCATTACCGCGCAAATTCCCGGGATAAAAGTGCCGACACTGATCCTATGGGGAGGCCGGGACCGGCTCATCCCACCGGAAGCCGGTCAACGCTTTGCCAATGACATTGTGGGCAGCCAGTTGCACATATTCCCTGAGCTAGGCCATGTGCCGCATGAAGAAGACCCCATGCAAACGCTCGCGGTGGCAAAGAGCTTTCTTGAGGCGAAATTCTGAGGTAGCCGATTTTCACCGGTTCGGTGATGGCACCGGCGAAACACCCCCAAATAGCAACACGCGCGAAGAGTTGGTGTTTAAACCTAGAATCCTCAGTTGGACGGGTGTGAGTGTGCGTTTTTGCAGCTTTCTGGCAAGGCGCGACGACGAAGCAGGCTTCACCCTGCTAGGAGAAGCAACGCTGCCAGGGAGCTGCAAAAGCG
>Ga0163144_10022093_pt1 | contig 12626 bp, 10 predicted proteins | sample OliLak19BULKMAT1_FD_123175 | JGI IMG/M metagenome (GOLD analysis project Ga0163144, IMG submission 123175) | Freshwater microbial mat bacterial communities from Lake Vanda, McMurdo Dry Valleys, Antarctica - Oligotrophic Lake LV.19.BULKMAT1 | ecosystem: Environmental > Aquatic > Freshwater >... | reverse complement strand
GGGGCCGAGTCGCAGCTGCTTCAGGAGGAGTTCCTCCGCTCGCTCCACGCGGCATTCACCGCTGACGAGATTCGCCATCAACTGAGCAAGGCCGGGCTGAGTGGTTGGCAGGTTGTTGAGGTCGACGACCGTTATGTCGACGTGTTTTTTGCGCCAGGCTGATATGACAATTCGTATAAAGTAAGGTAATAATTCCCCTGATCGGTTGCTTCGGGCGACCCTCCCCGCCTAGACTGTGCCGAGGAAACAACATGCCTACCAGTGACACAGAAATCGCAGAACTCGCCCAGCAGGAATACAAGTGGGGTTTTTATTCGGACATCGAGGCCGACTCGGCGCCTCCGGGACTCGATGAAGACACGATTCGCTTCATTTCCGCGAAGAAAAAAGAGCCTAAGTGGATGTTGGATTGGCGCTTAAAGGCTTATCGCAAGTGGCTGACGCTTGTTGAGCCTCATCAATGGGGCAAAGTGTCGTATCCGCCTATCAATTATCAGGATACGATCTATTACTCGGCCCCGAAGCCCAAACTGAAGTCGCTGGACGAGGTCGACCCGGAATTGCTGGCGGTCTATGAAAAGCTGGGCATCCCGCTCGACGAACGCAAGGCCCTTCTGGGCGTAGAGGAAGAGGGCCATACCCGCGTCGCGGTCGACGCCGTATTCGATTCCGTCAGCGTCAAGACCACTTTCCAGACCGAACTCAAAAAGCACGGCGTCATCTTCTGCTCGTTCTCCGAGGCCGTCCACGAGCACCCGGAACTTGTCCAGAAGTACATGGGCAGCGTCATTCCCTACAATGACAACTACTACGCCTGCCTCAACTCGGCCGTCTTCACCGACGGCAGCTTCGTCTACATCCCCAAGGGCGTGAAATGCCCGATGGAACTGAGCACCTACTTCCGCATCAACGCGAAGAATACCGGGCAGTTCGAGCGCACGCTGATCATCGCAGACGCCGGCGCGAGCGTCAGTTACCTTGAAGGGTGCACCGCGCCGCAGCGAGACGAAAACCAGTTGCACGCCGCGGTCGTCGAATTAGTTGCGCTCGATGACGCGACCATCAAATACAGCACCGTTCAAAACTGGTACCCCGGCGACCCCAAAACCGGGCGCGGCGGGATCTATAATTTCGTCACCAAACGCGGTAAATGCGCCGGTCACAACAGTAAAATCACTTGGACACAAGTCGAGACCGGCAGCGCGATTACCTGGAAATACCCCAGTTGCATCTTGCAGGGCGATAACAGTGTGGGCGAATTTTACAGTGTCGCGCTGACCAACCATTATCAGCAGGCCGACACCGGTACGAAGATGATCCACATCGGGAAGAACACCCGAAGCACGATCGTCAGCAAAGGCATCAGTGCCGGCTTCGGGCAGAACACGTATCGCGGGCTGGTGAAAATCCTCAAAGGTGCCGAGAACGCCCGAAATTACACACAATGCGACAGCCTCCTGCTCGGCGACAAATGTGGCGCGCACACCGAGCCGTACATTGAGGTGCGAAACCCCACCGCCAAGTGCGAACACGAAGCCAGCACCAGCAAGATCGGCGAAGACCAGTTGTTCTACTGCAGGTCGCGCGGACTTAATCTGGAAGACGCGATCAACATCATTGTGAGCGGATTCTGCAAGGAAGTGTTTCGTGAGCTGCCCATGGAATTTGCCGTCGAAGCACAAAAACTGCTCGGCGTAAGTTTGGAAGGCAGTGTGGGGTGAGACATGCCCGGGAAGATATGTGAACTGAAGTCAAGGTTGCGAAAGGCAGGTTTTCGTGGCGACCGGGAAAGTGCAGTCACACGATTTGGGAACACCCGTTAGCCGACAAGTCAGTCAAGTTGTCGGGGAAGGACGGATCGGACGCGATGCGTTATCACGTCGATCAAACGGACGTACAAATCAAAATCGTCAAGAACCGTCAACGCCGGTGAAAATCATACTTCCTTACAGCATGGTCATTCAGTGGTCAGACGTCGATGAAGTTTACATGGTGACCCTGCCAGAATTTGATCATGCGAAAACGCACGGCAAGACATACGCCGCGGCGGCGAAACAGGGTCAACTTTTGATTGAATCGTTCTTGATCTGGTATCAGCAAGACGGCAAGCCGCTGCCAACACCGCAAAAGTTCGTTTTTGAAAATGAAGAACTGCTTGCCCCAACCTGAATCGAATAACATCAATCGCGTTTTCGTGATCGCTGAATAGAAAGCATTAAAATGTCCCCTCCGCTTTTAGAAATCAAAAACCTTCACGCAAAAATCGCCAAAGGGGATCGTGAAATTCTCAAGGGCGTCGATCTGACGATCACAAAGGCGAAGTCCACGCGATCATGGGTAAGAATGGCTCGGGCAAGAGTACGCTCGCGCAAGTCGTCATGGGACGCGAGACCTACGAAGTGACTGCCGGTGAAATCCGTTACAACGGCGTCGACATCCTCGACATGGACCCCGAAGAGCGCGCGCGCGAGGGAATTTTCCTGGCGTTTCAGTACCCGGTCGAAATCCCCGGCGTGAGCACCAGCTATTTCCTGAAAGCTGCCGTCAACGCCTGTCGCGTGCACCGCGGGCAACCGGAACTGGACGCGGTGCAATTCCTGAAGCATATCAAGGATAAAATGAGCCTGCTGAAAATGCCGGCCAGCTTCATGAACCGCGCTATCAATGAAGGCTTCAGTGGTGGAGAAAAGAAACGCAACGAAGTGTTTCAGATGGCCGTCTGCGACCCGATGCTTTGTCTGATGGACGAAACCGACAGCGGCCTCGATATCGACGCCCTCAGAACCGTCGCGGGTGGTGCCAACACTCTCCGCGGCCCCGATCGGGCGCTGCTGCTCGTCACGCACTACCAACGCTTGTTGAACTACATCAAACCTGACTTCGTCCACGTGATGATCGACGGCAGAATCGTCAAGACCGGCGGGGCGGAGCTGGCGCTGGAGCTGGAAGAAAAAGGCTACGACTGGGTCGAGAAGGAATTGGCGGTCGGGGTTTGACGTAGCACGGGCGCCTCGCCCGTGTCCGACGCGCTGGCGACCACACTGGCGAAGCGCTCGTGCTAGGAATCAGATTGAAACGTGAAGTTTGACGGGAATTGCCATGTCTCAAATTGCCGAACAACAAGGCCCGATGTTGACGAACCTCACCGCCGCCGACGCGCGTCGCATTCCGGGCCATCACCCGTGGTTGGACGTTCTGCGCAGGACTGCGGCGGCGCGCTTTGAAAAAGTCGGTCTGCCCGGGCCGCGCGACGAACAGTGGCGGTTTACGAATCTGTCTTCGGTCACAAAGAAGCCGTTCAAACTCGCCCGTCCCGACGAAAGCGCGGTCGCAGGCGAGTTCTCGTTCGGTGACGCCGTCGGGACCGAACTGGTCTTCCTGAATGGCCACTACGCGCCGCACCTGAGCAAGCTCGGCGACTTGCCGCGCAACGTGAAAGTCGCCAGCCTGTCCGACGTTCTCACGTCCGACGGGCGCGGCTTGGAACAAGTGCTCGGCCAATACGCGAACCTCGCAAAGAACCCGTTCGTCGCGCTGAACACCGCGAACATTTTTGACGGCGCGTTTCTGTACTTCCCGAAAAATACCACCGTCGAATCGCCGATTCACTTGCTGTTCCTTTCGACCGTGACCGGCGAACCCACCGTCAGCCACCCACGCGTCGTCATCCTCGCAGAAGACAACGTCGAAGCCGCCGTCGTCGAAACCTACGCGGGCACGTCGGGTGAATATTTCACCAATGCCGTCACGGAAATCGTGCTCGGGAATGACTGTCGCATCGACCACAACAAACTCAATCAAGAATCGGTCCAAGCCTCTCATATCGCAACGATGCAGGTGAGCCTTGGCCGAAATTCACAGTTCGTCAGTCACAGCACCACGCTCGGCGCGAAGCTGACGCGTAACGACTTAAACTGCGTGATGGCCGGCGAGCGCGCGTACGCGACGCTTAACGGCCTGGTCGTGATCGGCGGAGACCAGCACTGCGACAACCACACGCTGCTAGACCACCAGGAACCGAACTGTCCCAGTCACGAGTTGTATAAGCACGTAATCAGCTCCCGCGCGACGGCCGTGTTCAAGGGACAAATTTACGTCGCGCAAAAGGCCCAGAAGACTGACAGCAAACAAAACAGCAAGACGCTTCTCCTCAGTCCGCACGCGTCGATGAATTCCATGCCGGCGCTGGAAATCTACGCCGACGACGTCAAGTGCACGCACGGCAGCACCACCGGCCCGGTGGACGAAGATCAGGTCTTCTACCTCCAATCGCGCGGCCTGACACTCGACGCCGCCCGCCATCTCATGACCTACGCCTTCGCCGCGGACGTCACGCGTCGAATCAAGGTCGAAGCCGTCCGCGCCCGCATCGAAGACTATCTCAGCGCCCAGCACGGCCTGCCCCAAGACCTGCGCATCAACGACTTGGGCGCATTCGACGAAGCCGTGACATGAAAAATCAGAGCTATCGTCCACGAAGGGCACGAAGGACACCAAGAAAACAGAAGAGAAGAATCAGAAGCGAAGAATGAGATAAGAGAATCGAGACTTTCGTCCAATTTCTATTTTTCTTTTCTTGTTTTCCTCTTCGTGTCCTCCGTAGATAAAACTCGTCCGTTTTGTAAAAAGAATGTAACCAAATGCGAGTCGTCGCCGAATATCCTAGCCGATTGAAAGCCACCTTCGACGTGGAGGCCGTTCGTCGCGACTTCCCAATCCTGTCGACCACCGTGCACGGTAAGCCGCTTGTGTTCTTCGACAACGGCGCGACCACGCAAAAGCCCCGCCACGTGATCGACCGTATCGTCCGCTACTACGAATCCGAAAACGCCAACATCCACCGCGGCGTCTACGACTTGAGCCAGAAGGCGACCGAAGCGTTCGAAGACGCGCGGAGGACCGTCGCACGATTTATCCATGCACGGGACGACCGCGAAGTCATCTTCGTCCGTGGGACGACCGAGGCGATCAACCTCGTCGCCTTCAGCTACGTGCGATCGTTCCTCAAGGCCGGCGACGAAATCGTGGTCAGCGCTTTCGAACACCACGCCAACCTCGTCCCGTTCCAGATGATCGCCCGCGAGCACGGCCTGACGATTCACGTCATTCCCATCACCGACGCCGGTGAACTGGATATGGCTGCGTACGAAAAGCTTCTGCAAAGCGGTCGAGTTAAATTCGTGTCTGTGACACACGTTTCCAACGCGCTCGGAACGATCATCGACGCGCACAAAATCACCGATCTCGCGCACTCGGTCGGCGCGAAGGTGCTGATCGACGGCGCGCAGTGGATCGCGCACTATCCGACCGACGTGCGGGAAATCGGCTGCGATTTCTACACGTTTAGCGCTCACAAGCTTTACGGCCCGACCGGCATCGGCGTGCTCTGGGGCCGGCGCGAAATCCTCGAAGCCATGCCCCCGTACATGGGCGGCGGGGACATGATCGAGACCGTGACGTACCAAAGCTCGACGTACGCCGGCCTGCCCAACAAATTCGAAGCCGGAACGCCCGACATCAGCGGCGCTGTCGCATTGGCGTCGGCGGTCGAATATGTCGAACAACTGGGCTGGGACAACGTTGTCGCGCACGAGCACGATTTGCTCGATTACGCCACCCGTTGCATGAGCGAAGTGCCCGGCCTTCGTATTATCGGCACCGCTAAAAACAAGGGCGCGATCATTAGTTTTCGCCTTGAAAATCCATCGATTAGTACGCTCGACGTCGGCGCGAAGCTCGACCGCTTCGGTGTCGCCGTGCGTACGGGGCATCACTGCACGATGCCGCTAATGGATCGACTTGGCATTGACTCGACCGCCCGCGCGACGTTCGCGATCTACAACACGCGCGCGGAGATCGACGTGATGGTCGACGCGCTCCAGCAGATCGTAGCCGGTGCGTCAGCGCAAAAGAATATCGCTTCTGACGGCATGCCGATCTTCGCCGCCCGCGCAGGAGTATCACCCGACGCCGTTGCGACCGAGCTTGCGTTGGACTTTGGATTGATGGGCGACGTCGAAGGCAAGTCGACTTACGTGATCGACCTCGGGAACGCCCTGCCGCACGGTTTCATCACGTTGAAGCAATTGACCCGGCGCGTACCGGGGTGCATGAGCGAGGTGTATTTGATCGCGCGACAACGACCGGGGAACGTCGGCGTTATCGAATTCGCCGCCGACTCCAACGCGGACATCGTGCGGGGGCTGATCGCAATTCTGCACAAGTTGTTCAGCGGACAACGGGCCGTCGACGTGTTGAAGTTCGACTTGGACCGCTTTTTCAAGTCGATCGGTCTGGATCAATTCATCACCACGCAACGGCGCACCGGACTGGCCGGCATGGTCGATAAGATCCGCGCGGTGGCAAAGGAAATTGCGACTGCAGAACCACGCGGTTGAACGCAGCTGTATGAGAATGAACGCTGTTCAAAGATACTATTCTCGTCTCGAATGATCTGCGTTTCTCCGCGTTCATCTGCGGTTAAAACGTGTGGAGTTTTTTATGCCCGACCAAGATTTTCACACGCCCGGAACGGTTCGCAGCCTAGACGTGGTGAACCCGAACGATCGAGTCGCGCAGCTCAAGCGCGAGATGCAGGACCGTCTGGACGCGATCGACGCCGCGCCCGCCCCCGTTGCGCCCGTGACGACCGGCGGACCCGTGACTTCCATCCAGAAAAAACTGCTCGAAGGCAAGGTGATCGAAGTCTTGTGCAAGGTGTTCGACCCGGAAATTCCGGTCAGCATTTACGAGATGGGCCTGATCTACAAGATCGACATCAATGACGACAACCACGTCGATATTCTGATGACGCTCACCGCCCCGAGTTGCCCCGTCGCCGGCGAGTTGCCGCTCGAGGTGGAGAAGCGGATTAACGCCATCCCCGACGTGAAAAGCTGCGACGTCGAACTCACCTGGACCCCCACCTGGACCAAAGACCGCATGAGCGAGGCGGCGATACTGCAATTAGGATTTTGAACCGCAGATGAACCCCGATGAACGCAGATAATTCGGACAAAGAACGGGTCTGATCTGCGTTCATCGGCGTTGATCTGCGGTTCAAAATGTTATTCAGATTCTCAGGACGACCTTCCCCATCGGACCCGCTTGCAGTCGTGCGAAAGCTTCCTTCAACTGATCGAATTCGAACACCTGATCGACCAGCGGCTTGGATTTTGATTTGCCCAAGAGTTTCAACACCTCGTCCCACGCCGCGTGCGACTCTGCGTTCGTATACGTGCCGACGGCGACGCCTCTGATCTGAATCCTTCGAAAAAACAGGCTAGCGGTGTTGAACTGCGGGACGGGGCCGACGAGCCTGCCGACGCAACTCACGCGGCCGTTCATGCCGAGCGTGTCGAGAAGTTCAGAAAACAGCCCGCCGCCAATGTTGTCGATCGCAAGATCGACTTTCCTTCCGTCGAGCGCTTCGGAGGCTTTCTTTCGCCACTGCGTGTCGGTCGGGTCGAAGGTGTGGGCGGCACCGATTCGCTTCAGTGTTTCAGCCTTCTCGGCGCTGCGTGATAGCCCGACGACCTTGCATCCCATCGCGCGGGCCAGTTGGGTCGACGCGACACCGACTCCGCCGGTCGCGCCGGTGATGAGGACGACGGCTTTGTCTGGCAACGGGCCGAACTGGGTTAGCGCTTGGTAAGCTGTGATGTAAACCAGCGTGGCACTCGCGGCCTGTTCGTGGGACCAGCCGGGCGGGACGGGGACGAGCGATTCGGTCGGCACTGCTACTTTCGCCGCGAACGTACCGGGGCGGGTGACGCCTGCTTCGCCGCGCAGGAGCGCGTATTCGTCACCGATGCTGAAGCCGCTCACGCCGGGCCCGACGGACGTGATGCGGCCGATGCCGTCGCGCCCGAGGATGTGCGGGAAACTTGGCCGGGCGGGATACATTCCTTCAGCCAAGTACCGGTCGGCGGGGTTTAATGCGGCAAAATCAAGTTCCAGCACCACCTCTCCCGGGCCGGCAACCGGATCGGGAAAATCGTTCACCTGTCGGAGCTTTTCAAGCCCGCCGAGACTGTCGAGCACCCATGCTTTCATGAACGTGGTCTCCCTCTGGCTTGCGGCGGTGCGGTCAACGGGTCGTCCGGCCAGCTGTGTTTAGGGTAACGGGCGCGAAGATCCTTGCGAACCTGGAAATACGTCGTCGCCCAGAAACTTTTCAAGTCTTCGGTGATCTGTACCGGCCGATAGTTGGGCGCGAGCAGATGCAGACGAAGCGACAATCGCCCGGCGCTAATGCGTGGCGTTTCGGTCATGCCGAACAACTCCTGCAACCGCACCGCCAGTACCGGCGGAGTGACGGAGTAGTCGATGCGAATCTGATTCCCCGTCGGCACGGTGAATGTTGGCGGGGCGTGCTGGAGAAGGAGTCGGTCGAGCGGGTACGGCAACGCGGCGTCGAGCAAACTTACAAGCCCGCTGCGAGTGACTTCTTCGAGGGATTTTTTCCCGGCGCACGCCTGCGAGATCAGTTCGCCGAGCTGTTCGTCGTCGAACGTCGGCCACGGGTGCTCGGGCATTTGTGCACGCAACAGCGCGACGCGTGCCAGCACGGTCGCTGAGGATTCGTCGGCTTGGAACATCTGTCGCGCGAGTGAACGCATGTGTTCCCCAAGCACGACGCCCGCTTCTTCAGCGCGGACGGGGGCGTCCTTGTTTTCGCGTAACAGCAGGTCGAGATAAAACGTCTGCTCGAGTGCGACGACGCGCCGTCGTTCTTCGTCGTACACGAGCGTGCCTACACGCTTGACGGATTGAGGAAACAACTCCTCGAGCCAGTCCGATTCGATGCGACTGGCGACGCGCACGATTGCCTCGCGCGATGGGCTGTGTTCGTTGTGGCGGGGGTCGAGCGCGACGAAGAATTCGCCGGTACGGACGACCGATTCTGCCGCCAGTTTCACGCCCCCTCCGCCGACCATGACGGCGGCATCTGCGCCTTCGGAGCGCCGCCTGGCGACGCGGTCCGGGTAGGCGAGCAGTACGAGGCGGAGCAGGGCGTCGTCGGTGGATTCGGAAGGACTAACGTCCGCGTGCGGTTTGCTCCGCGCCCTCTCCCGGTACGCCGGGGGAGGGAGCGGGTGGGGGCCTTTCGTGAGTCCAGACGGCCCCCTCCCCGGCCCTCCCCCGGAATACCGGGAGAGGGGGTCGGAGGTGTCGATCCTTGCGAGTTTCCCACTGATGCGGAATAGTTCGTCCCGTATCTTCACGACCTGGCGCGCCGACGCCGCGTCGATGCCTTCGTCGAACAAGTAGGCGGCGAAGTTCGCCTGCTCGGCGCGACGGAGTAGATCGATGCGGTACAGGACGTCGGACGTGCCGTGGGTGGTGGGCTTGCGCAGATGGCGCGGCTGCGACCGGTCTTCGACGACGATGTCTTTCTCCGACAATAGCGCCGCCAGCGTCGCGCCTTCGTGCCCGCGCCCGGCGGCGCTTGCGGCGAGAAGCAGGCGCGCGAGGCGCGGGTGGACCGGGAGCGCGACCATCTGTGTGCCGACGGGCGTGAGCGAGCCGTTCGCTTCGGAAGTGATCGCGCCCAGCCGCGCCAGCAACCGCTCGGCGGACGTGATCGACTGCTCCGTCGGCGCGTCGAACCAGCCGAACGCGCGCGGGTCGGGCTTGCCCCAGGCGTGCAACTGAAGCACTGTGCCGGCGAGGTCGATGCGCCGAATTTCGGGCGTGTCGAACGGGTCGAGCGTGTGCTGCTCCTTGGCCGACCACATGCGGATGCAACGGCCCGGCGCGGTTCGCCCGGCACGCCCGGCGCGCTGGTCGGCAGAGGCGCGGCTGATGCGCGAGAGGTCGAGCCGGTCGAGCCCGCGCTGCACGTCGAACCGTGCGACACGCGCGAGGCCCGAATCGATCACCGTCGTCACCCCGTCGATCGTCAGAGACGTCTCGGCGACGTTCGTCGCGAGTACGACCTTCCGCACGCCCGTCGGCGGGGGGAGGAGTGCGCGCATCTGCTCGTCCACCCCCAGCGAACCGTGTAACGGCAACACCAACAACCGCTCGGGCACGTCGAAGGCCTCAAGTTTGCGCAGCACGGAATTGATTTCCCCCGCGCCCGGTAGGAAAACCAGCACGTCCCCGGCGGGGCCGGTGCCGTCTGTCACCACGTCGCGTACGAGTTGCGTCACGCGCGTGTCGAGGTATGCGCCGGTCGTGTCGGCGCGATACTCGACGTCAACCGGATGCGCGCGGCCTTCGCTCCGTACGACCGGGCAATCACCAAGAAACGAAGCGATCGGCCCTGCGTCGAGCGTGGCGCTCATGACAATCACGATCAGATCGTCTCGCACGCTTTGCATGACTTCACGCAGGAGCGCGACGCACAGGTCGGTGTTTAGGCTGCGCTCGTGGAACTCGTCGAGAATGACGCAGCCGACGCCCTCTAGAAACGGATCGTCGACGAGCTGTCGCGTCAGAATCCCCTCGGTCAGCACGCGCAGTCGCGTCTCCGGGCCGATCTTGCGGTCGAAGCGAACGTGGTAGCCGACCTCGCGGCCAACGGTCCAGCCGTTTTCGTCGGCGATGCGTTGCGCGCTCGTCCGCGCGGCGACTCGACGCGGTTGGAGCATCACGACGATTGGATGATCCTTCCCGAGCAGGCCCGAGCGCAGAATCGCTGGCCCGACGCGCGTGGTCTTTCCCGCGCCCGGCGGCGCGACCAGCACCAACGAGCGCGAGGTTCGCAAGGAGGAAATGACGTCGTCTAGGACTTGGTCGATGGGAAGGGATGTCGGCACGGTTCTAATCTGTCCGTAAATTTGGAATCGCCTGCAACCATGCGCCCTCGCGCGGCTACTATCATCAGACGAGGACCGCATGATAGTCGCCTGCAGAGTAATTTTGTCTGCGTTCGTAGTACTTGCCTGTGGATTGGCGGTGGCGCAGCCCGCGCCAGACGGGAGCGGGCCGCTGGTGAAAGTGGGCGTGATTGCCGACACCGATGGGATCGTTGCGGGTAGGCCGTTCGTGGTAGGAGTGGTACTTGAAATCAAGCCCGGCTGGCACGTGTATTGGTCCAACCCCGGCGACTCCGGACTTCCCACGCAAATCGACTGGAAACTTCCTGCCGGATTTGTTGTTGGTTCGACTCGTTACCCTCTCCCACTTACGTTCACGCAAGCTGGCGACGTGGTGGGGTACGGGTATGAGGGCCGGGTGATGTTGACGAATGTGGTTACGCCCGCGTCGGACCTGAAGCCGGGCACGACGTCGGACTTGACCGTATCGGTGAAGTGGCTGGTGTGCGAATCGGTCTGCATTCCGGGTAAGACGAAACTCACGCTTTCCCTTCCGGTCGTGACGAGCGCGACGCCGACGAACACCGAAGCGTTCATGTCAGCGACGGCACAGTTGCCACAGGGTAGCGAAGCGAGTGGGCTGCACGTGCTGAGCGCCGTGTTCGAGCCGGCAACGTCGGTAGCGACCGTCAAGGCGCGGTTCGAGCCAGCCGAGCGTGTGAAGGCCGTCGAATTTTATCCTGGGCCGAGCGATGCGGTCGAGATTCGTCATGCACAAATTGAGCTGGCCGCTGACACGGTCGTGTTGCGTCTACCAGTGAAAATCGAGAGCACGTCGAACTTGCCGACGAACGCTAGCGGGCTGGTGGTCTGGACGAACGACGCCGGCGAGCGCAAGGGTGCGACGATCGAAGTTCCGACAAAATAGAAATACCCCGGTGGACGGTCCGGTTCGCGTGTGCGGACGGCCCGCCCCCGATTAGACGATGGTTTTTGTGGAGGCCTTTATGTTGAACGTGAAACGACTGATGGTAGTGGCTTTGGTGATGCTCGTCGGCGTAGCGACGGCGCGCGCGGAGTTGAAGGTCGGTGACGCGGCACCGGCATTTTCATTGACCGACCAGAACGGCAAGACCGTTAGCCTCGAACAGTTCCGCGGGAAGCCCGTGGTGCTGGAGTGGTTCAACGAAGGCTGCCCGTTCGTCGAGAAGTTCTACAGCCAAGGAGACATGAACCGCATTGCCGAAGAGTACAAGGCTCGCGGGGTGACGTGGCTGGCGGTAAACTCGACCAAGGGTCGCGGGAACTCTGACAACCTCGCGGTCGCGGGCGAGTGGAAGATCGATCGACCGATCTTGAACGACTCGACCGGCGTGACCGGTCGTGCCTACGGCGCGAAGACTACGCCGCACATGTACATCGTTAGCGCCGACGGCAAGCTGGTCTACGCCGGCGCGATCGACGACAAGAAGAGCGCCGAGGCCGGAGACGTCGCCGGTGCGAAAAATTACGTCCGCGTCGCGCTCGACGAAATTCTCGCCGGCAAGAGCGTGACGACGGCGTCGACCAAGGCCTACGGTTGCTCGGTCAAATACGCTAAGTGATACGCTGAGAAACTACTGAACCGCAGATAAACTCGGATGCACGCAGATCAGAAATTCTGTATCTGCGTGCATCTGCATTTATCTGCGGTTTCGTTTTTACTTTCTCCAGCAGATTACGGATTGACCGTCGTCTTGTTGGATTCTTTGTACGTGGAACCGTCGGGGCGTTCCTTCACATTCTCTTCTTTGTGGGTGATGTTCCCAGTGATGGGGTTGCGAGATTGAGATTCGGAACTGCGCACGGTGCGATCGCCGC
>Ga0163144_10022091_pt1 | contig 12626 bp, 14 predicted proteins | sample OliLak19BULKMAT1_FD_123175 | JGI IMG/M metagenome (GOLD analysis project Ga0163144, IMG submission 123175) | Freshwater microbial mat bacterial communities from Lake Vanda, McMurdo Dry Valleys, Antarctica - Oligotrophic Lake LV.19.BULKMAT1 | ecosystem: Environmental > Aquatic > Freshwater >... | reverse complement strand
TTTTTCTCAACTTCCCCCGCACCAAATTTCACCTTACCCAGAGCCAACCAAGCACGTGCACTCTCATCTACAAGAACGCGGAACTCTTCAGGCTCCATAGAAAAAGCACTATCGACTCCCCCATCAACACGTCGAAGAGTAAAATGCTTCTCAATCACAGTCGCCCCGAGAGCCACCGAGGCTACTGCAGCGCCAATTCCTAAAGTATGATCAGAAAGCCCTATTTGGCATCCAAAAAGTTTTTGCATTTCGGGGATTGTACGCAGATCAGAGTTTTCGGGCGTGGCTGGATAAGTGCTCGTACACTTTAAAAGCACAATGTCCTTGGCCCCCGCAGAGCGAGCGGCATCGACCGTTTCCCCAATTTCTTCTTTTGTGGCCATTCCCGTAGAAATTATCATGGGCCTTTTTGTACTAGCAACATACTTGATCAAAGGGATGTCTGTGCACTCGAAAGAAGCGATTTTATAGAATGGGACATTGAGAGTTTCTAGGAAATCGACCGATGTTGAATCAAACGGTGTCGAAAAACCTAACATTCCCCACTTTTTGCAACGATCAAAGATGGGCTTGTGCCATTCCCATGGAGTATGTGCTTCCTCATAAAGATCATAGAGAGATCGCCCATTCCAAAGACTTTTTGGGTCTTGAATAACAAATTCACCCTCACGAATGTCCAATGTCATGGTATCTGCCGTGTAAGTTTGAATTTTTAGAGCGTGCGCCCCTGCCCTTCCCGCCGCATCCACAATCTCCAAAGCTCGATCCAAAGATTGATTATGGTTCCCGGACATTTCGGCAATGACAAAAGGCTTTGTGGTAATCCCAAACAATAAAGAGCAATCCAGCATTATGGCCATTCGGCAAATCTAACACAAAACCCACTCAAACCCCTCCCAAAACAGTCACTCTTGTATTGATCAAAAATGTTCGAGTGAGTAGATTGCCAGTTATGAATCACAGCGCCCTGGTCACGGAAATTATTTCAAAAGTTCTTCATTCTTCGGGGAAAAGCCTTCCCTCTAATATTTCGGAAAGCACGAATATTCTCAAAGAAACGGAACTAGACTCCCTAGGTTTAGCTGAAGTTGTAATGCTTCTGGAGGCCAAAACAAACAAAGACCCCTTCGCGAATGGATTTATAAACTTTCAGACCATCGGTGAGCTAGCAGCACTCTACAATGATCGCTAACGCATTGTGCCATCCGTTAATTCTTCAACCTACGTCAGCCTCTCAAGCAATTGATGCAATTCTTCAATATCAGCGAACTCAAGGTCTCTTAATTTTAGCCCATCCTTGGCTCCGTAAAGAGGTCATTGAAACTTGTGCGCAGAACTTAGGCATCCAACAGATTTTTTCCGATGGAACCTTTAGAGAAATTGCCACCACTAAAACACCTCCCATAGATTCTGGAATAGGAATTTTCAGCTCCGGCAGCACTGGCCTACCCAAGCTCTCCTTGCATCAATGGAAATCTCTCCAAGAAGCGGCGTCATTCGCAACCGAACTCGAATCGAAACATTGGCTATTAACCTATGGCGCCACTACGTTTGCCGCACTTCAAGTTATCCTGTCTGCAAACCTGTCTTCAGGAAAGATATTTCCAATTCTTCCGAATATGGAGGAAACCTGTCTTCTTATTGTGGAGCAAAAGATAGACGTCATCAGCGCAACTCCAAGCTTTTGGAAAAAGCTCATTTCCACATGGCCCCAAGATCTTCCCTTCCCTCAGCTAGCTCAAGCAACTTCTGGGGGAGAGGCTGTAGACCAAAAAACCTTAGATCTTATATCAAGCAAATTTAACCCAGAACAACTAACTCATATCTATGCCTCAAGTGAGGCTGGATCTTGTATTGTTGTTTCGGACCGTAAAGCAGGCTTTCCTAGCTCCAAAATATCTCGATCAAATAAGGACGTAGAACTAAAAATTATCGAAAATGAACTTTGGGTTCGCTCACCGCGACAGCGGACCGAGGAACAAGGAAATTGGTACAATACGCGGGACCTTGTAAAGCAGGAAGGAAGTCGGATTTTTTTCGTGGGTAGGGCCGATGGACTTATCAATGTTGGAGGAAATAAGGTAATGCCAGAAGAGGTGGAAGACCTGTTGATATCTCACCCATGTGTGCACGAAGCCGTAGTTTACTCTATAAAAAATCCGATTGTAGGGAACCTCGTGGCGGCACAGGTTGTGCTGGAATCCTCAATTGACCCCGACATTACTGAACAGAATTTAAAAGATTTTTTGTCTCAGAGACTAGAGAGCTTCAAAATACCCAGAAAAATATTATTCGTTAACACAATAGAAATCTCTCCAAGCGGCAAGAAGAAGAGACAGTTTTAAGGTAGGTTCATAATATGAAACATATTGTTATATCTGGAGGATCTCGAGGCCTAGGACTCCATCTTTGCCAAAAACTTCTCGAGGAAGGCTACTCTATCTCGAGTTTAGGAAGAAAAACGACTCCAGAGGTACTTCAATTACAAAAACAATATAGTCATTATTTTTGGCAAGAAGGGGACCTCAAAGAAAAAACATCTCTCCACTCCTTCATGGAAAAAGCGCTTTCTAAAAATGGTGACGCGTACGGACTCATCAACAATGCTGCGATTGCTCAGGAAGGTATTCTTGCTACATTGCCAGAAAAAAATATTGAAGACATGATTCAAATCAACTTAACGGGGACGATTTATCTAACCCGATTATTTGTTAGAAATGCTATCGCATCACAACATGTCTCAGGAAGAATCATCAACATTAGCTCCATAATTGCAACTCGAGGCTACAATGGCTTGAGCGTCTATTCGGCAACAAAAGGAGCTCTTGACTCCTTCTCTCGGTCTCTGGCTCGCGAGCTTGGGCGCAGGAAGATAACCGTTAACTCAATAGCTCCTGGCTATATGAAAACAGAAATGTCCAAGTCCCTAGACTCGGAAAAGATGCAACAAATTGTACGCCGAACACCTCTAGGCTCTCTTGCCGACCTAGATGATGTTTGCCATTTAGCAGGATTTCTTCTTTCTGAAAAAGCTGGAATGATTACGGGTCAAACGATTTTAGTCGACGGAGGAATCAGCTGCTAGACCCCATTCTCCTCGATATTTATGAAATTTTTTCCCGTTTAATTGCCAGTCCTGCCTAGTAAGTTCAATAATATTCATATCATGGAAGCTCGCGTATTTAGAAACATGCTCCCGCAAGGTCCCAACCAATCGATGCCCATGAAATTGATGTAGCTTAAGCACCCGATCATTTCCGGACATAACCTCTCCGTGGAGCTTATGCAGGTGCCAAGGATTGCTATCATCCAAAAATAGATAGTTATAAAAACAGGGCAAGACAAAAGCAGCCAGCGCTCGCCTATCGGCCTCTCCAATGTAGAAACCCCAAGAAGCTCGGCGATGCTCTACAGAAATATCTTGTAAATTAACTACACCTATAGCGACGCCGTTATTTTCTATAATCCAGTATTTCTGCGTTTTGTCCCTATTGATACGATCAAACCAGAGCAACTGCGATTCAAGACTCACTTCAGTCAAGTCGGAGGTCATAAATCGAGTAACATCCACATTAGACCTCCACGACAACACTAAATGCTGATGACCTCTCTCCATAGTTATAAATTTGAACATATTATTACTCCCATAGGAATTGACTTACATCAGAGGAACCAATTTTTAGAGAGAAGCACTTTTCACTCATCAAGACTGCGTTCTCAGAGTTTTCAAAAAACTCAGTCAGAAGTTTAGACAAGACTTCGGGTTTAAAGTCAGCCCAGTCTCCCGCGTAAGTAATTGCTCCGTAATCCGCCAATGCTTTAGATGCTTCGATTTGATTGGGAGCAACTGCGTATACAACGCAAGGAAGTCCGAGCGCACAACGCTCATACATATTTCCGCCTCCAGCTCCGATACCTAAAATAGCTTCCATAAGCATTGGGTGCAAGGACGGAAGCTGTACAGAAACCCGAAGTCTTTGGTCATCAGCTAGTTGCTCCAGCTGCTTTTTGTACGAGTAGTTTCTACCAACAACAATGTTTATTCGACGCACAAATTTTTGGAGCCACTCAGAAAGCAACACCTCGACAATAGGAACGGATGCATTCACGGCATCTAGCCCGCCCATGAAGACAAATACACTTCCTCCATTTTGCAGGGTTCCGCTTTTCGGGAAGCCAGAAAACGACTTGAAGTCTTCTTTCAATAAAAAATATTTTGGACCCAAGAATACCTTGCAATGGGCAGGAAGCTTCCCTCCATATCTTGAAAGCATATCTGGAGAAAAGTTTTGATCCAACAGAATATCGCAATCGTGAGAGCGATCTGCCAAATCATCGATTACAAATATTCGTAATCCTTGAAAATGATTTTTAACTCGATTCTCCCAATCCACATCCAACGAATAGTGGTCCACCACTACCCAATCTGACTGTCCGTCACGGGCATCAAGGAGTTTACAAAAGAGTTCCGCATCTCGTTTCTGCGAGTGCCCCAGCCAAGCGGAATGAAATAACTTATTTACCTCCTGAGCATTAGCTTCGGAGTCAAGATTCAACAAAACACAGTCAAACCCTGCTGCATTTATCAACTCCACCATGTTGGCAGCTTGATCCACGCAAACAAAAGAACAAATGGCTCCCCGTTTTTGTAGCCTTTTTGCAAGCGTCAAACAGCGCATTACGTGTCCCGATCCAATCTCGAAAGAAGCATCGCAACGAAACACTACGTTCATAAGTTAAAGCTCTTAAGAGCATCAACAACCAGATCTTGTTCTATCTCGCTGAGAGTTGGAAACATAGGCAAACTGATTGCAGATTCGTAGTATCGTTCGGCAAGCGGGAAGTCACCTTGTTTAAACTTAAAATTCTTTTGATAAAAGGGGTGCAGATGAACAGGAACATAATGGACCTGAGCTAAAATATTTTTCTCCCGGAGGTGCATAAACAGCCTCTTTCGGATGTCGGGATTAACCTGAATAACGTAAAGATGAAACGCATGCTTCACATCATCTCCGACATGGGGTATTTTGAGATAGGGAAGTTTAGAAAGTTTTTCACCGTATCTTTTTGCTAAAGAAGTACGCTTTTGCAAACCTTCATCAGCTCGCCGGAGCTGACTTCTTCCCAAGGCAGCCTGAAAATCTGTCAGCCTGTAATTGTATCCCAATTCCTGCATCTCATAATACCATGGGCCTGGCGAAGCCCCTTCAAAAAGAGACTCATCCTTGGTAATGCCATGTGTACGAAGCTTGAGGAGTTCATAGTAAACTTCCCTTTGGGCGGTAGTAACCATTCCCCCCTCCCCACAAGCAATGTGTTTAACTGGATGAAAAGAAAAAATAGCCGCATCTGCGTAGCGACCATTCCCGCAGTGCTGCCAGTGTCCGGATGAATCTCGGAAGGCTCCTCCAGGAGCATGACAAGCATCTTCCAAAATTTTGAGATTGTACCGGTCGGCGATATCCCTAAGGCGCTCGAGATTCACCGGATAGCCTGCAAAGTCTACCGGCACAACTCCTTGATAGTGACCTGAGGGAGCTTGAGCCAATTTGGTTTCGATCTTATCCAAATCCATCGTAAAGGTCTTTGGATCAATATCCACAAAATCTACCTCGCCCCCGCAATAGAGAATAGCGTTGGTGGAGGCGGCGAAAGTGATGGGGGTAGATATCCAACGGGACCCTTCCTTAACTCCCAATGACAGTGCCGCCAGATGAAGAGCTGCCGTTCCGTTGGCTACGGCCACGGAAAAAGGCGAATGAACATGCTCCGAAAAAGATTTTTCAAATTTTTCAATCTCTGGACCTTGAGTTAAATAGTCCGACTTTAAGACAGATACGACCGCCTCAATATCTTCAGAAGTGATTGACTGCCGGCCGTAGGGAATTGCCATAGTTTAAACCTCGAAAGAAGGATCCACATGCTTGCGAGTCAACGCACGCAATTGATCAACCGAGAGCCAATCCGTGTTTGTCCCAGAATTATATTTAAACCCGGGCTCAACTGGTTTTGCTGAAAACGCCTGTACGAACTTTTTTTCATCCCACAATGTGCTTCCGGGTTTGATCACATAGTATTTGCCACAGTCGAGAGTGTTGTAGGAATCCGTTTCAGTGATCATTTCTTCATGGATCTTTTCGCCAGGACGTATCCCCACCATCCGCTTTTCAAGTTTCGGTGCGATTGCTTCGGCAACATCCATAATACGATAGGAGGGAATCTTAGGAACAAAAAGCTCGCCTCCCCAAGCATTTTCCAATGCGTGAAATACCAAATCGACACCCTCATCGAGAGTAATATTAAAACGAGTCATGCGTTCGTCAGTAATCGGAAGGAAGCCTTGGTCACGGCGATCCAGAAAGAATGGAATCACAGAACCCCTGGATCCCATGACATTTCCGTAACGAACAACCGAAAATTTGAGATCACGGGAACCTTTGATGTTATTCGCGGCAATAAAAAGCTTATCTGAGCAGAGCTTCGTCGCTCCGTAGAGGTTAATGGGAGCTGCGGCTTTATCAGTGGACAAGGCGACCACTCGAGAAACTCCGCAATCAAGACATGCATTGATTACGTTCTCTGCCCCGTTAACGTTGGTTTTGATACATTCCATGGGATTGTATTCAGCAGTAGGCACCTGTTTCAGTGCGGCTGCATGAATAACATAGTCCACACCCTCGGTTGCACGAATCAGACGAGCACCATCACGAACATCGCCAATAAAAAATCGTAATTTTGAAAGATGCGGCTGAAAATCTGGGTGATTCGCCATCTCAAACTGTTTGAGCTCGTCTCGAGAATAAACAACCACTCGACGAACTTCAGGATGCTTCGCAAAAAGGGTCTTGATGAAATGTTTGCCGAAGGATCCTGTTCCTCCGGTGACCAAAAGGCTCTTGTTGGAATACATACCCTGTCTATAGTCACAGGGGCCAAAAGCTTCAAGCTCTTAGCCTGTTAAGGAGCAATTTAGGGAGACAAATCTAATACCTCTCCCAGAGAGTCAAAAGCAGGTTTATGGGTCACAACTACGCCCGTTCTCTCTCGGAGCAACTCTGCAAGCTCTTTAATAATGAGTCCTTCCGAAGCCGAATCCAAATTGGCTGTCGCCTCATCAAAAATATAGAACTCCGCCTGTCTCACAAAAGCTCTAGCGATTGAAAGCCTTTGGCGTTGGCCCGTAGAAAGTTCGGCGTGGTCCGAAAGAGGCTGGCCGAGACCTGCTCGATCGAAAATAACTTCGCCCCATAACTGAGCCTGCCTCAAACCTTTTTCAAGAGCTTCGTCCGATACGGTTGCTGGAGCCGGATGTCCATAAAGAAGATTTTCTCGAAAAGATCCTTCAATGAGAAAGGGGTCTGGGCCTACATAGCTAACCCGATCCCAGAAAGCTTCCTCTAGCTCCTCCACGGGAACCTCATTATAAAGAACCTCTCCCTGCTGCGGCCCCTCCACCCCCAGAATCAGTTTGAGTAGAGTGCTTTTTCCCGCTCCCGATGGCCCCTTAATAATCAGTGGATTTCCTGGAGCCACTACAAGATCTTTTTGGAAAATGACCCATGAAGAGCTCTCGTCATAGCGAAAGGAAACTTTCTTCAGCTGAACCTTGATAGGAAAACTTATTTTTCGGATTTTTTTTGCCCTAATCAAAGCCTGGCTTTGTGACTGATGAATATATTTTTTGTGCCACGAATAGAGCAATTTGAAACTCGGATAATTAAAACGCAATGCAGATAGAGAAAATGACATCTCTCCTAAACTTTGACTGATCCGAACAAAAATGTAGAAAAGCGCCAGGAGAAGCAAAGATTCGGTATGAATGTATTTTCGGCTAACGACAGTAAGCACTGCAATCACGGCGGTTCCAATAGTCAGGGGAATAACAGATTTCATCGAAGCTAAAGCTGAATAGATTCGATGCCTATTCAAATAGGCATCTAGGCTATCGCTACCGGCCTCAATTTCGCGATCGATTTTTTTATAAATCATCAATAGAAAAAAATTGCGAAGCCCCGATACCAAATGACGATTGGTTTTGTCCCAGTCTTTTACGATTTTCTGTCCCTGCTTAGTAATTGTTTTAGTAGTGCGTGCGAAAGGAAGCATGAAAAACGCTAGCAGTATCATTCCTAGCAATAGCTCATATGGAGCAATTTTAAGTCCTGTAAAAAAAAGTAACGTTGCCGATGTGGCCAAAACCGCAAAATTAGAAAAATTTTGTAAAACTACCCCCGCCTCTCTTACGCGATCTCCGAACACACCCATCAGCTCGCTAGACGACACCTTGTTCGCATTACGCAATCCATACACAAACAACTGTTTTCTTTGCTGCACGGTGAACGCTTGGCCCGTGTAACTACTCAAAAAGCGCTTCAACCCCATTACCAGGCCTCGACCGAAACCAAATAAAACCAAAAACAACACTGATGGCAACACACCTCGCGGATACCATTGGGGCAATCTGAGCTGCTCCTCGCCAACTATTCCAAGAGCATTCAAGAAACCCTGAGAAATAAGCACGAATGAGGCTTCTACACAGAAAGCAAGCACTCCAACGCCAATGGCCGCGATGAAAAGTTTGAAAACTCTAGGACCTAAAAACTCTTTGAATTTTTTGTATTGGTCGATACGTCGACCTAAAGCAGCACCAATCATCACATCAAACCCCGTAAAACCCACGATACCATCTCAAAAACCGCTCAACCCCAACCTCAATCGGAGTCGCAGGCTTGAACCCCACATCGCGAGTCAAATCCTCAACATCAGCATAAGTAGCAGGCACATCGCCAATCTGAATATCCATCATGTTCTTTGTAGCTTTCACACCAAGAGTCTTTTCCATAACCTCGATGAGATACATGAGCTCCACCGGGTTGTTGTTGCCGATGTTGTAAACACGATAGGGCAATCGACTCGTTCCCGGATCAGGCGAGTCGCTGTTCCATGATGAATTCGCAGTCGCAACATGGTCCGAGGTGCGCACAACGCCTTCCACGATGTCGTCGATGTAAGTAAAATCGCGCTTCATTTTTCCATGATTGAAAACATCAATGGGTTTGCCTGCGAGCATGGCCTTAGCGAACAAGAACATAGCCATGTCGGGCCGGCCCCAAGGTCCGTAGACGGTGAAAAAGCGCAAACCTGTTGTTGGCAAGCCGTACATGTTTCCGTAGGTGTGGGCCATGAGCTCATTTGCTTTTTTGGTTGCGGCGTAGAGGCTCATGGGGTGGTCGACGTTGTCGTGTATCGAAAAGGGCATGCTCGTGTTGGCGCCGTAGACCGAACTTGATGAGGCGTAGGTCAAATGCTCTACGCCGTTGTGACGGCAGCCTTCGAGAATGTTCATAAAGCCTACTAGGTTGGAGTCGACATAGGCGTGGGGGTTTTGGAGCGAGTAGCGCACTCCGGCCTGTGCGGCTAGGTGAATGACTCGTTTGGGTTTGTGCTTTTTGAAGAGCGCTTCCATGGCCGCTCGGTCTTCGAGTTTGATGCGGTGGAAGGTGTAGGAATTTTTGGAAGCGAATTTCTCATTCAGTTGTGCGAGGCGGGCCTCTTTGAGAGAGACGTCGTAGTAGTCGTTGACGCAATCGAGTCCGATGACTTCCTCGCCGCGCTCCAATAGTTTTTGAGCGGTGTGAAATCCGATGAATCCGGCGTTGCCTGTTACTAGTGTGGCCATGGGGGGTGTTATAGGCGCTGAGAGCGTACTAATCCAGCTTGCGGTGCGAAGTTTATGGGTAGGCGTGAGGCAAACGGCATGCAAATAGCAAAGGCCAGCCTGGCTCCCAAGATCGAGAAGCAGGCCGGCCCAGGATGGACCTCCCGGAAGGAGGTGCCTATGTTCAGAGAAGACATAGGTTTTATCGTCATCGTGGCGATTTACTTGAGATGGAAATGTTGCGCATGGAAGAAATTTCTAAGAAGGAAACGTTTGTTTAGGTTTGTCCTAAAAATCACTTTTCGTTTTTAGTTTTTACCAAGTGGCACGGATGTTCGCCTGACGGGTACTTTCTTGGGAGCCTCTTCAACAGCACGAGCTCTTTTTTGCAGCATACAAATAGCAAAGGCCAACCTGGCTCCCAAGATCGAGAAGCAGGCCGGCCCAAGATGGACCTCCCGGAAGGAGGTGCCTATGTTCACAGAAGACATAGCTTTTATCGCCATCGTGGCGATTTACTTGAGATGGAAATGTTGCGAGTGGACGAAGTTTGCTTGGAAGTGTTTATTTGTTAAATTATTAAAAATATAGGATAATTTATCATTATAAGACAAAATATTTTGACTTATAATGCTGTGTTCGGATATTATCAGATGATGAGCTCTGAAAAACTTCTTTCTGCCGAGATGAGTCTTGCCGCGCTGAAGGCTTTGGATTTTGAATTAAAAGAACCCCTACACCTTGTTTTGGGGGGCGGAGGGGCTCTTGTTCTTGCCTATAAATTTCCGCTCGCAACGGAAGATTTGGACGCTTTTTCGCGCGAACGCAACTTGCCTTCGGTCACGCCGCTCATTGAAAAAGTCGCAGAGAAAATGGGGCTGCCTCTAGATTGGCTGAACCCTTTTTTTTCAACTTTTACTCACATACTGCCTCAAGACTATGGCCAAAGGCTAAGAACTGTTTTTAGCGGAAACTTTTTAAAAGTAGAGGCACTAGGGCCAGAAGATCTTTTTTTAATGAAATGTTTTGCGGGGAGAGACAAGGACATTGCACACGCAAAAAAACTTTTACAAATTGAAGGCTTTGATTTGGGGATTGCTGAGGATCGCATTGCTGAACTGATCGAGAAAAGAGTTTCAGGCTCTGAAAAGGCGCGCGATTTTTTGGATGATGTTACGGAGGGCTTTTGAAAGTCGCAGTCAAGGCACCCACCCATGACTACCTCGCCAGAGCGTTCCGAGACGACCCCTTACGCAATCTCAATGTTTTCAAAAAAATAGAAGAAAATAATTCCGTTTCTTTTACTCTAGATCTATGTGAGCGTCTCGAACATGTGCGCTTTGATCCGCGACTTGCAGAATCCTGTGTCGAGAGAATGATACTTTTCTCGGATAAAATCGATCTCAACACATTTTCTTTTCAGATGCGCACTTCGGTGTGGCCGCGGAGTTGGTTGTGTCTGACAAACTGGGCTCTTGGGCTGTTGAATTCGTCCAAGCTTAAAAACGTTCAAGCCTTGCTAAAGCAATTTTCTAAGCGGAACCCGAGAGCCATGCTCGAATCCTTTTATATCGATCTTTATTCGCCAGCGAGCAAGCGCACTCAAACGGCTCTGATTACAAATAATAAGATTTGGGAGAGTTGTGGATTCTGGGCTCATGAGGCGCCCTACTCTAAAGAGATTCTAAAACACAGAAAACTCACTCGAGCTCCTAAAAACAAAGTTTCTACCTTCAGGCTCGAGAGGCTCCTGAAAGACTTTTTTGAGAAAAACAGCAGGCAATTTATGACTTTGAAGGAAATCGTGGAAACAAACGCAATGGGGCATTCCTCTCGTCAAATTTTGCGAATTCTTAAGAAGATTCCCCACCTTAAACAACAAGGCCGACTCAAAGGCACTCGCTACATCTACCGGCCTCCCAAGTAACAACAATCAAACTCTGGATAGCCCCTAGGTTCTCTGTTAGATTTTTTGGAATCTGATGCTTTCGAAGAATCAACTCACTCTATCGATTCTCGCTCTTGCGGCACTTGCGCTTTTTGCTTTTCCGCTCAAGCTTGGGATCAAGGTGGACCCCGCCGTTTATGCAGCCCTCGCTCGCGATGCGGCAGAGGGCACATCGTTTTTTTCCTCGTTCTGGCCGTTCCACTTTCCTGTACTTTTCCCAACCTTTTACGAGCACCCTCCTCTCACTATTTGGATGATGGCGTTCTTCATGAAAATGTTTGGCCCCAACATGCTCGCAGCGTCTCTCTTTAGCCGATTGTGCGCGCTGGGATCGCTCGCCCTCTTGCTCCAAATGGCACGGCGCTCGAGCGCAGACGAAACGATACAAAAAAATCGCATGATTCTTTGCGGACTCCTCCTTCTTTCATGGGTGCCCTGGCTCAAATATGTGGGGGCAGCTCAGCTCGAAGGCCCTTTGGGGCTTGCTATTATTTGCGCCTTTGCACTTCTCTTTAAAATAGAAACAGAAGTGGAAACAGGAATGCGTTCTCCCGCACAGCGCACTCGAGTTTTGCTTTGGGCGAGCTTGATTGGGTTTGTTGGATTTGGTTTCAAGGCAATTATTTTTCTGCCTATCGTTTTGGCGAGTGTTGTTTGGTCTTTGCTTTTTTCAAAGCACTGTTATTCAAAGCTCACAGGCTTGAGCTTTTCTGCTGCTATGGGCCTCGGGTTTGGCTGGAGCTTGGGTGTTTTGGGAATGCTGGGGCTGGATCATGTTTTTGATACGAAATGGAGTGACTATTATTGGTCACGAGCGCTGGGCTGGGGGCTTCAAGGGAAAAATCAGTTTCGTTCAGCGGCTCAAAGCTCTCCCGTTAGTGAAATGTTTTCACGGGCATTCGAAACACTCCACACCGAGTTCACCATGTCCCCTCTTTGGACCCCTTTTTGTGGGGAGCCATGATTTTCTTTTTCTATTCACAAATTAAGAAGATGCGGAGTGCAGATAAAACTTTTCCG
>Ga0163144_10022089_pt1 | contig 12627 bp, 8 predicted proteins | sample OliLak19BULKMAT1_FD_123175 | JGI IMG/M metagenome (GOLD analysis project Ga0163144, IMG submission 123175) | Freshwater microbial mat bacterial communities from Lake Vanda, McMurdo Dry Valleys, Antarctica - Oligotrophic Lake LV.19.BULKMAT1 | ecosystem: Environmental > Aquatic > Freshwater > Lake... | reverse complement strand
TCGATCACCGATCAAGTGCAGCAGTCCTTTGCCAGCTCGCTCGAGCACTTGGGTGTCGAACGGATCGACTCGTATGTGCTGCACGGGCCGAGCCAACGAGCCGGCCTATCGTCGCTCGATCGGGAAGCCTGGCAGGCGATGGAAGCAATTCACGACAGCGGACAAGTGCGATTTCTGGGCGTGAGCAATGTGTCACTCGAACAACTTGAGAAGCTCAGTCAGATTGCACGAATACGACCCAGCTTTGTTCAGAATCGCTGCTATGCCGAGCGGGCCTGGGATCGTGAGGTGCGCGAGTTTTGCGTGGCCAACCAGATCGTCTATCAGGGCTTTTCACTGCTAACTGCGAATCGCTCGACGCTTGCGGATCCTGAACTTCAGAAGATTGCCAAACGCCACCAGCGGACGGTAAACCAAATTGTTTTCCGCTTCGCCCTCGATGTACAAATGCTCCCCCTCACGGGTACGACGAATGCCAACCATATGAAGGAAGACCTGGGGGTTTTCGACTTTCGCTTGGACTCTGACGAAGTTGAGAAGATCGAGGGCCTTCACGGGCGAGCCTGACGCGTAAGCGAAGGCAAAACACAACTCTAGCTGAAGGCAAGACTTCGACCATTCAGCATGGAGTGCAGAGCGGATCCATTTTCCTTCGCGTGCGCGTCAGGCTCGTCGAAAAGATTCGCAGGAATCCCTTTGCGTTCCCGTACGGAGTGGAGGAAAATACTATCCTCTCCTGAAAGGCTGGCAAACCGAAACCTCTTTGCCGTCCCGGTGTTTAATGAGTTGGCCTGCCTCCCGCCGCTGACATCTGACATTCCCACCTGAAAGGTTCCTCGCATGTCTGCTGACGTTGTTACCTGGAACGAAGATCCCGCCCACTTTGAGAAACCTGGACGCCGCGAATTCCTTCGCGTGGGCGTGATCGGCTCGCTTGGCCTGACGCTGGGCGATTTCTTCAAAATGCAGGCTCGGGGCGATCTTAAGCACTACGAGAGCAAGGAAGGCGTCGCGAAGAGCGTCATTCAGATCGTTCTTCCGGGCGGCATGGCCCATCAGGAATCTTGGGATCCCAAGCCAGAAGCGGCTCTCGAGTATCGCGGGCCGTTCGGCATCGCCAAGACCAAAATTCCCGGGATCGTGCTGAACGAAAACTTTAAGCAGCTGTCCCAGGTCGTGGACAAGATGACGGTGATCCGGTCGATTGCCGGCAAAGACGCGGATCACGGTCGTGCTTCATACACGATGTTCACCGGCTATCGCAAAAGCCCGGCCATCGATCACCCAAGTCTTGGCTCCGTGGTATCGCACGAATTCGGGCCACGCAAGGATCTTCCACCTTATGTCGCCGTGCCAAGTGCCAACGAGTACGGCGGTACCGGCTATCTCGGTTCTCAATTCGGTCCCTTCGGCATCGGTGCCGATCCAGCCCGGGGTGGCTACAAGGTTCGCGACCTGATGCTGCCGCCAGGCGTGGATGATCGCCGCTTCACAACTCGCCGCGAGATTCGCAGTGTGGTCGATGATCACTTCCGCTACCAGGCCGGAAAGGCCGAGGCGATTGCGGCGACGGACGAATTTTATCAACGGGCGTATGCACTCATCAGTTCGCCAGCTGCCCGTCAAGCATTCGATATTGAGAAAGAAACATCCGCGACTCGAGCGAAGTACGGTACGTCCGACGCCGGCCCGCGGTTCCTGTTGGCTCGAAGACTGGTCGAAGCAGGCGTGCGATTCGTGACCGTCAGCTACGGCGGCTGGGACATGCACGCCGGCATTGAGAACGCGATGCGACGACAGGCCCCTGGTCTGGACGAAGCCCTCGCTGGCCTCGTTCGCGACCTGAGCGATCGTGGGTTGCTGGACTCGACTATCGTTCTGGTCACCAGCGAATTCGGCCGCACGCCGAAGATCAACGCCTCCGCGGGCCGCGATCACTTCCCTCGCGTCTTCTCGTTGGCGGTCGCAGGTGGTGGCTTCAAGAAGGGGCTCGTTTACGGCTCGTCGAACTCGACCGCCAGCGAGCCCGAGGATAACCCCGTTCGCGTCGAGGACGTGCTCACAACCGTGTACCACCAGCTTGGCATCAACGCCGACAAGGAATTGATGGCACCGGGTGGCCGGCCGATCGAGATCATCGACGGCGGCACCGTCGTGAAAGATTTGATTGCATAGTAGTCCGCACACTCCGTATGCGGACCTCTGGGTTTCCTTGAAACTTGAAAGTCGGCACACGGAGTGTGCCGACTACTTTGGTCTGACTCCCGCCCCGTGCCACTTCGACTCCGCCAGGAGCTGCAATGCGATCTTTTATTGCCAGCGTTGGACTATTGCTTCTCGCGACTCAGGTCGAGGCGGGCATTCCGCGTCTCGCAAGACTCACGCCGCCCGGCGGACAACAAGGCAAGACGGTCGAGGTCGAATTCACTGGACGTGGGCTCGATCAGCCACGCGAAGTTCTCTTCTATGAGTCGGGAACCAAGGCTACGTCGTTCGAGGTGGTCGAAAGCGCCATCGGAGCCAACGGAAAACCTCAACCGGTCGAGCGTGGCACGCGGGTTCGCGTCAAGTTCACCCTCGCTGCCGATTGTCCCCTTGGCCCGCACGGACTGCGGCTGCGAACGAGCGAGGGGCTTACGGAATATCAACGCTTCTTCGTCGGCCCGTTTCCGACAGTTGAAGAGAACGAGCAGCCGACCAAAGTTCGGAACGATAAGCGCGAAACCGCGATGGACGTGCTGGCCAACACTACCGTGCATGGCCGGCTGAACGATCCAATCGATGTCGATCTTTACCGAGTCGAAATCAAACGGGGCCAACGAGTCTCGGCCGAGATCGAGGCGGCCCGCCTGGGCGTGGAGCGTGGCATTCCCGATTTGCATCTCACAATTTACGACGCCGACGGCAAGAAGCTCGCCGCGGCCGACGACTCCGCCTTATTCGTTCAAGACCCGATCCTGTCGATCATGGCACCGCGTGACGGGGCCTATTTTGTCGAAGTCCGGCACAGCATGTTCAACGGTGCGGGCGAAGTGTACCGGCTCCATGTCGGCACGTTCACACGGCCAACCGCGATCTATCCCACTGGTGGGCCAGCCGGTGAAGAACTGAAACTCCGGGTACTCGGCGATCCGAAGGGGGCATCGGAGCAGAAAGTCCGCCTTCCCAAGGCCCCCGGGGACTTCGCGTTCGTCGCTGTCGATGCGGATGGATCAGCCCCGTCGCCGAATCGGCTGCGAGTCTCGCCTTTTGCCAACGTGTTGGAAACCGAGCCCAACGATTCGGCCGACTCGCTCTCGGCATCGGTCGCGAGCCTGCCCATCGCTTTCAACGGGATCATCGACAAGCCTGGCGACATCGATTGCTTCCGTTTCAAGGCTAGGAAGGGTGAGCAGTTCAAATTTCACGCGCTGGCAAACGCTCTGGGTTCGCCTGTCGATCCGGTGATCTGGGTCAAGCAACTCGGCGGCAAGGGTGCTGCTACCGTTGTGAGAGCCACCGAGTCGCGGCCGAATCAACTCGCGTTTGCACCATCCGGCGGACTGAACCGCGAAAGTCACGACCCGGTCCTTGAATGGACGGCCCCTATTGACGGCGAATATGTGCTGGGTGTGGAAGACGAGCGTGGCGAAGGTGGCAGCGATTACGTTTATCGTGTCGAGGTCCAGCCACAGGACAACGCAGTTTACACCTACATCGCGCCGGAACCCGAGAACCAGTTTCAGCCGCAAGCTCGCCAAGCCATTTCGGTCGCGGCCGGCAATCGTTTCACGGTGCAGGTGGGCATCTTTGCAACAAATCGGCCATTCGCGGGTGAACTCGAACTGGTCGGGGTGAACTTGCCCAAGGGAGTTACCTTTCACGCGCCAAAATTGACGGCGGGGATGACGAAGGTGCCCGTGGTGTTTGAAGCGGCGCTGGAGGCGAAGCCGCAAGCGGCTTTGATTGATCTCATCGTTCGACCGGTTGCCGGGACGACGCTGGTGAGCGGTTATCGGCAGACCATCTTGATGAACACCTATGGCAACAACGACTACTACAGTCACACGCCGATCGACAAGTTGGCGCTGGCGGTGTGCGAACCGGCCCCGTTCCGCGTTGAAGTTGAAGAACCCAAATCGGCCCTCGTTCAGAACGGCGAGATGACGCTGAAGTTCAAGATTCAGCGAGCCAAGGATTTCGAGGGCCCGGTAACCGTGCAATTGGAATACAAGCCGACCGGCGTCAGCACCGCGACGCCGGTCACGGTTCCAGCCGGACAGACGGAGGGGAGTTATTTGCTCGGCGCGGCCCGCAACGCCGCGGCCGGTACACATCAGATCACCCTGACAGCGATGACCGGCACTGCTCGGCGAGGATACACCGATGGCGATGGTCGCACATTTGTCGCCTCGCAGCCGTTCAAGCTAACCGTTGCGGAGCCCCACATCGAGGCCCGGCTTCCCCGCACTTCGATCGAGCGCGGCAAGACGGCAACGCTTGTGTGCAAGCTGAATCACTTGCAGAAGTTCGAAGGCAAAGCCAAGGTGACGCTCGCTCGCCTGCCGCGTGGCGTGGAGATGGTCGAGCCGATGCGCGAGATTACATCGGCAGACAAGGAAGTGAGCTTCACCCTGCGAGCCACGCCCGAGGCCCTGCTAGGCAATTACCAGGGCGTGGTGCTGGACGTGACGGTGATGGACAATGGCCAGGCAGTGCGGCAGCTGACGGGTTCTGGGATTTTGCGTGTCGATGCCGAACGCGGTGTGAAAGCGAAGGACAAATAGACTTGAAGGCGAGCGTCGAGGCGTAAGCCCGACGTGTAAGTGGCGTTCACGTCGGGCTTACGCCTCGACGCTCGCCAGGATCAACCAAGGCAAACTGCGCTATGCGAATGCGAACTTACTATCTCACCGTCATCCTCTCCCTCGTCGCTCTGCTGCCAAGCATGGCAGTCGCAGCTTCATCGCTCAAGGTCTTCCCGGCTACCGTTGAGCTTCAGGGCCAGGACGATCGGCAGTCGTTCGTCGTTCAGGTCGTGGATGCCGATGGCGGTACGAAGGACGTGACCGCTGCGGCCAAGTCTCGCCTGACTGATCCCGCGATTGCCTCACTTACGGGCCAGACTCTTTCACCCAAGCAGGATGGAAGTACCAAACTCGTCATCGAACACGCCGGCTTGACTGCCGAAATTCCTGTGGTCGTTAAGGAAGCCGGCAAGTCGCGGTCGGTCAGCTTTCGGCTCGATGTGATGCCGATTTTCATGAAGCACGGGTGCAACAACGGCAGTTGCCACGGGGCGGCAAAAGGCAAGGATGGCTTCATGCTGTCGCTGTTCGGTTACGATCCGGCCGGCGATTACTTCCGGTTGACCCGGGCCATCGTCGGTCGCCGGGTGGACCTCGCGGTTCCCGAAAAGAGCCTGATGCTGGAGAAAGTCACGAACGCTGTCCCGCATACTGGCGGCAAACTTTTCGACACCCATCACGATGACTACAAGACCCTGCTTCGTTGGCTGAAGACAGGCGCTCCGGACGACGGAGCCAACACTCCCGTGCCGACTGGCGTCGAGTTGCTTCCGTCCAAGGTCGTGTTTGCCGGCAAGGAACAATCGCAAAAAACGGTTGTGCTCGCGAAATACTCGGACAACTCGGTGCGCGACGTGACCCGCCTCGCACTGTACATGACGAACAACGAAGCGATAGCCGCCATCGACAAGGAAGGTGCAGTCAAGGGTGGCGGACGCGGCGGGGCTTTTGTCTTCGCCCGCTTCGGCAAATTCACAGTCGGCTCCGAGGTCATCGTTTTGCCGACTGACGACAAATTCACCTGGCCCAATTCCTCCGAACACAATTGGATCGACACGCTGGTTTTCGACAAGTTGAAGAAATTACACATGGCACCGTCCGACCTGGCTTCCGACGAGGCATTCCTTCGCCGCGTGTATCTCGATTTGATCGGCTTGCCCCCCAGCCGCGAGGAGTACACCGGTTTCCTGGCCGACAAGGACCAGAAGAAACGGGCCAAGCTGATCGACACGCTGATCGAACGACCCGAGTTCGTGGACATGTGGACGATGAAGTGGGGCGAATTACTTCGGATACGCTCGTACAACCAGGTGCCTCAGTATGGGCGTGACGCGAAAGCGATGTACACATACGCCGCGTGGGTGAAAGATCAAATGACGCAGAACCGCCCGCTCAACGAGTTCGCGGCCGAGTTGCTCGTCGGTGCCGGGAGTAACTTTAAGTCACCCCCTTCAAACCTGTACACGGCGGCCGAGCGGCTGACTCCGCAAAAGACGGCCGAAGACATTGCACAGGTATTCCTTGGCACACGCATTCAGTGTTCCCAGTGCCACAACCATCCGTTCGATCGCTGGACCCTGGACGATTATTACGGCTTCTCTGCCTTCTTCGCGGGCATCAATTTGAAACGGGGAGTCGAAGGCCGCGAGGTCGTGGTCACGAACAATAATGCCGCGAATACAGTCGCTCATCCCGTGGACGGCCGCTCGATGAAGCCAAAGTTCTTGGGCGGCAATGCCCCGGAGGTTGAAGGCAAAGATCCGCGCAAAGCCCTGGCGAGTTGGCTAACTTCGCCTGACAACGCTGCTTTCTCTCAGACGATGGGCAACATCATTTGGTCGCACTTCTTTGGCCGTGGCATTGTCGAGCCGGTAGACGACGTACGCATCAGCAATCCGCCCAGCAACAAGGAACTGCTGGAAGAACTTGGCAAGAAACTGGTGACTTACGGTTTCGACAAAAAGAAGCTGGTTCGCGACATCTGCAACTCGCGCACCTATCAGCTTTCTGCCGTGACCAACCCCACCAACGAACTGGACGAAGCCTATTTTTCGCATGGCTACGTCCGCCGACTGCGGGCAGAGGTGCTTCTCGACACAATCACCCGCGTGACCGGCACGGAGGATCGCTTCCCCCAGTCGCCGCCTGGCACTCGTGCGGTGCAGATTCATTCGGGCGAGGTATCGACGTATTTCCTGACGACGTTCGGACGAGCCCCTCGCGAGACTGCTTGTTCTTGCGAAGTGAACCGCGAAGCGAATCTGTCGCAGGCATTGCACCTGGTCAACGGCGAGACCATCACGCTGAAAATCGCCCAGGGCAAACTGATTGCGGGGCTGCTGGCGGAGAAGAAGTCGCCGGAACAGGTGATTGAAGAGCTTTATGTGCGGACCCTATGCCGCAAGCCAACCGAGGGGGAGACGAAGAAACTCGTCGAGATCATCCGCCGTGAAACGACCGACGCGGAACGTGTCAAGGAGTTGGCCAAGCTGCAACAAGGGATTGACCCACAATTCACCCGCACGGAAGAGCGCATCAAAACCATAAAGAGCGATCTCGCGAAGTTGAAGAAGGATAGCAAGGAAGCGGTTGCGTTGGAAAAGCAGATCAAGACGATTGAGCAAACTCTGGTTGCGACCCGTCAGCGTTATGAAGCCAACGCGACGCAGACGATTTACGGCGACATTCTTTGGGGCCTCTTTAACTCGACTGAGTTTACGTTTAACCACTAATTTCCCGGCGAGCGGAGATGCGTAAGCATCCCGATAATGGGTGCAATCGCATCGAACGTCATCGGGATGCTTACGCATCTCCGCTCGCCTTCTCAAGAAGTTTTCGACATGCTCCGACGATCCATCCGCATCGTTCCGCTGCTCCTTCTCACCAGCGGTCTGGCCCACTCCCAAGCTCCAAAGGCCGATCCAGCAAAGCCGGCCTTGACGTTCAAGGACCACGTCCAGCCGATCTTGCGCAAGCACTGTCTGAACTGCCACAACGCAGACAAGTCATCTTCGGATCTAAATGTTGCTACGTATCAGTCGCTGATGGCCGGCGGATCGAGCGGCGAGGCGGTGAAGCCAGGCAGCCCGGATCAAAGCTTGCTGTACAAAGTTACGACTCACCAGGCCGAACCGAAGATGCCACCCAAGGGCCCGAAGTTGGCCGATGCCGAACTGTTGGTTCTGAAAACTTGGATCGAAGCCGGCGCGCCCGAGACTGCCGTCGGTGCTGCGAAAGCCGCGACCCGCAAGGTGGATTTTGACCCGGTCGCGGTTTCCTCCAGCAAACCGACCGGCCCGCCCCCGATGCCCAGCAAGTTGCCGGAAACCGACTTGCCCAAGATCGAACGGCCGCACCCCGTGACGGCCATAGCCGCCAGCCCGTGGTCTCCGCTGCTGGCTGTCGCCGGGCATGAACGAGTGCTCCTGTACAATACCGACACGCTAAAGCTGCTGGGCACATTGGCGTTCCCGGAACGCATCCCCTACGTGCTGAAATTCAGCCGCAATGGCAAATGGCTCTTGGCTGCGGGCGGTCGAGGGGCCTCTTCCGGCAAGGTCGTGATTTGGGACGTGGTCACCGGAAAACGCGTCACTGAGATCGGCGACGAGGCCGACATCGTCCTGGCAGCTGACGTCAGCCCGGATCACAAACTCGTGGCCCTCGGCGGTCCAGGCAAGCTCATTAAGATCTTCGATACTGCAACCGGCGAACTGAAGCACAAGATCAAGAAACACACCGACTGGGTGACGGCGATGGAGTTCAGCCCGGACGGAACCATGTTGGCCACCGGCGACCGCAACGGAGGGGCATTCGTGTGGGAAGCGGCCACGGGCGGTATCGGCTTTACTCTCGGCGATCACAAGGATGCCATTACCGGGCTGAGTTGGCGAGCCGATTCGCAAATGCTGGCATCAGCGAGCGAAGATGGCCGCGTCATCTTGTGGTATACGGAAGATGGTTTTCCTACCCGCACTTTCAACGCTCAGGCCGACGCTCGAGCGCCGGCACGAGCCAAGATGCCCGGAGTGCTGACCGTTCAATACTCCCGCAAGGGGCAGCTCATCACATCCGGCCGGGACAACACGGCCCGCATCTGGGGTGCGGATGGCAATCAAATCACCAAGCTGGAGGGATTCACGGATCTGCCCACGCGTGCAGTCTTTTCGCATGACGGCGAGCGGGTCTTCGTCGGCGACTTCACCGGCAAGGTCCGTTGTTGGAACATGAAAGACAAGCAACTCGTGGGCGAACTTGGGACTAAAGCGGATTGACCAAATCTCTTGCACGAACAACATCGGGGGGAAGAAAAGGGACCGCGTGTCGGGGCCATCGGCCCATCGTCTCGCCATGCTTGTTCCAGCCGGAGAGTTCAACGAGACCAAAGCCCGCCGAGTACGCCGAGGACCATGCGATCCCAGCTTGCCTAATCGCTACAATCGGCACATCCGGTAAGGTAGATTTTGCCGACCTTTCCGGATTTTCCCTTGCGTCGGCTACCCAGTCCGTATTACCTTCAATTCATGCGCTTGTTCGAACAACATTGCCAATCACCCTGAGAGTTCACCATGAAGTACACCAAATTCGCACTGGCGGCCCTGCTGGCCCTGGGGCTAGTCACTGCTCCGGCCTTCGCCGACCCGGCCGACGATCTCAAAAAGGCCGTAGAAAAGCTGGAAAAGGCCACCAAGGAACTGCAGGAAGCCAAAGAGGCTTTCAAGATCGACGAACTGCGAGGCGTGGCTGTCAAAGTCGACACGCGACTCGATTTCATCGACAAGGATCTTCAGGAGATCAAGAAAGATATCCGGGAAATCAAGCGGAAACTGGACGGTGGCCCCAGCACGTCGCTCAAGTCCGAATCGCTGTATCAGGGCCAGGGCAAGGTCCGGTTCATCAATGAGTTCAACGAGGAAATGTCCGTTATAGTGAACGGAGGCTCAGTAAACAGACATTCGTTTCGACTGGCCCCGGGACAGGAGCGGTTGATCGCGGTTCCGCCGGGCGATTACACGTATCAGGTTCTTCAAATACAGCGATTTCCGCAGGAACGGAAGATCACGGCTGATGAGACGAAGACCGTGCGAATTTTCCCGTTGCAGTAGGAACGAATGTGTCTGAGCCGCTTCCATCGGCCGGCCGACGGCGCATGGTAGCACTGATGGCGGTGCTACCATGGCCAGTAGTTCTCTTCCAATTCCTGCTGGTAGTGCCCCGTTACGCCAAGCTATTCAACGATATCGGGCTCAAGCTGCCACCGGCAACCAGTTTTCTGATAGACGTGTCAAACTGGACGCGAGGCCATACTCTGCTGGCCTTTTCGATCACATCCATTCTGACATTCGCGTCGGTGATTGTTGCTCAAACGGCACAGAGCTGGCCAATGTCGCGAAGGAATCGGGCGTTGGTCTTGCTGGCCGTATTCGGGTTTCCGTGTCTGTTGTTCGGTTTGACATGGCTAGGCGTGTGGAGCACGCATCGTACATTAGTGGAGGGATTGAACCGCTGACCCGCAAGCCTCTCCTTTGCCATGATCGTGACGATCGATGGACCAGCCGGATCGGGCAAGAGCACGGCCGCACGCGGCCTGGCTCAACGGCTGGGCTTCGAGTTTCTGGACACGGGGGCCATGTACCGGGCAGTGGCATTGGCAGTGACGCGGGCCAATATCCCAATAGGCGATGCCGCGAAGATTGTCGAATTATTGGGAAAGTCGCGGCTCGAGATGGCGAACGACCGAGTCCTTTTGAATCAGGAAGACATCACGGAAATTATCCGGCAACCGGCCATCTCGGATGCGGCAAGCCGCGTGGCAGTGGTCCCTCACGTTCGAGCCACTCTGGTGGGCTGGCAACGGCAAATCGCTCGGGATCGCAACATGGTCTGTGAAGGTCGCGATCAGGGGAGCGTGGTCTTCCCTGATTCGCCGTGCAAGTTTTTTCTTCATGCCCGGATTGAAACGCGGGCGGCACGTCGAATGGCGGAACTTGGGGTGAGGGGAATTGTCTCCACTCCCGATCGGGTGATGGAGGAGTTGAGAATTCGGGACGAAAGAGATCAGACTCGTGAAGTCGGGCCGCTCATCGCGGCGGACGATGCGAAGTGGATCGAAACCGACGGGCTGACCATCGATCAAGTCATTGACAAATTGGAGGTGGAGGTCCGGCGATGTCGCCCTGGATAGCGAACAGATGGTGGGATTTTCTCAAACTCATCGTCTTCCCCACAGTCAGCACTCTGTTCAGCCTGCGCTTTTCGGGCGGCCAGCACGTGCCACGCACGGGGCCGGTGTTGTTTCTGTGCAACCATCAATCGTTTCTCGATCCGGTGCTCGTTAGTCTGGCGATTCCACGCTACGCGCGATTCCTGCATCGTCAAACGCTGCAAAAAAAGAAGTGGCTGACCTGGCTGATGGCGAGCCTGCGCGGCATCCCGATCGATCATCTTGGTTTTTCTCGCGAAGGATTTCAGGCCATGCTCGACGCGCTGGAGCACGGCGATTGTGTGGCCATGTTCCCGGAAGGCGAACGAACCCACGATGGCCCTCTCGGCGAGTTCAAGCCTGGCATTGCTCTGCTCATCAAGCGGGCCCATACGCCGATCGTACCCGTGGGAATTACGGGTGCCTACGATGCCTGGCCGCGAGATAGCAAGCTGCCGCGGCTGGCACCGAGGTTTATGCCGCCAATGGCCGGGACGATTGCCGTGTCGATTGGCAAGGCAATCCAGCCATCGCGATACGCTAAATCCTCGCGGGAAGAGATGCTTGTCGATCTGCGCCGTGCGGTCTTGGAACAGATGGACCGTGCCGAATCGCTCAGGCGGAAACGGCGTGAGGCGTTATAATGAGGGAACCTTGCCCAAGAGTTCTCCATGCCGGAACCGCGTTCTCGATTGACCTTGCCGCTCTGGACCGAGCGTTTTGCCGCTCCATTCGCACCAGCCTCGGGTGCGGAAATGAAGGAACGCGGCTGGGATTACGTCGATGTCGTCTTCGTCACGGGAGACGCATACATCGATCACCCGAGCTTCGCGATGGCCATTCTGCATCGCGTGTTGGAACAAGCCGGGTTCCGCGTGGCAATTCTGAGCCAGCCCGATTGGCGAACCGTTGAACCCTGGCGGCAATTCGGAAAGCCCCGGTTGTTCTTCGCCGTCAGTGCGGGGAACATGGACTCGTTGATCAATCACTACACAGCCAACAAAAAAGTCCGCAACGACGACGCTTATTCTCCCGGGGGAAGGATCGGTCTGCGACCGGATCGTGCAACTCTTCCGTATTGCCAACGTTCGCGTGAGGCATTTCCCGGTGTGCCCGTGATTGCCGGCGGCGTCGAAGCCAGCTTGAGACGCTTGGCTCATTATGACTATTGGAGCGACACGGTTCGCCGGTCCATCCTGATGGACAGCAAGGCCGACCTCGTCGTCTACGGGATGGGCGAGATGGCAATTGTTGAAATCGCTCGGCGATTCGCGGCCGGGAAGACGGTCAAGGATCTTCGCGATTTGCGGGGCGTGGCATATGCCTTGGGGGCGAAGGAATCGGAAGAGTTGGTGAGTACTGAGTACTCAGTACTGAGTACTCAGTACTCTTGCATCCCATCCTTCGAGCAAGTCCGCGACGACAAAGCCAAGTTCATCGAAGCCACGCGGCTGATTCACCTGAACACGAACCCGTTTAACGCAGCCACATTGGTTCAGTTTCACGACCGGCAAGCAGTAGTCGCCACGCCGCCCGCTTTCCCGCTAGACGCGAGCGAAATGGATGCGATTTTCGATCTGCCTTACACCCGTCGTCCGCATCCGATGTACACGGAGCCCATACCCGCCCATGAGATGA
>Ga0163144_10022088_pt1 | contig 12627 bp, 10 predicted proteins | sample OliLak19BULKMAT1_FD_123175 | JGI IMG/M metagenome (GOLD analysis project Ga0163144, IMG submission 123175) | Freshwater microbial mat bacterial communities from Lake Vanda, McMurdo Dry Valleys, Antarctica - Oligotrophic Lake LV.19.BULKMAT1 | ecosystem: Environmental > Aquatic > Freshwater >... | reverse complement strand
GCGGTCGCCGGTGCCGTGTTTTATCGATGGAGCCAGCTCACCGAGAGAGGCTGGTAGGAACAAAGGACGGGGAGGTCGTAGATGTCGCAAGGCACCGTGAAGTGGTTCAACGACGCGAAGGGTTTCGGGTTCATCACCCGCGAAGAGGACGGGAAGGACGTGTTCGTTCACTACTCGTCGATCCAGGGGGAGGGGTTCCGCACGCTGGCTCAAGGGCAGGCTGTCGAGTACGAGTGCGTCGAGGGCCCCAAGGGGCTGTTCGCCGCCAAGGTTCAGAAGCCGCCCGAGGCCTGACATAGTTCGAGACGCACCGAGGGACCCGCCCGATTCGGGGGGACCTGGCAGGGTCAACCGGCTGCATCCCACCCACCGCAGGGCAACCTGCCGGTGGGTTTTTTTTCAGCGAACGAGCTGGGTCGCTCGGTACTCGCCGGCCTTGTTCGGCGTGAACACGATGGCGAACGTCTCGGTCGCGTTGACGATCATGATCAGCGAGCCCTCGGTGACCTCGACCGGCGCGCCCACCTTCTTGCTGTACGCCTCTGGCGTGAGCAGCTCCCAGGTCTTGAACGCGCCCGACTCGACGATCAGGGCCTCGTACATGCCGGGCAGCTCCTTGGAGGACTGCGCCGCGACCTCGCCGCCCGCGTAGAACGGCAGCGAGGTGACCTTCACCATCCGCTCGGTGCTCGCGCTCGAGAACCCGGCGATCCACATGTTCGCGGCGTACTCCGCCTCGTGCGGGACGCCGTGGCCGTGGTCGTGGCCGTCCTCGCCATCGGCGCCCGAGCCTTCGGTCGGCTCCGGCGTGACGGTCTCGGTGCCCTTCTGGGGTCCCGACTTGTCCATGTCGTCCGGCAACGGCTCGATGCCGCCCGGGATGTCCGTGAGGATGTACGGCTCGACGTTGAACGTGCCGCACTGGCGCCAGTTCCGATAGAAGCCCCAGCGCAGGTAGACCCGGCCGTCGACCGAGCGGATCTCCTCGGGGGTGGTCTCGTACGGCGCGCCGGACAGCACGGTGTCGAGCGCGGCCACGTCGAACTCGAGCTCGCCGGAGCCCTTGGCGATCGTCGTCTTGAACACGGTCCCGTCGGGGTTGATCGACATCTCGATGCTGACGAACAGATCGAAGTTGTTCAGCTCGTTGGTCGACGACTTGCCGTCGAGGTCCTCGAGGAAGCCGAAGCCCCACAGCTCGTGGATGCGGCGGTGCATGCGCGCGATGTACACGGCGAACGGGTTCGCGCGGGTCTTGAGCGCGGTCTGGTTGCCGATCCGGACGTCGGGCGTGAAGTTCTCGAGCGCGCTCTTGATCGCCTCGAGCTTCTTCTTGTAGCGGCCACGCTTGGTCGAGGTCTTGCGCTGCGCGATCTCGCGCTCCTTCTCCGCGCGCTCCTTGCCGACGATCCGCTCGTAGTCGTCGTCGTTGAGCGCGACGCGGATGCCGGCCTTGCCCTTCTTGCCCTTCTTCTTGTCGTCGCCTTGATCGGTGACCGAGCCGCGACCCTCGATGTTGCGCATCGCGAACGCGCCCTGATCGTCGGCGCCCTCGCCGTCCTCGCCGTCCTCGCCTTCCTCACCGACGATCGCGCCGGTCGCGGAGTCGGACTCGCCGCTGCGATCGCTGATCTCTTCGCGATCCATCGACTCCGACTCCGAGGTCTCGGTCTGGCGGATCAGGTCGTCGGGCCCGCCGATCTCGTCGGACGTGTCCTCGCTCGGCGCCGACGCGACCGCCTCGCCGGTCAGCTCCTTCTCGAGGTTGGACTCGCGCGCGGCGGTCTCCTCGGCGACGTCGCGGTTCTTGTCGGACAAGTGCGCGGCGTCATCGGGCGCGTTCTCGACGATGTTCTCGTCGGGGACCTCGACCATCCGCATCTCGGGCGGCGGCGGCTGCGGCGCAGTTTTCGGCTTCTCCGCGGGCGGCGGCGGCAGCGGCGGCGGCAGGGGAGGCGGCACGAAGTCCGGCGGCAGCGGCGGGACGATCGCGACCTCGACGGCGGCCTCCTCGAGCTTCTCGGCCTCGATCTCCTCGAGCGTCTTCTCCTCGGGGAGCTCGGGGAGGTTCAGGTCCGGGATCGGCGCGAGCTCGCTGGTGTCGAGCATCGCGACGTTGACCTCCTCGGGACGCACGCCGAACTTCACCGTCACCGGCGTGGTCGCGTCGAGGGACAGCTGGCAATGCAGGACGTCGGCCTGGACCTCGCAGCCGTCCCAGCCGAGGAACGTCGATTTCGTGCCGGGGAGCGCGTCGAGGAACAGCTTGGTGCCGGGCGCGACCTCGATCCGGCACTTCTTGTCGGCGGACGTGCAGACGACGAGCTTGGCGCCGCGCTCGTCGCTGACGATCACGGCGTCATCGAGCGCCTCCGACTCCGACTCGAGGACGATGCGGAGCTTCGGCAGCGGCTCGGGCTGCATGACCTCGTAGGCCGCGAACGCACCGCCCTGCAGGAGGGCGGAGAACACCAGGGCAGGCAGGAGGGCCCAGCGCTGGCGATATCGGCGTTTCGTGGAGGGCACGCTTCGTCGGTTCCGGCTCGAAAGGACGGGTCCTTAAGATACGTCCCAGGGACGAAAAGCGTTGCTCCTTTTTTGCCTTCTTGCCGCTGAAAGTCACTGGCAGCAGCGGTAAGCGGTCGACACCTACAGCTTGCGGTAGACCCCCACGACAATCCCGATGATGTCGACCTGCTTGAAGTCGATCTTGCGCACGATGATTGGCAGCATGTTCGAGTTCGCGGGCTGGAACCGGATGCGATCTCCCTCGGGGAAGTAGCGCTTGACCGTGGCCTCGCCCTCGATCATGGCGACCACGATCTCGCCCGAGCGCGCGGACGCCGTCTTCTTCACGAACACGTAGTCCCCGTCGAAGATCCCGTCGTCGATCATCGACTCGCCGACGATCCGTAGCCCGAACACCTCGGTGTGCCCGCCGATCAGGACGCGGTCGATCTTGACGCTGTCGGTCGCCTGCTCGACGGCGAGGATCGGCTGGCCCGCGGCGACCTTGCCCAGGATCGGGATGTCGACCAGGTTGTCGTTCGAGTACGATCCGAGCGGCAGCACGTTGCCGACTCCCGTGCCGTTCGCGAACCGCACCGCGCGGTCGAACGGGATCACGTCGCCCGCCAGGGCCATCGCGGTGGGCCGCATCGCGCGAGACTTGAGGTCCTCACGACGGAGGTGGCCCTTCTTCTCGAGGGCCTTGAGGTGGTCGTTGACCCCGTTGGTGGACCGGATCCCGAAGTGCTCGCCGATCTCGCGGAGCGTGGGCGGATAGCCGCGCTCGTTGATCGAGGAGGTAATGAAATCGAGGATCTCTCGCTGGCGTTCCGTAAGTGCGTCAGGCATCGTCCACCTTCTCGAGAGGGTACTGAACGAGTGAACGGTACTGAACGGGTACCCACTATGTCAATTTTTTCACCCGAGAATTCGCCTGTTTCTGAGATCGGCTCCAGGATTCGAGCGTGATCCTGGCGGTCGGCCCGTTCCTCGCGGTCCTCGCGGCTGCCAGCCCGGCGGGCATCACCGCGGCCCACGGGGCGGCGGACCACGACGAGGTGCAGCGCCTCGCGGTGATGGTCGGCGCGGCCGGTCTGGCGCCGATGCTGGTGTCCGCGGACCGCGCCCAGGTCGCGGCGGCCCTCGACGCCGCGCCTGCCGCGCCCGACGCCTGGGAGCTGCTCGACGACCTCGCGCGCCTGGCGGCGGGCTGGGACCGCTCGCAGGCGGCGCCAGCGGCGCGTGCGGCGGCGCGGATCGCGCGGATGATCGACCCCGAGCTCGCGATCGCCCAGGAGATCCCGGACGACAAGCTGGCGTCCTGGGGACGCAGCTGGGCGGAGCTCGGCGCCCGCGTCGACCGCTGGGGCGACGTCCGCGTCCACGCGACCGAGGTGGCGGCGAACCTCGCGGCCGCGCGGCGCGCGACCGCGGGTGACGAGCCGGGTCTGGGCTACGACCTCGCGGTCACGCTCCACGACGCCGACGCCGAGGTGCGGCGGGTCGGCTGCGAGCTCCTGCCGCAGCCGCTGCCCGCCGACGTGACCGAGCTGGTCGGCGACGTGGTGGCGATCGACGCCGATCCCGCGGTCGCGCTGGCGTGCGCGCAGGCGCTGTGCGCCGAGCTGAAGTACGCGGCGTCCGCGCCCGTCCTGGTCGCGCTCGGCGAGGACGGCAAGGCGCGGCTGCGCGCGATCTTCACCGCGCCGCTCCCCGAGGTGCCCGACGGCGCGCTGATCGACGCCGCGCGGTGCCTGGCCGCGAGCCACACCAAGGCCGACGGCCCGGCGCTGCGCGCGCTCGCCGCCAAGATCCCGCGTCACCTCCGCCGCGCGCTCCGTCGAGTCGTTCGGCCATGAGCCGCGCACCATGAGCCGCAAGCTCGGGCTCACCGCCGGGCTGATCTCGCTGGCGACGATGCTGTCGCGCGTGCTCGGGCTGATCCGCGAGACGCTGTTCGCCGCGCTGATGGGCGCCGGTCCGCTCGCGGACGCGTTCAACGTCGCGTTCCGGATCCCGAATCTGTTGCGCGATCTGTTCGCCGAGGGCGCGCTGTCGTCCGCGTTCGTGCCGGCGTTCAAGGCGACCCTCAAGAAGGACGGCACCGCGCCGGCCTACCGGCTCGGCAACGTCGTCGCGGGCAACCTGCTCGTGATCACCGGCGTGCTCGTCCTCGCGGCGGCGCTGTTCGCGCCCCAGATCGTCGACGCGATGGCCGGCGACTTCCACGACACCCCGGGCAAGCACGGACTCACCGTCGAGCTGACGCGCGTGATGCTGCCGTTCCTCGTGCTCGTGTCCCTCGCGTCGGTCGCGATGGGCATGCTCAACGCCCAGGATCGGTACGGCGCGCCCGCGCTGGCACCGGCGCTGTTCAACCTCGTGTCGATCGCGGTCGGCCTCGGGCTGTGGGGCGCCGGCGCCGACGGCCGCTGGGTCGCGATCGGCTGGTCGGTGGGGACCGTGCTCGGCGGCGTCGCGCAGCTCGGCGTCCAGCTCCCGCCGCTGTGGAAGATGGGCTGGCGGCCGAGGCTCGGCCTCGATCTCCGCTTGCACGATCCGGCGGTGCGCCGGGTCGCGCTCGTGATGGCGCCAGCGGTGATCGGCGTCGCCGCGATGCAGGTCAACGTGTTCGTCAACACGATGTTCGCGACCTCGGAGGAGGGCGCCGTGTCGTGGCTCAACTACGCGTTCCGGTTCCTCCAGCTCCCGATCGGCGTGTTCGGCGTCGCGATCGGCACGGTGTCCACCACGCGCTACGCCGACGCCGCGTCGGACGGCGACCGCGACGCGATGGCACGTCACCTCGTCGAGGGCCTGCGGCTGGTCGCGTTCCTCACGATCCCGGCGACGGTGGGGCTCGTGCTGCTCGACCGCGAGATCATCCGCATGATCTACCAGCGCGGCCGGTTCACGTCGTGGGACACGATCGCCTCGGCGGCGGCGCTGCGCTTCTTCGTGATCGGCCTGGTCGCGTACGCGGCCGTGAAGGTGATCGCGCCCGCGTTCTACGCGATGCAGCTCACCAGGATCGCGGTGACGGCGTCGGTGATCGCGGTCGCCGGCAACCTGATCTTCAACGTGCTGCTGTACCCGCACTACGACTATCGCGTGCTCGCGCTCGGCACCGCGCTGTCGGCGCTGCTCAACTTCGCGGTGCTCTACACGATGTTCCACCGGCGGATCGCGAAGCTGCCGCACCTCGCGCTGGCGAGGTTCGTGCTGCGGATCGCCGTGGCGGCGTGCGTGATGGGCGCCGCGGTCTATGGCGCCGCGCGCGGCCTCGAGCACGTGCTCGGGCACCGCACCCTCCCGGCCCGGATCGCCGGGGCGATGATCCCGGTCGTGTTCGGCGCGGCGGTCTACGCCGGCGCGTGCGCGCTGCTGCGCGTCGAGGAGCTCACGCAGTTCACCGGGCGCCTCGGCCGCCGCCTGCGCCGCTGACTGACTAGACCTGGAAGATCGCCGAGCCCCACGTGAAGCCCGCGCCGAACACGGTCGCGAGGATCCGGTCGCCGCGCTTCACCTTCCCCTGCTGCCGCCAGTAGTCGATCGTCAGCGGCACGGTCGCCGCGGTGGTGTTGCCGTAGAACTGGATCGTGTTGAGGACCTTGTCGGGCGGGATGCCGGCGACCTCGACGACCTTCTCGTTGATCCGGAGGTTGGCCTGGTGCGGGACGAACCACGTGATGTCGTCCCAGCCGAGGCCCGTGCGCGCGAGCGCCTGCTGCGACGAGTGCACCATGTTGCGGACCGCGTAGAGGAACACGCGCTTGCCGTCCATCTGCGGGTACATCATCGGGTTCTCGTCGCGGTTGCGCCAGTCGTAGTTCACGAACGGCATCTGCGTGATGTCGTGCTCCTTGAGGTACAGGTTCATCGCGCCGTTGCCGTCGGCGTGGCAATCCGTGTAGATCACGCCGGCCATGGCGTCGTCGGTCTCCTCGGGGCCCATGACGAACGCGCCGGCGCCGTCGCCGAACAGGATCGCGACGTCGCGGCCGCGGGTCGTGAAGTCGAGCGAGTGGCTGTGCAGCTCGGCGCCGATCACGACGACGCGCTGGTACAGGCCGCAGCGGATGAACGAGTCCGCCATCTGCAGCGCGTGGACGAACCCGCTGCACTGCTGGCGGATGTCGTAGCAGGCGCACGCCTTGCCCTTGCTCTCGCCGGCGATGCCGAGCTTGTGCTGCACGAACACCGCGGAGCCGGGGAACGAGATGTCCGGCGACAGCGTCGCGAAGATGATGCAGTCGACGTCCTTCTCGCTGACCTCGGCGTTGGCGAGCGCGGCGCGCACGGCGTGGATCGCGAGATCGCTGGTCGCGGTCGAGTTGTCGTTCGGGACGTAGCGGCGCTCGCGGATGCCCGTGCGCTTCTGGATCCACTCGTCGGTGGTGTCGATCGTCGGCGTCTCTTGCTTGACGTGCTGGTCGTTGAAGAACCGCAGGTCGTCGTTGGTGACGACGCGCTCGGGGACGTACGAACCGATGCCGAGGACCTTCGAGCGGATCATTTGAAGCGGAGTCGTAGTCCAGGAACGCGACGAAGGAAAGGGGTTGGTCCAACCACCCGCGTCCCGGAGCGCGCGGGGGCCCGTGAGAGGTCTTCCTCGAATCGGCGCGCGCGTCCGCCGTCCTCGGCGAGCCGGGCGCGGGAAGCAACGATGGTAGTTTCGCGGCGTGCGCGTCCTCGGGAGCGTTCTGGTCTGCGTCGCCGTCGTCGGAGCGGTGGCCACCGGCGCGCCCGCGGCCGAGGACGCGCAGGAGCCCGCGCGCGCCACGCCGCAGGAGCTCGCCGGGTGGAAGCACTACGACCGGCTGTGCCTGCCGTGCCACGGCGTCGAGGGTGACGGCCGCGGGCCGGCGACGCCGTGGGTGTGGCCGCCGCCGCGCGATCTGCGCACCGGCGAGCACAAGTGGAGCTCGGCGCCGGTCGGCGACGCGGCGCTCGACGCCGATCTCGCCGACACGATCCGCTGGGGCGTGCCCGGCACGTCGATGCCGGGGTTCGGGGTGGCGCTCGACGACGCGGCGATCGCCGAGCTGGTCGCGGTGGTCCGCGCGTTCGCGCCGCCCGCGACGCCCGGCAAGGCCGCGCCGGTGCCGGCGACGATCGCGGGCGACGTCGATCGCGGCGCGAAGCTGTGGACCAAGGCGGGCTGCACGTCGTGTCACGGCGACGCCGGCACCGTGAAGCCGCGGCCGTACGACCTGACCCAGCTCCAGTTCCGCCGGCCGCGCGCGGAGGTCGACGACGCGCAGCGCGCGCTCTACCAGTCGATCGCGCTCGGCCTGACCGGCACGGCGATGCCCGGCTACGCCAGCCTCGGCGACGCGGCGCTCGCGGATCTGGTCGCGTACGTCGACTCGATCCGCGCGCGCCCGGATGCGCCGCGCGGCCCGGGCCCGATCCCGCCGCCCGCGGTCGAGCGTGACACGGGGAGCGGGCGCACCCGCGGCGGTCACTGGGCCGGCAACGATCCTGCCGAGGCGGTGGTGTTCGGCGGCGATCTCGCGCCGCAGGGCGAGCCACCCGACTCGCTCGCGCCCGCGCAGGCGTCGCTGTCGGCGAAGCGGTGCGGCCGCTGTCACGCCAAGCAGCTCGAGGCCTGGACCGGCTCGATCCACGCGATGGCGTCGTCGCCCGGGCTGCTCGGCCAGCTCGCGCGGATGGACGACGAGGACGAGAAGACCTCGTGCCGCCGCTGCCACGCTCCCCTCGCCGAGCAGCGCACCGACGCGCAGCTCGAGGAGGAAGGGCTCAACTGCGCGGCGTGCCACGTGCGCGGCTGGACGCGCCACGGCCCGACGACGATCGCCGGCGATCTCGAGCCGCTGCCGAACTACCCGACCCAGGGCCTCGCGATCTACGAGCGCAGCGACTTCTGCATGCCGTGTCACCAGCTGCCCGCGCGCAACGAGGTCGCGGGCCGGCCGCTCCTCGACACCTATCGCGAGTGGCTCGCCGGGCCGTACATGCCGCGCGGCATCCAGTGCCAGCACTGCCACATGCCCGAGCGCGCGCACACGTGGAAGGGCATCCACGATCCGGACACGTTCCGCCAGGGCATCCGCGTCGAGGTGATCGCCGCGCGCGGCAAGTCGGGCGTGGTCAGCGTGCGCGCCCGGCTGTGGAACGACGGCGCGGGCCACATGCTGCCGACCACGCCGACGCCGGCGGCGTGGCTGGAGATCACGCTCGTCGACGGCGACGGCGATCGCATCAAGGGCGCCCACGCGTCGCAGCGGATCGGCAGGAACCTCACCTCGAAGGACGACGCGTGGGTCGAGCTCGAGGACACGCGCGTCCCGCCCGGCGAGTCGATCGAGCTGGCCAAGGCGTGGAAGCGCGGCCGCGTCGACGAGGCGACCCACGCGAAGGTGGTGGTCCGGGTCGCGCCCGACGAGTACTACGAGCGCCTCTACGCCTCGCGCCTCGACCAGGACCTCACCGCCGAGGTGCGCACGCAGTTCGAGGCGGCGCTGAAGCGCGCGAAGGGCAACCGCTACGTCGCCGAGACGCTGCTGATCGCGATCGAGTAGCGCCTACTGTTCGTGGGGCATCGCGCGGCGCGGCGCGCGGAAATAGCGCAGCGGCGAGTAGCTGAGGAAGTTGCTGACCTTCGAGGTGTAGAGGTCGGCGTAGTCGTTGACCTGCTCGCCGAACCGGCTGCCCTCGTTGCCCTCGCGGAGGATCGAGCCCCAGTACGGGTTGTACGCGCGCTCGATCATGTCCTCGAGCGAGTCGACCTCGACCGTCATCAGCTGGTCACGGTCGCGCAGCGAGTCGAGCGAGGCCTTGGTCTGGCGCTTGGCCTCGTCGAGGCGCTGGCGCGTGGCGGCGCCGGACGGGTCCTGCTCGTCGATCAGCACCTTGATCCGCTTGAGCCGCAGCGCCTGGTAGTCGATCTCGGACTCGAGGTTGCGGCGCCGGCGATCGAGCAGGTCGAGGTCGCGGATCTGATCGGCGAGGCGATCGCCCACCGCGATCTCGCGATCGAGCTCCTGCAGCACCATCGCGGTGCGCCACATGTGCTGCTTCCGCAGCCTGAGGATGTCGCCGTAGATGTGGTCGCCGATGTACAGGCAGTTCTCGCCCATGATCCCGGTCATCTGCTCGAACGCGTAGACGTTGCCGCCCTCGTAGACCTTGCCCTGGCTCAGCCGCGTCGCCTCCGCGGGCGTGGGCTTGCCGGTCGCGAGATCGATCTGGAAGAACGGCCGCCGCTCGTTGAAGAACGCCGGCTTCGCGCCGCCCACGATCACGACGTCGAAGTAGTTGCGCCACGACGGGTACGCGCGGCGCTCGCCGTCGAGCAAGAACTTCATCACCGCGTCGGTGTAGTCGAACAGCGAGTTGGTGAGCAGGAACAGCTTCTTGCCCGACGACCGCAGCTTGTGCAGCGTCTCGGCGAGGCTCGGATCCTTGACGATGAACCCGGGGAGGTCGCCCTTGATCACGCTCTTGAGCGTGTCGTCGCGGTGCGCCTCGTCGATCGCCTGACGGATGTCGTCGAACAGCTTGGTGTAGTCGTCGGCGGGCGCGCCTTCGCGCTCGGTGCGGTCGAGGAAGTCGACCAGCGTCATGAACATCACCGACTCGGGCAGGCCGAACAGCGTGTCGATCCACGCGTAGGTCTGCGCGACGTCGAGCCGCGCGCTGCGGTAGATCGCGCGGCGCTCCTCGCGCTCGAGCTTGCGGAACCCGTGGTAGCAGCGGCCGACGTGGCTGTGCCGGTCCATCTTGAAGACGTTGCCGCGCTTCTTGTCGACCATCAGCCCGCGGACCGCGCGCTGCGGCCGGTAGTCGAGCAGCAGCACGTCCGGCGGGTAGCCGTGGTTCGAGATCATCTTCTGCAGCGTCAGCTGGATCGACAGCTTCTCGAGCTTGTCCTGGTGGTACAGCGCGAGCGTGTAGTCCATGTCGAACCCGATCATCTCGATCGAGTCCATCCGGAGGTTGCGGTTGCAGAACACGCGGTATCGGCGCGCGACGTCGATCTCGGACTGGACCTCGCCCAGGAGTGCGTTGAGCTGGGCGTCGGGATCGAGCGCGGTGACCATCCACGTCGAGTGTACCGAATTACGTTAGAGTTCGCGCATGACCTTCAACCGCGAACCTGACCCGTTCGAGGAGCTGATCTCGGCCGAGGCCATCGCGCGGCGGGTCGAGGAGCTGGGTGCCCAGATCACCCAGGACTACGGCGAGGTCGGCGACACCGACGTCGTGCTGCTCGGCGTCCTCAAGGGCTCGGTGCTGTTCCTGTCCGACCTCGCCCGACAGATCGCGCTCCCGATCACGATGGACTTCATCGGCGTGGCCTCGTATGGCGACGCCACGGTGTCCTCGGGCATCGTGCGGATCACCCAGGACCTGTCGAAGCCGATCGAGGGCAAGCACGTGATCGTCGTCGAGGACATCGTCGACACCGGGCACACGGTGCACTACCTGCTCGAGAACCTCGCGACCCGCCGGCCGGCGAGCCTGAAGCTGTGCTCGCTCCTGCACAAGCCGGAGCGCTGCGAGCGCGAGGTCGTGATCGACTACCTCGGGTTCACGATCCCGAACAAGTTCGTCGTCGGCTACGGCCTCGACGTCGCGCAGCGTTGGCGCAACCTGCCGTTCATCGGCTACGTCGCGGAGCCCTAGTGAAACCGGAGCAGCTCGCGAGGCTGCCGAGCGTGCTGTTCGAGATCGGCAAGGTGGTCGGCTCGGACCACGAGCCGGGCCAGACGCTGGCGCGGATCTCGGAGCTGATCTGCGAGCTGATCGACGCCGACGCGTGCTCGGTGATGCTGCTCGACGTCGAGCGCAAGCGGCTGCTCGCGAAGGCGGCGTACGGGCTGCGCACCGAGCGGATGCACCGGCTGAGCTTCGCGGTCGGCGAGGGCGTCGCCGGCTGGGTGGTCGCGCGCGGCGAGCCGGCGATGATCGCCGACGTCACGACCGACCCGCGGTTCACCGTGATCGCCGAGGGCAAGACGCCGATCGTGTCGATGCTGTGCGTGCCGATCGAGGCGCGCGGCGAGCGCGCGGGCGTGGTCACCGCGACCTCGGGCCGGACCGGCGCGTTCTCCGCGGGAGACCTCGAGCTGCTGCGGTTCGTCGCGACCACGATCGCGCTCGACGTGCAGAACATCCGGCTCCACCGCGTCGCGGTCACCGACGTGCTGACCGGCGCATACAACCGCGAGTTCCTGCAGCAGCGGCTGCCGGTCGAGATCGAGAAGGCGGTGACCGCCGACCTGCCGCTGTCGGTGGCGATGCTCGACGTCGATCACTTCAAGGAGGTCAACGATCGCCACGGCCACGACGTCGGCGACGAGGTGCTCGCCGAGGTCGCGGCGCGGCTGCGCGGCGCGATCCGCTCGGGCGATCTGCTCGTGCGCTACGGCGGCGAGGAGTTCCTCGTCGTGCTGCCGCGCGCCGAGGCCGGCCGCGGCTGGGAGGTCGCCGAGCGGATGCGCGCGCGCCTGGTCGGCCGGCCGATCACGGTCGGGCCGATCGAGCTGCGGGTCGCGGCGTCGGTCGGCGTCGCGCAGCTGCGGTACGAGCCAGGCGCGTGCGAGACGCCGGGCGAGCTCGTCCGTCGGGCGGACGCGGCGCTTTACACCGCCAAGGCAAACGGGCGTAATCGAGTCGAGGTGGCGCCATGACCAACGACGAGGGCGATCGCCCCGCGCCGCTGCCGGAGCCGCCGGACATGCCGCTCGATCCGCCGCCCGGTCCGGACGCAGCCACCGCGCTCGAGCCGCTGCCCGCCGAGCCGACCTCGACCTCGACGTCGTCGACCGACGACCTGCGCGAGGCCGTGGGCGTGGGACGGCTCGACGAGAAGGCCGCGCGCAAGGCCGAGAAGGAGGCGGCCAAGGCGGCGGGCCGCGAGCAGGTGCGCCTGCAGAAGGAGGCCAAGGCCAAGGCCAAGGCCGAGGCCGAGGCCGCCCGGCGCGTCGAGCGTGGCGAGGCGCCCGAGCCCGCGCGCAAGCTCGACGACGACGACGACGACGGCGACGACGACGAGCTCGACGGCGCGCCTACCAAGAAGAAGACCAAGACCCTGCTCGTGCTCGCGCTCGCGCTGGTCGCCGGCGGCGTGATCGCCAGCTTCGTGCTGGT
>Ga0163144_10022087_pt1 | contig 12627 bp, 11 predicted proteins | sample OliLak19BULKMAT1_FD_123175 | JGI IMG/M metagenome (GOLD analysis project Ga0163144, IMG submission 123175) | Freshwater microbial mat bacterial communities from Lake Vanda, McMurdo Dry Valleys, Antarctica - Oligotrophic Lake LV.19.BULKMAT1 | ecosystem: Environmental > Aquatic > Freshwater >... | reverse complement strand
CGGCAGCCTCGCGCTGCTGGCGCTGATTTCAAGCCGTGCCGGCAACAAGCGCTGGACACAGGGGATCGTGCTGCTCGGCGTATTTGCGACCGCGCTGTTTTACGGCGACAGCATGATCACGCCCGCCGTCTCAGTGCTCAGCGCGGTCGAGGGGCTGGCCATTGCAGCACCGGGATTTTCGGATTGGATTTTGCCGATTTCGGTGGGCATCATCATCATGCTGTTTTCAATCCAGCAAAGCGGGACAGCAAGGGTTGGTTTGTTTTTTGGGCCGGTGATGCTGGTCTATTTCGCGGTGATCGCGACGCTTGGTGTCATCAGCATCGTTCAAACGCCGGCGATTCTGTGGTCGCTATCGCCGCAATATGCGGTGCTTTTCTTCATCGTTGATCCGTTGAGCGCCTTCCTGGCTTTGGGGTCGGTGGTGCTGGCGGTTACAGGGGCCGAGGCGCTGTATGCGGATATGGGCCATTTTGGGCGAAATCCGATCCGTATTTCCTGGTTGGCGTTTGTCCTTCCGGCGCTGACACTGAATTACATGGGGCAGGGTGCGCTGCTGTTCCGCGATGGTCAGGCGGCGCTCGTCAGCCCGTTCTACCTGCTGGCACCGGAGATGTTGCGGTTGCCGCTTGTCGTGCTGGCGACGATGGCGGCAATTATCGCTAGTCAGGCGGTCATATCGGGCGCTTTTTCGGTTACGCAACAGGCAATTCAGCTCGGCTTTGTGCCGCGTTTGCGGATCGAGCATACCAGTGCGGCGGCGGCGGGGCAGATCTACATTCCGGTCGTCAACTGGGCGCTGCTGACGATGGTGATCCTGCTGGTGCTGTCTTTCCGAACGTCATCGAACCTGACGTCGGCTTACGGCATTGCGGTGACCGGTGCGATGTTGATCGATACGTGTTTGCTGACGGTGGTGCTGTTCCGCCTTTGGAAATGGCCGACCTATCTGGCGATACCGGTGCTCGCGCTGTTCTTCATCGTTGATGGTGCGTATTTCGCTGCGAACATGACCAAGATTCCTGATGGGGGCTGGTTCCCGCTGGTGGTGGGGCTGATCGTGTTTACGTTTTTGACAACCTGGTCAAAGGGCCGTCAGCTGATGCTCGCCCGCATGCGCGAGACGGCGTTACCGATTGATATCTTTATCCGTTCCGCCGAAAATTCGGCGACGCGCGTGCCGGGAACGGCGGTCTTCATGACGTCAAGCTCGGTCGGTGTGCCGCATGCGCTGCTCCACAATCTGAAACACAACAAGGTGCTGCATGAGCGCGTTATCCTGTTGACGGTAAAGATTGTCGATGAACCCTATTGGCCCGACGATGAACGCTGCCAGATTGAGGATCTGGGGCAGGGGTTCCACCGGATGATCCTGAGATATGGATTCATCGAGGAGCCCGATGTGCCGTTGGCGCTCTCGCATGTTCACCGTTGCGGCGCTGATTTCCGGATGATGGACACCAGCTTCTTCCTTGCACGGCAGACGTTGCTGCCCTCCGCCCGGCCCGGCATGATGATCTGGCGTGAAAAGCTGTTCGCGTGGATGTTGCGCAACGCCGAAAGCGCGATGGAGTTTTTTCGGTTGCCAACGAATCGCGTTATTGAACTGGGTAGTCAGGTCGAGATTTGAACGGTTCAGTGCTTGCCACCGTCCCGGCTCCGATTATCGTTACGGCGCTGTTCGGGGACGCTGATTTCGCCTTTTTTAACACGCAGCGGCAGCAACATTATCCGCCGGAACGCAACCAGCTGCCCGCGCATCTGACGCTCTTTCATCACATCGCGCCGGACCTCGCAGCTGAACTGAAGCAACGCCTGGTTGCCGAAACACGCAGGGTTCGGGCACCAACCGCCCGGTTGGAAGCGCTGATCAACCTTGGTCGTGGCGTCGCGTGGCGGGTTGCGTCCCCGGAACTTGAGGAGATCAGAGCGCGGCTGGCAGATGCTTTTGCACCGATGCTGACACCACAGGACAAAGCGGGGTGGCGTCCCCATGTCACTATCCAGAACAAGGTGGAGCCCGCAACAGCGCGCGCGTTGCTTGCAGCGTTACAGCAAGATTTCAAGCCAAGGCCAGTGATCGTCAAGGGGTTGGCGACGTGGTGGTATCGTGGTGGGCCGTGGGAGCCGCTGTCGCGGCATGCTTTTGGATAGGGTGAGGCGCTGAGTTCAGGTCGGGGTGAAGGCATTGGCTACGCACTGCATCGCTGTGATCAATATGACTGGCTTGACCGGTGCGACCCGAAACCCTATTCGGCCCCCTCGCCTTGGCGCGACCCCTTGGGGCGAAGTAGCTCAGCTGGTTAGAGCACGGGAATCATAATCCTGGGGTCGGGGGTTCAAGTCCCTCCTTCGCTACCATCTTTTTGCATCAGCCGCGCGAACCGCCAGCAAGACTGCCCTGCTCGTCGCCGTTGGGAAGTCGCCATCCGTGACCGTCTTTGATCATCATCGTATTACATCCCGCGCAACGGGAAACATAGATTTCCCGGTCGCCCAGTTTGCGCAGCCGCGCGCTTTTACGGCTCCTGACATGCGAGCCTGTCAAGCATTGCAGTTTTTGGATGGCAGTTTGAACAATGCCCACGGTTGAAACTCCGTATTCCGGGCGCATATCATAATCCCACCCGGCTCTGTAACCGCTTGCAGCGCCAAATGTTCCGACGATCACTTTATGGAGATGGAAACGAACGCGCTGTTGCCTGTCGTGCAATAACTTCCCTAAGGCGAACGCACGATTGACAGGAAACATTATGCCGACGACGCACATGACACGTATGCTCATTATCGGATCAGGCCCGGCTGGCCTTTCCGCCGCGATTTATGGCGCACGGGCGGGGATGAAGCCAATTCTGGTGCAGGGTATCCAGCCGGGGGGGCAGTTGATGACGACGACGGATGTGGAGAACTATCCGGGTTTTCGTGACGTCGTGCAGGGACCGTGGCTGATGGAAGAAATGCAGGCGCAGGCCGAGCATGTCGGCACCCGGCTGATGTATGACACCATCGTTGAGGTTGATCTGTCGCGGCGGCCCTTCCGGCTGATCGGCGATGGCGGCGATGTCTATCAAGGCGATGTGCTGATCATCGCAACGGGTGCGCAGGCGAAATGGCTCGGCCTGGAAAGCGAAGAGGCGATGAAGGGCAAGGGCGTCAGCGCCTGTGCCACCTGTGACGGCTTCTTTTATCGCGGCAAGAAGGTCGCGGTCATTGGCGGCGGCAATACAGCGGTCGAGGAAGCGCTCTATTTGACCAACCACAGTGATGACGTAACGTTGATCCACCGCAGGGGATCGCTGCGTGCCGAGAAAATCCTGCAAGATCGGCTGTTTGCGCATAAGAACATCAAGGTGTTGTGGAACAAAGAGGTGCGCCGATTTGTAAACGGGGGCCAGCCCGATGGTCTTGTCGGGCTTGATCTGCTTGATCGGGTGACGGGCGAGGTCACGACGATTGACGTGGACGGCGGGTTCGTTGCGATCGGCCACCATCCTGCGACTGAGTTGTTCCGCGGTCTTCTTGACCTGGATAGCGACGGATATATCGAAGTGGCGACGGGTACGACAACGACCAGCGTTCCCGGCGTCTTTGCCTGCGGTGACGTGATGGACAAAATCTACCGTCAGGCGGTGACCGCCGCCGGAACCGGCTGTATGGCGGCGCTTGATGCCGATCGCTTCCTCGCCGAAGCCGAGTTTGAAGCGCTGAGCGAGGCCGCCGAGTAACCGCTATTTCAACGCGTTCGTGACCGCCTTGTAAAGCGCATCACCGTCTGCGGAGCGGGCAAAGCTGTGGCAGATTGTGGCGATCGACAGTGTCTCAGTGGTCATGTTCAATCACCCTTCGTGCGTTCAGCGGCGAAGCGGGCGAGCGCGCCAAAGCTTGCCAACATATCGCCATCGACATCTTCGTCATCAATGAGGATGCCGAGCCGATCCTCAAGCTCGGTCAAAACGGCAGCAACGGCCATCGAATCAAACTCGGGCAATGCGCCGAACAATTCGGTATCATCGCGAAACGCGGCTACGCGCGCCTCGCTGATCCCAAGCACGTCGCGAAGCACCTCGCGAACGATTGTCTCGACCTTGTGTTGACTGACAGCGACCAAGCGTTCCCCCTGTTGCGCCCATTATGAGCGACTGCCCGTTAAAGAATTGCCGGGCCGCTGCCAAGCTCTCGGCTTGCTGGCCCCTTGGCAGGCGGCGCTGAGCAGCTATCAAGGCGGCATGGTCATGCTTGATCCCGTGCCGAGACCGATCGATCATTTGCCGAGCATGGGCCAGCCGGGCGATGTCGCCATTGCGGATCGGCTGGGCGTGTTGAATTATGCTCAGCTTGAGGATGCCGTTGCCAAACTTGCCGGATGGCTGGCACGGCTGGGATTGCAGCCGGGGGACCGAGTGGCGGGCTGGCTGCCGAAAAACAGGACTGCCTGCCTGTTGCCACTTGCCGCACCGCGTGCGGGGCTCATCCATGTGCCGATCAATCCATTGCTCAAACATCCACAGGTTGCTTATATCCTGAGCGATAGCGGGGCAGCGCTTCTGATTACCCAATCTGGCCGTGCCGAAACGCTTGGGCCGGACGATGTGCCGCAAGGCTGTGCGATACAGCTTGATCAGGCGGATTGGGGCAATGACGTCATAGGACAGAGCAGCGCCGCTACCGATGCGTTGGCAGCAATATTGTATACGTCCGGTTCGACAGGCCAGCCCAAAGGCGTGATGCTGAGCCATGCCAATTTATGGCTCGGCGCGATTAGCGTGGCGCATTATCTGAAACTGTCGCCGGCAGATCGGACGTTGTGCGTCTTGCCGTTCGGTTTCGATTACGGCCAGAATCAGCTGTTTTCGAGCTGGGCGGCGGGGGCGAGGGTTATCCCGCTCGATTATCTCGTCGCGCGCGATGTGATGAAGGCGGTCGAGCGGTATGGCGTCACCACGCTTGCGGGCGTGCCGCCGCTCTGGACGCAATTACTTGAGATTGACTGGCCCATTGAGGCAGCCTCGCAGCTGCGGCGGGTGACAAATTCGGGCGGTGCGTTGACGCGATCAATGGTGCGCGGCCTGCGATCAACGTTTCCTGCTGCGGATGTCTATCCGATGTATGGGATTACAGAGGCGTTTCGTTCGACCTATCTTGCGCCTGAACTCGTCGATGATCACCCGGAGTCGATGGGGCGAGCGATCCCTTTTGCCGAAGTCATGGTCGTCCGCGCCGATGGCAACCGTGCCGCGCCAGATGAAGCTGGCGAGCTGGTTCATGCAGGGCCGCTGGTATCGAAGGGCTATTGGCGGGATGAGGGGCGGATGGCGGGGCGTTACCGCGCTGCACCCGATTATTTTGAGATGGGTGGGATGGCGGTTTTTTCAGGCGATATCGTTACCCAGGGCGCTGACGGCCTGTTTCGTTTTATTGGCCGCGGCGATGAAATGATCAAAAGCGCTGGCAATCGGATCAGCCCGACGGAAATCGAAGAGGCGGTTATGGCGGGCGGGGAGGTTGTTGAGGTAATGGCGATGGGGATTCCCGATCCCCGGCTTGGTCAGGCAATCCTTGTCGTCGCCCGCGCCAAAGGCGACCCGCATCAGGCCGAGGTGGCAGTGCGGCTGCGGCTGCGTGAGTTGTTACCCAATTTTATGCAACCAGGCCGCTATGAGTGGCGCGATGCCCTGCCGCATAACGCCAATGGCAAGATTGATCGGGCAATGTTGAAAGGTGAATATGCAGTATGAAACCGATGGGGACGATTCCGCCTGAGTTCGCCGACCAGCTTGGTAAGCTCGTTATTGCCGAAAAGAGCTCCGACGAATGGATTGAAATTGCCGGCGACACGCCGCTTTTTATCTATGACTTTGCCATCGCAGCCAGCCGGGTCGACCGGCTTAGGGCGGCGCTTCCGACCGGGGTGGGCATCCACTATGCGGTAAAGGCTAATCCGCTGCCCGCGCTGGTCACCGCAATGGCAGCGCTGGTTGATGGTCTTGATGTCGCATCGGGTGGCGAGTTGGCGATGGTTGGTGCAGCGGCTCCTGGCGTACCCGTAAGCTTTGCGGGTCCCGGCAAGCGGCCTGACGAGATTGCAGCGGCGATTGCTGCATCGGCGACGATCAATGTTGAATCGGAAGGCGAAGCGCGCCGCGCCGTCGCGATCGGGGAAAAACTGGGGATTACGCCGCGTCTTGCCGTGCGTGTGAACCCTGCTTTTGATCTGCGCGGCAGCGGGATGAAGATGGGCGGTCGAGCATCGCCATTTGGTGTTGATGCAGACCGCGTTCCTGCACTGGTTCAGATGATCCTATCGGCGGGGGCTGACTGGCGCGGTTTTCACATCTTTGCGGGATCGCAGGCGCTTGATACTTCTGCGATCATCGAGACCCAGGCCGCGACGCTCGCTTTGGCGGGGGAGCTGGCGGAGGCAATCGGGGCTGTCCCGCCGCTCGTCAATCTTGGCGGCGGGTTTGGCGTCCCCTATTTTTCAGGCGACCGGTCCGTTAACGTCGAAGCGGTTGGCAGCGCCCTTGCAGACGCCATGACGTCACTTTCAGGCGCGTTGGAGGGTGCGCGTTTCGTCGTTGAGCTGGGCCGCTGGCTGGTCGCTGAATCGGGTGTTTATCTGATGCGCGTGGTGGACCGGAAGGAAAGTCGCGGAGAGAAGTTTTTGGTTACCGACGGCGGGTTGCATCACCAGCTGGCAGCGACCGCCAATTTCGGCACCGTCGTGCGGCGTAACTATCCGATTGCGCTGGCAAATCAGATGGGCGCAGCAGTCGCTGAGACGGCCTCTGTCGTTGGCTGTTTGTGCACCCCGCTTGATCGTTTTGGTGATCAACTTGGCCTGCCCAACGCCGATGTCGGTGACGTTATCGCCGTGTTCATGGCGGGTGCTTATGGTTATTCGGCAAGCCCGCTTGGATTTTTAGGGCATCCTTTGCCACGCGAAATTCTGGCCAATCCTAAGAAGCAATCCTAACGCAATCGTAACCTCTTAATCGCATATCTCATCCTATAGCTGCGCGTCTTACCGGGTGACGTCACCGGTATGACTGCGTCAGCCGGAGGTGATGGTGATGCGTTTTGGACAATATTCCAGGGTCTTTTTGGTCCCGGCGCTCGCAGCGACGGTTGTTTCCGGCTGCGTAGGCGACGGCGGCCGAGCTGAACTGCCGCCCGCAGCATTTGTCGGCACCCGCGAACAGCCGGGGGAAGAATATATCATCGGGCCGCTCGATCAGCTGAACATCTTCGTTTGGCGCAATCCAGAACTGTCGGCCAAGGTCCAAGTGCGCCCTGACGGCCGGATCACAACGCCGCTGATCAGCGATATGCCCGCTGTCGGCAAAACGCCTGCCATGCTCGCCGACGACATGAAGATTTCGCTTGGTGAATATATTAAAGACCCGCTTGTTTCAGTAATCGTCGAAAATTTCTCCGGCACTTTCAGCCAGCAGGTCCGGATTGTCGGGGCAACGGCCAAGCCCGCCGCAATTCCTTATCGTGCCAACATGACGCTGCTCGATGCCATGATTGCGGTCGGCGGGCTTTCTGAATTTGCCGCGGGCAACCGCGCCCGGCTCATCCGCTATGACCGCGCCACCGGGCGGCAGCGGGAATATGGCCTGCGGCTTTCCAGCCTTCTGAAGAATGGCGATTCGCGCGCCAATGTTAAGCTGGAGCCTGGCGATGTGATCATCATCCCAGAGAGCATGTTTTGAGGCTGATGGTATGAACAGCCTCTACGACGAAATGCGGATTGCAATCCACGGCATCTGGATTCGCCGGTGGTTGGCGCTCGCCATCGCCTGGGCTGTATGTATTGCCGGGTGGCTGGTCGTTTCGCAAATCCCAAACACCTATGCCTCCAATGCGCGGGTTTCAGTCCAGCTGCAATCGATCCTGCCCGGCAAGATTGGGATCAGCGCTGAAGAACAGTCAAAGGCGATTGACCGGGTGCGCCAGACGCTGACCTCTGCTGTCAATCTTGCCAAGGTCGTGCGCGGGACGGACATGGCCAACACGATCGCCACTGATCGCGATGTGGCGGATCGCGTCGCGGGCCTCCAGAACGCGATCAAAGTCACAGCGCAGCAGGACAATCTTTTTGAGATTGGCGCGACGGCATCAAGCCCGAAATTGGCGCGCTCAATCGTGCAAAAACTGATCGACATTTTTGTCGAGGAAAATCTCGCTGGCAGCCGTGATGAGACGAGCCAAACTGTCGAGTTTCTGAACGGCCAGCTGGCGGCACGGCAAAAACAGCTGCAGGATTCCGAAGCCAAGCGGGCTGATTTCCAGAACCGCTATCTCGGTTCTTTGCCAGGCACAGGCTCGCTGAACGAGCGACTCGCCACCGCGCGCAGCAATGTGGCGCAGGTCGATGGTGATCTTGCCGCTGCACAGAGTGGCTTTGCCGTCATCTCTGGCCAGATGGCGGGCACCGCAGCCAACCTTGCTGGCAGCCCCGGCGGCACAGCGGGGCCGGCGCGCGCACGGTTAAATGCGATTCAGGGCCAGATTGGCGAAGCCCGCAACCGCGGTTGGACCGATGCCCATCCTGACATCGTCGCGCTGCGCAGCCAGCTCGGGGCGGCGCAAGCTGCGGCCCGGAACGAGCCGCTCGGCGCTGGCGGGGCAGGATTGCAGAACCCGGCTTATACTTCGCTCCAGTCACTGCGCGCTGACAAGCAAGCGCAGGTAGCGCAGCTTTCCGCGCGCAAGGGGCAGTTGCAGAACGATCTCAATCTGCTTCAATCCAAGCTTTCCGGTGATCCCGGTGTTGCCGCCGAACAGGCCCAGCTTGAACGTGATTATCAGGTGCTCAAGGATCAATATGACAAGCTGCTGGGTGACCGCGAGGACATCAAGCTGCGCGGACAGGTCCAAAATCAAACCGACGCGATCAAGTTTAGCGTCATCGATCCGCCAACGACTGCGCGTCAACCAGCCGCGCCCAATCGTCCAATGCTGCTTACCGGTGTGCTGCTGGCGGGGATTTGCGTAGGGATTGGCGCGGCCTTCGCACTGGGCCAGGTGCAGATGACTTTTGCGTCGGCGAGCAAGCTCATCCGGACATCGGGAATGCCCGTGATCGGATCGTTAGGCGAGGTCCTGTCAGAAGCGCAAACTGCCCTCCGTCGGAAGCGGATGCTTTATTTTGTCAGCGGGTCATCGGGCCTTGCAGTGGCTTATGCTGCGCTGATCGGTGTCGAGTTTCTCCAGCGGAGTCTGGTGGCGTGACGGAGATGAAACGCATCCTTGCCGCAGGCTCGCTGATTGAACGTGCCAATGCTGTTTACGATTTTCAACAGGCCTTTCTGCGTCATTCGGGATTAGAGGGCGAACAGACCATTCCCGCCGACGATTTGCCTGCCAAGCCGGCGTCGACTGCGGAATCCAGTGTATTGCCAACGCCGCCTGCAAGCGCGCGTCGTGGCATCATCAATCGTGGCGTGCTGCAAGAAAATGGCCTGCTGGTGCCTGGTGCGCCGGTTGATGTGCTCGCCGAAGAGTTTCGGCTGGTAAAACGGCAATTGCTGCTGACCGCGCGTGCAATCGGCGACGATGGCGGCGAACGGTCACGCACGGTGCTGGTCTGTTCGCCGCGCCCCAACGACGGGAAGACGTTTTGCGCGATCAATCTGGCGTTTTCGCTCGCTGTCGAACGAGACACCGAAGTGCTGCTGATCGATGCCGATTTTGCCAAGCCCGATGTGCTCAATCGCCTGGGTCTGGGTGATGGTCCGGGCCTGCTTGATGCGCTTGCCGATCCGGCGATCAACATTGAATCGTGCATCATTGCAACTGACGTGCCGCAGCTGAGCATCCTCCCCGCTGGCAAACAGACCAATGAAGATACCGAGTTGCTCGCAAGTGAGCGCACACCTGCACTGATCCATGCCCTGCTGGCAGCTGATCCGCGCCGCATTCTGGTGTTTGATTCGCCACCGGCACTCGCTGCTTCACCGGCGGCAACGCTTGCGCTGCATGTCGGTCAGACGATGCTCGTCGTGCGCGCTGACAAGACCACTGAAGGTGATCTGCGCGAGGCCGTGAGGCTGCTCGACGGGTGTGAGCATATCCAGCTGGTCCTGAACGCCGTCTCCTTTACCCCCGGCGGGCGTCGGTTTGGAAGCTATTACAACCAAGAGGTGTTGGCATGAGCCGTCTAACACTTGTTGGCGTGACGTTGGGTGTCGCCACGATGCTCACATCGCCTGCCATTGCGCGCGAGAAGCAGATCACGCCCTATATCGAGATCGGCCAGCTCCTAACCGCTGAATTGAACAGCGGCGATGTGCTAACCTATTCGATGATTGCGGTCGGGATTGATGCCTCGATCCAGAGCAGCCGTGCCGAAGCGCAGATCAGCTATCGTTACGAGCGGCGCATCGCCTGGAATCGCGGATTGGCGGACGAGGACGTCCATACCGGACTTGCGCGCGGGTCTTACCGCATCACGCCGAGCCTCAGCGTTGAGGGTGGCGCGATCGCCACGCGCGCACGTGCCGATATCCGTGGCGCAGCACCAGGTGTGCTGAACGGCAATGTCGATAATATCAGCCAGATTTATTCGGTGTATGCAGGGCCAACGCTCGCAACGAATGTTGGGCCGGTCGGGATCAACGCAAGCTATCGTTATGGCTTTACCAAGGTGGAGTCACCCGGATTTACCGGCGTTCCAGCCGGGCAGCCGCGGCTTGATGTCTTCGATACCTCGCAGACTCAGGTGGCCCAGGCGAGCGCCAGTTTGCAGTCCGGCGTGATTCTGCCCGTTGGCATCACGGTCAGTGCGGGCTGGCAGCGGGAAGACGCCAGCCAGCTCGATCAAGTTTATGATGGCAAATTCGCCCGCGCCGATGTCATCTGGCCAGTGCTACCAACGCTCGCGCTGACCGCCGGTGCTGGCTATGAGAAGATCATCGTCGGTCAGCGTGATCCGGCACGAAACGCTGCAGGCCAGCCGATCATTGACGCTGCGGGACGCTTTACAAGCTTGCCGGGTGGGCCACGCCGGATCGCCTATGATTTTGACGGGATTTATTATGACGCGGGTGTCATCTGGCGGCCTAATTCGCGTACGATGGTCGAGGCCCGCGCCGGCCAGCGTTACGGATCATTCAGCTTCACAGGTTCGCTCAGCTATCAGGCAGCGAATGGTGTGGCCGTGCAAGTCGGTGTCTATGATGGCATTCAGACATTTGGTCGGCAACTTCAGGCGGGAATTGTCGGGCTTCCGACCAGCTTTAATGCCAACAGCGGCCCCTTTGGCGGCCAGTTCAATGGCTGTGTGTTCGGCGCTGAAGGCGCAGCGGCAGGGGATTGCCTGAATGGCGCGCTGCAATCGATCTCGACATCAGCCTTCCGGTCACGTGGGATTGATGCTGTCTTGTCGGTCAATCGCGGTGCTACGACGTTTGGCGTCGGCGCAGGTTATGCCCGGAGAAGTTTCGTTGCACCCATTGGCGGCTCTATTATTGATGGTATCACCGATCAGAGCTATTATATTCAAGCCTTTCTGGCGCGCGCACTGGATCGTCGGACTTCGGTGGATGCGAACATCTTTGCAAATTATTTTGAAAGCGGCATCGCTGGCGCCCCTGCCGTATTCGGCGCTGGCGCGACTGGATCGCTTTCGCGAAGCTTTGGTCGTTTGAGTGCGATCGGATCGGTTGGTGTCTTTACCTTTGCGCAGGAACGGGCACCGACCAATGTGACAGTACAGGCGCTGCTCGGCGCGCGCTATCAGTTCTAGGGGCTGGGTATCCGGTCCGGTTGGGAAAAAGAGATGATGTACGACGATCATTATGGCCTCACTGCCCGGCCATTCCAGCTAACGCCGGATCCGCGTTTCTGGTATGAATCCGCGACGCACCGCAAGGCGATGGCTTATCTTGGCTATGGGCTTAGCCAGGGCGAGGGGTTTATCGTCGTCACCGGTGATATCGGTGCCGGCAAGACCACGCTTGTCGGTCATTTGATGGCGACAATCGACCGCGAGCAGCTGCATGTCATCAAGATCGTCTCCACGCAGATTCAAGCTGAAGACCTGTTACGGATCGTTGCATCGGGGCTTGAGATTAATCCCGATGGGCTCGTCAAGGCGCAGCTGCTTGGGCAGATTGAACGCGGTTTGCACGCGGTTGCGCGGAGCGGTCGGCGGACGCTGCTGATTGTCGATGAATCGCAGGCGTTGCCCGTCGATTCGCTCGAAGAACTTCGGATGTTATCAAACTTTCAGGCCGGCGGGCATGCGTTGCTCCAGATTTTCCTGCTCGGTCAACCCGAATTTCGGCAACGGCTTCAGGGTTCGGCGCGGTTGGAACAGCTGCGCCAGCGGGTCATTGCGATGCACCATCTCGAACCGATGGGAGCGGCTGAGGTCGCCCCTTACATGCGGCACCGGCTGTCAGTCGTTGGTTGGCAGGGACGCCCGGATTTCACCGACGATGCGTTTGCTGCGCTTTACGCCGGATCAGACGGCGTACCACGACGTTTGAATCAGCTCGCCGGACGGGTGATGCTTTACGGCGCAATCGAACAGATCGACAGGATTGACCGGCAAGTTGTTGAGGCGGTGATCGCAGATATTGCGGGCGATTCCCCGCTCATGGCCGGACCGGGCATGGG
>Ga0163144_10022086_pt1 | contig 12627 bp, 7 predicted proteins | sample OliLak19BULKMAT1_FD_123175 | JGI IMG/M metagenome (GOLD analysis project Ga0163144, IMG submission 123175) | Freshwater microbial mat bacterial communities from Lake Vanda, McMurdo Dry Valleys, Antarctica - Oligotrophic Lake LV.19.BULKMAT1 | ecosystem: Environmental > Aquatic > Freshwater > Lake... | reverse complement strand
TTGGCTGGAATGATAGGAAAGAAATGCAATTCAAGGATTGGTTGCGCTGTGAAAGTGCAGTCACTATTTACGTCTATCCTACAATTGCCACCAGTGCCGGTACTTGAGAACAAGCTTGCCCTTTTATGATGGTCTTTCGTGTTTTCCATAATCATAATAGTAGCCAACCTGTTTTCAGTATCTCCTCTGCGTTACCTGGAACCAATGTCCATTCGGTCTATTTTCTAAATTTCTAACTTGCCCGCGGATCATACGTGTAGCTCGTAACTATTCACTACGTACGCTTTACGAGTTTTAGATAGTCGTGGGCCAGAATTTTATCACGCAATAATGGAGCGAATTTCGTTTTCGAAGTCAAAAGTAACTACTAGCTAGCATAGCATTCAAGCACATGAAATCAAATTGCAACTCTCAAATCGCAACTAAAGTGACTTTTTCTTGGACCTAAGGGCATGCCATCTTTCGCGTTAGGGTTAGGACTACTTGAGTCACGTGAGACACTACTTGACCTGACAGGGATTTTCGTTTCGAGCAGCGGTGCGACCATAGCGTCGAAACTCTAAAGAGGCAGTTGGACTTAACGTGTCCTAGCACCCGGGAGCAGACACTAAAATCTTTTGGGGGGCACGCCAAGATCCCTTTCTGCCCAATCATTAGAAGCTAGCAAGAGCAACCAAAACGGGGGTCTACCCCAATGAAAAGAGACAACAGACACTTGACTGCCAGCCGTGCAAAAAGCGCACCATGGCGATGGGCATAGCGGCAGTCACAACCCGAAACAAACACCTACTAGCTAGCTAGTCTACCAATAGTGCAACAGACCACATTGCATGTTCCGCAGCTTCCACAGTACATCTTGCAAACATTGTAAGAGAAAAAAAGAGGAGTTACTAGAAGAATCATGAGCACGGATGCTGCCACAGGAGAAGTGGAAAATCTAACGTCTACATTTTCAAGGGCTGCGATAACCGTGGAGGACGATGATGACGATGATTCCGTTATTGAAGGGATTGAGTTTGTGGATTACAAGGACGAATCTCAATTAGAAAGTGTCATGGAGCTAGTGGGTAGAGATTTGTCCGAGCCTTATTCCAGTACGTCCCGTCCCGTCCAGTCTTGTCAAGCCGCTCTCTCGACTATCATGGACGACTCATCACAATCATACCGTTTTGTTGTTTCTCACTGCGACTTACGCGTCCATTTATTTACTTGACTGTACAGTTTTTACATTTCGATACTTTCTTATAAGGTTTCCAAGTTTATGTATATTAGCAGTTGACGAGAAACGAGAGCCGATTGGTTGTGTGGTTGGAAAAATTGACGACGAAGAAGTCTATCCACTCCGTGCTGAAGATGCTCCACAGGTCGTTCCCACAGGATATATCGGTATGTACATAGTGGCTTTTGGTTGGAATTTGAAAAATAAATTGATCAAATGCGTCAATGATTTGATGTGAAAGAGTTGGCATGACACACGCCATTTTCAAAATACTCACACGAATGACAAAATTCCGTGCTTGTACAGGCATGTTGGCAGTCAGTAAGGAACATCGGCGAAAGGGCATTGGCAAAGCACTTGTCAAGAGAGTCGTCAAACGAATGCAAAAAGCAGGATGTACATCGGTCACTTTAGAAACAGGTTTGTAGAAAGAAAGAATGATTTTTGCAGAACTGCTGTGGTTTGGGTTTTGAATGAATGAAAGCGTACGGGCTCAAAATATTCTCTGCCTCTCTTCTTGTCTTTGCCGATACAGAGGTATCTAATGTGACTGCGCAAAGGTTGTATCAAGATTCCTTTGGTTTTATTAGAGAAGAGCTGTTGGTCCGGTACTACCTCAATTTTGGAGATGCCTACAGACTCCGCCTATGGTTTTGATTCTAGTACAATCTCGCTTTTTGAACACGACAATATGAGCAGAGCCGAACATGGCTAAAAGAATGATTTGAAGCATGTGTATGTACAATATTATGGGACTAATGGAGGGGGGAATCCAAACGACTCCATTGCTTACTCAACGACAACATACTTCGAATATACTTTTATAATGTGCATCACGCTATCGGTGTACGAGCATTGTAGATCGCCAGCTCTGTGCCATGATCGGTTTCACTCATTGCTAATTCGTCGAGCTAGCGAACAAAAAATCTACTAAAAGGTAGTTTGTTGCAGCAACGACTGTATCTCGTTGCTACCGCAGTAGACATCTACGTAGCTACTACATAAATTTTCATTGGCCGCGTATAGCCATTATGATGATTGTATCAGCTGGTTACTAGGACGCTGCAATTTGTAAATGTTGTGCTCGTGCTGCTTGTTGCTCTTTTGGTGGTGGTGGTCCCCGAAAGGGTGTGGCAGTGTGAATGGTAATCGGATGCTTGGGTCGATCGGCATCGTCGGTTTCCACCATGCCCAGACGTTGAATGATCCCCATGCCCGAATAAATACGACCGAAAATGGTATGTTTCCCATCGAGATGCGGTGTCGGTTTGAGCGTGATAAAGAATTGACTCCCATTGGTATTGGGGCCGGCATTGGCCATGCTCACCACACCCGCACCGGTGTGTTTTAAATTGCGGGTAATTTCATCTTCAAATTTGCCACCGTAGATGCTCTCGCCACTATTGTTTGTAAATTTTATTTTAGAAGGAAAGAAAGGCAGGGATGGAATGATGCGAATGAGTTTTCGTTCACGACGAGCTAGAGAAAAAGGCAACCGACAAGCCTCATTTTAAAACCAAACTCACCCTCTCCCCGTCCCGGAAGGATCGCCTCCTTGAATCATGAAATCTTTAATAACCCGATGGAACCCAACCCTACACAATCGTGATCAGAGTAGACACCCAAAATTAGAAACATCCTTTTTTCGTGCCACCAAAACACGTGTCATCCAATCATCACTCTCTTGCGTACTTACCCATTGAAATAGCCAGTATTCGCCAAGGCGGCCATGTTGTAACAAGTCCGTGGTGCATGGTTAAAATAGAGTTCCACCACAAAGGTTCCCTAATAAAAACAATCATCAAAACACAAAAGAAATACATTGTCAACAAGGAGAGACAGAGTGAGCACAATGGTGGCGATCCAATCATCCCCAATTTTTAAAGAAACAAACTCACAATGGAGGTCTCAAACTGAACGTGCGTCCAAGGAGACGATGAGGCGTCTGGTTCTTCCGAGCTCATAATTTAATAATTATAAAAATAAAAAATAAAATGTTTCTCTTCTCGGCTGCTAAATTAAGATTATCAATTTCAATTGTTGGCGTACGAGTAGTAATAATCTGGTAGCTGGTCAATATAGTAATAAGCCTTAACGAAAGTGTTTGTTTCTTGCATTATTATTGATTGTTGTTGTTGTTTTGTCGCTGTTGTTGGGTGGTTAAATCACAAGGGCGCACGCATGCTCCAAAGGATGTGACACCATTTGTTTGTGCCATCCAAATTATCAGATAAAAGCAACAGGAAACCCATGTACAGTAAACACACAGTACAGTAAGCCAATGATGAGCAATTGTCCGCAAAGCAGTTCAATTTCAGGAGCTTATGGGGGTGCAGCAAAGCATGCCTGGATGGAGAAGTAGATGTGTGGCACGGCCAGTCGGCGCACTCATCACTTCGTTCGTTGCTCCTGGCCTTTGCTTTGCACCTGAAAGCATTGCAGTGCTCGAGCCACGCGCTTTTGTCATCACTTGCCACAGCTTCCATGTCATGTGTCAAACACTCATTCTGTGTCTGTAAAAACTGGAAGTGCTGCTTGGAAATGTCTTTTAAACTGACAGTTTGTGTGCATTTGGACTAGCATGTTTTACTAGCAACATGGATTTTGATGTGACATTTTTGGCTCCGTTGGTGCTGAACTTCACAAATGACCCCCAAAAGTGCAGGTTTTTACATAGTGAGGACCTGCAAATTTTTTGCACAACTAGCACCTTTTGAAATCCCCTCCTTTGAGTTGTTCGAAAATTGAATGGACTGGACCAATGAAGTGCATCTTGCGGGGATGGAACAGAGTTAAGAGCATTGTCTTTGTTGAGGTCTCTTGGGACAATTGAAAGGAGCCTTGTGGACATCTTCATGATTTCCAAACCATCTCGTTTCAAATTGGGCCCCATAATCTTTGTCACCAGTGGGTGCATTAGTTTACGATCAAAGAAACATCAGAAGTTTGGGGAATCCTTATCTGGTGGACACCCACTGCAACAGCGAGCTAGGTTCAGTTCCTAGTCCTCAGTGATGGACTGTGGACAAGGTCCCCAGCTATGAATGCTGATGATTGTTTCTTTTCTGCTCTGATCTAGCCATTGGGAGAACTTAATCCTAGAAGAACACTTCAATTGTCCAGAGACAACAAATCATCTTTTGGTCCCAAAGGACCTCTGGCAGCTTGAAATTAGCAACTGTCCTAACAATGTCGGTCATTTCATTGAAATCATAAATGCTCAGTCAGCCCATCCAAGTCCCACTTACAAATTTCCGTCAAGATGATAGATAAACATGGAAACAAAAGGAGGACAATGACTTAGCTTTTCTGAGCCATCAATGCCGTGTAGCAGTGATGGTTGTGGTTGTGGTTTTGTGAATGAAAAAAACACCAGGCCTTCCACTGTCACCTAAAAGAATGTTTCTCCTGCCTTGACCTGCATCAGCACAAACTACAGTAATTGATTCTGCTGCTTTTATCATTACTCATGCTAGTAAAATGTCTTACTGATTCAAAAAATGTTTAAGGTTCAAACAATTGTTATTGTAGTTATTCTCTTAAAGCCCTTGTGAAAGTACAGCAAGAGTTTCTAAATGTCTTTTATACAAAAGCTGAAGTGACGATGTCTAGCAGGATGGGATTAGAGTAGCTATGTATCGTAATCAGTGGCATGTGAATCTAGACAAGCAGTATTAAAAACAGAAGAGGGCTTAATAATGGTTTTAATTATGAATTAGTTATGAAGTGCGTAGCCACGCTAGTGACTCAACAAGAAGTCAATTTTGATAGTTACCTATTATTTCCTCCAACATGCCTATTTAAGCCTAACTTTGTTGGGACACTACCATTTTTTCAGAAATGCAACATATGATTGTAAAACTTTCCTAACAGTGAAGTCAGAGCCACTTCAGGGTATGCATTACATGATTCTTAGCTGTAGGGATCAAAGTCATCTGCAGTCCAAACTTGGGGCTTTGGGGACTTCCCAGACTATGAAAAAAAAGGTCTCTCCAGGTTTTGAGATTGTAATGGGCTAGTTCCATATTCTACCGTTGTTGACTATTACTTTCATTATCGATGGCTTCTGAGTCGGTTTCATTGCGCTAAAAATATGCCTACCGCCAGTCATGGATATAATCTCAAAGGCTTCTGCACCATCAACTAATAGCAGGGCGGCCATCGCGGATTACAGTACTGCTTGAGCCTGTAAAAGGACATACTCGTACGTACACTGGCGTCACATCCTGCCCCAGTTGTGGCGAGTTGCAAGTTGTGAGCAAAGTCGGAGGCACGTTGCAATTCCTGTGCGACAATCGCGACCCTCCCGTAAGTATTATTGAATTACAACACTTGCTGAATGTTGACGAACGTGATTTTTATTCCAAAATCTTCCGTGTTTCTTTCAAAATAGAGCCAAGCCACGTAGTGAACATAGTTTTGGAAACGAATTTTGGAAACCACGTGATCCATGTATTTGTTTCCCATCGTACAAGTGAAATGCCATTGCCTAGATCGGTTATTTCAACGCTGGCCCCAGCATGGTTGAAGGGGATGTCCACCCTCGACCACTCCCCAAATGGTTGTATGTAGTACGCCTCAGAAGCATCGTATGTGTATCCGTTGGGCGGATCAAAGGACGTTATTCGGTCCACGCCAATGGTGCCAAGAACGGACAATTCACGACGGGCCCCCACCCCGTTCTTTGTCTCCGTACCTTCTTGAAGCAGTACTGACTTCTGAACCGAAATGAAATTCTCTGCATATCCCTCATGGTCCGTTAGTATATCAAAAATCTCCTGAGGTGTTGCCTCAATTTCCATCTCCACGACAATCTGGACAGTATCATTCGCCTTGGAACCAAAATCGAGTTCCGTGCAACATGCGGGAAGGAATTGCGTCGTGAACAACGCTAATAAAGAAGGGAACAGCAAAATGGTGCGATGATTCATTATTCCTAGCTAATAGTAGTGTTTCAGGATGCAATAGATTCATTCATTGTTTGTGCTTTTAAAATGTTTGTGAAAGACAGGTATCTTCAATGTTATTACCATCGTAATAATCGCTGAAATTCGTTTCATTTTTTCTCCTCAAAAGAGACTCACTGTCGATGTTCCGAGTTTCTTGGGTGACAGACAGACCGCACTGGTCTTACTAACGCGCATGTGTGCGACGTGTTCGCAACCCAGATAATTAAATAGAGAGCCGTTACACAGATTTTCGGGTAAACGTAACGAACGACGCGCACTTTTCTCATCATTTTCTGTTGTTGATCATGATTGATCATTAATTTTATTGGAAGCGTTTGTATCAATTGGAATAACAAAGACTGTTTGTTTTCTTGACTATACTCATAGAAACAAAAGCAGGACTCAATCTCTGTCGGTCCATCGACAATGAGCAACAGCACGAGCACAACGAACCAGCACGGCCTGGACGGGTTTTCGACGGAGGAGTTGGAGCAGGAAATGAAGAGACGAAAGAAGACTGGAGGCTCCAATGACGGCACCAAGAAGCCGCCGCCCCTTGGCCCTTCCAAAAAGCACAATCTCGTCAAGCGGAAACCCAGCGAAGACAATGATAAGAAGAAACCACCACCCCGTGATACCTCGGATCAAGACAACGCCCCCACGAAGAAGAAGCCAAAGAAAGAGTCTTTGCTAGAGGAGTGGAACTCGCCGGAGCCAGGCCATATTTGCTCATCACATCGTTGGTACTGTTGCGAGTACGGCGACACTCTTACCAAAATCGCTAACAAGCTGGGTATTTCGTATTGGAAATTGATTGCCGAACTGCCGGAGAACGTGGAACGTTACGGAAACATCGGATCAAATAGTTGTCTTTTGAAGTACACTTTGCTCTTGATACCTACTGAAAAGTGTAGTAAATGGAAACTGCAGGGCATCACCAAAGAAGCCAACAAGCAGCAGGCCATCATGGAGCGCGAAAAATGTGTCGATTGTGGAAAGGAAACTACTCGCAACTTACTGCTGTGTGACGGCTGCGACAGGTAAGCGTCTTCTATTACTTGCACCGAGCGATAAGCAAAGCTCTATGAAGAATGGAGGAGGAAAAGTCCACTTTTTCGTGTACTTCGAATTGCTCACCTTCTGTTTGTCTTGTTATGATTTTTTTTTAGAGAGCACTGTCTCGAATGTGTAGGCCTCTCCTCTGTCCCCGACACGGATTGGTTCTGCGACGAGTGTATGCAAGTCTTGAAGGCCCGAAAGAACCACGTCGAGCAGTCCTTGATTCCCGCCTTGCCCCAGCTTCCAGCGGCTGATCTACAGAGCTACGCCGAGAAGGTCACACTTTTGGATCAGTTCTTGCAGCATCGCCGCCACTTGGAACTCACCAATTTAGCCGACTTGCATGCTACGGCCAAGAAGTCTTGGGAATCTAGAAAGAACGAACTTACGCTCCGAATTCAACAAGAGCAAGCACAGCTAGATACGACTACCGCAAACTTCGACAGCGCTAATCGGGACGCTAAGCAACGTCACGGCCTTATGAGTTGGAGCTTGAAGAACTCCTATAGCGACTACATCAAGTTAGCCGACAACATCAGGCTATACAAGCGACTGGAAGTGGCAACAACAGGATATTCCGCGCGCTGGACAGATGCAAAAAATCGGGTCAATCAAGTTTGTCGCAGTGAGCCAAGAAACGGTTTGCACACAGAAAAACGACGACTTGAAGAGCAACTTCGAAATGATCGAAAGGCTCTGCGAGATGAGGAATACCAGCACCGTGATTTTTCAACATCCGAGCCAGATGACATATTGAAAATTCAACTGGAGTATGCTGCACTTCTAGGCGAACCTAGGCTGTTCAAAGGTGAGACGGCTTCAGCCTTTGAACGAAGAGAACCGAAGCCCCGTTACATGGGGGTGGTCCATCTACAGCGCCGAGAGGACGTTACGGCCATCAACCTGCTTCGGGAACCAGACGAACTTGTCGTCGTTGTTCCACTCACAGGCAGTAAAGAAAGAGAGCCCAAAATTGATTCGTCTTATGCTATCTTTGCGCGTTTCGCTTTGTTTGACAAAGATCGCGACGACAAACTTCCCTGGAAAGGAGTACGCGAGGCTCAGCGACTTCTCTTTAATCTTTTGCTTCAAAACTCTGATAATGCAGCCTTGACAGTGCGTTCTATGTCCATTCCCAATTCCGTTCGGCTTCGCACAAATCGAAAGCCAAGCTGCTTTGATCTCTCTGAATTAGTACGAGACTGCGACGTTGATTTGGATCTTCCTCAAGAGCCGACCCCAGCGGAATTGGCCAACAATGGTCTGCAACTTCGCAGCTACCAGAGGAGCTCCTTGCGGTGGATGCTAGACAAGGAGCAAGAGGAATCGGAGCTAGGTCTCGCAGGCGAAATCTGGCACAGATTGCGCTTCTTGGATGACTCCAGAACTGATTTCTATTTTTGTGACCTCACGAATTCGTTTGCCCTAACTATTTCGGAGTACAAAGCGGACGTTCAACAAAACGATGCTTCGGTGGAACGCTTCTCTTTGCCTACGGCAGGTTTTCTCGCCTCCGAGATGGGGCTAGGAAAGACCTGCATTGCCCTGGCCCTTATCGTCGCCAATCCTCCTCCGCTCCACCGCCGCGTGTTGCCCCGAGAGCACATTGGTGCGCTTGCCAAGAAATGTGACCACAAAGACTACTGTCCACCAATGGACGTTGGCAAGAATCAAGTGCTCAGCAATGGAACTCTCATCGTAGTTCCTATGACTCTTCTCAGCCAGTGGCAGGCCGAGATTGATCGCTATGCACCAAACCTCAATGTCATGATCTTACACAATGAGGAGAGCCCCAAAATCCAAGTAATTGCTACCTCGGATATTGTGTTGGCCTCTACTTTTCTGCTCCAGCAAAACGGCGGCAACCGGAAGTGCAAAGCCAAACAGTGCTTGAACGTAATTAAGCGAATTCACTGGCATCGTCTGCTCTGTGATGAGGCCCATCTCAGCCAAGGTCAGCAGACAAGAGCAGTTCTGGCCAATTTGAACGCTACGCATCGTTTTTCTGTCACTGGTACGCCCATTGGCGCGCAATTGTCGGACCTCTATGGGCAATTGCGGTTCCTAAGAGTGGCGCCATTCACACGCCATTCCTTGTGGAAGAACCTTATTGAAGATCCCTATTATGAGCGTGATGAGGAAGCTTTGGCCGCTCTTCGATTGCTTTTGTCAAGGGTGGTGGTTCGGAATTCGAAAAGCCAGACACTCGCTGGCGGGCAGGCCTTGGTAGCGTTGCCCCCACGAACAGTGGAGACGGTACTTTTGCCTTTTGGTTCAGAAGAAGAAAAGGTGGTGTATTCAGCTCTAGAGGCGAGGAACAGAATGTACTTCATGGGTCTACAGAAAGTCTCAAAAGCCAACGTGCTTAGCAAATATTTTGAACTGATGGGCATGCTGACGATCGTCCGACAGTCCTGCTCCCATACAACATTGGTTTCTTTAGAGAAACTCCATCGTTTCAATTACGAGCTCGAGGCGCGAAAGAACCGGATTGAAGATTCCACCTCCGGCCTAAACACATCTCAGCAAGGCACTGTCCAGCTTGCACTATCTCGAGCTCGACACTCGGCAAAGGAGAAGATGCGAGTCGCAATCAATCGGTTCGTTGGCGGTGGATACAAGGAGCTCCTGGAATGCCCTGTATGTTTTGAAATTGTCGGCGCGAGCGACATCGCATTGCCCCCCTGCAGCCATCCCGTCTGCACAACCTGTCTGTCCAGTCTCCTCGACTCTGGCACGCAAACTCGGGAGGCTTCTGGCAAGTGCCCTTGCTGCAGAGACAAAATGAATCAGTCCGAAATTACTTTTTTGAGAGACATCAGTGTCGCACATTGCGAACAGCCCGGAAAGACAGAGGGCGGAGGATTCAAGGAGGAAGAGGATTCTAAGCCTGCTGCATCAATGGTTTCATCGGTGTCGACTATTACGAGCAATGGATTCGAAATGAAATCGGAAGTACGCTTGTGCGCGAATGTAGCTGAGGCCTCGTCTCCCAGATCGTCTCAAAGCGCCATCACTGAAGCTGACATCCAGGAAGCATTGAAACAGGATCGAGCATTGTTGCATACACTTGAGGAAAAATTCCTTTCAAACTACTACGTCAGTTCCAACAACTTAGGCACCAAGGTCTCGCACCTACTCAAGGAAATCCAGCAAATGATTGCGAAAAGCCCCGAGTCCAAATGTGTAGTCTTTTCCCTGCACATCGGCTTACTGGATATTGCTGGCGAAGAGCTGGCCTCTCGTGGTATCCGCTATGTTCGTATTGACGGGAGCTGCAAACAGCACGAGCGCGCGGATGCGCTCCTGGAGTTCTCAACAGATTCACAAACCAAAGCTTTCCTTTTAAGTATGCGTTCTGGCGCCATTGGTCTCAATTTAACTTCTGCGGATCATTGTTTCATTATGGACATTTCTCCCAACAGTGCTTTGGAAGAACAGGTACGCAAACGAAATTGAAGGGGGCACTGCAGCCAAGGAAGAAAGCGATAGCTCCGTCCCTTCTAACTACTTTTCTTACTCCCTCACTTCCCAGGCAATCGATCGCATCCACAGAATCGGACAGTTGAAACCGGTCACAGTAAAACGCTTGGTGATTGAGGACACTGTCGAGGAACGGTTGTTGGGTGTCCGCCGTTCCTTGGCTGTCGACCAGACACCCAACGAGACTGGTACGCAGCTTTGCGGTGCACGCGTGATGGACGCCGAAGAAAGTGCGGCGAAACCACGCGCCAAGCCCAAACCCCGACGAGGACGAAACTATGCTTCTGATGACGCGGAGGAAGCGGGCGAAGACGAAGATCGCAGACGAAAGCAGCGCCTTGAGATGTTGGAAAAGTTGTTTGGGTGTTCCACGGCAACCGTGCACAAGGTCTGAAGAAGCAATCAAAGCACCGTTGTGTGGAAGTAACATCATATTGCTGTTGAAATTGGCAACAGGATTTCCGGAATTGGAAGTCTCGTGCGCAACCTTTGCTTCCCACTAAACACTCTAAGCACACACTTGAGACCGATTGATTTGTCTTCCGTATATTTTTGAACCCTAGCTAGCTAGGTCGCTGCTAGCATAGTAGCTGGGTTGCGAAAGCACGAAAGGGCTCTTTCACCGCTGCCAGCTATATGAAAACAATTCACTAAATCTTACTCGTCATCCATGCATTTACCTCCCAAACTTTAGGTAGGTCCAGCAAGGGTTTTGTGAAGATTGATCTGGCCTTGATTCAGTGTTGTAGAAAAGTCTTCCGCCTTTCTCCTTTCCTTTAGACTAACCCCGTCAGGTCGGCATGCACAGGGATTGTGACGAAAACCTGATAGGCAACTAACCCGAACGACAAGTTGAGAATGGAATCGAAAATAAAGCACCGCGCTACTGACAGCTATCATCCAGTACCTGGCACATTGGTGGCAGCTGCTAGAGTGTGCAGGAGTAGCGCTCCTGCTGCAAGCAGCCAACACGGTGCGACGGAATTTGCTTGTTGGGGGGTCGGTCTACTAGCTAGCTGCTAGTAGGAGGGGTTAGAGCCGAATATTCCAACGAGTTTTTTACTAAATCGTTTCTTCGCATTCCAGGTGGTAGTACGAGAAAGGTAGGGGCTTCATGTTGTCGGTTCTTAACATTGTTCTACCTAATAAGAATTAAAGTAACTGCTCTTATGCTACTTCAGTTATGCATTTGTACCTGTGGAGACAAATCACAAAGAGACAACGAGCTGACAGACTTCATTTTTGGCTCGGCGGATGACAAAGGGGTATGTGTGGCTTCAACGCGACGAGGGCTTACATTTAACAGCATGACATGTTCATATGCTCAATGTGCCTCGTGTTCTCTCCCATGGTCGGGCGATATGGTGGGTCGATCTTCAGCTGATCAACGCGGCCCTTTGGCTGGATAGGAAAACGAATGGGCTGGCCAGGGAAGACTTTTTGGACCACTGAGTCCTTAACCACAATGACACCATTTGACCAATGCATGCGGGACACCAGTTGCAGGGATCATGCCCTTTCCAATGTCGCAAGACGAGTTGTCAGTAACAGTTTCAGGGTCGAAGATTGTGATGTCGGCATCACATCCTACTTGCATGCATCCCTTCCAGCGAAAGTGAGGAATTCCACACAGCTCGTCGTAGCACTTGGCAGGAAGAAATGACATGCGGGAGATGGCCGTCATGAGGTCCACATTCATCTCTTTTTCCTCACGAACCATGCGCAGGAATGTGCCACGCGTCCCTGAGGTACGAGGGTGGACACTTTTCCCCTCAAAGGGTTCATCCCAGTCGCAATAGGAACAGTCCTTAGGGTTGAGGCAAGACATTGCATCAGAACACACAATGGTCTCAGGATCAGCCATCCACTTCTTAATGTCTTCCGGCTTGTTGAGTTCAAGGATCATCATCTCATTGA
>Ga0163144_10022085_pt1 | contig 12627 bp, 12 predicted proteins | sample OliLak19BULKMAT1_FD_123175 | JGI IMG/M metagenome (GOLD analysis project Ga0163144, IMG submission 123175) | Freshwater microbial mat bacterial communities from Lake Vanda, McMurdo Dry Valleys, Antarctica - Oligotrophic Lake LV.19.BULKMAT1 | ecosystem: Environmental > Aquatic > Freshwater >... | reverse complement strand
TAATTCGGCGATGCTCATCGATCAGCAGAATAGCTCAAACAGCCTTCAAGGCAAGATGCTTTCCGGCTAACGCTCCCATGCTCAGCGACCGCGGAGCACGGCTCGGCGGCATCACTTTGCTAGGGCTTTTGTCTTTGCGGAATTGTTGTCTTAAGTTCTTGAATCCTTGAATTGTGAACATAAATCCTTGCAATTGTGTTCTCGAGAGCGTCAAGAATAACTTCTAGTTCCTGTAGCAACGGATGATGGCCTCTGTGGCTAGCTGCGTGTCCCGCATCGATCATTATTGTAAACGCCTCTTTCTCAATTGAGGAAAGATGACCTGCGGCAGTGAATGCTTCAAGGTTCGCGTTGAAGGTTCCCTTGTCACCGACTTCATTAATCATCATTCGTTCAAGAATTGTTCGGATACCCATTAGCGATAACGAATAACACTCAACGTCTAGGGAACGATACACTTGATGCAGCAGGAACGGCACTTCCCCTGCCTTCTTGAAGCATATCAATAAATTCATTCCAGTAGCCCATATCGGGATTTTCCTAGTTGTTGGGCGAGGAAATATCTCGATGGATGGGACGCCCCGCCCGTGCTGATCGTAGTGCTCGCTATTATACTCGAGCGTTCGAAACGTTACTCCGTCGCAGCCTCCACAAACGAGAACTGTCCAATATGTGACTCCATCGATCGAAGGTCCCATGTCATGACGCCCGTCACCGGAATCCCAGTGTCGCTCGAAACTTGCGACAATAGTGTGGTTCTTTCCTGGCCCGCAAACGGAACAATCTGATTTGGTGCTTTCAGGGGCGCTCATATCTTTCTCTATATGAATTAAACGAAAGGGAGGCTCATAACAAAGTCCAGCGTGTGGTGAACTAAATCGGCGCAGCTGCCATGGCAAGCCTGCGGCCGTGCAGCATTTCCGCGCGGTTCACCGCGTTGATGTAGGCGCGGGCGCTGGCTTCGATCACGTCGGTGCTGGCACCTTTACCCGTGATGAGATCGCCGTTGCCGAAATCCACCTTCAGGGTCACCTCGCCCAGGGAGTCGCGTCCGTGCGTGACGGCCTCGACGCTGTATTGGGCCAGGTTTCCGCTGCGCTTCACAATACGGTCAATGGCCTGCATGGCGGCGTCCACCGCTCCATTGCCCGTGCTGGAATCTTGCAGGGTCTCCGAGCCCTTCTTCACTCGCACGGTGGCGGTCGGGACGGTGGTGCTGCCGCAAGTCACATGGATGTAATCGAGCGTGTAGGTCTCCTGAGCGACGTACATCGAATCCTCGACCAAGGCGGACAGATCGTCGTCGTACACGACCTTTTTCTTGTCACCGACTTCTTTGAAACGCAGGTAAAATGCGGCAAACTCTTCCGCGCTCAACGTGAAGCCCAGGTGTTCGAGGCGCACCTTGATGGCGTGGCTGCCGCTGTGTTTGGTCAGAGGCAATTCCGTGCCGCCCCAGCCGATGTCCTGCGGGTCCATGATCTCGTAGGTCTCGCGTTTTTTCAGGATGCCGTCCTGATGGATGCCGGAGCTGTGGGCGAAGGCGTTTTCGCCGACGATGGCCTTGCTGCGGGCGATGTGCAGTCCGCTCATGCGGCTGATGATGCGGGAGGTTTTCAGGATTTCCCGCGTTACGATGTCCGTGTGGACACCACTGAAAAAATCGCCCCGGGTTTTGATGGCCATGACGACTTCTTCGAGGGCGCAGTTGCCGGCCCGTTCGCCGATGCCGTTGAAGGTTCCCTCGACCTGGCGGGCTCCGGCGCTGACCGCCGCCAAGGAGTTGGCCACGGCCAGTCCCAAGTCGTCGTGGCAATGAACGCTGATGACGGCATCATCAATATTTTTGACATTGGCACGCAGATAATGAATCAAGGCGGCGTATTGCTCGGGCACGGCGAAGCCGACGGTGTCGGGAATGTTCACCGTGGTGGCTCCGGCTTCGATGGCGGCTTGCACGACGCGGGCCAGGAATTCCGGCTCGGTGCGCGATCCGTCCTCGGGCGAGAATTCGACATCCTTCACCAAGGCGCGGGCGCGTTTCACGCCTTCGACGGTCATGCGGATGATTTCCTCCGTGGCTTTTTTCAATTTGAATTCACGATGAATTGCGGAGGTGGCCAGGAAAACATGGATGCGTCCGCGTTCGCCGGCCGGTTTGACAGCGGCTCCGGCGGCAGCAATGTCCTTCTCCGCGCAGCGGGCGAGGCCGCAGATGACCGGACCGCGGATTTCCGTGGCGATGGTTTGGACGGACTCGAAATCGCCGGGGCTGCTGACCGGAAAGCCGGCCTCGATGACATCCACATTTACGCGGGCCAATTGCCGGGCGACCTCCATTTTTTCACGCAGGTTCATGCTGGCGCCGGGGCATTGTTCGCCGTCGCGCAGCGTGGTATCGAAAATGATGACTTTGTCAGACATGGGATTTAATAAGTTGTCCGGCGGAGGTTATGGAAGGGGTCGCGGCACATGCCGCGCCCGCCGGGAACGCAGCCAATGCCGCTAAGTTAGGAGGAGAAGTCGGCTCGGGAGCAACCCGAGTCGAGGAGCGAGAAGCAGAGTGGTGCTCGCGATAAAAGACATGGATGGACGAATAACACAACCGACTTCCAATGCAAGTGAGAACGGGAAGCCCCATCGGGCCGACTGGTTTTTTTGGAAGCGGGATTTGCCGCCGCTTGGTGTGGATTTTGCGGGTTGCGCGAGAGCAGGGCTTGGCGGAGCCGCCTGATCCTCTGTAACCTTGTCAGGCAAAACCAGGCTAACCAAAGGAAGTTTTCGGAATCGAAAAATTGCGCACGACTCAGATGGGCTTTATTTCACGGCGAAGACCCAGGCTCCGTTCCATTCGGCGGGCGGTGGAGAAGCCCGGAAGGCGGCGATGCGTTCGAGAAAAAGCCGGGCGGGACGATCGGCAGATTTTTTGGCAGCCCGGTGATTTCCGGGAGTATCGCCTGCAAACGTGCGATGGCCCGCGATTGATCGAGCGCACTGCGGCAGGCCAGCCGGGCGTGATCGTCGTTCTGGGTGAAGGGCGGCCCCCAGAATGCCATAACGGCGTCGCCCATGAATTTGTCCACAACACCATGGTACTGCCGTCCAGCACACCCACAAGGAATGGTTCGCGCTCTTCACTTCGTCATCGAAAACTATGCCACCCACAAGCAACCAACCCCCATGCAGTGGATTGCCTCACGCAACAAGCGGCCGGAACGCCAACTCGGAACGAGCAGAATCCATCTTCATTTTGCTCCGACCTCAATCCCATCGAGGCGTATGTGCGGGACCGCGACCTGTCGCCGAGACGTTACCTCTGGAAGGCCGAAGGCCAGGCGATCCTCGAAAAAATCCAGCGAGCACGGGAAGCAACCCAAACGGAAAGTACTGTATAGGTATTTATCGTCCGCCACACTAGGGGGCATAAATGCCGATTATCGCGTAATGAAAAATATCTTGCCAGTAACCCTGCGACCCGTTGCCGCGGATTTACCGTGGTGATCTCAATTTCTCTGCGGACAAAACCGGATTGGGCCGCAATAAAAAATAGTAAAGCGAGCTTCCAGCTTGCCTCCACTCCGGACACAAGCTGAAACTTGTGCGCCATTCCACTAAGCAGCGTTTCCTCAGCGACCGATTTTGATCACCGAGACGTCGTCATCGAAGGCGTCGTTTTGTTGGAAGGAACGAACGGCCGCAATGATGCCGGACGCCGAAGGCACGGTGCGCAAGGTTTCCACAAATTGATCATACGTGCCCATGGTGTCATCGGGCAGACGCACCTCAAAGATGCCGTCGCTGAAAACATACAGATGCGAACCGGCCTCAAATACAGTCTCGCTCACTGCGTAGTCCGCTTCCTCAAAGCATCCGGTCGGCAAGCCGGGCTCGCCAAGCATTTCCAACTCACCGTCCGGCGTGACGATCACCGCAGGGGGATGTCCGGCGGCGCAGTAGCGCAGGCGTCCGGTGGAAACTTCCAGCACGCCATACCACGTGGTGAAATACATCCCGCCGTTCGCCTCCATCGGGAACATCGTGTTGAGCGAGGTCAGCACTTTGTCCGGCTCAAGAAAATCCGTGCCGGGCAATCCCTGCGTGCGCAGGACGTTCATGGCCGAGACGGAGAGCAGGGCGGACCCGACGCCGTGTCCACAGACATCGAGCAGATAGATGGCAAAATGATCCGGGTCCACCCAATGATAACCGAAGCTGTCTCCTCCGAGCGTGGATGAAGGCAAAAACTGCCAGCTTGTTTGCACGGGCGTTTCCATGTCGCGCGGCAAAAGCGACGTGACGTAGGCCAGCGCCTCGTCCAGTTGGGCCGTGACCTGCTTCTGGCTTTCGAGCAGGGCATCCTTGGTCTTCAGCAAATCCTCCTGCATGCGGATCACGTCGCCGAGATGGAGTTCACGTTCGGCGATGATACCCAGCTCCTTGAGGGCCTTGATATTCTCTGCGGAAAACTCCCGCGGCTTGGTGTCCATGAGACAGAGCGTGCCGATATTGAAACCCCCGGGTCCGCGCAATGGCAGGCCCGCATAAAACCGGGCAAAGGGCTTGCCCGTTACCTGCGGATTACCCACAAATCGCTCGTCTTTCGTGGTGTCCGGGATGATGAGGGGTTCATTTTCCAGAATGGCATGACCACAAAAAGAGGTTTCGCGACTGCTTTCGCAAAAATCGAGACCGACGCGGGATTTCAAATACTGCCGCGTTTCATCCACCAGCGAGATATAGGAAATAGGCAGGTTGAAAATGGTCGTGGCCAGACGCGTGACGGCATCGAAGCGTTCCTCCGGCGGCGTATCGACCAGTCCGAGGGATCTCAGGCTGGCAAGGCGCTCCGTGTCGTTCGAGGGAATGGCGGGTGCGATCATGATTTCCGCGAACGATAATCGCTTCTTTTCCCTTAACAAGGAGAGAGCTCCGCGGAAAGGCACTTGCGATTCTGCCGCAGCCTGAACGTCACGTTCCGCAAAGCGTTTGATACCGCTTGCTGCCGGGCTCCGCTTAAGGTGAAGGAGAGTTGAAGGGCGTGATGGCAGCGCCGGCGAGCCAGGCATCCTCGATGCGGGAAGAGGTCAAAGCATCGCCGGCGAAATGCATTCCAGGCGGCAACTTCACGGGCTGCATGGCCCGCGCCACCCGGGCAAAGCGCCAGCGATGTCCCAGCGCGGTGGCGAAATTTCCGACGGGCAATCCCCAGCGCCCCTCGACGAGTGGGCGCACCGTGGCCGCAAACTCAGCCGGCGGGCGTTCCAGGTGCTCGCGGCTGAAGGCTTCGGACATTTGCGCCACCATCACGGTGAATCCGGCAGCAATCCGGCCCGGCTTGTGATTTTCGCACGCGCTCCAGGCCAGTGGTCCACACTGATTGCTGATCGCGTAACATTCCCGCGTTCGTCCCAGCCCCTCGCCGTGATAGGCAAGCAGCACGGTGAGGCACGGCACGTAGTCAAAAGCAGCGTCCGTTCCAAACAGCCGCGCAGTTTGCGGAAACGGAGCGGTGCTGACCACATGATCGAACCCGCCGCCGGCATGGCGCAGCAGATTCTCCGCGCGTGCAATGGTCGTCTCCGTCTTCACGTCCAGGCCGCGTGCGAGATCGCGGACCAACCGGCTGTTTCCGTCGCGATGAAACCACCGGCCGGAATCCGGCAATTCGCGTCCCGTTTCGTCCAGCACCGGCGTGTGCAGCTTCATCAGCGCATCGCCCGAGGCCGCCTGCACCGCCGCGCGGAAGCGTTCGTCGCGGATGGTAAAATACTGCGCGCCGTGATCGACCGTATGCCCTTCCCAGCGCTTGGTGGCACAGCGTCCGCCGAATCCGCGGGACTTTTCAAAAAGGGTCACGGTGCAGCCGCGAGCGTTCAGGGCATTGGCGGCCGAGACGCCGGCCATGCCGGCTCCGATGATGGCGATGTTCGGATTCATGATTGGTTTGTGTTTTCAGTGCGGATTTCCGCCGCCCGTTTCTGAATGGCCTCGCGCCTCGGTTCATCGAACCGTGCGAGGTTGCGCACTTGCATGGCCATGCGCGGATTTTTCCGCAGCATAGGCTCGTGTCGGAGCAGGAAGTCCCAGTACAGCGTGGTGAATGGACACGCCTTCGGGCCGGTCGCCTCGACGGGATCGAAGCGGCATCCGGCGCAGTAGTTCGACATGCGTTGGATGTATTTGCCCGTCGCGATGTAGGGCTTGCTGGCCATGATGCCGCCGTCGCCGTGCTGGGACATACCGAGCGTGTTCGGGAGTTCTACCCATTCCACGGCATCGACATAAACGGCGAGATACCATTCGTGAACTTCGCGCGGTCGCACCCCAAGCATGAGAGCATAGAGGCCCGTGACCATGAGTCGCTGAATATGATGCGCGTAGCCAAGTCGCAGCGTCTGCCCGATAGCGTCGCGCAGGCAGGCCATCTCGGTGTCTCCGGTCCAGTAAAACCTCGGCAGCGGCTGCTCCGCACCGAGCGCATTCTTGTCCACATAGCCGGGCATGAACCGCCAATACACTCCGCGCACGTATTCGCGCCAGCCGAGGATTTGCCGGATGAAACCCTCCACACTCGCGAGTGGCGCACGGCCTTCGCGATACGCCCTCTCCGCGGCAGCGATGACGCGGCGCGGATGGAGCAGCTTGAGATTCATCGCCGCGCTCAGCCGGCTGTGAAAAAGCCACGGCTCCGCCGTCCATATCGCATCCTCCCAGTCGCCGAATTCCGCCAGCCGATGCCCGATGAAATCCTTCAGCGCGAGGTCCGCATCCGCCGCCGTGACGGGCCAGTCGAAGACCTCCAGGTCGCCGGGATGTCCCGCAAAGCGCGCATTCACCATCGCGATGACGCCGCGTGTGATTTCATCCGGCGGAAAACTGCGCGGCGTTTTGTGTCTCGGAGGCCCGTCTTTGCCGAAGCTCTTGCGATTCTCGCTGTCGAAATTCCAGTCGCCGCCCGCCGGCTTGTCACCATCCATCAGCACGTCGTGGCGCTTGCGCATCTCGCGGTAGAAAAACTCCATCCGCAGTTGCTTCCGCCCCTCCCCGTGAGCCGCAAACTCCGCGTGGCTGCACAGAAAATGCCGATCTTCCCACATTTCCAATGGCATTTCCACCGACTCCATCGTCGCCCGAATCTCCTCGCGCACACTCCACTCCCCCGGCTCCAACATCACGACGCGCTGCGGCTTCAAGCTCGCCAGTGCTTCGCGCAATGCGTCGGAAAACCTATCGCCCTTTGCCGGCTTCGCCTTGCCATCGGCTCCTCGCCACACGGCCGCAGTATGCGTGAGCTCCCGGTAAAAAACCTTCCATCCGCGCGCCCGGAGCATGTCGCGAAAATGCCGCATCGCCGCGAGGAACATCGCGATGCGAGGCTTCGCGCTCCACACCTTCGTGCTTTCATGCGCCACCTCCGCCATCCAGACCGCATCCTGCGCGGGGTCGAAGCCGCCAAAGGCGGCCGAATCCGCATCAAGCTGATCGCCGAGGATGAGGATGAGATGGCGCATGGTGATTTGGTGAGTGAAATGGGACGAAGGCAGAACCTGAATGGATAATTACATTAAAGCATCAGCGACTCACACACACACACTAATCAGCTTCCCGCTCCACCGACACCGCTCCACCAGCGACTTTTCCCAGCGGGGCACCGGTTCCGGCGCGCTATCGCCCAATGCCATCTGCCGGACTCGCGCGGGAGCCTCCCCAGCAATGCGTCTGGGTGCAACGGAGGATCGTAGATCTTATGCGGAGCAGGCAACCGAACCGTTCGCATTTACATCATGAAACACGTTCACCCCGATTATCAATGGGACACTCTTGCCCGACAGGCCGGTTCCCTCGTGCCTGAAGCCGTGCAGGGCTCGAGCTATCCCCTCAACCTGATTAATGGGGTCTGGGGCGAGCCGGGCAACCGGAAACACTTCCAATCCCCCGTGGATGGAAGTGCAATTACCCATCTGCCCATGATTGATCTGCTGCACGCACGGCGGGCGGTGGAAAGCGGGGCTCGGCAGGCGAAAGATTGGCAGAAAGTCGATCTTGATGAGCGGGCGCGGCGCATTGCGGAGTGTGTTGGTGCCTTAAAGACCCATCGCAAATTGATCGCCGGATTGCTCGTCTGGGAAATTGGAAAGCCGGTCCATCTGGCCGAGGCGGATGTTGCCCGCTGCATTTCCGGCGTCGAGTGGTATCTCGAACACATTGAGACCTTCATGGCGGGGCGCGAACCAATAGGTCTCGTCTCGAATATTGCCTCCTGGAACTATCCCTACTCGGTCCTGATGCATTCTCTGCTTGTACACATGCTGGCCGGGAATGCGGTCATTGCAAAGACACCGACTGACGGCGGATTGATGGCGCTGACCGTCGGATGCGCTCTTGCCGCGCGTGCGGGGCTTCCGATTTCGCTCGTGAGCGGGTCCGGGGGCCAGTTGAGCGCCGCGCTGGTTAACAACGAGCACGTCGCCGCCCTCGCCTTCGTCGGGGGCAAGACCAATGGAGGCATTATTGCATCAAGCCTTTACGATCATAACAAGCGCTACATGCTCGAGATGGAGGGTGTTAACACGTGGGGCATTTGGAATTTCTCCGACTGGGACGGCCTGGCCAAGCAGTTGAAAAAAGGTTTCGAATATGGCAAGCAACGCTGCACGGCTTACCCGCGCCTTGTGATTCAGCGGGATCTTTTTCCGCCTTTCCTGGCCATGTATCTTCCCGTGCTGGAATCGCTCCGCTTCGGTCATCCCCTTCTGGTCAACGGGGACGGGGAACTTCCGCGACTGGATTTCGGTCCGATCATCAACAGCAAGAAGGTCGAGGAACTCCGCGTCCGCTTCAGCGAGGCGAGAGGCAAAGGCGGCATCTGCCTCTTTGATGGCGGCTACGATGACTCGCTTTTTTTGCCCAATCAGGATATATCCGCCTACTACGCGCCGCAGTGCATTCTGAATGTGCCCCGCAACTGCGAGCTTTACCACAGCGAACCATTCGGTCCGCTCGATTCCATTGTGGTCGTGGATCGGATCGAGGAAATGATCGCCGAGATGAATGTCTCCGGCGGGGCGCTGGTCTCGAGCGTTGCCACGGATGACGAAACGGTTTTCAAGCGGGTAGCCCAAGAAACGCGTGCCTTCAAATTGGGCCATAACAAAGTGCGGTCGCGCGGCGACAACGAAGAAGCGTTTGGCGGGATCGGGACGTCCTGGAAAGGCTGCTTTGTCGGTGGAGAACATCTCGTCCGAGCCGTCACCCAAGGCGCCGGCGACGAACTCCTCTTTGGTAATTTCCAAGATGTGAGACGCCTGCCCGAGACGCGCTGATTCCCGCCCTTGGCGTCGGGCATGAAGGCTCTTGTGATTAACCCCGTGTCCAAAACGAAGATTTAGCCGAGGACATCAGCCGCCCACGCCGAGGTTCTATTCGGCATCCAGTTCGCTCACGTTCGCGGGCTTGTTCAACTGCCAGTTTCATTCCGGGTTTCGCCGGAACGAAACTTCAGGGTTCGGCTTTTTCATTGTTTTTGAGTCGGTTTTGATTCTGCTCTCCCAAGCTGTTCTTTCAGATAGTCAATGGTATGCCAATCAAAGCCGCCCCACGGTGTGGTGCGGTCTCGGATCATAGTTCTTAAATGATGTATGATCTTGTTTCCTCGTTCGTCATCCGAATGTGAGGCGGTCAACAATTCAACAATACGCTTCTCTGGCAGACTAACTTCTTCAATGGCGATGGCTTTCTCCCAACCAGTGATTGCAAAAAGAAAAAAACGGCGACCTGGCTTTATTTTAGGGTTGATTACCCGTATTTCAAATGCCATCCCGTTATCGCCTTTAAGGCTGACCCCGATAGAGCCCCCGTCCCAATATGTATCCGTTCGACTAACTTCTACGGTATTGACTCCTGATAATGCCTGGAGTATCGAATCCGATTCGGATGCTCTCATCTCATTGCTGATGAGTCCGGCTAGGACGATATGGAAAACAAACCAGAGTTTCATTTACGGGAAGGATGACAGATTGATCTGCTGCCGAACGTTAGAGCAATGGAGACCCGCTGGGAAGACCGAATTTCATCAGGGAGCTTCCTCGGCCTCGCCATCTGCGCCTTGTTCTGCTTTTTCGTTTGCGTCTATTTGAGGCTCTATAATAAGCCAAATACTCGCGTGAAAAGTCTGTGTCTGTTGCTCCTTATTAACCAGGCAATAAAATATAGTAACATTTGTAAGAGCTATGCTTATTCTTACTGGATGCAACCCCGAGAGGCTCGCACCCTTTCCCCGATCCAACTCGATGAACTGCGCACGCGCCATTTCCCTCTGGAAGAAAGGCTTCAACCGAAGGAGGATCGGGACGCTTCGTGAGGTTCATTACAACACGGTGGGACGGTGGGTCTGCACTTATGAAATCGAAACCTGACGCCACGGCAAGAGAAAGAGATTCAGAAAGTGATTACCGATAAGACTCCCGATCAACTCAAAATGCCCTTTGCTCTCTGGACACGTCGTGCGGTCTGCGAGTTGGTGGAGGAGCGTTGCACCGTCCGACTCCCTGAGCGCACCTGTGGGGGAGTATCTCAAACGCTGGGGCTTCATTGCGCAACGTCCGAGTCGGCGCAATTACGAGCAAAACCCCGAGGCGGTGCGACGCTGGATTGAACAAGAGTATCCCGGAATTGCCGCTCGGGCAAAGCAGGAGGGAGTCGAGATCCACTGGGGCGATGAAACCGGAGTGCGCAACGACTGCCAGCACGGGCGCGGCTTCGCGCCGGTAGGCCGTACCCCGTTGGTGCGTAACAGCTCCAAGCGCTTTTCGGTCAACAGGATTTCCTCGATTACCAACCAAGGCAAAGTGCGCTGGATGGTTTACCGGGACAGCTTCAATGCTGCGGTATTTATCAAGTTCCTGAATCGGGTTATCAAAGGAACCAGCCGGAAAATCATCCTGATCGTGGATAACTTGCGCGTCCACCACTGCAAGCCGGTCAAGGAGTGGGTGGGACGGCATGCAGACAAGATCAAACTGGAGTTTCTCCCCTCCTATAGCCCGGAACATAACCCGGATGAATACCTCAACTGCAACCTGAAAGCTGCGCTGGGAAAGAAACCCTCGCCGCGCTCGCAGGCCGATTTGGAAACCAACCTCAAAGGGTATATGCGGATGCTTAGCAAATCCCCAAAACGTGCCGCTTCTTATTTCGAGGCCGACCACATTAGTTATGCCGCTGCAGCTTGAGTAATGTCACTACTATTTATTGCCAGGTTGAGGTGTTGAAGGAAAATACGGCGCTTCACACCGTCACAAGTTCTTCCGTGTAATTATCTTCTGCTGCCTGACGCGCCTCAGAGCGGTTAAATTCAAGTGCTTCTGAAAGGATCTCCCGCAGGGAGGAAAGCAATTCTTCTTTGGATTCCTCTTGTGCATTGACGCCGGGGACTTCTTCGATCCATCCGATCCACCAGTCGCCGTCTCGTTTCGTGATTGCTGTATACGTTGAAGTCATGATGGACAACCTACCAGATTCGTCGGCCTCAACAAGACGATATATTTTGCTGTCCATCGTCCGCGATCACCAGCAGCCGTTTGCTTCTGGCCCGACTTCCTGCGACAGCAGGAATCGTGACAGAAGTCCCGAAGGGACGGCTGTTTGGTGGATCGCTTGGTTCGCATCTATTGTTTGTTCATTGATAACTATTTCGGCTGTAAATGTGTTCCCGTTTTTGGCGTCTTGGGGATGGGTGCAAGGAAGGTCTATTAGAATCTGGTTACTTGGGTAGAATTCCAAAAAATCTTTCCCCGAGCAAATTGAAAAAGCCTCCTAAAATGCCACCGATTATCGCTGCTATCAAAAAGGATGAAATTGAGAGAAGAAATTTAATGCTCCAATGTCGCGTCCATTCCCATCTTGTTAGTTCCTTCTTAAATTCATTCCATTTATATTCTTTGACTTTGTTTAGTGCGTATGTCGCGTTGGGGACTATTTCAAAGACAATTCCTTTCTCCTTCATTAAAATCAACAAATTCAAAGAGTCTGAAATGCCAAGTCCCGGTTCTGGAACGGACATATCCTCTGCCTCTCGATGTTCCTTGGTTAAAACCCTGATATTAAACGTTGTATCAATATCCCGTTTCTCCCAAAGCCATTCAATGTAAGGAATCCATTTATTTTTAGTCATATGAAAAAGAAACAAAACGAAACTCAAGGAGAGGCTTCCATATTTTCTGCGAACGTCCCCAGTGACCTATCCGCGCTTGCTTTCGGCACTGCTCCTGCCCGCGAAGCGGAATTAGCAGGAGCTGTGCCAAAAGTCCCGAAGGGACAGGGATTAGGTCGACTGGATCGTTCGCATTTTATTTTTTTTCGATAAGATCACCCTCGACAAACTGGTGAATTAATCCCGAAATTAGAGACTGATATGGGAGTCCCTTAACGGCTGCAACCCGTTGGATGCCAACCATGTCGTGATCGGATAATCTGATGTTGATGCGTCGGTTTTTTTTGAACGTTTTCTCGGCTGCGGACTTCAAACTCCTGAGCAGCGCCTTATCCGGCTTGCGTAGGAGAATCTCATCACGCTCAAAAAGCGTCTCGATCTCTTTTTCTTCCTTATTAAGTTTCATCGCTTTCCTC
>Ga0163144_10022084_pt1 | contig 12627 bp, 11 predicted proteins | sample OliLak19BULKMAT1_FD_123175 | JGI IMG/M metagenome (GOLD analysis project Ga0163144, IMG submission 123175) | Freshwater microbial mat bacterial communities from Lake Vanda, McMurdo Dry Valleys, Antarctica - Oligotrophic Lake LV.19.BULKMAT1 | ecosystem: Environmental > Aquatic > Freshwater >... | reverse complement strand
CGCGGTGGAGGGGTGGGGGGAGGAGACGCGAGAAAAATGCAAGGAAATTTTTTGGTTTTTGGCTTTGCACAAGTGTTCCCTTGCACACGCGAGTCCGCGAGCGTGTCCGAGGCGCATTGGTTCGTTTCCCCACACAATCGGGGCCCTAAGGGATTGCTGTTTGTCTTCAATCGCTTCGCTCTTGAACAAACAGGGAACGTACGAGGCAGTTTCAAGCCATCACGCGCTCCGCGTGTGCGATTATTCGGAATCAGGGTTCAACTCGAAATACATTCGAACTTTGTCCAATACGCACCGCCAAAATTGAAAATTGGAATTAGAAGCCGAAATGGTGTTGCACCTCTATCATAGCTATATAGGTCGCACCACTTACCCAAGTAAGTGTGTCGACTCCGATAAAAAAATGTCTTGGCGGAGAGAGAGGGATTCGAACCCTCGGTGCCATTTCTGACACACAGACTTTCCAGGTCTGCCGATTAAACCACTCTCGCATCTCTCCATTTTCGATATACGGACTCAATACGATTATTAGATGTACCAAAAATCTTTAAGTATCTAGCAACTGAGTCTGCTTGATACAAATAAATATCCCGCCCTCGCTTACTAATATGAGGTATAACTCCAAATTCTGCAAATATGTCGGCTACTTGAAAAATCAGTTTTGAGGAATAACTTGTAAAAGTAAGACCAATATTTTTATATATTTTACCACTTACTCGATGCACATGAACAAAAACACAGCCATCGGTATCTACTAAGCCACGCACACAGGCCTTGCGATATGATGGGTTATTTAAACACTATGCCCTACCTACCGGCAGGCAGGAAACCCTCTATATTTTTATTTATTTAAAAGTGCTTTTATTCTTTCCTCTACTGGTGGATGTGTAGCAAAAAGCTTTTTGACTTTTCCTCCTCCAAACGGATTTGAGATATACATGTGTGCTGTAGCATTGTTGGCTGTTGCCATTGGTTCGCCGTACTGAGAAATTTTCTGCAATGCGGAGGCAAGTCCTTCGGGATAGCGAGTAAGGAGTGCCCCACTGGCATCTGCTAGGAATTCACGTTTCCTAGAGATAGCGAGCTGAATGAGCTGGGTCACAATTGGCGAAAGAATCATAAGTACAATACCGACAATCATCAGTGCTCCCCCGCCCTTGTTTTCGCTATCTCTACCGCGTCCGCCGAGCATGAGACTATGAGTGAAGATATTCGCAAGTATAGCAATGAATCCAACCAATATTGCGACCATGCTCTGGAGCAAAATATCTCTGTTGCCAATATGTGATAGTTCGTGTGCAATGACTCCTTCAAGCTCGCTTCTATTCAATATTCTCAGCAACCCTTCTGTCACTGCGACTGACGCATGTTCAGCATTCCTACCTGTTGCAAAAGCGTTGGGTGCATTGTCAGGAATGATCCAAACTTTTGGCTTGGGTAGCCCTGCGGTAATAGAAAGATTTTCTACGATATTATGTAGCTCTTTATAAATATTTTCATCAGCTTTCACAGCGCGCGACATTGATAGAGCAATCTTGTCTGAATACCAAAAGCTCGTGATATTCATAATAACTGCGAAAATAATAGCAATGCTTAATATACCAGGATTACCATAATAGTATGATAGGAAATATCCTAACCCTACTACAATGACGAGGAATACGCCTACCAAAACCCATGTTTTGGTGATATTTTCAGAGCGATGTGTATACAAAGTAGCCATATATTTCAGTATTATAGCATGAAGTAAATGAGTATTTACAAATCATATATATTGTTTTCTAATTAAAAAACTTGCAATAAAAAATGTGTTGGAATAAATAATTCCAACGCATTTTTTATTTTTATTTTATAAGTTTTTCTTTGATAATATCAATTGCCAAGTAAATATTGCCGCCATACATTTTCCAACCTAAAAAGATCAAACCTATGATAAAAACTATAACGATCAATTTACCAAAATGTCTAGACTTGTGTTGCATAGATACGAATGCCTGAGATGTCATTGGTGTCGTACCTATAGGAGTACTTGTTGGGACACTGTTCATATTTGGACTTGGTGGTTGAGTAGGAATAGATATAGGTGTGAGTACTCTAAACGCATCATCTATTTCTTCGCTGTGCCATCCACCACCCCTCATCAAAACATCCTTGATCTCGCCATGGTCTTTGCCTAATGCGACTTGTTGTTTGATATAGTTTAATAATTCTTGTGTGACCATAAATATATTATAACACTTACTTACCAGCTTCCCCCTCCTCCACCACCGCCTCCTCCTCCAGAAAATCCTCCGCCGCCACTACCACTACTCGAAGGAGATGACACCATAGCGTTTGATGTCATAGAACCAAAAGATCCCAGGCTTGATGCAAAAGCTCTTGTACTAAATGGTGTAGTACTACTGTACCAAGACGGAGGAGTCGTATAGATATTTGCAAATTCTTCTGCCCACTTTTTCTCAAGACCAAAAATCATAGCAAATGGCAAAAGCTTTTCAAAAATCTCTGGCTTTTTCTCTGGAGCATTATGAAAATTTATGCGATCCTTCTCAGCAACTTCTATGTATTTCTTTAGTCCAAGGAGATGATTCATTTTTTTCATTCCTTCTATAGACTTGGCCGGCATCAGCTTTGCAAATACCAAGAAAATAATTCCTGTAGACAATAGACATATGAAGGTTAGTAAAATGGGTGTTCCTATTGTAGTACCCATAGCGCTACCGAATACCATAATAAAAATGAACATAAATAATCCAATAACAATACTAGATGTGATGTCTGGTAGATTTGTATAATATCCATTTGTAATCATACTATTTCTAATAGATTTAGATATTTCTGGAATATCTTTGTAAAACTTGTCTTTGAGATCTGCTATAGATACTGTATCTCCTACAGAACTATTATCAAATACAGATTTGAGTAATTTTCTATCAAATTCATTTCTAATATCTGAAAAGTCTTTTAGTAAAGTTAGAGTATAATCCTTTGAAGAAAATATTCCCAAAATTTTTTCTTGTGATTCAGAAATTTTGATATAACCATTTATAGCCAAATATATTAGCTCGGCTGAGAAACTTTTGGTTTCTATTTTTTGTTTCAAAATGGTTGAAGCCTCTAATGGAGTGAGTCCATTTGCATCATACTCTGTAATGATAGTATCTGACATTTTTGGGTCTCTACCATTTTTGTACCATCGCTTGAACATTATTAGAAATACTATTATTGGCACTAATAGTGGCCAAAACTTTTTTACCGTTTTTAACCATAGAGGATCCTCTTTGGCATGAAGCTCTGCTACCACACCCTTGGCAAATCCTACCGCTACTGTGAGGCCTTCTCCTATGCCAAGCTCTTTTGATGTAGTAAAAGATTCACCAATCATAATACATTTAGTAGTATCCCCACTTGAGCCCAGATAACAATCTTTTTGTTTTGGTGTCACACTATCTGGCAACATTACTTTTGCACTAGCTTTTTCTATAATTACTTTCCAATCATTTCCTGTAACATTCCAATATATTTCATCAATGGCTTCTAAATATGATATTGCTCCTATTAATTTATAATTTATTATGTAGTTGTGTTTGCCAGTAATCAAAGTATTTGGATCCCCTATTTTGATATTCAATACGCCAGAGCTCTTACTTTTTGAGTATTGATAATCAAGTCCCGCAGAATCTTGCACTGACAAAACTTCCAAATCTATTTTTTCACCTTTTGAATTTGTCAGTGGAATATCGCGAAAAATGCCGTGTTTGTCTTCATTTTCAAAATCATAAAGAATATTTTCTTTTATCAAAACTGAGCCATCTTTCTGTACATTTATTTCAGAATCAAAACTTCTAATAACTTCTGCATTTGCAAATCTAATGCCAAACAAAAAAACTCCTAGGAATACAGCTTGTAAAAATAGGAGCTTTTTTGTTTTGTTCATTGTGTTAAAATTTCACTTCTACCGGCTTTGATTCTGGTCCATTGTCGTCTATGTCAAAGTATTCTGGCGCTTTGAACGAAAACATACTACCAACAATGTTGGATGGAAATACTTGTAAAGCAGTAGAGAAGTCTCTTACATTACCATTGTAGAAACGGCGCGCTGATTGGATTTTGTTTTCAGTATCGGAGAGCTCTTTTTGCAATTCCAAAAAGTTGGTATTGGCTTTGAGATCGGGATAATTTTCAGAAAGAGCGAATATTGTCTTCAGTACGCCACTGATTTCATTTTCTGTTTTTGCATGAGCCTCATTATTCCCAGGGTTCTGTATTGCAGAATTGCGAAGCGCTACTACTTTTTCAAGAGTACCTGATTCGTGAGTAGCATAACCCTTCACAGTACTAACTAGATTTGGGATCAAGTCATAACGACGCTTGAGCTGTACTTCTATATCAGCCCACGCTTCTGATACGCGATTTCTAAAAGTAACAAATTTATTGTATACAGCGATGAACCAAATTATTAAAACTCCTATTGCTACGTATAATATAATCATATATCTTTATTATACCACCAAATTATCTTTTCTTTTGTCCGCCAGCTGGCGGATTACTCATTATTACTAGAATTGGACTAGCTAGGAATATAGACGAGTATGTTCCGAAAAATAGACCTAGTGCGAGAATACCTGAAAATATCTTGGTACTTTCTGGTCCTACTATTGCAAGAGTGACCGCCATAATAATGGTTGTGAGAGATGTATTGATAGAACGGCCAAAAGTTTGAGAGAGACTTTCCCCTACTACATTTTCAAATGGTTTGCCTGGATTAAGTCTGAGATTTTCTCTGATTCGATCAAATACGACAATAGAATCTGAGATAGATAAAGCAAGTGTAGTAAGAAGTGCTACGACAAAGAGTGTGTCCAATTCAGCTCCGTAGAAGTGTCCAAGTAGAGCAAAAGCACCTGTTGGAATAATGATATCGTGGATTAGAGCAATGATCACAGCAAGACCGTACTTCCAAGAAGAGGCTGGTTTGGAAACATGTCTGAATGCATAAGCAACGAAAAGAATGATGGCAATCAAAACCAGGACAATAGCAATGATAGCTTTGTTCTTTAATTCTTTACCCACCGATGGACCGATAGTAGTGAAGCTATCTATAGATAGGGCTGTCTTACCAGAGTTTGTTAAGACTCCTACTATATTATTCTTTTCACTTTCTGTAAGGTCTCTGCTTTTCAATATTATTCCCTTCTCGCCTACTGGCTGTACTAGAAATTCTCCATAATTAGATTTCGAAAGAGTTTCTTTGATTTGTGAGACTTCTGGTCTTTCATTTGTATAAGTAACTTTCAATTGACTACCGCCTTTGAAATCTATTCCTAGATTGAGTCCATAAAAAAGTGTGAAGAATAATGAAACAGCGACAAAGAAGATTGATATCGATATGAATATTTTTTTGTATTTAATGACAAACATAAATTTATTTTTATTTTATTCCGTTGTTATACAAGAATCTTCCTAGTCTTGTACCGTCCATAGATGGTAATGCTTTGAGTAATACTCTAGTAATCAATGTAGCTGAAATCAAACTAATGATGACTCCGAGACCAAATGTGAGTGCAAAACCCTTGATCAGAGATGTGCCAAACCAGAACAATATAAATGAGACGATAAGACTAGCCGTGTTGGCGTCTCGAATAGAAAGCCACGCTCTATTAAATCCATTTGAGATAGCATCAGCTGTTTTCTGACTTTTGGCTCTCTCTTCACGTAGTCTTTCAAAGATCAGAATGTTGGCATCAACTGCCATACCGATGGAGATAATAAATCCAGCAATTCCTGAAGCTGTGAGTGTGACAGGGATAAATTTGTAAAGAAGAAGTGTAATGATGACATAAATAGATAGAGCAAGTACCGCAACGATACCTGGCAATCTATACCAAAGTATTAGGAAAATCGCGATAAAAAGAAATCCTAACACTGCAGCTTTGATTCCAGAATTCACAGCTTCTCCACCGAGAGTCGCACCTACTGTCTGAGTAGAGATGAGACTAATAGGTACAGGTAGAGCACCAGAATTAAGTCTACCGACTAAGGCCTTTGCTTCGTCGGGAGTAAAGGTTCCAGAGATTTGTGCTGTGCCTCCTGAGATAGTCTCTCTCACAACAGGAGCAGAAATGACTACGCCATCTAGATATATTGCGATAACTTTGTCTATGTTTTGAGAAGTTATTTTTTCAAAAAGCTTTGCTCCAACATCGTCGAATTGAATAGAAACTTCTGGTTGTCCTGTATTTGGGTTGAATATCAGTTGTGCACGCTTCAAATATTTGCCGTTTAATTCTGTAGGTACAAACTGACTGTCTTGATCTATTACAACATTGCCATCAGCGCCAACACTGGCCTGAACGGGCTTGTCTGATTGTGTACGAAATTCTAAGAAAGGAGTTAGCCCTATCATAGCTATAGCCTTTTCTATATCTGTCACACCTGGTAACTGTATAGAGAGTCGGTGTTCTTTGACACCAGACAAAGTGCTAGTTTCTACTTCTACTATTGGCTCTGATACTCCAAAAATATTGATACGTCTTTCAATCACATCACGTAGTGCGTCCATAGAATCATTGACCCCACCCTGTGGAAGATTGCTAATATCAGCTTTGTAAAGGAGGTGTGTACCACCAGATACATCTAATCCTAGCTTGAAAGGATGCCTAGAGATAATATCGTTTTTTACGTTTTCCCCAGTTGAAAACGAACGGAAAAGTCCGAAACCTAGTACTAGACCGATAATAAGGATAATGCCTGCAAAAATTCTTTTCTTAATCATGTATTTAATGGCTATTTTTAACTAGCGCATTCTATACGGAAATTGACCAGACAGCAAGGTATTTTTGTAATATAAAACGTCAAAAAATATTTGACAAATTAGCTCAAATGTTTATGAAATATTTTGAAAATACTTATAGCGACAATAGTACCAATGAGAGCTCCTACCGCTACATCAAATGGGTAATGCACCCCCACAAAAACACGTGAATAAATAACCAAAAAAGCGAATACAAACAAAACTTTTACAAATAAAAACTTGCGGTATTCTGGGTGAATAAAATATACAGAAGTCGCCAAGGACATAATGAATGCTGAATGTCCCGATGGGAAAGATACACCTGTATTCTCTGCAATGAGCTGGTTGACTCCTTCCAACACTTCGAATGGTCTAGGAATTTTGAAAATATTTTTTAGTACATATATCAACGCCATTGTAATAATAACCGTGAGCAAGACATAGTAGACTCTTTTATTTGTAAGTTTTTCTACAAAAGTTTTCCTTCTATCCCAAAATACAAAAAATAATGCCGCTAAAAATACTAGGACCATTGTAGTATCAGAAGTAATAGTGATAAAGAAATTGTCCAAATACTTACTGCTTCCAGCAAGACCATTCACTCCGTAAAAAATTGTTTCATTTATATCAGGCATAACCTAAAAATTCATTGTGGACATCTTCTGGATGTATTGATCTCTCATATGAAGACATTGAAAGTATTATACCAAGACCAATGAACTCTCCTATTATATGACTTCCACCATAGCTCATAAATGGTAGTGGGATTCCAGTGACTGGCATTATACCAATGTTCATACCGATGTTTACCATCACGTGTCCAAATATAAGGACAGCGTATCCAATACAAAACAATGTTTCAAAGTTGGTGGCACCACGCCTTGCATGAAGTATTATTCTCCACAAGAAAACTCCAAAAGAAATAATAATAATCAAAGCGCCTAGAAATCCCCACTCTTCGGCAAAGGCTGCAAAGACAAAGTCTGTCTGATTTTCTGGTAAGAAGTTGAGTCGGGATTGCGTACCGTATCCAAATCCTTTGCCCAATATTCCACCACTTCCTACTGCAATCATTGACTGATAAGCGTTGTATCCACTTCCTCTAATATCGGCTGTAGGATTGATGAAGTTGATGATGCGAGCTTTCTGATATGGTTTGAATACTGTGAACCAAGTGATAGAAAATACAACTATTCCTATAGAAAAAACTATTGCAATATGCTTTTTGGAAATACCAGAAACAAGCGCCATACCTAGCCACAAAGATCCAGCAATAACAGCCGAGCCAAAATCTGGCTGCAAAAGCACGAGTCCTACTGGTACAAGTGCGTAGAGAGAAGAGATAAATAAGTGTTTGATTTGTGCTATCTCCACATGACGACGAGAAAAGTATTTTGCAAGTACTAAAATGATGAAGAGCTTGACTGTGTCTATCGGCTGTAGAGAAAATTCTCCAAAACTAAACCAACTACGAGACCCTTTTATAGTCTTGCCAAAAAATAGTACAAGTACTAAAAGTAGAACAGAAAAAGCATAAGCCATAGCAACATATTTAGAATTGCGAAGAAACCTAACATCACTTTTCGCTATCAAAAACATAATCACGCAACCAAGCAAAATCCAGAGAAGCTGTTTCGTCATATAGCCAGTAGTACTATCGAAAGAGGTCATTGTAGCGAGCCCACCTAAAATGATTGGTATGATTGATAAAAACAAAATCCAATCAATACTGCCTGACAATTTTCTAATCATATAGATTTTGAAGTGAAAAGATTGAACCTAGGAATCACTTCTACTCTATCTACGCGAGAAGAAATCTTGTAGCTCCATGTGAAATAAACCGTCTTTTTACCCAGTGGTCCTAGCTCAGATACTATTGATTTGGAAGCGGTGATAGCGTTGCCATCTTTGTCATATAGTATTGCTATAAGATCGAGATTTTTGAAATCAAAACGAGATTTATTTTCAATATTGGAAGTAAGGCGAGATCCGCTAGGAAAATCCTCTAGTAAATATTGACTAGTATCGATAACAACCTGTGAAAAAGATATTGGAATTTTCTCCCATGGAATAGGTGAGAGTATTGAAAAACGTACTATTGCTGGCTTCAGATTTGAAGTCTTTATGAGTGTCTCTACTATTGCAGTGCGTCCCATTGGTCCTAAGAAAGTAGAGCCATTTTTTTCTGTTATGAGAGTATTTTTGTCATCATAAATTTTGAAATTGTAACGAACGTTGCGAGCAGCGGCTGTCGGGTAGTTATGTTCTATATAAGCGACAGCGTGCACAATGCCTTCGGTCACAGAGAAAGTTCTCGCCCACAAAACCTTTGGTTCCGCTAACTCATTGGCACAATAAAAGTTGCATGCTCCACCACAGTCTACCCCACTCTCTCCACCATTCTTTTTGCCATCCATACATGTCGGTTCTACTTTGGTCAGACTTCGTATTACAACAAAAGATATACTGCCGAGCACAATAAGTACTCCCAGTATATACACAAGCTTCCTTTTCTCTGCCCAATTCATATACCTATTTTATACTAAATCCTATGAAAATAATAGAAAAAAGCTCCCAATAAATTGGGAGCTTGAGAACATGAAAGAGTAAAAATTATCTTCTTCTCTTTTAGTCTAATTTTTTGTTTGCAGCGTATCTAATTGCGGCAGGGCTCATACTGCTCTTTGATTGAATCTTTGAACCTTTTGCACGAGATCTTGTAGCACAATTTTATTTGCTGGTCGCGTTTGCGAAACGATTGACACTGCATGAGGACATTGATGCTACTAACAAAGTGAAAACTAAGGTTACGATTATCATTTTTGAATTTTTCATATTGATTTGTGGTTTATATTGGGTTTTTACAAAAGACTGAAATCTTTTCTAAAAACCCAACAAAATCACTCAAAGAACTTTATATATTACCATATTATATGGTATTTGTCAATAGATATTATTCCCTTTAAAATAGGGTTAGAATAGAAAAAACCATCATTCGAAAATCGGAGGATGGTTTTTTCTACTTAAGTACTTTGTGCTGGCAGCTACCTACTTTCGCCTCTTGCGAGACTATCATCAGTTCTACAAGGCTTAACTTCTCTGTTCGGAATGGGAAGAGGTGTGACCCTTGCGACGAACCACCAACACAAAACACTCAAGGTGTTTGTGTTAAATTGCTTTAACTTTTTTTCTGAACCTCCCCACCAACTTGGTTGAGGAGGATGATTTCCAGATTTCCTAATAGGAGTCGGGTAATTAGTACACCTTGGCTCAACACATTACTGCGCTTCCACCTAGTGCCTATCAACGTGATCATCTCTCACGGCCCTGCGATATCTTATCTTGAAACTGGCTTCCCTCTTAGATGCTTTCAGAGGTTATCCATTCCGAACATAGCTACCGGGCGGTCCAGCTGGCGCTAGAGCCCGTACACCAGAGGTTCGTTCACTTCGGTCCTCTCGTCACGTGAATTTAATTTCTTAAACTCGCCCCCTATTTCTAGGAGTGTAGACTATACCTTCCTCCCCACCCAAATTGGTGAGGAGGGTTGCATCTTACCCATACAAGCTGTCATTTTCTATGAAATGATTCCTCTTTGTATGAGTCCTGCCCGCTAGGGGCAAAGTCGTTACGGGGTCAAACCTAACATCAGCAAAAAATCTTTTCTTGTTTTCTTTTTCTTAGTGACATAATTTTCATTTTGAATCACTAAAATCAAATCTACGAGATCAGTTTTTTGTTTTTTACTTAGCATTTTGAACTTTGTATTGGATAATATTTCACAAGCATTTTTAAGTGCGTGCGCTTGAAGAATTTTGAATCTAATATATGGCAATAATTCAGTTAAAATTTCTTTTACTTGTTTGTAACCATTTATTCGAAGCTCAGTAATACCATCTTTTCTTTTGGCGATATAACCGATGTCAAAAATCTTTCGTATCCAATGCAATGTTTTTTCATGTCTAGTATCTTGATAGAAACAGATTGTAGTCATAAATCGTATTCCGATTTTGCTATCTTTCCGTCTCTTGATTTGGAGCATCAAGCTCCCATCACCATCAAGAAAACCAGCAATATATGCTAATTCAATTTCTCTTTTGTTGTTAAGTCGACTTCCCACGGTATTACCTTAAAGAGGGTTTTGGTCCTCAAGCAAATTGTAACACAAAGACCGTCAGTGTATACAATTCTCAGACCGAAACCATATGAAGGCTTCACCGTTATGAGCAACATTGTCATCATAGATTACTCTATGAAGTAGCAATTCTTTACTAGAAGCGAATTTTCTCAAATATCAACGCCTGCAGTAGATAGGAGACCAACCTGTCTTACGCTTCTTTTCACACATTACTATGTGGAATGGACTATAACTTGTACTCAAAAATTTGAGCACCTCAACATTTAGTCTCTACGGGCAAGGGAGCGAAGCGACACTTGTGCAGAGCTTGCTCTGCAAAGGAATCCTTTGCGTCCTCTTCCCTCGGAATTGTCCAAAATAAATTCTGGATTTTTCCGATATTAGTTGAGCATGTCATCGAGTATCACTACTCGCGACCGCCGTAACTGGATGGTTCTCTTTTACTATCTTTTTTCATATGAAAATATCGGTAAGATATTTATTCATATGACGTTATTTTTATTAGACGAAAAAACTAAAACATATTTTATATGCTGATTATTTTATTTTAAAAAATAATCAAAAATTTCCTCAGGATTCAGACGATGTAAATCACTCACTTGCGCAAATGATCTACACGGTCTGAACCCAGCTCGCGTACCTTTTTAATTGGCGAACAGCCAAACCTTTGGGACCTTCTTCAGCCCCAGGATAAGGTGAGCCGACATCGAGGTGCCGAACTCCGCCGTCGCTATGGACGCTTAGGCGGAACTAGCCTGTTATCCCTGGAGTAGCTTCTATCCGTTAATCTTCAACCGCATCTAATGCGAATTGTCGGTTCACTATATTCTACTTTCGTACCTGCTCGAGATGGCCCTCTTACAGTCAAGCCAGCTTATGCTATTGCACTATCGGCACGGTTTCCATTCGCGCCTAGCTGACCTTTGAACTCCTCCGTTACTCTTTTGGAGGATACCGCCCCAGTAAAACTACCCACCAGGCACTGTTCCGAAACGTTTTTGCCGCTCCGGTTAGAATATATCCGTATACAAAGAAGTATTTCACTGACGACTCCACACCACCCGAAAGCGATGTCTCAAAGTCTCCTTCCTATGCTACGTAATAGACAAATATACTCAATACCAAGTTGTAGTAAAGCTTCCAGGGTCTTTTCGTCTAACTGCAGGTAATCGGCATCTTCACCGATACTGTATTTTCACCGAGCAAATCCCCGAGACAGTTTCCCAGTCATTACACCATTCGTGCGCGTCGGAACTTACCCGACAAGGAATTTCGCTCAACTATTCCTCTCAGTTGGACTCTCTCTTCACCCATTCACTAAAAATGAATTAGGGCGTGTGACGTTGGTCTCTCGTTAATCACAGTGGACTATTTATGTATTACTACATAATAGGTAGCTTGAAATGTAATGATTATTGTTTTAATTTGTTTACCTTTTTCTAGTAACGGTCCTAGTCCGTTTTGTACTGGATAAAATATCCAGTACAAAACCTTAGGACCGTTATAGTTACGGCCGACATTCACCAGGGCTTGTACAATTCAGCTTGATATAATCGCACCAATCGTAATTGACCTTCTGGCATTGGTCAGGTGTCACCCCCTATACATCCTCTTACGAGTTCGCAGGGAGCTGTGTTTTTGGTAAACAGTTGCCAGGAATACTTTCGCTGCGCCCCTCCCTACTTTAGTCCTCAAT
>Ga0163144_10022081_pt1 | contig 12628 bp, 8 predicted proteins | sample OliLak19BULKMAT1_FD_123175 | JGI IMG/M metagenome (GOLD analysis project Ga0163144, IMG submission 123175) | Freshwater microbial mat bacterial communities from Lake Vanda, McMurdo Dry Valleys, Antarctica - Oligotrophic Lake LV.19.BULKMAT1 | ecosystem: Environmental > Aquatic > Freshwater > Lake... | reverse complement strand
TTTCCGAATGGTTTTCAGCCGCAAACAACCTCGCAAATTTGGGATAGGTCTATCTCTGTGGGGGTAAAATATGATTTTGATAATAGCTGGAAGTTAGATTTGAGCAATACTTTTGGTAATAACCGCTTCGACTACGGTATAAGAAATACCAATAATGCCTCTTTGGGTGCAAGAAGTCCTACTTCTTTCAATGCAGGCGGGCATGAGTTTACCCAAAATACCGTTAATTTGGACTTATCAAAGTATTTTGGGAGTGTGCTTTCGGGACTAAACTTCGCATTTGGCAGTGAGTTTCGCATTGATAGCTACCGTATCAGAGAGGGCGAAGAGGCATCTTGGAAAAATTATGCCTTAGTAACCAAACCCAATGGAACAGTGGAAAATCCTACAGGCATATCAGGTGGTTCTCAATCTTTTAACGGATTTACCCCTACAAATGCAGTAAATAAAAGTCGTACAAACTTATCTTTGTATGTAGATACAGACTTAGATATTACCAAAAAATGGACGCTAACGGCAGCAGCACGTTTCGAAAACTATAGCGACTTTGGCTCTACGCTCAACGGAAAGTTGGCAACTCGTTATTCATTTAGCGACAAAGTAGCCGTCAGAGCCGCCGCAAGTACAGGCTTTCGTGCGCCTTCTCTGCATCAGCAATATTTTGGCTATGTAAGCACCGACATTTTGCCGAGCGGAACTTTGGGGCAATCAGGCTTTTTTCGCAATGACAGCGACATAGCAAAGGCAGTAGGCATTCCTGCACTCAAGCAAGAAACATCTGAAAATATGAGTTTTGGACTCACCATGAACCCATTTGCTAATTTCCGCCTCACCGTAGATGGTTATTTGGTAAATGTAAATAACAGAGTGGTGCTAACAGGTGGCTTTGGGCAAGACCCTTTTGGTGGCAGCGTGCCTGAAATCCAAGCCCTACTTACGCCCTTTGGGGCAAGTGTAGCCAGATTCTTCAGCAACGCCGTAAGCACTTCTACAAAAGGCGTAGACATCGTAGCTACCTATAATTTACCATTTGAAAAGGCTAAATGGGACTTTACTTTGGCAGCAAATTTCAACCAAACTACAGTAGGCAACAGCCTTAATATCCCTGAAAAATGGAAAGGGCAAGAAGACGTATATTTTAGCCCTGCCGAGCGAACAAACTTAGAGAATGGTAGCCCTCGCTCAAAGGTAAACTTTACAATTAATTACAGCATTGGAAAGTTTTCGGCACTCCTTCGCAATACCTATTTTGGAGAAATCACTCGCAACGGCTTCCCTTTTGGCGAAGTGCAAAAGCATCAAGCTAAGGTAGTTACAGATATTTCTTTTGCTTATAGTTTCTCAAATGCAGTAAACCTAACCATAGGGGCAAACAACTTATTAGATGTATTCCCCGACCAACAAATTTATCCAAATAGCTATTTCGGAGTTTTTAAATACGCACCAGTACAAATGGGAACAACAGGTGCATTCTATTTTGCAAGACTAAATGTAACAATACCAACCAAATAATTTAACAATTTAACTTTAAAATTTTTTATGTCTAATTACAGATTCGAAACCTTACAATTACACGCAGGTCAGGAACCCGACCCAACTACAGGCTCAAGAGCAGTGCCTATTTACCAGACATCTTCTTATGTGTTCAAAAATACTGAACATGGTGCTAACTTATTTGCACTCAAAGAGTTTGGAAACATCTATACTCGCTTGATGAACCCAACTACGGACGTTTTTGAAAAGCGAATTGCGGCATTAGAAGGCGGCGTAGCGGCAGTAGCTACTGCTTCGGGGCAGGCAGCGCAATTCCTTGCTTTCCACAATTTCTTGCAAGCCGGAGATAGCTTTGTAACAAGCCCTTACTTGTATGGCGGTACTTACAATCAGTTCAAAGTAGCTTTCAAACGCTTGGGAATTACTGCCAAATTTGCAGATTCGGATTCAGCAGAAGACCTTGAAAAACAAATAGATGCCAATACAAAAGCTATTTATATAGAAACTATTGGCAATGGTGCTTTTAGTGTTGCTGATTTTGAGAAAATAGTTGCACTTGCTAAAAAACACGATATTCCTTTGGTTGTTGATAATACTTTCGGTGCGGGCGGCTACCTCTGCCAGCCTATCAAACATGGTGCAAACGTAGTGGTTCATTCTACTACCAAATGGATAGGCGGACATGGAACGAGCATAGGCGGTGTGGTAATAGACGGCGGTAACTACAACTGGGGCAATGGCAAATTTCCTCAATTTACAGAGCCATCAGAGGGCTATCATGGCTTAAATTTCTGGCAAGTTTTCGGCACGCCTGGTCCCTTTGGCAACATCGCTTTTGCAATTCGTGTAAGGGTAGAAGGCTTGCGTGATATAGGTCCTTCTCAAAGTCCTTTCAATTCATTTTTGCATTTGCAAGGTCTTGAAACACTGTCACTTAGAGTAGAAAGAACAGTAGAAAATGCACTCAAAGTTGCAAGATGGTTAGAAGCACACGAGGAAGTAGAAAGTGTAAACTATCCCGGCTTAGAAAGCAGCAAATTCCATACTTTGGCAAAGAAATATTTGAAAAACGGCTTTGGTGGCGTGCTAAGTTTTAACCTCAAAGGCGGCAGAGAAAGAGCGTCTAATTTCGTGAATAGCCTCAAACTCATTAGCCATTTGGCAAATGTGGGTGATGCAAAAACTCTGATTATTCACCCTGCATCTACTACGCATCAGCAACTTTCTGATACAGAGCAGCTTGCAGCAGGATTGAACCCAGCCCTATTGCGACTTTCGGTAGGTATCGAGCATATAGACGATATTCTTGCAGATTTAACACAGGCTTTTGAGGCAACAAAATAAATAGCTTTTATTAAACAAAAACCTATAAGACTTTAAAAAACCTTATAGGTTTAATTATACAAAAATAAAAATGCAAAATCCAACTTTTTTATTCAATCAAATTAGCCAAGCGACTTCAGTGAAAACTAAATTTTTTCATTATAGAAAGCCATTTGAGTTAGAAAATAGGGCTGTATTGCCCGAATTGCAAATTGCTTATCATACTTACGGTACGCTCAACAAAGAAAAGAGCAATACTGTTTGGATTTGCCATGCGCTCACTGCCAATGCAGATGTAGCAGATTGGTGGAATGGCTTGGTGGGCGAAGGCTTTTTAATTAATCCAGAAGAGCATTTTATTGTTTGTGCCAATATCTTAGGCTCGTGCTACGGTACTTCCAGCCCTACTACCACCAACCTGATTACCCAAGAAACGTACTTCATGGACTTCCCACAGGTTACGGTAAAAGATATGGTAAAAGTACATGATTTGCTACGCCAACACCTTGAAATTGAAGAAATTGGAATTTGTATTGGCGGCTCTATGGGGGGACAGCAAGCAATGGAATGGGCTATTTTGCAACCCAATGTATTCAAAAAACTAATTCTATTGGCAACAAATGCCAAGCACTCTCCTTGGGGCATTGCTTTTAATGAATCCCAACGCATGGCTATTTATGCGGACTCTACTTGGAATGAACGCAGGCATGATGCGGGGCAGGCAGGACTAAGTGCCGCAAGGTCAATGGCTTTGCTTTCTTATAGAAATTACGAAACTTACGAAAGCCGACAAAGCGAAGAAACCAATGAAAAAACAGATGCTTACAAGGCATCAAGTTATCAGCGTTACCAGGGACTCAAATTGGTGCGGAGATTCAATGTCATTTCTTACCTACTCCTAAGCAAAGCAATGGATTCGCACAATGTAGGGCGTGGGCAGGAAAGCATCGCAAAGGCATTAGAAAAAATCAAGGCACAAACCCTTGTCGTGGGCATTACTTCCGATATGCTTTTCCCTCCTTCTGAGCAGAAATTATTGGCAAAATATATTCCGCAAGCCCAATATGTGGAGATTGATTCTCCCTATGGGCATGACGGATTTCTGGTAGAAACGCAGAAATTAACAGAGGTATTAAAGACCTTCTTAGCAGAATGAAATGCTTAAAAAATATTTGCCGTTTTTGATTGTATTGGCATCGCTAATATATGCTTATTTGTATTGGAACGCCCTCAAAAACAATTATTTAGACTGGGACGAGGTGCATTATGTCCAAGCTGCAAAGCAAGGCTTTTTGGCTAATTATTTAGATGAGTCAAGTACAAACATCATAGATTTCATACAATTAGGACTTGCAAAAGCCCTCAAAGACGAGCAAGGTGTAAGAAGTTTGCAGCAAAAACTCCCTGATGAAAAGACCGATTTGTTCAGACTTCGGCACTTTCACCCGCCTTTTCCTATCTATGTTTTAGTAGCTTTTGTGGAAAACCCAAGATGGAGTAGCTTGTTTATTTTTGGAGGATTTTTAGCACTTTTTTTATATTGCTTTTCTGTTTTTTATCCAAAAAAATGGGAATTAGGTTTATTTTTCATTCCTCTTTTATGCACTTCCGATTATCTACTCAATAGTTTTTTTACCCTGAATTTCCACGCCTATTTCTCACTTGCAAGCCTATTTTTTATGGCAAGATTGCATTTATTTTTACAAAAAAACACGTCAAAAAATAGTATTTTTTTAGCTTTTTCTATTGCCTTGCTTGCCCTAAGCCTCGAAACCTACATTGCCTTGCTTGCTTTTACTTATTTGGGCTTGTATCTGATGAAAGAACACAAAATTCCCAGTTTTTTAAAGTTGTGCGGCATCACTTTGGTATTTATTTTCGTACTCAATCCAAGTTTTTTCTGGACGGGTGGCAGCCTAAAATCATGGGCAATGTATATTTTTCGTATTTTTTTGGCTGAAAATGAAGAGTATAAAAGTGTGGATAGCTTGCGAATGTGGGCAGAGATTTTCGGGCAAAATATTCCATTATTTGCCCTATTGCTTTTTTCCTTACTATTATTTTTTTTGAAAAGAAAAACGCTACCTATTATGTTCTTTTTGCCTTTGTTTGTTGCCCTTTCGTATGCCGCTTTTATGAGTTCTTTCATGCTCTATCAGACTTACCAACTACCAGCAGTTATATTTTTTATGCTTGCAAGTGCATTGGTATTTAGTTTTTTACAGCCCGACGCGGGTGATAATATACGCATTAGTATCTTGATTATTAGCTTACTTGCTTATTCTTTTTATACCAATCCTTTTCAGAAAATAGCCGAAAGTAGTATTCAAAAAAATAGAAATTTTGATGCGATAATAGCAGAAATAAAAAACTGCGGGGACAAAACTATCTTGGCAGATGGTGCGCATATTTTTGAGTTTTATACTTCCCAACACAATTTTCAATATTTGAGAACTGTTAGGGAGTCCAAGCCTTTGTTTTTCAGACGAGAAAATTACCAAAATATTGACTGCACCGAGGGCATCAAAGCTCAACATTATGGCTTAATTATCTTGCTCAAATCTCGGCTTTATACCCAAGAAGATTATGCTTTTTTAGAAAAAAATCGCTATAAAAAAATGGCTATCGGCGATTATTACCTTTTCAAATTACTTATTAAATAGCTTTTACCCTTGCCATTTCATTTTTTTTATTGAAAGATGATATTTTTAGAGAAAAACTAATTAACTTGTAGTGTGAAAAAGAAAAGAAATATGAAAAAAAACCTCTGTTTCTCATTGTTTACTTTGTGGTGCTTAGTAATGCCTAAGGCACTTATTTTTGCTCAAGAAAATACTTACTTTCCTCAAAAATTGGCGGAAAATCCGAGCAAACGCACCGCAGAGGAGTGGTGCAATTTTGCTATGGATTTATATGCCAAAGACCAATTTGCAGAGGCAATTCGCTATTTTGACGAGGCTGTTCGCATCAAGGCAGAATACAAAATGGCGTATTATTATCGGGCTGCCTGCAAAGAGGATATGAAAAATGAAAAAAGTGCCTTGACCGATTATCAGATTTGTATGCACCTTGACCCGCAGTTCAGCGAAGCACTTTTTAGCAAAGCCTTGCTCAACTATAAAATTGGAAACTATGCAAATGCCCAAGAAGATTTTACTCGCCTACTTTCTTTGCCAAAAAAAGAAACGCAAACCATTTATTATCAAAATGTAAGCTACGGAAATGAGCGGGTAGTCGGCGGAATGTTTACTTTGCAAGGCAGAAATGCAGAAATATACAACTATCGAGGGCTTGCCCGAATGAAATCACAAGATTTATTGGGAGCAGTTGCTGATTTTGATTCTGCCATTTTCATCAATGATCATAACCCTAACTACTACATAAACAGAGGATTGACCGCCGCAAAACAAGGCAATACAGTAGCAGCCATTGCTGATTATCAAAAAGCACTAAAAGTCAGCCCTGACCATGCTTTAGCTTTATATAACCTTAAAATTATTCAAGGAAAATCTCAATCATACAGCCATTTAATCAGTTTTGAGGACAAATTTCCCGCTTTTTATATCAATCAAGGGAATGAAAAATTGGAAGAAAATAACTTCAAAGAGGCTATAGCAAGCTACGACACCGCCATCATTTTGGGCAGTGAAGAACATAGCACTTTTTTTAATAGAGGTTTTGCCAAAGAAAAAATAAAAGATTGGCAGGGAGCTATCAAAGATTATTCGACAACTACTGCCCTCAAAGATGATTTTGTAAAGGCATACATCAGTCGGGGAAATATATTTTTCAAACTCAAAAAATATGAAAAAGCCGTATCTGATTACGATTTGGCGGCACTAATTGATGGTAAAAATCCTTCCACTTTCTATAACAGAGGGCTTGCACATCACTATCTGAAAAATCAAAATCAGGCTTGTGAAGATTTGGAAAAGGCAAAAACGCTTGGTATGAAAGAAGTAGAAAAAGCATTAAAAACAATTTGTAAGTGATTTTTATTGAGATTTTTGTATTAATTTTGGCAAAAATAATTTCTTAAATTCCAAATATCGCAAAATATGACCACAATTAACCAATACATAGCGCAACACAAAGATAGATTTTTGAGCGAACTTTTAGATTTGCTCCGTATTCCTTCTGTAAGCACTGACAAAAAATTCAAAAATGACATTGTAAACGCAGCTAACTTTTTGAAAGACAAATTAGTAGCCGCAGGAGCAGAGCAAGTAGAGGTATGCCCTACAAATGGAAATCCCATCGTTTATGGTGAAAAATTAGTAGGGAAAGACTTGCCTACGGTCTTGGTTTATGGACACTATGACGTACAGCCCGCCGACCCCGAAAATCTTTGGGATACGCCCCCTTTTGAGCCAACTATCAGAAATGGAAACATCTATGCAAGAGGGGCTTGCGATGACAAAGGGCAAATTTATATGCACATCAAAGCCTTTGAATTTATGATAAATCACAGCCAACTGCCTTGTAATATAAAATTTATGTTTGAAGGCGAGGAGGAAATAGGCTCTGTGCATTTGGCAGATTTTGTAAGGGCAAACAAAGAAAAGCTAACAGCTGATGTGATTTTGATTTCAGATACAAGCATGATTTCCAACGAAGTACCCTCGATAGCCACAGGTTTGAGAGGCTTATCTTATATGGAAGTAGAAGTTACGGGACCCAATCGGGATTTACATTCGGGCGTGTACGGCGGTGCAGTCGAAAACCCTATCAACGTACTGTGCGAAATGATAGCTTCTTTGAAAGACAAAGATGGCAAAATTACGATTCCACATTTTTATGACAATGTAGAAGAACTTAGTATAGAAGAACGCAGCGCAATGGCGGAAGCTCCTTTTGACTTAGAGGAATACAAAAAGGAATTAGGTCTTGCCGAAGTATTTGGCGAAAAGGGTTACGATACTTCTGAGCGTGCTTCTATCCGCCCAACTTTGGACGTAAACGGCATTTGGGGTGGCTATACGGGCGAAGGTGCAAAGACAGTATTGCCTTCCAAAGCCTACGCAAAAATTTCCATGCGATTAGTGCCGCACCAAACTTCAGACGAAATTTCACAGTTATTTGCAAATCACTTTGCAGCTATCGCACCGAAAACGGTCAAAGTTAAAGTAGATTTTCATCACGGCGGCGAACCTATTGTGGTTTCTATTGATTCTGTAGCCTACAGAGCAGCAGAGCGTGCTTGCGAAGCTACTTTTGGGAGAAAACCTATTCCAAAGCGTGAAGGCGGTAGCATTCCTATAGTCGCAATGTTTAAGCGTGAGTTAGGTTTGGATTCTTTGCTCTTGGGTTTTGGCTTAGATTCAGACGCAATCCACTCTCCTAATGAGCATTACGGCATTTTTAATTACTTTAAGGGCATCGAAACTATTCCTTATTTTTATCAATATTATGTAGAAATGAGTAAGTAAACAATTATGAGTTATAAGTTATGAGTTATTTTTTTAGATTACTCATTACCAAAGTTTTACAAAAAAGCAAATGTCTATTAATTAATGCTATAGATTTAGTTTTTATGCTTTGGGAAAAAAATATTTTTAAAATAAATTTTACAAAAAACATTAAATTCCATGAGATACTTTTTTTCATTATTCATAGTCTTGTTTTTTGCCGCCTGCCAGTCAGGAACGAGCCAAAATACAAAAAAATTAGAGGTCGATGCCTTTGAAAAGCAGTTAGCTACTTCTACTAATTTTCAGTTGGTAGATGTACGTACAGCAGACGAATACAAGGCGAATCATCTCAAAGGTGCGCTTAATATAGATTACACAAGCGATAACTTTGAAAAATTTATCCAGTCTTTGGATAAAAACAAACCTACTTTTGTTTATTGCCTTTCAGGTGGGCGCAGTGCGTCCGCCGCTAAAGTATTGGCGCAAAAGGGTTTCAAAGAAATTTACGAGATGAAAGGCGGCATGGGTGCATGGAAAGCAAGCAACAAGCCGTATGAAGCCATCATAAAAAAAGCAGGCATGAGCATGGACGATTTTAACAAAGTATTGGCTACTCAAAAATTAGTTTTGGTGGATTTCAATGCCAAATGGTGCGCTCCTTGCCAAAAAATGCTGCCAATGGTAACAGAGCTGTCACAGACCTACAAAGACAAACTTATTTTGCTCAAAATAGATTATGATGAGAATGAAGACTTGGTAAAAGGCTTGAAAGTCAGTGAAATACCTTTATTACTTATCTACAAAAATGGAAAGGTGATTTGGCAAAAAATAGGCTTAACAGAAAAAAGTGAATTAGAAAAAATTATTGGTGCAAACTAACATGGAAAACAATAATCATGTACCAAGCCAACTCTTAGCAATGGCACAATGCAAATGCCCTCGCTGCCGCAAAGGAGATATATTTGAGTATTCAGCTCTAAATTTACTAAAATTTGCCAAAACTTACTCACATTGCCCTGTTTGCAATTTGAGATTTGAGAGAGAACCCGGCTTTTTTGTAGGGGCTATGTACTTTGGGTATGGCATCAGCATTGCTACTTTTGTAACCGTTGCAGTTGCGATAGTAGTTCTAAGCACCATTTTTCAGTTCCAAACCAGTGTTTCTATGTATGTTACAAGCATTATTATAGCTACGCTTGCTATCGCCCCGTTCAATTTTCGATATTCGCGGGTGCTAATGCTCTATCTTTTTGGTGGAGATGATGCCAAATATAATGCTGATGCTTTCAAATAAATACGTGTTTAATGAAAATAGGATTATATTCGAGTAGCCTTCGCCCAGAGGAAGGCGGAGGATTCACAATAGAAAAAGAAATTATTAGTGCAATTAGCAAGTATAAGGAACTTAGCCCTCACAAATTTGTGCTTTTTTCACTTTTTGATATGCCTTTGCTTAGAAAAGAGGGCTTCGATATTGTAAACATTAATACGAGTCTTTCGGAAAGGGCAGTGCATAAAGTAAAAAAAATATTAGCATTTCCCAAAGCAGACAAGGCTTATTCTCCTTTGCAAAAACTGATTTTAAAGGAAAATATCGATTTGATGTTTTATCTTTCCCCTTGGGAAAATTTTTTCTTGGATATTCCTTATTTTAGCATGGTTTGGGACTTACAGCACCGCCTACAGCCCTATTTTCCAGAGGTTTCTGCCAAGGGCGAATGGGAAAAACGAGAGCGATATTACACCGAAAATCTGCCCAAGGCAAGTCGAATCATCATAGGAAATGAAGCAGGAAGGAATGAAATACACCAATTTTATCATATCCCCAAAGAGCGAATAGCACTCCTCCCCCACCCTACTCCTTCTTTTGCTTTAGAAAATGCAGAGGTAAAACACGATTTGCCCAAAGATTTTAGTCCTCAAAGACCTTACTTATTCTACCCTGCACAGTTTTGGGCGCACAAAAATCATATCAGCTTGGTAAAAGCCTTGCAAATTCTCAAAAATGATTTTACTACCGAATTAGATTTGGTATTTGTAGGCTCCGACAAGGGGAATAAAAAATTTATACAGCAGAAAGTGAAGGAGTTAGGCTTGGAAAACCAAGTGCATTTTTTGGGCTTTGTGGCTACCGAAGAACTCATAGCTCTGTATCAAAATGCCTTTGCTTTGAGCTATGTTACTTTTTTTGGTCCTGAAAACTTGCCACCCTTAGAGGCTTTTGCCTTAGGCTGCCCCGTAGTAGCGAGCCGAGTGAGCGGCGCAGAGGAGCAACTTGGCGAAGCGGCAATATTAGCAAACCCCACATCAGCACAAGAAATAGCAGAGAGCATAATGGCATTAGTAAATAACGAACACCTGCGCAACGAGCTGATTTTAAATGGTAAAAAAGTAGCTCAAGACCGTTCGGGGAAAGAATTTGTTGTCAAACTTTTTGATGTATTCGACGAGTTTGTACCGTATAGAAACTGTTGGTAAGATTCTAAGAAATCAAAGATACCTATGATAGCTTCAAGCCTAAGACCAAAATATCATCACGTTGGGCTGATTTTCCTTGATAGATACGTAAGTTATCCTCCAAATGCGATTTTTGGACGTGCATAGACAAATGAGAATATTCATTAAGCAGGTTCACAAAGCGGGTAGTGCCGAGTCTTTCTTGTTGAGAATTGTCTTGGTCACCGTAGCCGTCGCTGCTCATATATATTTGGCTTCCTTTTTCTAAAAAAATCTCATGGCTAATAAATCGCTTTTCTCTTTTAGCAGCAAAACCGACACTTTTATTTACAGGTTGAATCTGCTCTATTTCCCTATTGCCCTTTCTGATAAAGCGAAGTGGTATTTTTGCACCAGAGAATAGCACTTTTTGCCACTCTATGTCATTTCGCTCAAAAACAACAATTCCCATATCCATTCCATTATCGCTTTGCGCACCGTCTCTACGAAGAATAATTTTGAGTTCCTCGTCCAAACTTGTTAGAATTTCGGCGGGGTCTGATATTTTTTTTAACCTCACAATACGGTCTAAGAGCGTGCTGCCGATGATACTCATAAATGCCCCAGGTACGCCATGCCCTGTGCAATCACCTACGGCAACAACTATTTTATTGTCTAACTGCCCAAGCCAATAAAAATCTCCCGACACTACATTACGAGGGCGAAACACTACGAAATGCTCGTTTCCAAGCATACTATCTATTTTTTGTTTGCTTGGCAGTATGCCTTGCTGAATATATAGTGCAGCTTGAATACTTTTACTAATCTGTGAGTTGCTTTCATTTAGCTCATGATTCTGTATTTCTATAAGATTTCTTTGATTCAAAATTTCTTCTTTTTGTAGTCTTAGCTCATGGTTCAGCCCCACCAATCTATTGGTATGCTGCTGCCTTTGCAGATAGTTTCTATATACCACTACTGCAAATACTAATAAAAGAATAACAATAATACCAACACCAATGTCTATGTATCTTTGACGCTTTTTTTGCACTTCATCGACTATCTGTAGCTTTTTGAGCAGCTCCATTTCCTGTTTTTGCTCTTTTACCAATACCTGATTCTGCTCCAGCCTAAACCTCGCCTCCAACTCAGCGTATATGTTGTCGTTGGTCTGTGAAGAAATACTGTCTTTGATAGAGGAAAACATTTCATGGTAAAGAAGAGCTTTACCTATGTCTTGTTTTTGCTTATAAGCCATATAAAGTGTCTTGCTGTTACCAAGCATTATATCCTTGCTATTGAGCTTTTTTGCAATTAACAAACTCTGTGATGCTTGGGTGATAGCATTGTCCAAATCACCTTGTACCAAATAAATTTCCCCCATAATTCGCATGACCTCCGATTGAGCCTCTTGGTCATTCATTTCTTTTGCTCTTTCCATACCTTTATTGAGATATTCGAAAGCAAGTGGGTATTTTTTTTGTTCTTTATAAGTATTTCCCAAATTGATGAGATTACTAATAGCGATATATTTATCGCTGTGCTTTTCTGCCAAAGAAAGCGAGCGAAACATATAATCAGTGGCAAAAACAAAATTTCGCTTGAGCATATAAGTGTTACCCAAGTTTGCCAAGCAGGTTGCTTCCTGCGTTTCGTCTTCTATTTCTTGATTTATTTTAAGTGCCTTGTCATAATTATCTATAGCCAAATCATACTGTTTTTGGTTCGAATATACATTGCCAATGTTCACATAAGAGCCAGCCATGCCATTTTTATCTTTTATTCGCTCTCTAATTTTTAAAGACCTTAGGTGAAAAGAAAGTGCATTGGCATAGTTCCCCTTTTGGGTTTCCAAAAGTCCGATGAGATTATAAGAAGCAGAAACACCTTTTTCATCTTTGATTTTTTCTCGGATGCTCAAGGCTTCTTCCTGATAGACCAAAGCAGTATCGTATTTTCCTTGT
>Ga0163144_10022080_pt1 | contig 12628 bp, 17 predicted proteins | sample OliLak19BULKMAT1_FD_123175 | JGI IMG/M metagenome (GOLD analysis project Ga0163144, IMG submission 123175) | Freshwater microbial mat bacterial communities from Lake Vanda, McMurdo Dry Valleys, Antarctica - Oligotrophic Lake LV.19.BULKMAT1 | ecosystem: Environmental > Aquatic > Freshwater >... | reverse complement strand
TGCCGCGGGTGTTGATGGTGAAGACGACGTGTTTACCGTCGGGGCTGGCGTCGACGATGGGAGTGCGCAGGCCGGTGGTGAGGCGCTTGCGCTCGGCCTCGTCGCCGCGGGGGGCGCGCGCGCCGTTGGCCAGGAAGAAGATGTCGTCGCGGTCGTAGTAGTTCCGCCAGACCGACGTGCTCGTGTAATACATGTCGCCGGCGGCATTGAAACCGGCGGCGCTGGTGCCCCTTGTGCGGGCAATGAGCTCGGCGGGGCGATCGCGGTTGCTCGATGCGCCGGGCGGGAGATCGAGCGGGATCTTGTAGAGGCCCTCGCGGGTGTCGAGGTCGTCGCGGTAATAGACGATCTCTTCGGCGTCTCCTTTGCGGGCGGCGCGCGGGACGAAGCGCGGATAAGAGGCGTAGCTGCCGTGGGCGGTGAGGGGTTTGCCCTCGCGGATGCCGCGGGCCTCGACGGCGCGCATCTGCTCCTTGTACTGGCGCTTGATGCGGTCCTTGAAGCCCTCGTAGAGCTCGACGTAGGTCTTGCCGGTCTGCCGGCGAATGGCCCGGTTGATGGCCCACGGCAGGGTGGTGCCGCCGTAGTCCTGCGAGACGGCGCGCAGCACGTTGGTGCCGTAGGTGTCGGCGATCCAGCTCAGGAAGCGGGAGCCGTAGAGGTACCAGACGGAGCCTTGCGGCCAGCGTTGGGGCGAGTTGCAGATGACGTCGAGGCCGGCGATGTTGTCGTCGAGGACGTCGGCGCGCAGGTACATGTCGAAGATGGACGAGCGCAGGCGGCCGCCGCTCGTGTAGCCGCTCTCGGCGAGCACGGCGAGGCCCTCGATGATCCAGCGGGGCTGCGCCTGGTTGGGCGAATACGTCTTGCCGAGGATGGCATTGAGGACGGCGGCCGGGCCCGAGATGTTGTCGACGTGGAGGATGTGGGTGTACTCGTGCGTGACGAGCGACAGGTACCAATCGTCGTAGTCGTTGAGCGGGGAGAAGTCGTCGGGGGAGGTGACGTAGAGGCGGATGGCGTTGTAGGGGAGCGCGGTGGCGGAGCCGTTGGCGCTCTCGGAGTCGTCGGTGACGATGACCTCTGTCTTGGCAGAGGGCTCGTAGCCGAGGGGGCCCTTGAGGCGGTGGTGCGCTGTCTCGGAGACCTGGGCGATGCGCCTGGCGATGGGCTCGAGGGCGGACGGGTAGGTGATGCGGAAGTGGTCCGTCTCGATGGTCCACCACACGAGGGTGGGATCGCCGATGGCGCCGGCCGGCGACGGCGCGAGGAGGGTTGTTGCCGCGAGGGTGATCGCCGCGGCGAATGCGGCAGCCCTGCGCCGAAAGCGATTCACGTGGAGGCCTGTGGTGCGGCGCGCGAGGTCACGGGTTGAACGGGGTGTTGCCGGAGAAGGGCTCGCGATGGCGGGCGTGAGCGGGTCACAGGTCGTCGTAGAACAGCGGCTCGCGATTGCGGGCGTAGCGGTAGACGAGCTGGCGGCCGTCGGAGGTGATGTCGACGATGCGCGCGCCGAAGCCGGGCTCGGTGTTGTCGCTGCGCGGCTCGCGCACCCATTGCACGACGGCGGTGGCGTGGAAGTCGTAGTTGCCGGGCATGAGGATGTGGAGCGTGACGGTGGAGCCGATCTTGGGGATCTTGTAAGTGGCGACGAAGATGCCCCCGTGCTCCACGACGTCATTGCCGGCGAGGCCCTTGTAGAAGTTCGAGGTGCTGCGGGTGCCGAGCTCGACGACGATGGTGGCGCCGCCCTTTCCGCCCGCGGGCGAGCCGCCCTTTCCGCCGAAGCCGGGGCCGGCGGGGGCGGGCTGGTGATAGGGCTCGGGGGCGGGCGCGGTGGCTTGTTGGTAGGGGTCGGGCCCGGAGGGAGTGGGCTGTTGGTAGGGGTCCGGCGCGGAGAACGAGGAAGCGGGTTGTTGCGGCGGAGTGTACGCGACAGGCGGCGTGTAGGCGGCCGCGGAGGACTGGTATTGGGCGGCCGCGGGGGGAGCGTCGTGGTGGGAGGCGGGGGCGGCCGGATAACCGGCGGCCGCGGCGACGCCCGAAGACTCGTATTGCGCGGCAGGGGGAGACCCGTATTGCGCGGCCGGATAACCGCCGGCCGCGGCGGCCCCGGAGGACGGGTATTGCGCGGCGGCCGCGGGAGCTTCCACCGGCACGAGCATCGGGGAGGCCGCGACCGGTTGGGGGGCCGGCGCGGCGATTTCGACGACGGGTTGCGGCACGACAGCGGGGTGCGGGTGGCCAATGGGCAGCGTGGCGCTCGCCTGGTAGCCCGGGATGGGCGACGGCGCGGGGGCGGCCGCGGGGCGCGGAATGGGCGCGGCCGAGGGGGCCGACGGGATCGGCGCGAACACGGGCGCAGGGGCCGGTGCAGGAGCGGGCGCGGGGGTTGGCGAAGCGACCGGCGCGGGGGCGGCCACGGGCACCGGCAAAGGGGCCGGCGCGGCCGCGGGCGGCTGGTAGCGCGAGAGGGCGTGCGCCTTGCTGAGCGAGCCGGCGACGGCCTCCATCACGGCGTCGACGGCGGGGTGGATGGCCTCGATGCGCTGGAGGCGGTCGAGCGCGCCGCGCACGTTGCCGAGCGCCTCGGCGCGGCCGTCGAGCTGGGTGCCCTGCGAGCGCTCGATGCGATGGAAGACGCTCATCGCCTCGGCGATCGGGTCGGCGACCTCCATGAGCTCTTCGGGGACGTTGGCGGTGTTCTGCAGAGCGTTGAGCGCGGCGGCGAGCTGCTCTCGGGCTTGCTTCGCGAGCTGTACGACGTCCGTCATGGAATCTCCGGGAAACGCAAGAGGCGTGAGGGACTGCCATCCCGCACGGCGGTCAGCCTACCATCGCTGGGCCGGTGAGTAGGGCGCGGAGTTGGGTGCCTGTGGCGAGCTGTCCGTCGATCTCGACGCGCACCAGATCGATCGCCCCGTCGCCGGTCCGGACGATGCACCGATCGCCGTCGCAAACCGCCTCGCCCGGCAACAAGATCGCCGGGAACGTCGCGGACGCGCGGGCTTCGATCACCGTGAGCAGCGTGTTGCCGATCTCGGTCCACGCGCCGGGCGAAGGGGCGAGGGCGCGCACGTGGCGAAGGATGTCGGCGGTCGGCGAGCTCCACGCGATGGCGCAGGCGTCGTCGTCGGGAGCCGGCGCGTACGTCGCGAGCGAGTGATCTTGCGCGACGGCCGGCGGCGGCTCGCCGCGCGCGAACGCAGCGACGGTGGCGCGCAGCAAGCGCAGGCTCGGCCGGTCGAGCGCGCGCGCGAGCTGCCACGCGTTCCATGTCGGATCGATCGCGAGGCGCTCCGTCGCAAGCATGTCGCCGGTGTCGTAGTCGGCCTCGATGTGGTGAACGGTGACGCCCGTCTCGCCGTCGCCCGACGCGATCGCCCAGTACGTCGGGTCGGGCCCGCGATGCCGCGGCAGCAACGAAGGGTGCGCGCCGATCGCCCCGAAGCGCGCCGCGTGAGCGATCTCCATGGGCAGCCGTTTGGTCCAGAACCAGCTCACGACGAGATCGGGCGCGAGGTCGCGAACACGCTCGACGAACGCGGGCCGCGTCGCGTCCGGCTTCATGACGAAGCGCTCGCCGAGGCGCCGCCGCGCACGACGGACGCCGACGGCATCGCTGCGACAGATCGCGGCGAGCGCGACGTCGTGCCCGTCATGCTCGAGGAGCAGCGCGGCGAGCGGCAGACCGAAGAAGGCGATCTTGAGAGGCACGGTGAACCGTGAGCGACGGGCGCGGAGTGGGTGAACGATGAGTGACGAACGGTGGGCGGCGTTCGTGAGGAGAATCGAAATGAGGCGTGAGGGGACAGGACTACCCGTGTCAAGGTCCTCGGCGACTACCTCGTGTGGGTGTTGGGGTTGATCTTCGACGTCTTCTCCACGGTCCATGCGAGGAGCGCCTCTCGCTTCTGGATCTGGTCGGCAAAGACCTGACGGACGAACTGCGCGACGCCCTCGGCTCCGGCAAGCGCGGGCCGGTCCACAAGGAAGCGCTGGAGCGCCTCGGAGAGGTCCCGCGCGGTCTGGAACCGGTCCTGTTTGCGCTTCTCCAGGGCCTTCATCACGATACTCTCGAGCTCGACAGGATAGTCCGCCATGATCGACGAAGGCGGCGGCACCACACAGGCTTGCACCTTCGCCAGCGTGTCGAGATCGGTGTCCATCTGGAACAAGCGCTGATTCGTCGTGAGCTCCCAGAGCACGACACCGAGCGCAAAAATGTCGGTCCTGCGATCGACCTCGGCCCCGCGCATCTGCTCCGGCGACATATAGGCCAGCGTGCCCTTCAGCATGCCCGCCGGCGTCGAAGAGAGCCGATCAAGCACCTTGGCGCTGCCGAAGTCGAAGAGCTTGATGTGGCCGTCGTACGTGAGCAACAGGTTATGGGGTGCGACGTCGCGGTGGACGAGGCCCAGGAGCTGTCCGTCCTTGCCGCGGAGCTCGTGAGCCGCGTGCAGCCCCTCGGCCACGTCGCAGCAGAGCTTCGCGGCGAGCTCCGGCAAGATGCGGAGCTGCCGTTCCTCCGCGCAACGTAGTGTCTCGCGAAGCAGCTCGCCATCGAGGTATTCCATCGCCATCCAGTAGGTGACGTCGTCCTTTCCGAGGTCGAAGACCTGCGCAACGCTGGCGTGATGGATGCCCGCCGCGATGCGCGCCTCGTCGAGGAACGCGTCAACGATCTGCTCGTTTTCAGCGAGGTGCGGGTGGAGGCGTTTGATCGCAACCCACTTGTGGGATCCGCCGTCCTCCGTGCGAGCAAGATGCACGCTCGCCGTGCTGCCGACCCCGATGTCGCCGACGATTCGGTAGCGCCCAGCCAGGAAGACGCCCTGAGGCTCGTCAGACTCCGCTGTGGACGTTGGAGGCAGCCCTATCGGATGCTGTTGAAGCTCTTGCAAACGGATGAGAGCCCCCGAATCACGACCAAGCGCTCGCCGAAACCAGTCTCCGAGACTCATGCTGTCATCAATCCTTCCACAACATCTGTAGCCTCGCTCTCTCGCACAACGTCGTTTTCTGCTGTGGACGGACGAAGCCCGGCCATCAGTAGCAAAACTGGCTCGGGGGCTCTTTCATAAAGCGCTCAGCTCGCGAGAACGGGTCAGTCTCCGGAATTGCTCGGAGGACGCGCTCGCTGGCTGCTCGAAGTGGAGAGCCACGCGGTTGGCGGAGAGGCGCCAGGCCGAGCTGCATCCCGGTCCGTCGTGTGCGCCGGCGCTACGGCAGGAAGCGCACGCTCGCGTCGAGGCAAGGGGCGGTTCGCACCTCAGCGACGATGACCGGGGGTCGTGGTCGGTCGCCGGCTCGAGTAGAGCCTTCGACCGGAGGCGTGCGGAACCCAGCTCGACGCTGCGACGCACGCCGGCTTGCGTCCATGTCGAACCTGACATACCATTCGCTCCGTGAGCCCGACAGACAAGCCGCTCGTGTGGTTGCACGGGGAGGTGAAGACCCCGCCGTTCTCCGCATCGGCGCGCATCGAGTGTGGCTATTTGCTTCGGCTGCTGCAGCAGGGTGAGAACCTCCACATGCCCCAGTCGCGCCCGATGCCGTCGATCGGCCCGCGTTGTCACGAGCTGCGGGTCGTGGACGAGAACGTGACCTGGCGAATCATGTACCGCGTCGACGACGACGCCATTGTGATCGTCGCGGTGGTTGCGAAGAAGACGGAGGCCACCGCGAAGGCCGTCATTGACGTCTGCAAGAGGCGTCTTCGGGAGTACGACCATGCGTGAAGACAAGAAGAAGCGCCTCGAGGCACGCGGGTGGCGCGTGGGAACGGTCACCGAGTTCCTCGACCTGTCCGCAGAAGAAGAAGAGTACATCGAGCTCAAGCTGCGCTTGGCAGACGGGTTGCGTCGGCGCAGGAGCGACAAACAACTCACGCAGGCGGAGGCGGCGAAACTGCTCAAGTCGAGCCAGTCGCGCATCGCGAAGATGGAAGCCGGCGATCGCTCGGTATCGCTCGACCTGCTCATCAGGTCGCTGCTTTCTCTGGGAGTCTCACGGGCTGAATTGGCCCGGATCATTGCACAGAAGCGAGTCGCAAGGGCGGCATGATCGGGCCGAAGCAATGCGAGCCCGGGGGAGGCTGGCATTGCCAGGCACGTCCGATTCTCTTCTCGTCCGGTGTGGTTGCTCATGAGGTCACCGTCCCGAACTGAGCACGTCTCCAGTCCCCTGAACGTCGTTTTCTGCTGCGGGCGGGGGCGCATCGCGACCCCGCCCGTCAGAAGCCAAACTGAGTTGGGTTGCTCTTCCGTTTCGCCGGCGCTTCGAGCTCTCAACCCCTTCCGATACGCGATATCTCAAGCTCTCTCGAAGGGCCGTGTCCTTCATCTAGCACCGGTCCCGAAGCCACCCGCGGGATGGTTGCGACTGTTGTGCCGAATGTGCGGGTCACTTGGCGGCCTCGAATGGATCGAGCCATCGGACGCCGAGCCCACGGTAGTCTTTGACGTTGCGTGTGGCGACCACGAGGTCGTGTTCGAGTGCCGTGGCGGCGATGAGCAGGTCCTCGATGGCCTCCCTGGGTTTGCGGTGCTGGAGGCGGGCCCAGCGACGGCAGATGGCACCTGTCAGCGGAAGAACAGACCACGTTGCAGCGACGGCATCTAGCCAGCGCTCGATCTCGGCGGCTTTGGCTGGATCTTTTTCGCGGGTGAGCTCGATACCGCGCTGGATCTCCGCGAGCGTCACGGCCGACAGAAAGAGTGCCTCGGCCGGAACCGCGTCGATCCAAGCGACGACCGCTCCGTGTGGCTTTGGACGCCTCAGCTCGGAGATGATGTTTGTGTCGAGTAGGAACATTGCAGTCAACGAAGACGAGCTGCCGGCCGTCGGCGCAAGCGCGGCCTTTGGGGCACCAGTTGATCCGTCCGCCCATGCTCGGCGAGCAGCAGCTCTTTCAACGTCGGCGAGGCTGTGCGGCGCAGGGCATTCCACTGCTGCACCGACACCAGTACCGCGAGGGGGACGCCGCGCCTCGTCACCGTCTGTGGACCGTCCTCCAGGCTTGCACGAAGCAGCTCGCTGAAGCGGGCCTTCGCCTCCTGGATCTGCCAAGCCCCCGGCACCGTGAAATCGATCTGGTCAGCCATGTGGTCAGGATAGGCGACGGCGGTGGTACCGTCAAACAGATGATCGCGTCCATTGACGTTCCGACCTTCTGACATGCACGACCCTTCGTGTCGCTCCTGGCACTCCTCCGGCCTGACCATGACAAGCGGAGCGTCGGGAGCGGATCGGTCGGCGTCAGCCCCCGTCGCGCCCAGCGTCGCCGGATCGTTCACACTCAAAGCGCTCGATTTCCCTGGCCCACCCCACCCCCGACCGCGCTGCCACCTTTTCGAACTCCTCCTTGGCTCGCGCGATGGCGTCACGCTCGTCAGTCGCCTCCACGACAAAACGGCAACTGTACGCGTTGTCGGCGCCGGAGCGGAGGGCGTACGTCGGCTCGCGGTAAGCGATCCGTACGGTCCATGAGAAGCGCGGGGCCTGGCCGGCTGCACCTGATGTCTTGCGCGTGATCGGCGCCGTGTCGTCCGAGTCCGGGACCATCTTGCTGGAGATAATACATCCGGTGATGGACCACTGCGAGCGAGATCTGCCTCATGGCGTGCGAGCCCCGCGTCATGAACGGCGCCGACTCCTTGGTAAGAGGTGGGGCACATATCGCGAATGGAGTCCGATCCCTCGTCGCGCCTCGCCGCCGCACCGCCTTCTCGTGAGGAGAACTATGCTCATAAAACGGCGCGTGGTTTGGGAGCCGTCAATGGCGCACAGAGGCGGCGCGGAAGGCACCAAACTAGCCACGCATGACGAAGCAGTCTAGCCAAGGCGACTATTGGCCAACCGTTCCGGTAGGGACGGCCCTTTCGAGCCGCCCCCCGGACAGAACCCGGCGAGCGGATTTTCCGCACCGGGCTCCCACCTTGGGTATGACGCGTAAGGAGCTGGTCCTTGGTCACCTGATGCTCGAACTGCTGCATCCATCCATGCTTTAATCGATGGTGTGAACGACTGGATGTCTACACGAGCACCAGAGGACTTCTGCGAGGCTCCTTGACGTATCCGCTGCATTTGCGGAGGCGCGCCGATCTCGCTCTGTGTCGAGGGCGCGTTTCGTGCAGCGAAACTTCCCTTGGCCTCGGCCCTTCCCTCCATCGACTCGAAGGGCGTTACCCGCATCTTCGCCGACTTCATCGGTACTACGGCCTCGTCCGACTTCTCGAAGGTTACCGTCACGGCGTGTCGCTTGTCGCTTTCCCGTGACTGCCTGCCACCCACCACAAGCGGCGAGGCCCCTTCGAGATCTTCCAGCTTCCGGTCAAAAGACTTCTGAACGCGCCGAATTCCTTGGACCCCGGGGGGAGTGCCCTCTCCACGTCCATTCTCCAGAGAGACACTTTCGCCTTCCACGACGTTAACCGCTTGGGCTCCCGGCGAACATATTGATTTCGGGGCTCGATCACCCGGCTCGCTCATTCGTCCCTCTACGCTTCGCCCCGTGGGTCGCCCCACGCAACGCGAGAGGTGACTTCCCGGTGGATGGACTCTTTCCGGGGCAGGACTATTGACTTGTCGTAGATTCTACTCCTTGTCACCATTCACCTGCTGTCTTTTGCCAGCTTTGGCTGGCGCACCAACGTTGCGTTGAGCTGCAGCCGTCCGCGCCGCAAGCGCCCGGCGTCGCCGGGCGCGCCGCAAGCAGGCTGTCTGCTCCAACGCAGAGTTCGGCGACTCGTTCACGTCACGACTCCTTGGCTCGCAGAGATGGCAAGGGTCACACTTTCTTCCAACTGGTGCACCCGTTCGACTGACGAAAGATGTCCTCACTGGGGACGCTTCCAGTGTGCCTTATCAACGTCGGGTATTCCTGCAGATGCTGCGATAGGATGGTGTGAACCGCCTTGAAGGGTGCCGTGTTGGATCCATGCACGCTGTTGCGGTATGTATACAGCGCTTCGACGTACTCGGTCTGATTGGCTTGCGCTAGGCGCAAGATGAATTCGTGGCTAGTGAATGATTCCTCCATTAATGCGATGAGCGCTGGAAACTTTGAGTACAGCGTGGTGAAGTCATGTTGCGTCATGATGAAAACTATCCTTTCAACGCGGCGGCGCCCTCGATCTGCAGTTCGTTGAGCGGAGTCCAGATTCCGTTAGAGGTAGCAACGCAGGTTGTGCCCGGTAGATGCACCGCTGACCGAAAGGTGACCTCCACGACGTTTCCAGCGGTTCGGGGGAACCGGTGCGCAGGTGCGAAGAGATCCGGGCCTCGTGCGACCGGCAGGCCATTCTGCTTTCTCAAGGCGCCAGAGTTGAACGGAGAAAACAGCGGTGCGTGATGAGAATTTGCCGCGAAGATGTCCTCCGTACGCATACGAAGTACCACCGGTCCAGTTTGTTCGTAACGTCCGAGCAGGCGGGCTCCTTGCTTCAGCGGACCGGTTGCAGTTCCAGGCCAGAAGAAGACGTGCTGATTGAGATAGCCCACGAAGTCTTCCGCGGTCCAGCCGCCTGTCAGCGCTACGTTGGCAAGGATGAGGGGCTGTTGGTCCTTGAGGACGACTGTTTCGCCGTCGATCTCAAGCGGTACGGCACCGGTTCTTCTCCGCTGAAGCCACTCGTGACGACCGGAACGTCGGATCAATTCTGCTGCCGGTTCCATGACGTGCGATCGCGCAAGTCGACGGAGATTCGAACGCTCCGTGACGTGGTAGAGGTACGGTCGGAAGTGAGTGAACTGAGACAACGTGAATGGCATGAAAGGTACCTACGCTTCAAGTTCGCTGAACTACAATTAAACAGGTCTGCCTAGTTCGGCGATCGCAACAGGCGGTTTTCGCGGCGCGCTTCGCGAAGTCATGCCGTCTCCCTCGCTTCGCTCTCTGGCCAATCCCCGTGCCGGTCATTGATGCTCTCCCCGATCGGGCGGTTCCCCGTGATCGAACGCTTGGCCGGGAATGCTCACACGCATTTTCCGAGCTTCGCAAGACGGAATTGCGTGCGATTCGTGGTTTTGACAGGGGGATTTCGGGAGCGCATCGCGCCGCTCGATCGAGGCTCGCGGTGCATCGGCGTCGACGGACCACGATTCCTTGGAGACGCCGCCCGGGATCAGGGCGGCGCGACGGGTGGTGACGGGGCCGCCGAACGTCGTGGGAGGCGGAGCTTCGGGGAGCGGGACGACGCCGTGGGCGATCAGCAGCGATGGGTCCACGGCGGCGCGGCCCTCTCTTCAACCACGAGCGTGCGGTGCGTCGCGACGAGCTGGTCGTCCGCTGGCGGCGTCCGCTCGCAGCGCGCTCCATCGTCCGTCTTGGTGCTCTCGCGTTCCGCCGCGCCGATTCCGAGCCTCTCCATCGCTCGGTACAGGGCATATCGGTTCTTCAACCCCAGCAGCGCGATCTTGCCGCCGGTCTGGGCCAGCGCAGCCTCGATGGCGCTGCGAGCAGGTGCCGCAACAGCAGCGGGATGTCTTGCCGCCGCTCATCCAGGCCGGGCACCCGGGCCCGGATCGCGACGCGGGCGGCCAGGTCGTGCTCGGGCGCGTCCACGGGGCGGTTGGTCGCCGCCATCAGGCGGAAGTCTGACCGGCGCGAGCGCGCGTCGCCGAGCCGCTGGTATTCGCCGCCGCGATCGAGCACGCGCAGCAGGTGGGCCTGGAGGTCGTGGCGTAGCTCGCCGATCTCGTCGAGGAACAGGGGGCCTCCGTCGGCCTCGCCGATGATGCCGGGGGATCGGGGCTGCCGGCGTTCGGATACTTCTCGCGCACACAAAGTGGGCGCCGCACACTTCTCGCGCACACAAAGTGGGTCGCCGCACACTCCGCGTCGGTGCGGACGCACACCTTCGGGGGAGCCGTTGGGTGCGGTCGAGCCCCGGTCCGGGCGGGGGACCGATTGCCGGAAGGGTCGTTCCCGGCACGATTGGCACAATTCCTGATGAGGGGACAGCAACCTTCGCCATCGCGGAGACGACCTCGACGACCGAGTCCAGGAGCCTTCGATCATGCCCACCACGTACATCCCCTACATCGGCCCGCACACCCTCGACCTCGTGCCTCTCCAAGGGAAGCTCATTGACCTCGAAGACGGGGGATTGCAGGGTCTTCGCACCGACCAGCCCGGCTTCCAATCAATGGCGGCCTCCCTCGCCGAGGCCATGCCGCTGCACGGCGCGGCCGCGGGCATCACGCAGGACGTTTATGACCACTTCGTCCTGTGCGGTCAGGCCATCGACTTGATCGACGAGCGCCTGGCGATTGCGGCCAAACAGCTCGAGGTGCTGCGCGAGAGTCGCGCCTTCTACGTCGACGCCCGGCAGAACGACCTCGGCCAGATGGTCGACGCCATGCGCTCCCGCGCCCAGCGCCGCAAGGACCCCACGCTGCTCGTCCCCTTCGAGCAGCTCCTCAAGTATTATGGTCAGACCGGCGAGAAGGCCTCGCAGACCCGCAAGAAAAACGAGCAGGCCAAGGCCGAAGCCGAAGCGCAGGCCCAGGGACAGGCCCCCGGCTCCCCCGACGCGCCGGCCCCGCCTGCTCCGCCCGCCCCGCCGATCGCGCCGGTTCCGCCCGTCTGATCGCGACTCGGCAGCTACCCAACGCGCCTGCCCTGCTGGCTCCGCCCGCCCGATCTCGGCCCGCGGCATTGTACCGAAAAGGCCGCCCGCATGGCGCGACGCTGCGCAATGCGGGCGGCGGGGCGGACAGTTACGGTGTTCGTGGGCACGGGTCTCGTCGTCGCCGCGACCGTCGAGATGCATCCTGGCCACAAGGCAGCATCCGAGTTTGTCGATGAGCTCGTATCGCGAGCAGGACAGGCGTGCATCCGGCCGCAGGACACGTCGCGCTCCCTACACGTCCGGTTGATGCTCGAGACCGAGCTCGGCCGCGAGCTGGTAGAAGTGCTCCGCCTCCTCTCGGTTGCCAAGTAGCTCGTGGGAACGGCCGAGATTCACATACAGCGATGGATAGAAGCTCCGGACACGTTCATCGTTGACTTTATTTGCGTGAATGAGCGCCGCTCGATTCCAAGATAACGCCTCCTTGGGCGTCTCCTGAAACCGTGCGACGTAGTGCGCAGCCACGCAGGCGTCGTAGTCGTCCTTGCAGACAGCCCACGCCTGACGATAGAGCCTCCGGGCATCCTCCTTCCTGCCCTCGAGCTCTGCCCGGGTGCCGTCCGCACAGAGTTGAATCACGGGATTGTCCAGGTCCACACATCACCCTCGTTTCTACCAGGTGTCTCCACCAGCAGAGATCCTCGCGGAAGCGTTCGCGAGGTGGAAGCTGTTCATGAGGGCGCTTGGTTTTGGCCGTCCATGCCAGAGCTTCTCGGAGCTGAGGCTGCTGCTACAAGCCAACACTGCAGCGTGCTGCGGTCGCGAAGCGACCGTCAGCAGCAGCGCAGTGTTCGGCTGTTGGACACGGGTCGCCGTCGACTTCCAGACCGAGTCTGGCGATTCCGCGCTCGCAGACAATCGTTCGCTGTTGGGTGCAAATCCCACTTTGCATGGTAGTTCCCGTTCCCGTTCCCGTTCCCGTTCCCGTTCCCGAGGTCTTCGACATGCCCTTCGATCACGAACGCCTCGATGTCTATCGCGTGGCACTCGAG
>Ga0163144_10022079_pt1 | contig 12628 bp, 11 predicted proteins | sample OliLak19BULKMAT1_FD_123175 | JGI IMG/M metagenome (GOLD analysis project Ga0163144, IMG submission 123175) | Freshwater microbial mat bacterial communities from Lake Vanda, McMurdo Dry Valleys, Antarctica - Oligotrophic Lake LV.19.BULKMAT1 | ecosystem: Environmental > Aquatic > Freshwater >... | reverse complement strand
TTTGGCGCTTGGCGAAGGTGGCGATTTTTACCACAAATGTTGATGCGGAGAACCAAACTTTGATTAACCACAAATGTGTCTGCGGAGCACTGAACCGCCACTTTTGCCAAACGCCTGTTATAGCCAGTACTTTCCTCTTTTTAAATTAAAAGTAGTCCCTGACTCAGACTACTTTTTAGTAAGAACTCAACTTTAGAGTTTACTTACACCGTTTGTGTGTGTTGTCATTGCTGACTGTCAGTTACGGTATGTCTTAATACACTTCTTGACTTCTTTTGGCTTGTAACTCTAAGCCAAAATCAAATTCAGTCCATTTTGTAAACCAAAACCTTTCTTGTTCAATTAGTGTAATTTGATTTTCTTTTATATCTAGCAAATTTAGTAATTCTTTTTTATATCTATATTTATCAACTTTAGATTTAAAATAGTATGTAAAATCTATGATTGAATTCGAAAGTTGTTCTTCAAAAGTATAAATATCTGTTCTTACCCAAACAGATTTTTCAAGTTCATTAATATATTTTTCCGAACGTGAATAAATCTTTTCAACATATTCTGCATTCATTTTATTAATGGATTTGTTTTTTGAAAAAAACCTAATGCTCTCCTTTAAATCATTTATGTATTCATTTTGGTTGATCAATGGTTTAATGAGGTTTCTGTGGACGTTTAGAGCGTCTTCAATTAAAGTTTTTTCTTCGGAAGGAATTATTTGATTGTTTAAAAATGGACAGGATAGACAGTCCATTAACAATAGTACAAGTTCAGTATTATCCTTCCATCCAAATGTTTTTCCATTTTTAAATTTCTCAATAATAATTTTTCTAACTTCTACCATTATTGATGAATAGTAGTTAATATCTTTAATGTAAAAAAGTATAACAGTAATTGAAAAATAATTTAGTTCGGAATTGAATTTTAAAGAGCCATCACTATTGATTGATATATTAAAATACGAACATAGAACCTTGATATTTAATCTATACTCCCTACCTAATTGACTTAATGCAATTAGTAAATATAAAGTTTCTATTTGAGTTTCATTCTTAGTTTTGTTTTTATGCAAGACTAAGTTTATTTCATCTGATATTTTTTTATAAATGTTATGCTTATTATTCGGTGTAAAAGGCTCACTATATCCATTTGTTTTATTCTTTTTTAAAAAGCAAGTAATTTTGTCTATAATTAAACAAACTCTAATTGTTGAATTTACTCTTGGTGATACTGAATAGAGAAAAAAAGTCACATCTAATATTTCTAAAAAACCTTTTTCAAACTCTTTCTGTGTTTTTAGTAAAATACTACCTTCTCGACTTTTATATTTCTTGATTAATTTACTGATTTTATTATCTAAGACTGCTAAAGTAAAATTCATTATGTCTTTATATTCAACATTTGATTCTTTAACAAAAGACTTAAAACGAGTAATAACATTGTCAGAGCTAAAATAAAAGCCTAAATTAGTTTGTTCATTACCCTCTGAAGCTTCTTTTTGCTTTAATATTAAATGCTTATCAAAAAGGTCAATAATTTTTTGTTTTGCTATACTTATTTCAGTAATGATTGGCTTAGAAATAATTATTGACTTAGTCTCATTTAAGAACATCTTATACTCTTTCAAAGTAAATTTAAAAGATTCAATAATTCTGTCTATATATACATCCTCATTGTAGAATATAAAATAATCATCCACGTATCTGAATATTTCATAATCAACTTTATGGATTATTTTTTTTCCATTAGCGTCATCTATTTTAAGTCTATCAAAAATATTTATATCAATTTGTTGTAAAATTAATTCCGCAAAAATTCTTGAGAACTCTGGACCAATAATAATTCCATTTGTTTCATTTGCGTTTAAATCTTGCATTAGACGGTCAAACTCTCCACCAAATGTAGCTAATGATGATTCAATATTAGTTTTCACGATGCTCTTATTTAACAACGCCCAAGGCAGAGTGTGGGTATAAATACTATCAAAACATTTTGAAATGTCAATTTTCAAGAGTTTGTTATATTTTTTTTCACTTCTATGGAATTGATATGATTCATAGAATTTGTGAATATTACTATACTTCCTGTAACTAAAAAATGATTTTAAATTTTCATATTCGCTATCGTCTTGTTCAATTTGTGAATGCTGCAAATCTTCATCTTCATTTTTTTTATGTAAAACATCATTGTAAAACGTAAAGTTTGCTACTTTAGATGGTTTTCGAATTGAAAAAGGACTTAAAGAGCAGTAATAAATTATAATGTTTTTGTATTTCTCGTAGAAGTCAATCATCTTTTTTTGATTGACTGGATGTATAACACTTAATTGTCTAAAATCGTTTTGCTTATAAGTGATATTAAAAATGAATGGTTTGGTCTTTTCTTTAACACCGAACAAAATTGACTCTATTTCTGAATTTGCTTTTTTATATTTTTTGACAAAATCTATTTTTTCTTTGCCTATTAATCTTTCAATTCCAATTTGATATTTATTTCTTTTTATTAGAAACTTATAGAAATACCTGTTAGAAAATGTAACTGGTGTTTCGTAAGGTAAAACATCAGATAAAACAACTCGTTCTTTGGAATATGTTATTGGAATTTTTTTTCTCATTTTCTATAAGTTTTTCCAAATTTGTAGCATTTTACCATTCTCAAAAGTATCTGTATTAAATTGTACAATACTTTTTGTTTTAAATCCACTTTCAAATGATAAATTATTCAATTTACTTAAAATATTAGTATTAGTTGAAGGAGGTAACGTGGTGATTTTATTTTTTAAATAACTGTCTAGTTGTACTAAGTCTGCATATGGGTTACTTAAAAATTCGTTAGAAAAATAAACCCCAATATAAACATTGCTTTTTCTCCTAAACAGTTGGTGGTTGTTAGTTAAAAATTTCATTCTTTTTAACAACATTCTTTCGGTTGCATTTTTTTTTGTCGAATATTTCGCAGCAAATAATTGATAGTCTAAAAAAGAGGAATCTATTTTGTTTTTAAATCTTTGAAGTTTATCTTCAGACATAAACACTTTAAGTTTGTCTTTAGAAATAAACTCTCTAATCTCACCGCTTTTTTGTAGTTCTGTTTTTTTGCTGTATGAAATTTCAAATTTATAACCAAGATATGTTAAGTGATACAATTCAGAATCAGTTCTTTTGTCATTTTCTATTGTTAAGTCAAATACATTTGTTTTAGAAGTATTTACATTCAATTTGCTTGTATCAAGTAAAATTTTCTTTATTTCATCCTCAAAGGATGAAACAGTTGAAAATTCATTTCTATGTTTTGGAGTTATAATTAATATTATATCATCAACATACCTTGAGTAATAGGTAATATTAGGGAGAGATTTAACTTTGTTATCAAAACTTCTTAAGTATAATTCTGATAAGTATGCACTAAACCCTATTCCTCTAGGAATGCCAACACGATCATCGTTTATTGATTTAATTCCGTCAGCAATTAATAATTCCCAATATTGATTTAAAACTCGTTTAATAATTTTTTTTGAAGGAAAACTAAGTAAGCTATTTTCTTCTATTTTCTCTAAAAGTTCTTTGTGAGGTATAGACTCATAGAATTTGCTAATGTCTGTTCTAATTATTATTTTGGGAAATCCATCATCGAGTAATAAACATAACTGTTCAATAATAACTTTCCTACTAGCTTGTTTAACTTTAAATGTTTTATAAATATTTCTTTGTAATTGTTTAGTAACAAAATAATTTTCAGGATTATGCTCAATTTCGTATAATTGGCTTCCCCATTTTACCTGCCCTTTTTCAATCTTCAATTCATAATCATCAACATCTGTTTTTTTTGCTATTGCTATTAAAATTTCTTCGAGAGCTTGTTCTCTATCATTTTTAAGTTTCTCTTTCTCGTCTTTTAGTCTATCTAATAAAATGTAATCCCTATCTTCAAGTTTATGAATAGATTTAACTTTACAGGATTCATCCCTTATTTCTTTGTTTTTTGCTATTATTAAATCTGAAATTTCTCGAGACTTTTTAAAAAAATCTGAATCAAAAAACACTTTATCTTCAAGATATCGACCTTTCCCATTCTCTACATCGAGAAGGATTCTGAAATTTTCATATGAAAAAGATTGGTCTAGCATTTCTCCTATTTTTTGGTCTGTCTTTTAAGTAGAACGGGTTTTCTAGTATTGGCTATAACGTTTTGCAGCTACAAGAAGTTGGCGATTTCGAAGCACAAAACTGTCTGCCACCACAAAACTTGATACGAAGCACAAAACTTCATTTAACCACTGAACCGCCAATTTTTTGTAGGTGCTGTTGTGCGTTCGTGCTTCTTTGTCCGCGAAGCTGTGCAGGTCAATGTCAGCATGAAACTTTATTAAAAGCGATGAACTTTATTAATTGTCTGTTTGATTTTAATTTCAAATTTGGAATACGATTCATTGTGTCTGCGAAAAAAATCTTCTGAAATAATCACAAACTTTGAGGTCATAAGCTCTCCACCTGTTACACACTTCCAATATGCCATATAAATATCTTTTAGTTCTGCTCTCATCGTTTTTGTCTCTACATCAAAAGTTGAAATTAAAAGTTCGTCCAAACAATTAAACTTAATGTCGGACTGCTCAAACAAAAAATTCACTTCGTCTTTGTCGCCTTGAGAAATGGAATTTCTTGAATAACAGAATTTGATTTTATCTTTTATCCTTTCGGATTCTTTTAATGTGTCCTTGAGTTCTTCAATGAGGTTGTTTTTTACTTGTCGGCTATCTTCAATCCATCGCTTAATAAAAAAGGGAATGAACACACCAATCGTAGCGGTAAGTAGCAAATTAAATACTTCGTAAATTTTCAATTCTCTGTTGAATTCTATGATTGGAAAATTCTTAACGAAATATCCAACAGCTATTCCTCCAAGGAAAAGCAAGACAAGAAGAATTAATTTTAGATACTTCATTTTTTTGGAGGGGTTGGGTTTTTTATTTCGTTGATTACTTTGTCAACATTCAAAGGGTTATTGTTTGATTTGAATTGCAAATGTTTCAATAGAATTGCAGAACCTCTTTCTATTGATAGTTTACCAAACGAACCACTTACGAATGAAGATGGATAACCTAATACGCCTGTTAAATCAACCATGATAATGTAGTTTTCTAAAACTGCCTTGTCAAAGCGTTTTACAAATAGGTCTTCTAAAAATTGTTGCCCTGAATTTGCTCCATCTTCTCTATCCCTTGCTCCAGGATTATCCACAAATTCCTTTGCGATGATTAATGTGTCTTTTATTTCCATTTTATTTATTGTTTAATTCCCAGTAAAAAAGTGTTCCGTTAAACTGGGTTTTGATTATTTTATTTTCTCCTGTTTTTAAGTTGGCGTAAATGTCGTTAGAAATGAGGAAGAACGTTTCAAACGCTTTGTGTTGACTGCATTCATAAACTTGTGGAATTCCCTTTCCTCTTTCTGGTCTTGCAGTTCTTGATTTTATTTCCCCTGCAAATAGTTTCGGAACTAACTCAAGATTTGATTTTAGTCCGAGCAATTCCAAAAAGTCTCTCTTAAATGATTGAACTGGTAAACTCTCAAAAATGCCAACACCTAAATCTAAAAATGTGTAGCTTGTTTTAAAAGAGTCTGGATGGTTGTATACATGCAACCACCAATCATATTTACCTCTTGTCGCACCAGCATGGTTGTTTGTGTTTTGCATTATCTCAATCAAAATATTGTAAAGCGGTTCAAATATTTCCTCGTTTTGGAATGTATGTCTTAACCCTAATAAATATGCTTCTTTAGCTTTGTCGGGTTCAACTTTGTTGTTTGTTATTTCATGAATTAGGAGTTTTTTATTGTTTACGGGTTTTACTCCTCTTGTATTTACATATTCGTAAAAGCCGCTTTGTGAAAATAAGTTTTTAAGAGTTTCGTCTGTTGGTGCATTGCCTAAAATACCACTATTCAAATGAAATCTTGCGTCCTTTATTTTTGCAATTTGAAGTGCGATTGCATCTGTTGTCAAGGTTGTAACTCCTGAAATGTCAAACAGGATTCTGTTTTTATTCTTTAACTCTTTGTGTGCTTTATGAAAATAATTTAGAGTTTCTTCTGTGTTGTAGATAAGGCTAAAGTTTGTCGGGGCTATAATGGGAACAATTGGTGGTGGAGTGTAATGTTGTCTATTATACATTCCTCCACTTGGTCTGGCATTGTTTGCAGGTTTGAAACTTCCATGTTTATTTTTTCTTTTCCTGTTTTTCTTTATTGCATCTAAAGACCTTTTGGTATTGAGTCTTTTAAATTTAGATGTCGTGTAAAGTTTTTTCATTTCAATTTGGTCGTCTGTTTTGTTGTCAAAGTTAAGTTTTTGTCAGTCGGTTTTATGCAGAATGTTTCAAGTTAGCACTGTCCCCTAGCATGACGCACAACGTTTAGTATATGAAAAGTAGGCGATTTCGAAGCACCAAACTTTCGGTTAAGCACTTACTTTGATACGAGCCACAAAGCTTGAATTTAGCACTATTTCGCCTATTTTTTATATACATTGTTACCTGCTGGGCTTTCCTTCTCCCACTTTGTCAATTTTGTCATTATTAATAAAGTATTTGTTAAATTCTTTTGATTAGAGTAGCAGAAGTGTACGTTTTTCGAGGTGTTTTTTATTCTATCATATACCCAAGTTTATTTAATGTGTCTCCTCCATATTTTAAAAAAGCCTCTTTGTCTTCAGGGGCCCAGTGATTTTCCCATTCGAACCTTGTGTATTCATTGAATTCAATCGTCTTATTGTTCAATGAATCAATTGTTTCGTGTTTTAGCGAAGGTGTTGCGTGCTTTTCATTCAAAGGCAGAAGGCATTCACTTTCATATGATAAACTCAATAGGTCAAAAACACGATTCAGCGCTATCTCAGGTTTTGTGCAAAAATCTTCGTACCTAATTTCTATGTAATGATTTTTAGGCATTTTTCTGCCGTTTTCACAACCAAATCTAACCAAATCACTCCACAGTTTTGTTCTGATCTTCGTGTTTTTCCCTGCCCACTTAAATCCTTTTGAATAGGAATTGGATAATGACTTTACAACATTACGACCGTCTCGTAGTATATGAATAAAAATGCTATTAGGGAACAAATTTATAATAAATGGCATTAGAAGAATATACCATGGAGTATGATCTAAATAGATTCTGCATTTTTTCTTATTTAAATAAGAATGGAAAATGGTGTTGCTGAAGTTTTTAATTAATCCCCAAAGTTCATTCTCGTCAACAAATTTGTTTAAAGGTTTCCAACTCTGGTGATTATTGCCTTGATACAAATCTGAAAATAAACGCCAGAAATCGATTAAGAAAAGGGATTCTTCACCATTTGCAACTTTTGAGTGGTTTCCAATGCAATTACCAATTAATGTCGTTCCTGACCTTGGAGAACCTATGATGAATACTGGAGTGAACTCTGACGATATATCGTCTAGAGGTAACTGAATCTCGCTTTTGTATGAAGTCAGTAGATAATTTAAAGAGGCGTCCGAGTCAAAAGGAAAATCCATATTCAGGTCTTATTACAATAGCATGCCGCCATCAATTACATAATCTGTTCCAGTAATCCAGTTTCCTTTGCTGCTGGTTAGGTAATACAGTAAATCTGCTATTTCTTCTGGTTTACCTATCCTGTTTAGTTTATGTAAACTTCCAGCTTCTTCTTCGGTGAAATTGCTTTTTTCAAATAACGGAGTCGCTACCACAGCCGGGCTCACTGCAACAGCTCTCGCACCATGCGGAGCAAGTTCAATAGCAAGTGATTTGGTAAAGTTTGAGAGCGATGCTTTTGATGCGCAGTAGTCAGATATTAATGGGTAAACTTTGTCTTTGGCAACTGAACTCACGAAAGCAAAACACCCTTTATTTTTCGCAACTGTTTCGAAGAGGTGTTTCGATAACACAAACGCACTGAAAAAATTTATTTGAAATGTGTCGAGCAGTTGTGTGGCGGTAAAATCCTTTATGTTTTCTTCATGAAGAATATCTCCTACACAGTTAATGACTATTGAAATCTCTCTACCTGAATCTTCCAGTACTTGACGGCATGAGTTACCTATGGCTATATTGTCATAAAAGTCAGTTGTGTAGTGTTTGAGTTTGTCTGAAGCTACTTGTGGCTTTCTTCTAGAAGTTGAATAAACTGTGTAACCATTGTTTAAGAATAATTTTGCAGTTTCAAGTCCTATTCCACTGGAGGCTCCGCAGATAAGTACGTTTTTAGTTTTGTCCATATTCAATAATTATATTTTTTGTTGCTTTTTCAAAAAAGTTAACCACTGGGCTGTATCCTGATTTCCTGAACCCACCCCATGGTAACAAAGAGTTTTGAATTGTTGGATTCATATTAACTGTCAATCGGCTAAAATGGATTTCACTTAAAAGATATTTCTCCAAATCATCTGTTTTATTTCCAAAAACAGAGATTTGTAATCCATACTTGTAGTTTGATTTCAAATTATCTACCACCTCTTCTAAGACTGAATATTCTGCAAAATTTAAGACCTGTGAAAAGCTCTCACTGTTGATAAGGGATTTGATTTCATCAAGTTTATACTCGCGATAGTCTTCAGTTAACTTTTTATACGCTTCAATTAATGAGTCGGCAATGTTTTCATTGATAAAAACAACATTAGGCGATGTACATAATTGACCTTTGCACATCATTTTTGCATCACAGATAGTCTTTGCAACCTTTACTATGCTTTGCGAAGCAGGTATTTCATCAATTACAGTCACCTGATTGCCCTCGCCTTCAAAAATAATCTCGATTCCATTGGAAATGCATTTGGTGTAAACGCTAACACGGTTTTTAGAACTTCCCTGAAAATAAAGTAAATCGACTTTTGAATTTTCAATGTACTCGTCTAATGCAGCTTCTCCTCCGCCTTTAAAAAGACTGATTTTCCAGTTGTTTTTAGTCAATATCGGCTGAATATGATTTAGAATAAATTCCGCAGTTCTTAAAACCTTTCTACTTGGAGCAAGTATGAGCTGATTTCCAACGGAACAAAAGCTTGTGATGATAATGGGTAACAATGGAATTATTGAATTACTGGGTGTACAAACCAGTACTTTGCCCCATGGTAATCGCAAGTGTTTGGAATTTTCTTCCCAAGTTTGGTATAACGTGCTGTTTTTACTCCATGATCGGGTCGACTTTTCGTATAAAAAATGGCAATTCAGTAGGTAATTTTCTAAATCACTCCATAACAGTTCGATGTCCTGTAAATCATACCCCGTTTCTTCGGAATTGATTTGTATTATCGATTCCTTATTTTCATTTAATACCGATAATAGTTCGCTCGATATAATCTTAATGTCCTCCATTGCAAATTTGGTATAGTGATTTAGTGACTTCAATTTTATCCTCCGAACTGTTCATTCCAAACAAGGGGAGAATGTATTCATTTACCGACTGATATAACATGTCGTTTTTGATCAGTTTTGATAAGATGGATTTTTGATCTTCATGAATTGTGATCTTATTGTCTGAATTATTCGAAGCGTGCATTTCAGGAGAAACTACACCCTGCACCATATGAAAATAAACGTAATGTACCTTTTTAGATAGAAAGTTTTCGGCTAATGGTAGCCCTAACTCATAAATTCCTGACTCGTCCCTGCCACACAAAACGACATCCAAATCGAAGTAGGCAACATCATTAATCTGAGTAGCCACATAAAGCATGTCCGCAAATGAATAATTTCCTGTGCTTTCGTTCTTTAATGTTTTGTTTGCATACTCCAAAAGTTGTCTATTAGGCAAATGGTTCGAGAATTGAAAAAGTAAATTGATATAGTTTTTTTTAAAATAGATGTTGCTGGCAAAATGAATGTCTTCATCTTTAAACCCAAATTTCTTAAACGTTTTCTTGTAGTAATTTGTCCTATCTTCAATATCTTGATATTCAGTTTTTTCTCCATCCCAATAACCGTGATAATCCCCAATGAACAGAACGATTTCATGACCTGCTTTCTTTGCTTCAGATAAGAACGCGATATAGGGTAAATATCCGATGTGAATATCACCAGTAGGAGCTACTCCCCAAAAAATCTTTTTCACTCCTTTTAAGGATTCTATGTTGGTTTTCCCACCAAAATGTTTAACCAGGCTTAATGTATTCATTTTTTATTCAGTTTGTCATGGTCAATCCAGTTTGTAATGCCTTTATTCATGGTAGATTGAATGTGGGCTAGCCTCAGTTTCAAAGGTTCAAAAATTTCATCTTTTGCATCATTGGGATGGAAAACCATGTGGTTATAATCGTTTTCAAACTCTTCAAATGTGTCATATTTTTTAGATTTAATACGAACAGAATATCCAATGTCCTTTAACCATGGAAATACTGAATATTTGTATGTTTCTAAAAGTGCATTAGCTTTATCAGTATTATTAGTTCCAAATGGAGCAAACATACTTTTAATCTTATTTCTTAATGTCGCTTCATCATCATGCACAGAGATACGTGTTCCTAATGTGCTTTCAACCAACCGATTTCCTTTAATGTCATGTGCGAGAGGATAGTAAACAATATGTGTTGCGTCTAGTATTTTCTGAAATTCAGAGTAGAATACATAGGACTCTTCTTTTAAGAAAGCATTTAGCAAGGTGTAAATTTTTCTTTGACCCGTATCCGCGAAAACAAAATTTGCTTTATTGTATAAAACATCTAAGCATTGCATAACAGGATATATGGCAGAAGAGGCAGAATAATTACGGCTGTTCCGCATCTTAGAGGGCATAGCTTCCAGAATGTTTTTCCATTCTAATTTAGGTAAAACGGAGTACATCATTTCAGTATACAATGATCTGGTTTGAAACTCTGAACCAAAAATGAATTTTGTGTTTTCTATTTTACATATCTCCTTGAGGTAAAACTCAAAATAAAAGCCTCGTTTTTTTATTTCATACCATGAATAGCCTTTATCCATAATCGTGTGTAAATCTGCAATGATGATTGTGTGGTCTTTAATCCCTTTTTCAATTCCTTCTTTTTGCATAAGAATTTGAGAATCGTATCCCAAATGAATTGGGCCGATAGGAGAGACACCCCAGATGCTGTTTATTTCATTCCAATTGCATCTTGTTTCATCTAAGTTTTCATAGCTATTTATATCATGTATCAGCATATCTATGAGGTTTGAAAGAATCTTCGTTTCCCTATTTTAATTTTTAATTTTTTTGTATTGTCTAATATCTGATTTTCATCACTATATTTTTCTTCGTTTATTGAAACAGCATTTTGTTTTATCAGCCGTCTGATTTCAGATTTAGATAGACTGTTGTCACATTCAGATATCAGTTGTAATAAAGACAATTTTTCTTCAGTAGGGATGATGACCGGAGCATTTTCAGGAAAAGTTCCTTTGGAAAATGTTTCTATAAATGCCTGTTTTGCTTTCTGAGCTTCTTCCTGACCATAAAATATGGACACGACCTCAAAAGCAGTAAATATTTTAGCATTTCTCGGGTCTTTTTCTATTTCCAAGTCTGAGATACTTTTCTTTGGTAGTCTAGTATTATTTACCAAAACAATTTCAATCATTTCATCTGGCAATGCCATGATCTGTCCAAACATTGTTTTAGAGCCTGTTCCAAGGAAAACACCTGTTCCGTTTGTCTTGGACATGAGTTCACCATTTTTTGGGTTTTCCATAAGGTTTACTGCAACAACAAATTTTTCTTTTCCATTGTACCGTTTTAAGAGATCTCTTCCTGACAAGGCATTAAAAAGCTGGTCAGTTCCACAAAGCTCTACATCCACATCAAGGGCCACACTGTCATAACCTTGAAACATTGGATAAAGGAATTCATGTAGAAAAATGGGTTTATTTCCCTTCATCCTTTTCTCAAACATATCCCTTTCCAGCATTTGCTGAACTGTTGCATTGGAAAATAATTCAAGTAATTCTGTCGTAGTGAATTTATCAAACCATGTGCTATTAAAAACGACCTCTGCTGGGTTGTCTTTATCTTCAAAGTTTATGATGGGTCTAATTTGTTCAACCCAATCCTCTGCAAACTGTCTTGCTTTTTCTCTAGTAAGTTTAGATCGGGCACTGTCACGGTCTGAAGGGTCACCAATGCATGCGGTTAAATCTCCAAACAACACATACACTTTATGTCCCAATTGTCTGAACTCTTCAAGCAGCATAAAGTTTTTCGCATGACTCAAGTGCAATGAACTTCCAGTGGCGTCTGCACCTATGTAGAACTTCAGTTGTTTTTTTCCAAGTAAGGCTCTCCTAAATTTTTCTTCATCTGGCAGAATTTCCTTGATTACTCCTCGTGATAGGATTTCATTTACTTTTTGCTCTTTATTCATATATCTTAGTCGCTTTTGAATGATTCAGTTGTGATTATATGGTTCTGTTGCAAATTTCGTCATGTTTTGCTATTCGCACAATTTATTCGCGTCAAATGTGCTTTAGTATGGTTTTTTTTTAACATGTCATTTTTCGCGATCGTTTTTCAGCCTTGCAGGTAACGTCCGGGGCTTTCTGATGGCAGGCTTCATATCTAGCCATCTGTGCCCAGGTACCTTTCTTCCAAATTTACGTTTTCATTTTCAAATGCAATAACCCTGCTGTCAGAAAGCCCCTGTTAT
>Ga0163144_10022078_pt1 | contig 12629 bp, 10 predicted proteins | sample OliLak19BULKMAT1_FD_123175 | JGI IMG/M metagenome (GOLD analysis project Ga0163144, IMG submission 123175) | Freshwater microbial mat bacterial communities from Lake Vanda, McMurdo Dry Valleys, Antarctica - Oligotrophic Lake LV.19.BULKMAT1 | ecosystem: Environmental > Aquatic > Freshwater >... | reverse complement strand
GGGCGGTTGACCAGGCGGACTTTCGAAAGCAGTTCCGGATCGACGCGGTCCAAGAAGTTGTAGACCTTCTTATGCAGCTCGGGATCGTCCACGTGAACGCCCGCCACGTCCTTCCCCAGGAGGTCGCGAAGCAACCGCTCGACGAGCGAAGGCTCCTTGTAGAGAAGCATCGGCGCCTTGCCGCGCGAGGCCACACCGCGAACCTCATCCCAGGTCCGGATGAGATTTCGCGCATCCCGTTCGAGATCCACGACCTCACGACCCAGAGCCGCGGTCCGGCCGATGAATCCACCACCACCGTTTTCTCGTCGGATTCCTTTGAGGAAACTCTTCAGGCGCTTCCGCTCGTCGTCGTCCTGAACCCGCCGGGAAACCCCCACATGCTCGACGGTCGGTAGAAAAACCATGAAGCGTCCGGGCAGCGAGATGTGCGCGGTGATGCGCGCCCCCTTGGTTCCGAGTGACTCCTTGACCACCTGGACCACGATGTCCTGGCCCGGGCTCACCAGATCTTCGATGGGGGCGGCCTTGGCGCCACGTTCTTCTTCTTCGAGGAGATTCTCGGGAAGGTCTTCGAATACGTCCTCGGCGTGCATGAAGGCGTCACGCTCGAGGCCGATGTCAACGAAGGCCGAACCCATGCCCGGCAATACGCGGCTCACCCGCCCCTTGTAGATATTGCCGGCGGTGGACGCGTGCTCGGAACGCTCGATGAAGAACTCCGCGACCTGGGAGTCTTCGAGAAGGGCGACGCGCGTTTCTTTGGGAGAAGAAGTGACGACCAGCTCGCGCCTCATGCGGGGCGCACGAACGACAGTCGGAGAGGGTTCATTTGTAAAGCTCTATGTTGGGCCCGTCAATTGGCGAATCGGCGCATCCTGACGCTGAGGATCAGGCCGAGCGTGATAAAGGTCGCGAGCACCGAAGAACGACCGGCGCTCATCAGCGGCAGGGGCAGGCCCTTGACGGGGAGAAGACCCGCCACCATGGCGACATTGTAAACAACCTGGAACGTGAGTGTGGCGGTCAGGCACGATACGAGGATCGCTCCCAGTCGATCCCGCGCCAGTCGGGCGATATCGAGACACCGCCAGAGGAGTGCTAGATAGAGGCCGAGAGTGACGCCGACGCCCACGAAACCGAACTCTTCGGCCAGGACGGAGAAGATGAAATCTGTCTGCCGGGCCGGGAGATATCCAAGCTGGGTCTGCGAACCTTCACCGTAGCCTTTGCCGGTCAGGCCCCCCGAGCCCACGGCGATCTGAGACTGCTTCTTCTGATAGCCGGAGCCTCGCGGATCGAGGTCGGGGTCCAGAAAGGAATAAATGCGAGCCTTTTGGTAGTCGCGCAGCAGAAACTCCCAGGAGATCAAACCGAAGACCACCAGAAAGCCACTGAGGATCAGGATGGACTTGTAGCGAAGACCGGCGAGAAAGGCCCCGACGAAGAACATCGGCAAAAGGGAAACCGCGGTACCGAGGTCGGGTGCAGCGGCGATGGTCAAAGCAAGAACTCCGGTGATGGTGGCGGGAACCAGAAGGTCCCCAAGTCCGAGCGACTCCTTCTTCATTTCAGAGAAGAGCTTGGCAATAACGAGCGCCGCCACGATCTTGGCGAACTCGGATGGTTGGAACTGGACCGGGCCCACACTCAACCAGCGTTTTGTCCCCGCGATTCGGGGAGCGATCGCGAGCGTGGCGATCAGCACCACCAAGGCGATACCAAGCAGGACGGGAGAACGATCGGCGAGCTTCCGATAGTCGGTCGCGGCCACCACCAGCAGCAGCAGGACGCCGATCGCGATGGCGCCCGCCTGTCCCACCCAAAGACCCTCCAGCCGTGTGTCCTGGGTGGCGCTTGCAATCATGGCCACCCCCAGGCTGCTCAAAAGCAGGGTCAGTCCGATCAGCGGATAGTCGAGGCCTTGAAAAAGACGGCGCAGCACTTAGGGTGACACCCGACGTTCCACCGGCGATAGGCTTCGCGGAAGCAGGAACCTCGCGAAGATCGCGCGGGCGACGGGAGCGGCTGCGGCACCGCCGCTCCCCCCGTGGTCCACCAGAACCGCCAGAACAATCCGCGGGCTATCAAAGGGCGCGAAACCGGCGAACCAGGCATGGGGCTGGATGGCCTCGATGTCCTTGGTCAGCTTGGCGGACGAAACCACCTGGGCTGAACCGGTTTTCCCCGCCACTTCAACCTCCGCAATATGCGCATGCTGCCCCGATCCCCCCGAGTTGACGGCCATGAACAGTCCCCGGCGAATGGCCGCGATGGTCGAAGGCTTGAACCCCATCGACACCGCGGGTTCGTAAACCGCCGGCTTGCCGGCCACCAGTCGGACGATATGAGGCCGCACCAGCCTCCCCCCGTTCGCGATCGCCGCCATCATCCGCGCCATTTGGAGGGGGGTGGCGAGGACCTGGCCCTGTCCGATGGAGACGGAGATGGTTTCCCCCTGGTACCAAGGAGCCTTGAACAGCCGCTCTTTCCAGGCGGTGTCGGGGATGAGGCCGCGGGCTTCGCTCGGAAGGTCCACTCCCGTGACCGAGCCCAGACCGAACTTCCTCGCATACGCCGCGATGCGCTCGATTTCGAGGCGAGCCCCCAACTGATAGAAATAAACATTGCAGGAATCTCCGAGCGCGCGGCCAAGGGAAACCACACCGTGCCCGGAGGGACGGTTGCACTTGAAGACATGCCCGTAAATCGAGGCGTAGCCCGGACAGAAGGTGGTGGACTCCGGAGAGATGAGCCCCTCTTCGAGAGCGGCCGCGGCCACGACAACTTTGAAGAGACTCCCTGGCGCGTACTGCCCCTGAACGGCCCGATTGAGTAGCGGGGTCCGAGGATCGCGGGTCAAACCTTCCCAGACCGTTCGTTCGATTCCGGAGGTGAAACTATTCGGGTCGAACCCCGGAGAAGAAACAAGGCCCAGGATCTCCCCGGTGAAAGGATCGAGGGCCGCGGCACTCCCCGCACGGTTCGCGAACGCCCCTTCCATTGCCGCCTGGAGGTCGGTCGAAAGCGTGAGTTCAACCGCCCCGCCGCCCCGCGCCGGCTGATCCTCGGAAAGTTCGATTTCGACGCCGCGGCTGTTCACCACCATGCGCCGCAGTCCGTCGGTTCCGGTGAGGTCCTCGTTGTAGAGCGCCTCGAGGCCCGACTGGCCCACCAGCCGGCCCGGCTCAAAATCCGCGAACGCCGGCTGTTTCAGCTGCCGATCGGTGACTTCTCCCACCCGCCCCACCACATGAGCGGCACTTCGCGCCAGGGGATAGGACCGAACGGGGACCACTTCGACACTGACCTCCGGCATCTCCCGGCGTCGCGCCTCGACCGCCGCCACATCTTCGAACGTCGCCTTCGTCTTGATGGTGACGGGCTGATAGGCGGCGCGGGGCCGGCTCAGCTTCTGCCGGATCTCGGCCTCGTCGACTTTGAGCAGCGACGAGAGGGTTCCGGAAATCCTGTCCACCGAGCCCGACGGGCCCATGGTCACCACGATCCGGAAAGCGGGCTTATTTTCCGCGAGGATGTTCCCATTCCGGTCGGTGAGCATTCCGCGCGGAGCCGCGATGCTCAGGGTCCGGATCCGGTTATTTTCCGCGAGTTCGCGATAGTGTTTCGAATGCACCCCCTGTAGCAGCCAGAACTGGAGCAAGAGCAGGGCGACAAGGGCCAGGAGGCCGTTTTGCAGCCCATCCAGACGCTGTTGCGCGGACCGCAGATCTTCGTAGATCTTCATGTCGCCTGAATCGTTCGCCGTTCGAACAGCGCGAAGAGGACGAGACCCACGGCCGCGTTGATCGAGCCGCGGATGGTCATGGCCATCGGAGAGTACTGCACCGGCGACATGCCAAAAGCGGGTGCTATCCACTCGAAAGCACGCGTATCGATGACCGTGACGGTGAGCAGGAGGAAGAATCGCGGCACGGCACCCGTGATCAGAAAACGCGAGCCCAGAAGCCCGAGCGCGAATCCGAGCACCAGGCGTATCAGTCCCGACACTCCGCTGATTCCCCGGCCAAAGAGAGCCTCGGAGAGCCATCCGGACACCGAGCCTCCAACCATTCCGAGCAGTTCGCCGCGCGAAAGGGCGAACCAGGTAGCGACCACCAAAGGAAGGTCGACGTACGCACTGATCGGAAGAAACAGACTGAGTCCGCTTTGCAGGAGCAAAGCGAAGGCGAGCAGGGCTAGGGCGATCAGGTTTGCCTTCATGGCAGGGGCGGCGGTGACGCCTTGTCCCTGGGCGCAAGGGACACAAAGACCTGCTCCGCGAAAGCCGGAGAGGCCGAAGGGCGGACCCACACTTCCCTGAAGAGGCCTACCGGTTCCGCCACCCGCAGCACGGTGCCGACGACCAGTCCCTTTTCGAAGAGTTGATCCAGACCGGAGGTGACGACCACTTCTCCCGGTTCCACGACCGCTAGGCTTGGAACGTATTTCATGAGGAGCAGTGGCGACCCGTCCCCCTCATCCTGAAAGCCCGAAACAATCCCGTCCACCCGTCCCCGCTCGGTGAGAACCGCGGCTCCGCTGTCGCGATCGACGAGCAATTGGACGCCCGCCGAGTTTGGTGCCACGGTGATGACGCGTCCCAGCACCCCCGAAGGAGAGAGAACCGTGGCGCCGTGAAACACACCGTGAGACGAGCCCTTGTCGATTGAAATGGTCTTGAACCAGGGCGAAGCATTGCGCGCCACCACATCCGCGAGGAGTGTCGCCATCGGCAAACGTGGTTTGAGATCCAGCAGCACCCGCAAGCGCGCGTTCTCTTCAACCGCGGCCCGCTGAGAGAGAAGCTGAACCTCGGCCACCCGGAGCAGGACCTTGAGACGTTCGTTCTCGGACCCCACCGAATGCAGGTCGACCACGGAACCCCAGGTTCCAACCATGCCGCCGGCGACGGCCGAGATGGCGTTTTGTACCGGAGAGAAGATCGAGAGGAGGGTTCTTTCGAGCATGGAGACGCCGCCCACGTCAACCTGGCGGGAAATGGCGACAAGATGGAAGATCAGGAAGGCGAGAAGCCACATCCACGACCGGCGCATCGGGAGACTCTCGGTTCGCACGCGCGGGACAGGGGAGTCCATGACGTTCTCTTAGGTCGTGAGATCGGTCAAGCCGGCCGAAGCCCGAGCCACCAATATTCCCCGCGGCCGCTAGTCGATGCAGATCTTGCGGAGCAGGTCGAAGTCGGTGAGCATCCGCCCGGTACCGAGAACCACGCAGCTCAAAGGGTTTTCCGCGACCATCACCGGCAGGCCGGTTTCTTCGCGCAGGAGTTTGTCCAGCCCCCGCAGGAGGCTGCCGCCGCCGGTCAGGACGATGCCGCGATCCACGATATCGGCGCACAACTCGGGAGGCGTTCGCTCCAGAGCCACCCGCACCGCGTTCACGACGACGCTCACCGGTTCACGCATCGCCTCGCGGATTTCACCGTCCGTCACCGTGAGAGTCTTAGGGATGCCTTCGATCAGATCGCGGCCCTTCAGTTCCATGGACAGCGATTGCTCCAGGGGAAAGGCGCTGCCGATCTCCAGCTTCACCTGCTCGGCGGTGCGCTCTCCAATCAAGAGGTTGTACTTGCGCTTGATGTACTGGATGATGGCTTCGTCGAGTTCGTTCCCGGCCACCCGGACCGATTTTGAGTACACAATTCCGGCGAGTGAGATGACCGCCACGTCGGTGGTTCCTCCTCCGATGTCGACGACCATGTTTCCGGAGGGTTCCGTGATGGGCAGGCCGGCCCCGATCGCGGCCGCCATGGCCTGGTCGACGAGATACACCTCGGAGGCCTTGGCTTTGAGCGCCGAGTCGCGAACCGCGCGCTTCTCGACCTGGGTGACCTCGGAAGGAATACCGATGATGATCCGCGGCCGCACAAAGGCGTTTCGATTGTGGGCCTTGCGGATGAAGTGAGACAACATCTTCTCGGTGATCTCGAAGTCCGCGATCACTCCGTCTTTCATGGGCCGGATGGCCACGATCCCGCCCGGCGTCCGTCCAAGCATCTCCTTCGCGTCGTGGCCCACCGCCTCCACCCGGCCGGTTCTCACATTCACCGCGACGATCGAAGGTTCGGAAACAACCGTGCCTTTCGACTTCACAAAGACGAGCGTGTTTGCGGTCCCGAGATCGATCGCAAGATCATTCGAGAAATAGCTGAAGTTAAGGATGGATCGAAGCAGACTCAATTAAGTACTAAAGCCTTTTTGTGGAGTGCTGATTGGGCTGGCGGCGACCACGCGGTCTTTCCCCAGGGCTTTCGCCTGATACATCGCCTGATCCGCACCGGCGATCAGGGCGCGCACGTCTTCGGCGGTATCAGGATACGCTGCTATTCCAACCGACGCCGAAACGTGGGCTTCGAGGCCCATGGACTCGAGGAAACGCGTGCCGCTAATCACCTGTCGGATTCTTTCCGCGATCACCAGACCGCCCGAAAGCGGCGTCTCCGGAAAGAGGATCACGAATTCGTCGCCGCCATATCGGATGAGTACATCGGCATCTCGGACGGTCTTCTCAAGTATGGCCCCCACTTCCACCAGCGTTCTCGATCCGGCCAGGTGGCCGTGGGTGTCATTCACGGCCTTGAAACCATCAAGATCCATGAAGAGCAACGACAGCGATGAGCGGGTCCTTCGGCATCGCTTCAACTCACGATCCAGATAGAGGGCCATGAAACGGGAGTTGTAGAGCGCGGTCAGGTCATCGGTGAACGTGAGCCGTCGGGTTCTTTCGAAGGTCTGGCCATTGCGGACGGCGAGGGCCAGGGTCTGCGCGAGGGTGCTCAGGATCGCGAGATCCGCTTCGTCGAGAGATCGGTCGAACGAGGCTTCAAGCACGCCCACGTTCTCTCCGCCCGCGACGAGAGGAATGCGTCCTTTCCAGCCTGATTCACCGGCCGCACGCTCCCGGAGCGGAGGGGGATCGAATGCCAAGGGTCCAGATTTGACTCCTTGACCCTCTTCGGCGAAGCGCACCAGGCGCGCCGGATCGTCGGGGGCGAGGGTGTAGACCGCGAGGGTAGCTGGCCCAAGCAACTGCCGCGAGACCCGCTCGAAGCCGCTCACCATCGCTGCCGGCTCAAGGCTCCCGCAGATTTCAGCAACCAGCCCGACCGTGAGCACAGCGGAAGGCTCGCGAGGTTTTGCCGCCGACGGGTCCGGTTCCAATGTATCGAAGCCTACTGACCCGGAGTGAGGGTTCGTGTCTCCTCGGACACGCCACCCGATCGAGATGTCGAGCGAATCACCATTTTCTGCCCGCCCTGCTTCTGCGCGAGCGTGACGAACTCGCGGAATGAGCCGTCCGGTTGCACGGTGACCGCATCCCCATTCACGGTGAGCCGGGCTCCCGGCTCGGTCTTCCCCGCGAGACGAAGAACATTCCCTCTGACCTCGAACGCCTCAATCACCAGAAGGGGCGCGGCGAGGGCCGGCGTGGCGGCCGCTATGGTTCGCTCGACCCGGAAAGAAACAGCCTCCGAGAACTTCCCCTGAACGCCGTCCTTCGTGAGACCGGCCACCCGGAACGAGAAATCGCCGCCACCCAGACCGGGCAGGCTGATCGATGTTCCGGTCAGATCACTCCGATCGAGCACCATCTCTTCGGTACCTGCTTCCTTGGCCTGGAGCTGAAGCCGATACATCGCGGCACCCGAAGACGCCGTCCAGCCAAGGGCCACCGGCGCTCCCTCCGAGAGGGACAACACGCCTGATGTCCCGGGAACAGCACCCTTGGGCGGTTCGGGCAACGCCTGCTTGGCTCCGGCCTTGCCGGCGGCATCGACCCGAAGCCCTTCATTGGCGCCAAGTCGGATTTTCTCTCCGGACTTGGTCTCGATGTTCGCGGCCCCCGAGATTTGTTCCACCGCGGTGCGGCCGCCCTCGTCGACCCGCATGGTGCCGGCCGAGTTGCCCTCAAGGGCCAGCCGGAACGTCGGTGTCACCGCTTCGGTCGAACCGGGCCCTTTTTGCTTGGTTTCGTAGTTGATTTCTCCCGACGAAACCCGCCAGGCCACCTTTCCAGAGGAGGACTGCGGATCCCTGGAAGTCTCTTCAATCGTGATGAGGCTGTCTGGGCGTACCGTGACACGGGTGTCGTCGAAGAACCGTATTTCGGCGGAAGCCGATGGATAGGTCCGCACCAGGTCGCTTTTGCGAAGCGGGGTCTTGAGATCGGCGGTTTTCCAGTCGAGGCCACCCACGCCCCGTGTCTTCACGTTTCCCTGGATCGAGTGAAACAGGGCGGCGATATCTTTAGATGCTTCGCTTGTTTCGGATTCGGCCGCGGGCTTCTCCCGGAGAAGGAAATAGCCGACCGCCACCACGGCCAGCGCGGCCAACAGCGCGCCCACGAGGCGCGATGTGCGCAGGCGGCGATCGCCATGAGATGGAACGTTGACGGTTGCCATAAGCGCCTTTCGAAAGCTCGTGTGGAAAGGCCGGAGCCCGACGGCCGAAGTGAGGTGACGATGCGCCCGCCGCCGCGTCCTCCCGCGAAAAATCCCCAGACTGAAGAGCCGAGCACTCGGAGACGGGAAGGCCGAAGTATACTCGATGATCCTTTACCCTTCAGGCGCGATCGCGCTCGTGGCCTTCCGCCGTGAGCCTAGCGTTCAAGCCTCTTCGAGATCTGGAGTTGACTCACTGATGGCCCTCGCATTTCTGCGGCGTCACCGGCGCTGGTTCTTCGTCTTTCTTTGGGTCGTGATCCTGGCGTTCGTGATCCTCTACATCCCGACCGACCCTTCCTCGGCTCTCGCCAATTCGACCGTCGCCACGGTGGGAGGGCGTCCCATTCAGGCCACGGAATTCCAGCGACTCTATCTACGTCAAAAACGACAGTTCATGGAGATGAACCGGGGACAGATCGACGAGGCCATGATCGAGCGCCTCGGCCTTCGTGAGCAGGTCCTCTCCTCGATGGTTCGCGCACAACTCGAATCCCTGGAGGCGGAGCGTCTCGGATTCCAGGTCGACGACGAGGCGGTGGTGAAAGCCATCACCAAGGATCCTCAGTTGCAGACCGAAGGCCGTTTTATCGGATCCGAGGCCCTCGCCCGGCTCCTCCGCCAGCAGGGCATGAGCGCTATCGACTTCGAGAAAGAGGTCCGGAATCAGCTCCGGGCCCAGCGCCTCCGCGAAGCGGTCACCGACGGCGTGACGGTCTCTGACGCGGAGGTCAGCGCGGAATTCAAGCGCCGGAGCGAGCTCATCCACGCGGAATACGTTCATATTCCAACCGCTCAGTACGACGGAGCGATCCAGCCCTCCGAGACCGACATCACCAGCCGCTTCGAAGCCAACAAGGAGCGCTACCGCCTGCCCGAGCGCCGCGTTTTGTCCTATCTGCTGGTCGATCCAGTCGACTTGCGCGCGAAGGTTCTTCCAACCGGAACCGAGATCGAGAACTACTATCGGACGAACCCCAGCGAATTCGCGACCCCGCCCCAGGTATGCGGACGGCATGTTCTGGTGAAAGTGAAGCAGGACGCTTCTGCCACCGAAGGACACGAGGACGCGGAAGCCCGGCGACGGGCCGAGGCGGCCTTGGCCCGCCTCAAAGGAGGCGAGGCCTTCGAGAAAGTGGCCAAAGAGGCCTCCGAGGACAGCTCTGCTTCGAATGGCGGCAGTCTCGGGTGCTTCAGCCGCGAACAGATGGTGCCGGAGTTCTCAACCGCAGCCTTCGGGCTTGAGCCGGGGACGACGTCGGATCTCGTGAAAAGCTCGTTCGGCTATCACATCATCAAAGTCGACACGAAGCTCGCCGAAACCACCGTTCCATTGGAGCAGGCGCGTAAGCGAATAGAGGCCCAACTCCAGGATTCGAAGGCGCGCGACCTGGCCGCGCAAAAAGCCGAGGCGGTGGCAAGTGCCGTCAAGGCCAATCAGACTCTTGAGCAAATCGCCACCGCACAGGGGCTTACGGTGAAGAAGAGCGAACCCCTGCAGCTCGGAAAGGGTTCCGGGGAGTTGACGAGTCCCGTTCTTCTGTCGAGCGCCTTCGATCTGAAATTGAAGGAGACGGCGAAGGACGGATTCCAGGCCGGAGCCGGAGCCGTGTTCTTCCGAGTTGAAGAAATCCTCGAGCCCAAGATTCCGGCATTGAACGAGGTAAAGGATGCGGTCCGTCAGGACCTGGTGCGACACCTTGCCCGCGAGAAGGCGCGCGAGGCCGCCACGGCTCTCTCGTCGGATGCGGCCCGTACAGATCTAGCCAAGGCCGCGGCAAGGGCCAAGGTCACCCGAGTCGAGACCAAGGGGCTCGTAGGTCGCGGCCAGGCGTTCCCGGAGATTCCCCAGAACACGCTTCTCGAGGATCAGGCTTTCGCGTTGACCGAGAAGCAGGTCTCCGGGCCCCTCGATACTCCCACCGGAGTCGCGGTGGTTCGGGTCATCGAGAAGAAGTCATCCGATGAGGCGGCTCTCGTGCAACAGCGGGCGTCCATTCGCGAAGACTTGATCTCGGCGAAGAAAGACCGCCTTTTCTCGAGCTTCCTCCAGACGCTCACCGATCGCTACCCGATTACGAGGAACGCCGAGGCTCTCGCGAGCATTCGCTAAGCCCCGCCACAACCCCCACAAACCCCCACACAAGAAGGAGCCGCTCTTTGGACTATCGCGCTGCAGGCGTCGACATAGCGGCGGCGGACGAGGCAAAGGACCGCATCAAGCGGCTCTTGTCGAAATCGAAATCGGCCAGCGTGCTTTCGGAGATCGGCTCGTTCGGGGGGGTTTTTCGCCCGGACTTCTCAGGGCTCGCGGAGCCGGTTCTGGTCTCTTCGACGGACGGCGTCGGCACCAAGATTCGGGTAGCCCGCGACTGTGGGGTCCACGACACGGTCGGCTACGACCTCGTGGCGCACTGCGTCAACGACATCCTGGTTCAAGGCGCCCGGCCGCTCTTCTTCCTTGACTACATCGCTTTGGGCAGAATGGATCCATCGCGGGTTGAAGCGATTGTCCGCGGAGTTCACCGGGCCTGCGAAGAATTCGGCTGCCCGCTGATTGGTGGGGAAACCGCGGAAATGCCCGGCACCTACGCCGAGGACGACTACGACCTTGCGGGCTTCATCGTGGGAGTGATGGACCGCTCGCACCTTCTGCCGCGGCCGGACATCCAGCCCGGGGATCTTCTGCTGGGGTTGCCCTCACTCGGCCTTCAGACGAATGGCTTTTCGCTCGCACGTAAGGTTCTGCTCGAGAAGATGGGACTCACGGTTCATAGCCCTCACCCGGAGTTATCCGGAACCGTCGGCGAGGCCCTTTTGGCCCCCCACCTCAGCTATCTGCGCGCTCTCTGGCCCGAACTCGAGAAGCGGCGGGTCAAGGGCCTGGTCCATATCACCGGTGGCGGCTTCCAAGGCAACATTCCTCGTGTGCTGCCCCAGGGCGTCGCCGCGATCATTCACACCGGTGCCTGGCCCGCTCCTCCCATCTTCAAGCTCATCGCCGCGGGCGGCCCGGTAGAGCGGGACGAGATGTTTCGTACGTTCAACATGGGTATCGGCATGATCGTCGTGGTTTCGCCCGCAGAGATCGAAGCGGTGGAGCAATCCTTCACGACACGCGGGGAGGCGTGCTACCGCGTCGGGGCCTTGGTCGCAGGCGAAGGCGTCACCCTGGTGTGAAGCGCGTAGCGGTCTTTGCGAGCGGTCGAGGGAGCAACCTCGCCGCCCTGATCGCAGGCCAAACGAGCTTCTCGTCGTACCGGATCGCCCTCGTTGTTTCGAATCGAGCCGCCGCAGGCGCTCTTTCGATCGCGAAACAGGCCGGAATTCCGGCGCGCGACATTCCGAGTCGCGGGGTAAAGAGGCAGGAGCACGAAATCGCCAACCTGGCGAGCCTGGCGGCAGAATCGATCGACATTCTTTGCCTCGCGGGCTACATGCGTGTCCTCAGCCCCAGCTTCATCGAGGCCTTTGATAAGCCGATCCTCAACATTCACCCGTCCCTTCTCCCCGCCTTTCCAGGCATGCATGCGCAGAAGCAGGCCCTCGACGCCGGCGTGCGATGGTCCGGCGCCACCGTGCATTTCGTCGATTCCGGAATGGATACGGGGCCAATCATCCTTCAGGAGCCGGTTCCGATACTCGAGGATGACACCGAAGACTCCCTGTCGGGCCGCATTCTGGAAATCGAGCATCGGCTATTCCCGCAGGCCCTCGATACTGTCGCCCGCAATAACTACCAGATCCGAGGACGGAAAGTTTTTTTTGGCCTTGGCCACTCCCAATAGTCGGTCGCATTCTCAGGCCCCCATCGCTTGTGTGATCACCCAAGCGCAGAGATCCCAAAGAATCCCTTTTCAAAAAAAGTCCAGCAAAGCCTTGACTCACCCTACCCGTTTTCGATATTCTGGCTGAGTCCCCAAACGGCGGACGGTTCTTTGAAAACTAGACAAGTACACGCAATTTTTTGAGTTTCAAAAGCGTTTTTAGCCTTGAAGACAAAGGGGGCTCGTAAGAGCTCTTTGACTCTCGGATGACCAGACGAGAGTCACTCACAGTTTTAACTGGAGAGTTTGATCCTGGCTCAGAATCAACGCTGGCGGCGTGCCTAACACATGCAAGTTGAGCGCTTGAGGGGGGCAACCCCCAAGAGAGCAGCGAACGG
>Ga0163144_10022077_pt1 | contig 12629 bp, 15 predicted proteins | sample OliLak19BULKMAT1_FD_123175 | JGI IMG/M metagenome (GOLD analysis project Ga0163144, IMG submission 123175) | Freshwater microbial mat bacterial communities from Lake Vanda, McMurdo Dry Valleys, Antarctica - Oligotrophic Lake LV.19.BULKMAT1 | ecosystem: Environmental > Aquatic > Freshwater >... | reverse complement strand
CGAAAATGATAATTCAAATTAATACTGATAAAAACATATCAGGGAACGAAAAACTTGAATCTTATTTAAATTCATTAATTGAACAAGAATTTTCTCGTCTCAGCAATCAAATTACCCGAATAGAAGTTCATCTTTCAGATCAGAATGGTGGCAAGGAAGGTATTAAAGATAAACGATGTATGCTTGAAGCCCGTTTGGAAGGAATGCAGCCAATAGCTGTTACAGCTGACGAAGCAACAATTGAAAAGGTCGTAAATGATGCCATTGATAAATTAAAAACTTCATTAGATACAAAATTAGGTCGCTTAAATAATCACTAATAGAAATTAAATTACAAGGGGAACTTCGGTTATTCCAAAAAATGATGTCGATGCACTATTTAACAATTCATTCATGGTTAAACTGGACGTACCATTTATAATGCAGCGCGCAAAAAGATTCGGAAGATTCGTCAACCTGATTTTCAAAATAAAAATTAAAGAGGCTAAAGAAACGTTTCATTTTGAATTTTATTTAGCAAAAAAAATATTTGTTCTAAATTTAGTTAACTTTTCAGGATGAAAACTTAGCAAATTTTTTAAAATGGTAGATTTGAGAGGGAATGAGTAGTTAATTCTCTCTAAGGTTTAAGCAACACCTTTCGCAATGAAAGGATTCACTTTTATAAGCTAGAATATGTGGACGAAAAATATTCTTTATGGAAACAATTTCAAATCATAATAGCAAGTCTTTAACGCCCGGAAAAGTTATTTCTGTTCGTGGCAGTATAGTGGATGTATGGTTTGAAAATAATTTACCTCCCATTTATACAGTGCTTCATACTGGAAAAAACAAAGAAATAATTATTGAAGTTCTGGCTCAACTTGATATTCATCGGGTGCGCAGTATTGCATTAACTCCAACACAAGGATTAGCACGAGGTATGATAGCTCAAAATACTGGCGAACAGCTTAGGGTTCCCATTGGAAAAAATATCATAGGTCGCATGTTTGATGTTTTTGGAAATACCATTGATAAGCTTCCTCCATTATCTGATATGGTTTGGAGTAATGTACATCAATCACCACCGCCATTAGCTGAGCAATCAACCAAGTCGGAAATTTTTGAAACAGGTATTAAAGCCATTGATGTGCTGGTGCCTTTAGAGCGTGGCGGCAAAGCAGGTTTGTTTGGCGGAGCCGGTGTAGGCAAGACTGTTTTGCTAACTGAGATGATTCATAATATGGTTGGACATAACCAAGGTGTGAGCATGTTTTGTGGCATCGGAGAGCGCTGCAGGGAAGGACAGGAACTCTACCAAGAAATGAAAGAGGCTGGTGTACTCAATAATATGGTGATGATGTTTGGTCAGATGAATGAACCTCCTGGCGCACGATTTAGGGTTGGACATGCAGCTTTAACCATGGCAGAATATTTTAGAGACCAAGAGCACCGCGATGTGTTGTTACTCATAGATAATATTTTCCGCTTTATTCAGGCTGGTATGGAAGTATCTGGTTTAATGGGACAAATGCCTTCCCGACTTGGTTATCAGCCCACAATGGGGACAGAATTGTCGAAATTAGAGGAGCGGATTGCTAATACAAATAAAGGAGCTATCACTTCTATTCAGGCCGTGTATGTTCCTGCCGATGATTTAACTGACCCTGCTGCGGTTCATACTTTTTCGCATCTTTCCGCCTCCATTGTTCTTTCCAGAAAAAGAGCGAGTGAAGGACTTTATCCTGCCATAGATCTGTTACAGTCCAATTCAAAAATGGCAACACCCGGTATCGTCGGTGATAGACATTATAATCTTGCCCAAGAAATAAGGCAAACTCTGGCACAATATGAAGAGATCAAAGATATTATTGCAATGCTCGGCATGGAACAACTGTCTGTTGATGACCGCAAAAGAGTGAATCGAGCAAGGCGATTAGAAAGATTTCTTACTCAGCCTTTTTTCACTACCGAACAATTCAGCGGAATCAAAGGGAAAAATGTTAGTTTGAAAGATGCATTAGATGGATGTGAGCGCATTCTTTCAGATGAGTTTAAAGACTTACCAGAGAGTGCCTTTTATATGATTGGCAAAATTGATGAAGCTAAGACGAATACAAATGTTAATAAGAAGGATGTAAATATAGAAAAAAATAAGAATAAAACTGATGCAAAAAATGATGTGAAGCACGAAGTAAAGGTTGATTATTAAATTTAAAAGAAATGGAAACGACATCAATGAGCCTAAAGATACTTCTTCCCTTCCGTATTTTTCTCGATATTGAGAATGTAAAAAATATTGTTGCAGAAACAAGTGGAGGTTCTTATGGCATTCTACCACAGAGGCTCGATTGCGTAGCTGCCTTAGTTCCCGGAATTTTTACATATCAAACAGATAAGGTAAATTATTTAGCCATTGACGAAGGGGTGATGATAAAAGCTGGAACTCAGGTGGTTGTATCGGTTCATAATGCAATAGGTGGTGCTGATCTTGGTAAACTTCATGAATCAGTTGAAAAAGAGTTTATTGAATTGGGGGATCAGGAAAAAAGCGTCCGTTTAGTCATCGCAAAGCTTGAAAGCGGATTAATTCAAAGTATGGAAAAATTTCGAAAAGAATGAAATCACCCGAAGTCGAAAATAAAAATCTGTTTAGTCAACAGATTGCTGAAAAAGAAAAACGCAAACTCAAAGCCCTCAGTGAAAACAAACGAAGCGTTTGGTTTGGTTTAGGGATGATGGGAATGATAGGATGGTCTGTTGTTGTGCCAACACTTCTTGGATCAGCTTTAGGAGCATGGTTGGATAAAAAATATCCTGAATCATTTTCATGGACCTTAACATTATTATTAGCAGGGTTGATGGCAGGATGTATCTTAGCTTGGTTTTGGATTACCAAAGAACGTAAAGAAATGAATCAAAATACAGAGGAATAGGATGAATGAATTTTTATACATGTTTTTGGCACTCGCCACAGGTTTAGCCTTAGGAGCAATATTCTTTGGAGGGCTTTGGCTTACAGTAAAAAAAGCTGTAACATCAAAAGTACCCGCACTCTGGTTTTTAGTCAGTCTCTTTTTTCGTGTTGGAGTAACCTTGATTGGATTTTATGTAATCTCTCTTGGCAGTTGGGAGCGGCTTCTAATATGTTTGCTCGGCTTTGTTATAGCGCGATCAATCGTTATTCGTATTACCAAAACGTACGATGAAAAACAATCACTTTTAAAAAAGGAGGTAAGCCATGAATCTTAGTCCTGACGAAACTGTTTTTTGGCAATATGGTTTTATCACCATTAACCTTACCATCATTACAACTTGGGGATTAATGTTGGTAATGGTGATTTTTTCAAGATTGATTACAAGAAATCTTAAGGCTGACATTCATATTTCACGCTGGCAAGGTATTTTAGAAATAATTGTAACAGGCATGAAAAATCAAATCAAAGAAGTGGGTTTGAACAAGCCAGAACAATATATTGGATTTATCGGTACACTCTTTTTATTTATTGGATTCGCCAATCTTTGCATTATTTTTCCGTTCTACGAACCACCAACAGGCTCACTTTCTACAACGGCAGCTCTTGCAATATGTGTATTTCTAGCTGTGCCTTTTTTTGGCATTAAAAAAAGTGGTATTGCGGGTTATCTCAAATCTTACATAGAACCTACTGTCATTATGCTACCATTTAACCTAATCGGTGAAATCTCCCGAACACTTGCATTGGCCATAAGACTATTTGGCAACATCATGAGTGGCGGAATGATTGTGGCTGTTTTGTTAAGTATATCACCGTTCCTGTTTCCTGTTATCATGAAAGCCATTGGCTTGCTCACTGGAATGGTGCAGGCATATATTTTCAGCATTCTTGCAACAGTATATATTGCGGCTGCTGTTCAAAATTCAACGCATGAACAAACTTCAAATTCAACAATAAATAAAACAAAGGAGGATAAAAATGGATAATGTAACACTCATTGCGGTAACTTCAATTATTACTGCCGGATTCACCACAGGAATTGGATGCATGTTCCCTGCATTAAGTGAAGGGAAATCTGTAGCATCGGCACTAAGCTCAATCGCGCAGCAACCTGATGCGGCACCAACCATTACGCGAACGCTTTTCGTAGGACTGGCAATGATAGAGTCAACGGCAATTTATTGTTTCGTACTTTCCATGATTCTCATTTTCGCTAATCCGTTCTGGAATCATTTCATAGCAAAGTAATAAGTGTAAAATGCAGATTAACTGGTTCACAGTCATAGCGCAGATTGTTAATTTCATCATTTTGGTGTGGTTGCTAAAGCGTTTTCTATATCATCCAATACTTGATGCCATTGACGAGCGTGAAAAAAGGATTGCTACTCAGATTAAAGAGGCCGAAGAAAAAAAAGAAGAAGCGATAAAAGAGCAGGATGAATTCAAACAAAAGAATGAATCATTCGATGCGCAGAAAAGTGAATTGATGGACAAAGCAGCCGCAGAGGCAAATGACACGCGTAAGAAACTTCTTGAAGAAGCAAGAAATGAAGCAAATAAGTTAAGCACTAAGCTTGAAGCGGCTTCAAAAGAAGAACAAGAAAAGCATAACACTGAAATTTCGGAAAAAATACAACAGAAAGTCTTTGCAGTAACTAGAAAGGCACTTATTGACCTTGCATCAGTGAATATGGAAGAGCAATCAGTCAATATTTTTATCAAACGCTTAAATGAATTAAAAGAAGAAGATAAGAAAAAATTCATAGCGGCCTTCAAATCCAAGTCCAGTGAAGTTCTTGTTCGCAGTGCATTTGATTTGCCTGCAAATCTGCAAACTGAAATTCAAAAAGCTGTTGATGAAATATTAGGTAACAAAACTCAACTTCAATTTAAAACAACACCCGATTTAATAAGCGGCATCGAACTTACTTCAAACGGATTTAAGCTGGCATGGAGTATTTCGGAATATCTTAAATCGTTTGAAAGAAGCTTATCGGACACTACAAAAGCTAAACTGAAGGCAGAGCCGGAAAAAAATCTGGAGGAAAAAAAATCAGAGCCAGAGAAAATATAAAATGGCTTTAAGCGAATTAAATAAAACGATTACCAAAACATTCACTCATTTCAGTGAAGGAATAGAAAATTATACACTCGATTTCAGCCTTCGTGAAGTTGGAACCGTTATCAGCGTGTCAGCAGGAATTGTAAAAATCTCCGGTCTTCCAGGTGTCGGTTTTGAAGAACTATTGAAATTTCCGGGAAATTTATTCGGCATAGCATTTAACCTAGATGAAGATGAAATAGGTGCCATTCTTCTGGGTGAAGACTCTCAGTTAAATGCTGGTGATGAAGTAGAGCGTACAGGTCGCGTTATGGACATTGCGGTTGGTGACGGGTTAATTGGAAGAGTAATTAATCCACTTGGCGAGCCGATGGATGATAAAGGGACTTTTGTTTCGAATCAACGCCTGCCTATTGAACGTGCGGCACCTGCTATTATGGATCGCTCGCCAGTAACAGTGCCTTTACAAACCGGATTAAAAGTTATTGATGCACTAATTCCAATTGGTCGCGGACAGCGTGAATTGATCTTAGGAGACCGACAGACAGGCAAAACAGCTATCGCCATTGACGCGATACTCAATCAGCATGATAAAAATGTCATTTGCATCTATTGTGCTATCGGGCAGCGTGCCTCATCTGTTGCTAAAGTGATTGCAAACCTGCAAGAAAAAGGAGCGATGGATTACACAATAGCAGTTGTAACAGAAGGTAACAATGCACCAGGTCTGAAATACATTGCACCATATTCAGCCACCAGCATTGCAGAATATTTTATGGAGCAGGGTCGTGATGTTTTGATAGTTTATGACGACCTAACGCATCATGCCCGAGCATACCGTGAGCTTTCTTTGCTGCTGAGAAGACCTCCAGGGCGTGAAGCATTTCCAGGAGATATTTTTTACATCCATTCAAAACTATTGGAAAGATCTACTCACATGAGTGATGAACTTAAGGGAGGTTCAATAACTGCTTTGCCAATTATTGAGACCGAAGCTCAGAATATTTCTGCTTACATCCCAACAAATCTTATTTCCATCACTGACGGACAAATTTATCTCTCTCCAAAATTATTTGAGTTAGGAGTTCTTCCAGCTGTTGATGTAGGTAAATCTGTTTCTCGTGTGGGCGGTAAAGCTCAGTTGCCAGCGTATAGTTCCATAACAGGAAATTTAAAACTTGCCTATGCTCAATTTGAAGAACTGGAAACCTTTGCCCGTTTTGGAACAAGGTTGGACGAGAATACGAAAAAACTCATTGGACATGGAAAAAGAATTCGTGCATGTCTTAAACAAAAGGAGCTTAAACCGATGTCAGTGCCAGAACAAATTGTGATTCTTTTTGCATTAACCAGTGGGTTCTTTGATACGATACCTATTGATAAAATTGATGATGCTGAGAATGCCCTTCTCGAAATCAGTTCAGAACTTCCAACTGAAATTATTAAACGACTGTTCTCAGATAAAGAGTTGAGCAGTGCTGACAGGGAAACTATTATGAAAATTACGGTTGATGGGCTTGCTTCTTTTCAGGCAAATCCAGAGGTTGAACAAAACAATAGGTGATGGAGACATTAGAAAGTTTACGCAGAAAAATCGAAGTCTCAAAAGATATTAAATCTGTTGTACGCACTATGAAAGCAATGGCAGCATCAAACATCGGCCAATATGAAAAGGCCGTTAATTCTTTGGACGATTATTACAGCACTGTAACATTGGGAATTGTTGCTTATTTCAGGAATAATAAAATTGAAATGACAAGCAAAAAGCAAGAGCCTAAAGGGAAAGAGGATAACTTGATCTGCGCCATTGTTTTCGGTTCAGACCAAGGACTTGTTGGGCAGTTTAATGATTCTTTGGCTGATTTTGTATCACAATCACTTAAAGACTTGCCAGGTAAAAAAGAAATTTGGACCATTGGCGAGCGTGTTCAACTCATATTATCTGATGCAGGTTTTGAAATTTCAAAATCATTTTCAGTTCCAAATTCAGTTACTGCGATTACGCCATTGATTAGAGATATTTTAATAAAAAGTGAAGAAAGCCATGAAAAAGAACCTTTGAAAGAGTTTTATATTTTCCATAACAAACCGAATCAGCGAGCTGGCTATTCACCTGTTAGCAAAAGATTACTGCCCTTGGATGCAAAATGGAAACAGGAATTTGTAGAATTAAAATGGACAACAGAAAAATTTCCGCAAGTAATTGGAGAAACTTCATCTGTCTTATCTGCTCTTATCAGTGAGTATCTATTTGTTTCCCTCTTTAGAGCGTGTGCTGAATCTTTGGCGAGCGAAAACGCCAGCAGATTAAGTGCTATGCAGCGGGCTGAAAAAAATATAGATGAATTGCAGGATGATCTAAGCAGTATGTTTCATCGGTTGCGGCAAAGCTCAATTGACGAGGAGTTGTTTGATGTGGTTTCGGGATTTGAGGCGTTAAATAAGGATTTACCAAAATAAAAATAAGAATTATGAAAAAAGAAAAGAAACATTTGTTACACCAGCTTTACATTGAACTGGTAAAATTGCAAAAAGAAATTATTTCTTCTGACTTGAAACTATTAGTTATACTCGAAGGAAGAGACGCTGCGGGTAAGGATGGGACTATTAAAAGAATTACGAAACATTTAAGTCCACGCGAAACCAGAGTCGTTGCATTGGGAAAGCCTTCAGACAAGGAAAATAATCAATGGTACTTCCAGCGATTCACAGAACATCTTCCTGCAAGCGGAGAGTTTGTTATATTTAACAGAAGCTGGTATAACAGAGCTGGTGTTGAGTACGTGATGGATTTCTGCACTGAAAAACAACATGAAGCGTTTTTTACTGATGTGGCTTTATTTGAAAGGATGCTGAAAAATACTGGTATAATTGTAATGAAGTATTATCTAGATATAAGCAAACAGGAACAAGAAAAACGTCTTGATGCAAGAAAAGAGAATCCATTAAAGCAATGGAAAATAAGCCCCATTGACGAGAAAGCACAAAAGATGTGGAAAAAATATTCTGAAGCAAGAAATAAAATGCTGGAGAAAACATATTTCGGTTATTCACCATGGTATATCGCCAATGCGGAAGACAAAGATGATGTCCACATTGCATTGATTTCTCATTTGCTTTCGATATTAGATTATAAAAACAAGGACAAAAAACTGGTTAATAATGATTATGGCTTAATTAACCCGGCAACAATAAAAAATATTAAAGACAAACTTTACCAATAGTCATTGTTGGATAATGAGTTAATAAAAAGATATTTTGATAAATTAGCAGGTTTTAATGCAAGTGATTCCAAAATGCTTTTCTCAGACATAAAGAAATTTTAACCAAGTTAAAAAGAAATAGTCAAACTGATTTAACCTTCCCCAATCATATAAAAAACATTGTTTTAACAATGAATAAATATAAAACCAAACACAATTAACAATGAAAAATTTAGAAACGCTTACACAATCCGAAAAGGAAAGACTGTTAAAATTTCCAGCTTACATTTCTTTGCTTGCAGCAAATGATGATGAGGGATTTGACGATATTGAAAAAAAATCTTCAATTAAATTCTCTCACTTTAAAACATTTTCTTGCGACCCTCTGCTCTCTAACTTTTATCAGCAAGCCGACAAAATATTTGAAGAAAATATTTTCATGCTCAACGATGAACTGCCCAAAGATAAAGATGAAAGAAAAGAAGCAATAATACATGAATTGACAAAATTGGAAACCATTCTAAAAAAGTTAGGAAAGGATTATGCATCAAAAATGCACAGCAGCATGAAATCATTTAAAGAGCATGTTTCAAAAGCACATCATAGTGTTCTGGTAGATTTTATTTTTCCAGTTCCAATTAAAGGGATTAATGACTGAATTGAAAGCATCCAGTCTTTTAAATTGAAGTGCTTTGAGAAATTCCCAATGTCTGTTGCTTTTAGTAAAAGAATAAGCATGGCCTGAATAAAAACACCCCGAGTTGGGTTATCACCTTACTTTGGGATAGAAATCCTTTATTTTCGGCAAGCATTGAAGGATATTTTGTTCAGAATCTACGCATTTGTTTTTTATAAATTCCATTTTCGTTTGGTAATTCATAGCGAGCATGCTGAACTTTTTCAGTAAGCCCTCATTATTAAATAAATTAAATTATTCAATTTTAACAACGCTATGTTGAAAATTTTAAACATTGCTCTCCTCAGAGTGCTTTTTTACATCGTTCAATAAAATATTGAACAAGCCTTTATAATCGCCTTTAGCATCATGTTGTTTCAGTTGTTCAATCATGCGTTCCATGGCCTTTTGAATATAGTGGTCGTTTTTGCCATAATTCCATACTGGGTAATAACATTCAACAAAAAGTTTTTCAAAGCCCCATTCTACACTTTGAACGCGTGTTGTGCCTAGATCATCTTCATGGCAGGTTTTTACATAATGATGGAGTTTATAGGAAAATAAATCGGCAAGTGCGTTAATACTTAATACAGCCGTTTCAGGGTCGTTTATTCCTGGACTTAATGCTTTAATGGCAACTTCTGCAAGTTGGTGGAATCCGTAATAAGGATTTTCTTCTATTGGTTGCCCTGTATAAAAATCAATGGGAACGAGCAATTCACTAATTTCTTCATCTGATAATTTTTTATTGCTGTAAAAATTTAATAATGGAATTCCTTTTAATAAATAAATTCCTGGGGGATAAAGAAATTGAATGACCCCGTCGTGCTTGTAGGCAAATTGAGCCAGTTCTGTTTCATTAAATCCTTGAAAATAATTGGATGTAGTCATAGTAATTGCATTCATTTCAGTGTCAGGAAATATAAAAAGCGATGCTTCCTTTTGACTGTTAATTCGATTTAATGAATGCAGAGTTTTTTTATGAACACGATTGATTATGGTTTCGTATTTTACCGAATCAGTGACATAATGTAAAAAATAAATAAATATGAATATATCCACAACTGTAAACAACAAAAGAAGATAAATGCTTAATGCGGGTACATAAATTCCCGAGTCAATATCGCGAATGCTGCTTAATAGAGAGAGTGCATATACAATGCTTCCAATATAAATACCCAAAACGACCTGCTGAAAGCGGTTGTTAATCATTCCTTCAAGCATGCGATTGCTCATTTGCGATGCGGCCTGATTCAATAGAATCATTACCATAGAAAAGCTGAATACAGTGAGGGAAATAATTCCTCCGACTATTGTTGACAAGATAGACCTTGCTGTACCTGCATCTTTAAGACTTATCCATTTATAAGTAGATTTAATCTGCTTGCCTGTTTCAGAAAAATCGAGTTGAAGCATAATCACTGAAACTATCAAAAATCCAACTGCAATTAATGCAGGATAAAAGGCTATGCTTCTTATAATCCTACCAAAATTTTTTCGGAGCCATTTTGCAATTTTGTTATTCATAATTTAATTTATTTTATTGCATTGATTACCAAAATGATTATTGGGCATCTTTAACCTATTTTTTAAACACACCAATGTAGAGCGAATGTAAAATCCCGTTCGCTAAAATCCTAATTTCCGATATAGAATTTTTAATAATCTATTTATCAAAGCCTTTAAAAATTAGATTGTTGGCAAATAGGCACAGTAATATTAAAGTAACTACTTTTTTAAATCCAAATAAATATCCTAAAACTTCAACGATTTTTAATTTTGAAATAAATAAACGCGTCATTCTAAAAGACCTAGTATAAGCGCCAGAACTCATATAATTCAAATTGCGGAGGTTAATAAATAGTATTGTCAATCGTAAAATAACTACACAAACTTAAAAGATAAATGCCTAGTTATCAAAAGTAATAATATTTTAAGGGTGTGAAGCATGTAACTTTTTTCTACGGTAACGTAATATTTACTCTTTTTAAACTGTATATTTTTGCAGAACTATCGTTAATAAATATTAATTACAATCATTTTAAAAAAATCTCCATTATGACAAAAATTTACTTTACCTCCTTATTGATTTTTATTTATTGTTCAGTTTCCGCTCAAGCGGTTTTTCAAAATATTATTTACAATGAAAAACCAGAGCCAGGATTAGTTCTTCAAATACCATATAAACCTGAATCAGTGCAAAAAACTATCTTGCAAAAGCTAGAAGAAACTGGTTACAAGCCCGAAACGAAGGGTGCTCTTTTTTGGAAATCCAATAAAATAAACGGGTTTTATGTTTTTAAACAGGTGACTTTACCAGAATTAAAAAATCAAACCTTGGATCTTTATTTCAATGTAGAAAAACAGAAGGATTACAAAAATATATCAACACTTTATATGCTTGTAAGTAAAGGGTACGATAATTTTGTGTCTCCAGAAACTGATACTGCTACCTATAGAGCGGCAAGACGATTTTTAAATGGCTTTATAAAAGAAACCGCTGCTTATAGGTTAACGATTGCAATTGAAGAACAACAGGAAAAAATTGATGATTCAGAAAAAAAAATGAAAATACTAAAGGAATATGAGAATGACATGCAAAAAAAGGATGACGATTTAAAAAAAGATATAAATAAAAATAAAGAAGATCAACACAATCTGGAAAACAAAATTCAGCAGCAAAAGTCAGTGCTTGATAACTTTAATTCTGACCTTAGAATTTTGAATAAATAATTCCATAGATAAAAAATTATGAGTTCAAATAAATCACATACGAAAAATTCAAATAAAGGTATTTATATTTCTATTATTGTTGTACTTACCGTGATAGCAGGCATTTGGATTTGGAAGGATATTCAATTGAATAACTTGAAAAATGAATCTGAGAGTCAGGCTTTAGAAATGAAGCAGCAGTTTAAGCAACAAATACTCGAAACACAATCACAGGATTTAAGATCAATAATAAAACCCTTAGTTTGGGCAGTCAGGAGCGAGATGTTGAAAACCAATTCAACAGACCTTAACTTTTATATTAATGAATTAGTTAAGGAAAAAGGATTTCAGTTTATACTCATCGTTGATGACAAAAATCTTGTTCTTTCTTCTACAAATAAGAAATGGGAAGGAAATCCATTTGAGGCTACAGGTATTGCAGCAGACTTAACAACTGATAGCACAATAGTTAAAACAGTAAATGACAATCTTATTTTGGCAAGCGCGCCCATCATGGGTTTTAATAAGCGATTGGGTACTGTTGTTATAAGTTTTAATGTGACACCTTTAACAAACAATTAACTCTTTGCTAATTATTTATATAATTAATGCCATGTATGTGCAATTGCAATGAGAACCAAACATGGCTTCCTTCTATAAATTCAATCAAGCTTTTGTATGAAGGATTAAAAAATCAGAAATTTTTCTAATTGAGACTTCATCTTTGGGCTTAAATTGCTATTTAATTTTGAGAAAAGTTGTTTTATACGTCCCTAAGTTTCTTTTTATTAAAGGTTTATTTGTTATTAGACTATCTTCTATAAGGCTCATATCTCCTCTGTGATTATTGGTTACGACCTTCCAATGCTTTCTTGGAGCGTCAAAAAAACCAAAGTCATTATCATTTAGTTTAATTGTAAAATTTGAGATAGATTAAGAAGCGGTCTAAAATCCCATTTAAGTTAATTATTGAGTTTTTTTATGGCTTAAAGTACTCTAATTTTTAATCCTAATGCTTT
>Ga0163144_10022075_pt1 | contig 12630 bp, 6 predicted proteins | sample OliLak19BULKMAT1_FD_123175 | JGI IMG/M metagenome (GOLD analysis project Ga0163144, IMG submission 123175) | Freshwater microbial mat bacterial communities from Lake Vanda, McMurdo Dry Valleys, Antarctica - Oligotrophic Lake LV.19.BULKMAT1 | ecosystem: Environmental > Aquatic > Freshwater > Lake... | reverse complement strand
GAAACCATCAACGGGCTGAATGGAGCGGCCACCGGCGTGGTGGACAGCATCAGTGGGTCATCCATTCTCACCGTCGGTGACGCCAATGCTTCGGGCTCTTACGCCGGAGTTCTGAAAAACACCACCGGCACGCTCGGTTTGACCAAGATCGGCATTGGTACCCAAACACTATCGGGAAACAGTAACTACTCCGGCCCCACCACGATTTCCGAGGGCACACTGCAGCTTTCCCACATCAGTGCAGTGGGAACTTCCGCCGTCGCTCTTTCCGGTTCGGCAGCCGCCACACTTTCGATCGACAACGGAATCACCATCGCCAATAACATTACGTTTTCAAATAGCAATACGTTGACAAGCGTGAAACGAACGATTGCCGCCAACACCGTGTCAAACACGAATGACGATTACTCCGTCGGTACCAGTTTAGCCTTGAAAAGCAGTTTCGCTGGCGGCCCACCCGACACCACCGCCAAATTGCTCTCCGGAACGAACAGCGCCGGGACGGATACGATCCTGACGATGCGCTTCAGCAACACTTCGGACGCGCTAAACGACGCATCCCGCATCTCCGATATCTTCTCCGTTAGCGGGATTACAGGTTCTGATTTGTATGTCCTCCAACTCAGCGCCAGCGGTTTGGCCCCAGGCAGCGTGCTCGAATATAACAACGGCACCATCTGGGATCTGGCAATCAATGGGAACTCGGGGACTAACACTACCATTCCCGGCTATTTGAACTACGCCGGTTCATTCAGCGCTTTTCAAACCTTTGCCAACTCGACGATCTTAGCCGACTACCAAGGCGCTTACGGACTCGATACTGTGAACAACAACCTTTGGGCCGTCGTTAACTATGGTGGAAGTTTCGCTGCCGTGCCCGAGCCCACCACCAGCGCACTGGGTGGCCTGCTGCTCAGCGCTGGCCTTCTTCGTCGCCGCCGCAGCGCCAAATGATTTCCCAGAGTTAATGGGTTATCTCCGAGAAGGACGGGGTCGCTGCTGGAAGGTGGCGGCCCCTTACGTTTTTATAGGGGGTAGCCGATGACTGGACTTTTTCAGCAGTCACTGAAATTCATAGCCCTCGGCGTGCCGGCACATCATTTCACCAGCACCCGACGGATGCCGTCGTAGCATCCTTGATAGATTACCTTCGCGAGTTCGTCGCCTTCCTGATCCGTCGCCCCTTCGACGGTGAAAACGCTGCCCCAATGCAGCCTGCAGCTTTTCGCGTCAATCTTCTCGACCCGCACAAACGCCTGATAGTTCCTCAATGGAAAAACGGCATTGGATGAGATCGATGATCTTGTAGCTGAATTCCCGCGTCTCATCATTGAAATAGACCAACCGCTCCACGACGTGACCGCCACCTGCGGGCTCCGTGAGACCGATCTTGCGGACGGTTCCACCTTCGGATAGCTCGCTGCTGGTGATGGAGGCATGGTAGTCCGGAAGCGTGTCAGAACCGGCGATGAGTTTCCACACGGCCTCGGCGGACAACGGTAAAACTTCCGAGGTATCGACACGGAGCGGCTTTTTCACCACCTCCATCTGATGGTTCGGAGTGCCGGAGTCTTGGGCGATGCAGGTTGCTGCGGTCATGGACAAAACCCCTTTTTCCCCGCCCTCCAGTCTTCGCCAAGGCTTCTACCGGCAAGCCGGTCTAGCCCAACGGCTGTTTCAGGAGCCTTCCGCAAAAAGCAAATTCCTAGCAGTAATCGTTTCTTTGTAAGTGCATTGTAAATAATCGATGTGAATTCATCAGCACGTTTTCGTTTTCAGTGACGCGAAATCGTCAGCACGAGACCGGTTCAATCTCGTTTAAGAGCCTTATCTCCCGGGAACCGCTCCCAAAAAAACCAAGAATTCATTTGTAATCATATTGTAATCCGCTAACTTCCGCAAAGGCGTATGAGAACCCAACTGTGCCGCCATGAAAAAAAACCACAATCGAAACGCCGAAATCCGGCTTCGCACTGATCGTCACGCTGAGTCTGATGATCCTTCTCGCCGTTGCCGCTGGAGGACTTTTCGGCAATTCCGCGACAAACCAACCATCCAATTCGTTCTAAACTCAATGTTCCCTCCACAGAAACCCCAATCAACCCGGCGGCGCTTTCGTGCGAACCGCGGGTTCGCCTTGATCATCACGCTCTCACTGATGATTCTGTTGACGGTCATCGCCGTCGGACTTCTGAGCCTGTCCGCGATTTCACTCAGGGCGAGCGGTGTAAGCTCCGCACAGCAACAGGCCCAGGCCAACGCGCGAATGGCATTGATGCTCGCGATCGGCGACTTGCAGCGCACCATGGGTCCTGACACCCGGGTTTCCGCCAATGCGAAGATTCTGGAGAAATCAGGAACGAACGTCGTCGATAGCCTCGAACAGGTGACCGGAGTCTGGGAGGCGTGGCGGCCTTCGCCCGAAAACATCGGTGGCTACGATTCGAAAAAAACCGGCGCAGCCCTGGCAGTCGCGAACAATTCCGTAGACGGACTCCCCCAGCCGATGGGCGGATTCCATCGCTGGCTGGTTTCCACCGGCGATCCGACAAAATCCAGCAAAGTGGATTTCCCAACGTCCGGAACCCTCGCCACACCCACCAGCCTCGTCAACTCACCAGGCACCGGCCAACCCGGAGTGCAGGCGGAAAAAATAAAAGTGCTCCGCGCTGCAAATAATATCCAAGGCTCCATCGCCTGGGCGGTTTTCGATGAAGGCCAGAAGGCAGCGGCGAATCTTGGAAACCCAGTAACCACAGGCACCGCTCTCGAACAACTTGGCAACCAAGATACCCTGGCTTTGAAAAACGTGACCGAGTGGGCCCCGCTCGCAGCACTCACTGCCGCAGACCGCTCAAAGTTCCCATCCTATGAAAGCACCAAGCTGGCTGGGAATTCCGAAACCGGGCGCTTTTCCTATGACATGACAGCGAGCACCTCAGGAGTTCTCGCAGATGTAACATTGGGCAAGCTTCGAACCGACCTTAGCTTGCTCTTCGCTACCAATACGCTCCCCACCGATTACGGGACGCGCTACCTCTACTCCAACACCACCACTCCCATCGCGGCGGCAACCTCACGCGGGGGCCACCCGTATGTGTGGCCAGCTCCCGACCCCAAATGGAGTCTGCTCCACAAATTTTACCGCATCCCCGACGACTACGGATTCAGCGCGGATGGGAAAAACGCCAGTATCACCGTCGATTTCAACAAAATTCCCGACCGCCTCGATGCCACCGGCACAGGGGCAAACGCAGCCTATAACGATGAAATAAAGTTATCGCCTGTCGTTTCGAAGGCCCAGTTTTTCTTCAGTCTCTCGTTTTGTAGAGATGCAGAATTAGGAAGTAGATACTGGCCAAACACCGGAGGAACCGCAACCGCCAGGGGGACCTCGGAAATCCTGTGTCAGGCCGACATGGTCATCGATCCCGTCATCACCATTTGGAACCCCTACGACGTGCCCATCAAGGTTCCTGAATTCCGGGTCTATCTCTATCGACTTCCTTTGAAGTACAAGTTCGACGTGACAAACACCGCCGGAAAACCCGCCATCCACCGGAAAAAAGCCGGATTTGAGTTTACCGAGTTCATCGATCTGGTGAGGCCATCCGGTAATACCCCCGAACTCGCTTATCCCCTCATCATCAAGCCAACCACGGGCCAGACGACCATCAATATGGATCCGGGTGAGCATTTGGTATGTTCCGTCCAAGATGCCAAGGCTACCGCCAACATCCTCGATGGAAACGGTGCCGCTCCAGCTGGAGCCATTCTCATGCAGCCCGGGTGGAAGGTACCAAATGCCTCAGGTCCGCTGGTCTCCGGAGCCATCACCTCTGAGAACTTGTTCCGCGACACGGCGGGCGTGGCAGGTGCGGAATACTTCAACAAGAAGACCAACAAGTGGGAGCCCACACTGGGGCTGCCCGTCAGGGCGGAGGATCAGATTTCTATCACCGTCGCGCCGGTCAGCACCAACCGGGGTAATTTCGTGACCCTCGGAAGCCAGCCGGTTGATTTCTACCTGCGCTATGGCAAGTCATCTCTACCGGTAAGCGGCCCAGGTGGTGAGCGCGCCACCTATCCTGACTTCGGTGCCATCGAACTGGACTACGGTTCAAACATTGCCACCTACCTTAAAACATTTTCCAGCAGCGCCGGCGGTGCGGAAGCCCTTCCTACATTCCCAATTAATAACACGGATATCCTAAACGCTCCCGTGGATGGACTGCAGTTAAGCAAGGATGTGTCCGGCCAATACCGGGTCGTGAAAATGAAAAAGCCTTTCCTTGTCGCCACGCTCCACCTGAAGTCCCTCACTGGCTCGAATTCCGACGCCTATCGATCCAAGTTTCCAAGCAAGGCTTGGATCTTTAACAACCCGACCGCGCTCTACGCCAGCAATGGTCTCGGGAACCAGATGGAAAAACAAGCGGCCCATCAGTATGAGTTTTCACTGGAACCCCTCGCCGGGACATGGGGCAATGGCGTGCCGGAAGTCCTCGTCAATGGTGCAGGGAAATATGTGGGCACGGGTGGTCCGTCTCCCGGTGCCAAGGGAAGGGCCTACGCGCCGTTCATCTCTATCCCCCGGGTCCACGCCACCTCGCTGGCCCAGCTTCGCCACGCCCCCCTCAATCAGAGTGGAAAGCTCCCTTTGCAGGCCCAGGTCCTGGCGAACTCCTTCGCCCATCCTCTGATGCCGGCGGATACCGTCATCGACTCCGCCAAAGGCTACCTCGATCACTCGTTTCTCGCAAATAGCCTGTTTGACCGCACCTTCTTCTCAAGTGCGAAGAGCGGTCAAAACATCGTCGATCTCGCGGCATCCAATACCCCGCTGGTCAATTCCCGGATGGCGCCCTTCGGAAATCCCGACACGGGCTTGCTCACCGGAACTGATAATTACAAATACTCGGCCGGTTCATTGCTCGTCAATGGATCGTTCAACGTGAACTCCACTTCAAAGAAAGCCTGGAAGGGCTTCCTAACTGCAATGAACGGCACGGACATCCCCTTCCTTTCCGGGTTGGACAAGACTACCCTTAAAACCCTGAGCAATCCTACACAGGAAGCACACGTCTCACGCTACGACTTACCGTTGGATGAGGGCCTGGGTGATTCCATCGACCCGGCTGGTGCTGCAAATAGCCTGGCATGGACCGGCTATCGCAAACTCGACACGACCCAAATCGACGCTCTGGCGCAGTCGATGGTCCAAGAGGTAAAAAAGCGCGGCCCCTTCCAGTCCATGGCGGAATTTATCAACCGCCGTGCCGAATCAACCGACCTCGGTCAAATGGGAAGTTTGCAAGCCGCGATTGAACTATCAGGAATCAACAACGGCCCGAAGGCTGACAAAAACAGCGCCACCTTGAACGGCAGTGAAAATGGCAGTGACGACTATGTCAACAAAGACGCTGCCAAGGGATCTTCCGTCACCGGCACCCCCGGATATTTGCTGCAAGGAGACCTGCTCAACTCCATGGCTCCCTTCATCTCCGTGCGATCAGATACGTTCAAGATCCGTGCCTACGGCGAGGCCACCGACCCCACTGGAAAAATCATCACCGCCAAGGCCTGGTGCGAGGCTGTCGTGCAACGGGTGCCCGACTACGTGGACTCCGTTTCCAATAAGTTCAGCGACCACATCGGGACCGACTCGCCGACACCGCTCTCCACGATCAACAAAAACTTCGGCCGCAAGTTCCAAATCGTCTCCTTCCGTTGGCTCACTCCACAAGATCTCTGATTCATGACATTTTCCCGCGTCTCCATTTTAGGATTGCTCTCCCTTGTCGCCACGACCGTCACTTCCCCTGCCCAGGACGAAGTCCCCAAGCAGCGCGTTTCGTTCTTTGCTTTTGATGTCCCGGCGGATCGAACGTCGGTCCAGTTGATGACCTCTAAAAACGGCTTTATCAAACTCGACCTGCCGGGCGCCAACGCCACCACTCCCCAGACTGTAGCCAACCTGGATGGCAATATCGCGATCTATGACAAGCCGGTCACCGGCCCGGATGGCAAACCAAGCTTTCCGCTGCTCGGTAAAATCAAGTCCTCGCCGCAGTGGCCGGAAGTAATGATTATTCTGATCGCGGAAAAAAAGGGCGACCTCGACCAGTTCACCGGATTTGCATTCCCAATGTCCAAGAACGACCTCCCACCCGGCTCCATTAAGTTCGCCAACCTCTCACCCTACTTCGTCCGGGGAATGCTCGGCACATCCAAACTGATGTTCAAGCCAGGGATGATTGAAACCATCCAGCCTAAGGAAAAAGCAGGAACCATGATCAACGTGGTCTTCCAATATCAGGAAAATGACACTTGGCAGCGAATGATGGCCACCCAATGGGCCGCCGGGGGCCAGGAACGCACTCTCGTATTCGCCTTCAAGAGCCCGCTATCCGGCACCATGACGAGCCGCAGCATTCCCCTGAAGGATGAGTAAATCATCGCTATGGCCCACCAGGTTCCGTGGGAAGCCCACAAATAAACATATGGAAATTGAACGCTCGTTATACTTGTTAGTCAGCCTCATTGCCTCCCTAGCCGTTGCCTCCTCCGCCGGAGCGGATCCAGTGTGGAAACCCGTACCGGAAAAAATGATGACAACGTGGGGCAGCGAGGTGACCCCAGAGAACGCGTGGAGCGAATATCCGCGCCCCCAATTCGAGCGGCCAGATTGGCAGAATCTCAACGGCCTCTGGGACTACGCGATTACAGCTATCGATGCCGACAAGCCTGCGGAGTGGGAGGGCAAGATCCTCGTGCCCTACGCCATCGAATCAACGCTCTCTGGCATCGGCAAATTGCTCACACCCCAGCAGGCGTTGTGGTATCACAGGACCCTTTCCCTTACCCCGAAACCCAACCATCGGACATTGCTCAATTTTGAAGCCGTGGACTATCAATCCACAGTATGGTTGAACGGCCGGCAGGTTGGAAAACACACGGGTGGAAACACGCCGTTTTCCTTCGATGTCACTGACGCTCTCAAGCCCGACTCAAATGAAATCATCGTCCGCATCGAGGACGCCACCGGCAGATCCCAGTTACGCGGCAAACAGGCAATCACCCCCAAGGGGATCTTTTACACCCGCGTTTCCGGCATCTGGCAAACAGTCTGGCTGGAGCAAGTCCCCGCCCGCCACATCGAATCTATCAAGATTGGAACCACGATCAAGCCAGCCGCCATCACGATCACCCCACTACTAGCAGGCGTTTCGGGCACGGGTGAAAAGGTCCGCGTCACCGCGTCTTTCAAAGGCACGGATATTGCAACCTCCGAGGGTAATGGTGAGGTGAAAATCAATCTGCCAGACCCGAAGCTATGGTCACCCGCCTTTCCGAATCTCTACGATCTAACTCTCGATTTGATCGATGCGCAGGGAGTTGTTTCGGATACAGTGAAGTCTTATGCGGGCGTTCGTGAAATAGGGCAAAAGCGCGATGCCAGCGGCAACCTGAGATTCACGCTCAATGGCGAGGAGATCTTCCACTGGGGCCCGCTCGATCAGGGCTGGTGGCCGGACGGACTGCTCACCCCCCCGTCCGACGCCGCCAACCCCTTTTTCCCCGCCCTCCGGTCTTCCCCAACCGCTATTTCAGGAGCCTTCCGCAAAAAGCAAATTCCTAGCAGTACATTGCGGTCGGTTAGTAATACATACGCTTACGTCGATGTGGCGCACGCGGCCTGGCTGGGTTGGGCATCCAATTTGAAGCCTTTTGCTGCGCTGCTCAAGAAGGTGGGCTCAGGAATTCCGGGCGGCAACAGTAAGGTAGACGGCTTTATTAGCAATACTGCCAACTACAATGTGTTCGTCGAGTCCTACATGACGGGCAATCAGAAAATCGGCAAACGCACGGTGCGCTCGCTGCGGGGCTGGTATGACTCGAATGATTCGATCGACGAGCAGAGTTATGGCAATGCCTTGCGAAATCAGCTGATCAGCGGAGACGATGCATATCCTGCACGCGTCGGGCTGCTGTTGGACACCTCGCGCAATGGCTGGGGCGGACCGAACCGGCCGACCGGTCCAAGCACCTCCACCGACTTGCGTGAGTTCGTACGCGCGACCACTCTCGACAGGCGCATCCACAAGGGGAACTGGGGTAACCAAAACGGGGCCGGCATTGGAGCCAGGCCCGTTGCCAATCCAGCACCTAACTACCACGCCTTCGTGTGGGTGAAGCCACCGGGGTTTTCTGATGGATCCAGCTCACTGATCCCCACCGGCCCGGACAATCCGACGGGCAAGGGATTCGACCGGATGTGCGATCCGACCTATCATGGAAATTCCTTGAACGCGAGAAGTCTCACAGGTGCTCTACCCAATGCTCCGGTGGCGGGCCGTTGGTTCCAAGCGCAATTCGTGCAGTTGGTGGAGAACGCCTTTCCCGAGTTTTAGAAACAAATTTTTCCCACAGGGATGCACGATTTGGTGCGGAACGGCGGGCAGGTGTTGAGTTGCTATCCCCGCCGCACGGTAGTATTACGTTCAAAACCACACTAGCCCAAGCCAATGTAGTCGTCCTTAAGCAGATGCTCAGACTCATTCTTCTGGTGTTGGTCGCAAGTTCCCACTTGAATTCCCTCAAGTTAAGCCCTGCTTCATGAACCTTATGAACCAAAGAATCCCTGCCGGAATCGCATTTGTCATCGCATTTCTCACGGTTTCCGTCGCTACGCCGCAGGCGGATGGCGGTGGCGAGACGGACACCCTGCGGACGCTGATGGCCGGTTGGAACAGCCCGGCGCGAACTTATAAGCCGCATACGCGATGGTGGTGGCCTGGCAACGCGCTCACCCGAGCCGACATCACGTTTCAACTCGAACAGATGGCCGCGCAGGGGATCGGCGGAGTCGAGATAATGAGTGTTTGGAAGATGTATGAGAAGGGAAATGTCGAGTATCTAACTTCTGAATTTCTCGCGCTTGTCAAACACGCGGTCGCCGAGGGCAAACGGCTCAATATCGAGGTGGCGATCACTTTCGGTCCGGGCTGGAGCTTCGGCGGCTCATGGGTCCCCAGGGAGGACCAGAGCAAGGCCCTCTGCATGGCGGATCAGGAAGTCGCCGGCGGCAAACGTTTCAACGGGAAGCTTCCAGAGGTGGTGGCCGGGAGTCGCGGCAAGAAAGCCACCCACAGGGTGGCGGACGGCGCGGGCAGACTCGTGGCGGTCGTCGCGGGACGCATCACCGGCAAAAACCAATTGGATGCCGCCTCTCTGACCGTGCTCACCTCTCGCGTGCAAGCTGGAACCATGGACCTCGAATGGGACGTTCCTGCGGGCCAATGGCGGCTGATGGCGTTCTGGCTGAACTTCACCGGACAGGAAAATCAGGCGCAGAGCTTCAAACCGTCGGCCAAGGTGATCGATCACCTGAACAAGGGCGCGGTGCGCCGATATTGCGATTATCTAGGCGGCGCTTTTGCCAAGGAATTGGGCGGCGATTTCGGGACAACGGTGGATTCCTTTTTCTGCGACAGTTTTGAAATCGCCTCGCCCCCCGATGGGTTGCTGTGGAGCGATGACACGCTGGGCGGGTTCCAAAAACACTCCGGTTACGATTTCACCAAATATCTTCCAGCACTATGGTGCGATATCGGAGATCCGACACCGCGTGTCCGCTACGATCTGGGTAAATACCTGAGCGATCTCGGCCTTGAGGCCTTCTTCAAGACCTTCAATGACTGGTGCGACGCTCACAAGGTTCAGGCCCGCATCCAGCCACATTACCGGTTCACGGAGGAGCTTGTTCAAGGCGCGGGCGCGACCGCCCGTCCGGAAACCGAAGTGACCACTACGCGGTTCGAGCCGGTTGTCGATCCGCGCAAGGCCACCGCATCGGGAGCCCGATTCTATGGGAGCGATATCGTCTCCGCTGAAGCCTACACGTTCATCCATCCGGCGCGCTATCGCACGGACATGGCGGATATCAAGATAGCGACTGATGCGTTTCTTCGTGACGGCATCACCCAGTTTTACAACCACGGATACCTCGGCTCCCCAGAGATGCATGTTGCTCCAAGTCGTGACATACCCTGGGCCAACCGCATCAGCCATTGGAACACCTGGTGGCCCTATTACCATCACCTCACGGAATACGTCGCGCGCTGCTGCTATCTTCTGCGTCAGGGACGTCCGGTTTCCGATGTCCTGATCTACTCGCCACAGGCGACCGCTTGGAGCAAACGCGCCCTTTGGGGGGAAAGTCGCCGGGTTCTGCCGTATGGCAATCTCGGCAAGACGCTCGTCGCCAACGGCTACGACTTCGATGTCGTCAACGACGATCTCCTGCAACATCACGCTCGGTTCGCCAACGGCGGGGCGAGCATCAACGGCTATCCATATCGTGTGATGATCCTGCCTTGCGCAACGGTTGTTCCAATTGAGTCGATGCGTGCCATCCGCGACTTTGTGAAAGCCGGCGGTACTGTCATCGCCCTGGAGGAGTTGCCGGCGGCGGCGGCCGGATTGAATAACCATGAAGCGAACGACCGTGAGCTGCGGCAAATCGTCGGCGAATTATTTGGTGGGAGCTCCCCCGCCTCGAGCGGATCTGTGTTCCTGCCGAAATACAGGCTGTCGCGTGCGGTGTTCAGTCCCACGCGCCAGCCGTATAGCAAAACCCCGCCGCTCTCCGAACCGCAGCGGGAGCTGCTCGCTGCGGTGAACCGTGTGACGCCCCCTGATTTCATGCTGGCGAACCGCGCGCAAAGCGACGGGCTTACATTCCTTCACAAGCGAGTGGACGGCGTTGACGTTTATTTCGTCTGCAACCTGCAGCCGACGCGCATCGAGACGGACGTCATGTTTCGGGTGACGGGTAAAACTCCGCAGAGATGGGATGCCATCAGCGGCGAAACCGGCGCGCCTGTTGAGTTTCGAGCGGCCCCGGAGGGGACGGTCATTCCGTTGGCATTCGAGCCTTGGGAATCGGCTTTTTACTTGTTCACCGAGGGCTCCGCGCCCGTCAAACCGGCAGCGGCCTTTGCCGGGACAATGCCTGAGGCCCTGGCCATCACCGGCAACTGGAACATGAAGCTGGAAGGTCATGATTTCGATACCCTTGTAACGAACGTCTCCGCATTGTCCTCGTGGACAGACTCGGAACGGTCGCGTCATTTTTCCGGTAACGGACGTTATGAGACTGAGTTCGTTATGCCCGCGGCTAAACTCGTGCCCGGCACGCGGATGATGCTGGAATTGGGGCAGGTCGGCAACCTCGCCGAAGTGGAGCTAAATGGCCAGGTGCTGGGGGTGACTTGGATGGCGCCGTACCGGCTCGACATCACCCGGGCAGTCCGTGCGGGCGCGAACAAGCTTGTGGTGCGCGTCACCAATACGCTCATCAATCGCGTAAGCGGCATGAAAACTCCGCCTGAGGTTCCCGCCGAACTTCAAGCCCGACTTGGCAAGGTCAAGCCGTCAATCTACCCAGCCGGCAGAAAGGTGCCGGAAATGAGCGAGACTGACCTTCCCCCGTCCGGCCTGATCGGGCCGGTGAGGATCGTCTGGCATCCCGCCCGCTGATGCCATTTTCCGCCATCTCTGTGCCAACATTGTGGCTTCTTCTGGCAGGGACACCTCCTAGTCTGACCATTGAAAACCGCCGCCGGGCATAGCCAAGAGCAAGATTATGCGACTGGATAACCATCCGGCATCGGAAGAGGATAACTCCGAAAACCCGTCGTCAACTGTGATGCACCCGCCGCTCTCACTGAGTCTGGCATGCGTAAGCTATGGGCTCGGCGCTATTTTCCGCCCCGATTCCGCCCCGTGATTAACCAGCGTTCTATATGAAAAAACAACTCGCCTTTGCGCTCGCCCTGCTGGCGTGCGCTTGGACTCGTGTCGAGGCCCAGACCATTGACTTGTCAGCGGCTTGGAGCGTGGGAAATGATTTTGGCGGCAGCGCGCAGTGCACGTTGACTCTCACCAATATCGGCACGACGACGATCACCACCACGCTTTACGAATTTGACTACGGGCGCACGATCACGCCTGGCGCTCCTTTGAATGCGGAGGCGTTGCAGGTAGGAAATCACTGGACGATGACTATTCGGTCCTACTACTCGGGAGTCATGCTGCCGAGTGGAACGAAGAGTTTTCCAATCAAAGTCGTCCCAGGAAATGTCGGCGCGGACGCTCCCACCAACATCTTTGTGAATGGCCTGCCGCTCGTCGGTTTCTATGTGCCGCCCGCGCTGTCGATGGCGGATGCGGTGGTGACGGAGGGCGACACGGGTGCAACCTCGCTGACGATTCAGTTCAACCTCTCGCGGGCGGTCGGCAGTCCCGCGTCCTTCAACTACGCGACCGCGGCGGGCAGCGCCATTTCCGGCGAGGACTTTCTCCCGGCGACGGGCGTCGTCACCTTTCCGCCGGGCCAACCCCTTTTTCCCCGCCCTCCGGTCTTCCCCAACCGCTATTTCAGGAGCCTTCCGCAAAAAGCAAATTCCTAGCAGTCCTTCCTCGATGGCGGCGTCGAGGGGGCGGCCTTCCTCGCGGAGCGCGCGGATGAAGGAGAGCATCACGAGGCCGTTGAGCACGGCGACATGCGGGCCGGTGATGATGCACCCTGCAAGCAGGAGTGCGACCGAACCCGCGGCCATGATG
>Ga0163144_10022074_pt1 | contig 12630 bp, 9 predicted proteins | sample OliLak19BULKMAT1_FD_123175 | JGI IMG/M metagenome (GOLD analysis project Ga0163144, IMG submission 123175) | Freshwater microbial mat bacterial communities from Lake Vanda, McMurdo Dry Valleys, Antarctica - Oligotrophic Lake LV.19.BULKMAT1 | ecosystem: Environmental > Aquatic > Freshwater > Lake... | reverse complement strand
GCCCTTCAGGGCGGAATGGACCCGGTGGAGGGTTTTGCCCGCAACTGACGACGACTTCCTAGGGGTGTCGAAAACCCAGGCATGAATGCCTGGGCTAGTGAAAAGTGGCGATCGAACCACGAATCACCATTTACCATGCATTACCCGCTGTCCACGGACCACCGTCCACTTGGGTTGCCCGGGCGAAGCCCGCGCTGGGTTTAATCCGTGGCAAATTGACCAAGCTACTTTTGCGCGGATCCTCTACGCCTACACGTTATTTCTTAATGGGTTCGCAGCAGCCGCAGCCTGCGCCGAGGTTGGTTTTGAGTAGCTGGGCCTCGAGCACGACGCTGTTTTTGCTGGCGATCACCTCGCCCGGCAACAGGCCCGCGATGATCTCGGTGGTGTCGTTTTCCTTGACGCCGGGCCGAACCGCGCGGACGTGAAATATCTTGGGCGCATCGGGCTGCAGGAAGTTCTTGTCGCGCACGAATACCACATGGCATGCGCCGTCCCAGTGAATGGCCTCGCTGGGAACGACAATCGCCTTCGCCTCTTCGCGGAGCACGATACGTCCCGTGCCAAAGGTGTTGGCGCGGAGGCGACCGTCGGCGTTGGGCAGGTTGACGCGAACCTTAACGGTGCGGGTCTGATCGTCGGCCTCGGTGCTGATCCACGCCAGCGTCCCCTTAATCTCGGGTTCCGACTTACTGTCGCTAGGCCGAAACAATACGGGCTGCCCGAGCGACAGATATTTCGCGTCGTCCTGGCGGACGTCGAGCGTGAGCCACATGCGGCTCACATCGGCGACTGTGAACAACTTGGTGGCCGTATCGACGACTTCGCCCGGCACCACGTTCCGCTCGACGACGATTCCATCCAGGGGCGACTTCAAGGGGAGCAGGTTCGACGTCGTGGATTCGGCGTCCAATTGCGCGGCGATCTTTTCGGGCAGGCCCAAAAACTGCATCCGCAGGGCAATCTCCTGAGCATCGAGGTCCGCGAAGTCTTGTGCCTTGACGGGCAGACCCAGGTTGACGAGCGCTTGCTGCGCGCCGAGCAATTTGATCCGCGCGTCTTGCAACGCGGCCGATGCTTCGCGGACCTGGCGATCCGGAATCGATCCGTTCTCGGCCAGCGGGGCCATGCGTTCGACGTTGGTCTGCTTGAGCCGCACTTGCGCGAGGGCTTGCTGAAACTCCGACTTGGCGCGGCCCACTTCCGCCGCGTCGACCAGCAACAGGATTTCGCCCGCGGTAACGCGTTCGCCGACCTGGCGATCGACTTGCCAAATGGTTCCCGGGGCCCGGCTCGACAGGTGCGCCATGCGCGTCTGGTCGTAGAGGATCTCGCCGTTGGCAACCACGGCCTCGACGACCGGCCGCTCATGAACGACGGCGATGTCGACGCCGGCTTTGTCCAGGGCCTCGAGCGACGCGAACTGAATTCGCCGCTGATGCAGTCCGCAGCGGCTGTTGTTCTCGACGCGGGGCGCGAGCACGAGCGCACGCTGGGCACGCTGCATGTCGGCGGGCGTGATCTTCGGCGTCACTTTGAGCTGCGCGACCTCGGGATGGTGCAAGGGGCACTGGGCAATGCCGTGCTCGGCGCACCAGCCGTAGTCCTTGATGGGCGAACCCAGGCTAGCGTTGCACTCGATGCACAACGACTCGGGCACGCTGTGCTCGCTGCACCAATCCTCCGGCTCGGCTTCCTCCCGCCCCACCAGCGCGGAAAACTTGGGCAACGTCCAGTCCGTGCGATAGCCCCACATGGCCAGGCCCGCAAGAATGGCGATGACCGCAACCGCGGGTAGGCCACGCCCCAGTGCCTGGGCGATGGCCCGCGCACGGCCAGCATGCGGTATAGCGCCAGACTTCGATCCGGCCGGCGGGTTAGCCAGCGGATGCGAAGCCGAGCCACCAAAATCGCGGTTTATCGTGGACATGGTGAAGTCCTCGTGCAGGGTCCCAAAGTTATTTCGTGCATTTCACGCGGTTCGCGGGGCAGCAATTCGATCATTTTGCCGCGGATTGAACCCGGCGCGGGCTTCGTCCAGGACAAGCTAAGGGATCGTTGCTGGTGCATTGCCTACTACTTTTCTCTAGCCCAGGCATTCACGCCTGGGTGCTCGTTGCCCCCTGAAAGTCGTCGTACGCCCGTTTCAGCGGGTCAGCATTTCCAACATGGCTGTTCGGCACTGAAGGGCGTGTACAACGAAAGCCATTACGACTGATTTCCCCGGCATGAACGCCTGGACTATGGAAAATTCGGACGCAAATATCCGCGCAGCGCACGTGCAAAATCAACATCTGCAACCAAGATTGAACGCGGGCGTCTTCCATTGCGGTCTCTGCGCCTCGGTGTGGTCACTTTCATTCTTTCCGTGCTTCGTCCGTGTTCGATCCGTGGCTGAAAGCCTGAGAACTTGAATCTCGCGCAAAGGCTCAGCGCGCAGCAGCGCACGCGAAATTGCCAAGGGGCGGCGGCAAGACTTCAAATCAGCAAGATTTGATGCAGTAGGTGGAGCCGCAGTGGTGGCTCTAGTTGCGCCGGTCCGCTTCCGAACTGCCAGGATAGCGACGGGCCGATTCGACTGGTCGCGATCGCGGGCAGGCAGGCCACGAAGCAATCGGCCGGGGCGGAGTCTCGATCAATTGCCGGCGCCCGCGGAGTGGGCAGAAAAGCACACGTTCCGCGGCAGTCGATCTGGCACTCGCAAGGAGCTTGGTGGGTCGGGTCTTGGTGGGACGGTTCGTGTGGAGCAGCATTGTGCTCGTGATGGCAGCAGGACGCTTTCGGCGAGACTTGGGGAGAAGCGGCCTCGTGCATTACCAATTCGCATACGATACACCCATGCGCATGGTGCCAGCAGCATCCAAGCAGAGCGTGGATGGACAGCATTGCGGCGACGAAGCTGGATAAAATTGGGTGCATAGTCTGCTCAATCTACCCCAGTGCATCATTGCGATTATCGGTCCCCCGGTCAAGAAAAGGCCACGAAAACTTGCGGATTGGGTGGGTTTTTCGGAAGGTTGTGGCTGTGTGGCACGTCCCCGAGCGCAGCGAAGGGCGTGGTTGGTCGGCTCGCCACGCCCCTCGCCGTGCTCGGGGATGTGCCACACAAACCACATCCCGCGTCGACTCGACCTTCGGGTAGTGATCCGCTTGATTCCTGGTTGCCTGTGGTCGAATGGAGTGAGCCCACAGACGCTTGCCAATCTGGGGGTTCGCCGACCACGAGTACGCGGTGCCCGTCAACCCCAGGCACCCAACCAATGGAATTCAGACTGACCCACTACCCCCACTACCGACTTTCGCCGGGCCTTGTGAGTCGGGGGAATTGGACCTAGAATTGTCGGGCACAGACGGCGCGCCCTCGCGAGCGGTTGCTCGTCGCCCGTCCTTCCTCGCCGCACCACGGCCATGAGCGTCAATGGCCGCGCTTGGATGGCCGCGAAGCGGCCAAGTCGTGTAGCCGTGAGCGTCAGCTCACGGTCTCGAAGGTGCCACGATGTCGTAAGCCGCGCAGCGGCGACGTCTCGATGCGGATTTGTCGTCGTCGCCGCTGCGCGGCTTACGACGGCTGTTTTGACCAAGTTCCGTGGGCAGACGCCCACGGCTAAATGCCTTCGCCCCTTCGGGGCGGACGCTGCTTGCCGTAGACTAGAGTGCTTGAAGAAGTACACCGGCAAGCGATGAGTTCCCAGGCCCGCGCTTCCAATTTCCATTTGACCTCGCCCTATGCTCCAGCATTTGCCGCGTTCTAATTCCCTCATCTTTGGATAGAAAGTTTTGCGATGTCCCGTCGTTTTGTGAATCAGTTGGGCCACCAGGATCCGGTCAGCCAAATTTTCATGGCCAGCCAGAAGCAGTTGCGGCCCAACCGCAACGGCAACCTCTATCTGCAAGTCGAGCTTTCGGACCGCAGCGGTTCGCTCGCCGCGCGGATGTGGAACGCGAGCGAGAACGACTACCGTGGTTTCGACGACGGCGACTTCGTCCACGTCGAAGGGACCACGCAGGTCTATCAAGGCGCGCTGCAACTGATCGCCTCGAACATCTGCAAGGCGCGCTACGAGGAAGTCGACCCAGCCGATTTCATGCCGCTGACGCCGGCCGAGATCGATCGCCTGGCGCTGCGGCTGGGCGAATTGCTGCGTTTGATGGCCAACCCACACCTGGTCAACCTGGCCGAGTGCTTTCTGATGGACGAAGAGTTCATGCGGAAGTTCACCAAGGCGCCCGCCGGCGTGAAGAACCACCATGCCTACGTGGGCGGATTGCTGGACCACGTCGTTAGCTTGATGGAGGTCGTCACGCGCGTCGCCCCCTGCTATCCACAAGTCGATCCCGACCTGCTGCTGATGGGCGCGTTTCTGCACGACATGGGCAAAGTCAACGAGCTGAGCTACGACCGTGGCTTCAGCTACACCGACGAGGGGCAGCTCGTGGGACATGTGGTAATGGCCATGACGATGCTCGAAGCCAAAGTGGCCGAGGCCGAGAAGCTGGCCGGCGAACCGCTGCCCGAAGAGACCGTGCTGCGGCTGAAGCACATGATCATCAGCCATCACGGGCAGTACGAGTACGGCGCGCCGAAGCTGCCCATGACGCTCGAAGCCGTTGCGCTACATCAGCTCGACAACCTGGACGCCAAGATCCACAGCTTCCACGGGCAGATGCGCGACGACCCGAACGTCGAGAGCCCGTGGACGGCGTACAACCAGTCGCTGGGCCGCAAGCTGTATAAAGGGCAAAAGATGGCGGACGACGTGGCGGCGATGCGGGGGGAGTGAGAGGTGCCGAGAATCGCAGCGTAGTGTAGAATAGGATGAAACGGGTGGTGGCTGCTGTAGGGGATCGAAGGATCCGTATTTCGCCCACAAGGTACAGCGCCTTCGATGGGTCGATGGCGATCTAAGAACCGCTAGCTTTGCCACTCGGACGTCATTCCCGCGAATGCGGGAATCCAGGGACTCGGAGAGAGCAGTGGCGAATGAGACTTGTGCGCGGCGGTTGTAAGTCTTGTGGTGCAGGGTCGACTTGTGGTTCACTGGATTCCCGCCAGCGCGAGAATGACGGTCATGATACCTTTCCGACGTAACGCCTCGTCGGCGATAGAACTAGCCGGAAGAGTCTAGCGAGGTGATTACGATGTCAGTTAGCGACTCAGAATTAAGCGACGATACGTTGAAAATGGCGGTCCGTATTGCGCAACAGCGGCATTGCACGGTCGACGAATTGATTCGTGCGATATTGCAACCGATCGACAAACCGCCAAAAACGCCAGGGCGGCTCCTCGGACTTATGAGCGACGAGCCGGAACTGATGGACGAGGTGATGAAGTCGGTGTACGAGGATCGCGAGCGCCGTTCACCCAGGCAGCCTGCAAATGAACAGGGCTCTGCTTGACACCGATATCCTCTCGGAGGTCCTGAAAGCGCGCGATGAAAACGTGCGCTCCAGAGCCGATGCCTACGAGTCGGTCTTTGAGAAATACACGGTCTCGACGATATCGGTAGTCGAGATTGTCAAGGGCCTGCACAAGGTGCGCCGCGGAGACCGAATCCGACGAATCGTAGCGGAAATTGGGCGAATGGAGTTGCTCACGCTCGACCTAGACAGCGCGCAATTGGCTGGCCAAATCGAAGGGGATTTGGGACGTACCGGTCAACCCATCGGAAGACTCGATCCCATGATCGCGGCCATCGCAATCCACCACCAACTCGTCCTCGTGACTGGAAATACAAACCACTACCAGCGAATTCAAACTTTGGGATTCGCACTCGAACTTGAAAATTGGAGGAGATGAACCTACCCAAGAATGTCAGAAAACCCAATCGAAAATCAAGACATCGAACAAGCGCTGCTCGCCTTTGTGCGGCAGCCCGGTTACCGGGCGATGAAGCCGCGGCTGATCGCTAAGAAACTTCACGTTGCGGCCGACGAGATCAAAGGCTTTAATCGCCTCGTCAAAAAGCTCGTCAAGGGCAAGCAACTCACCTACGGCGCGAACCATCTGATCGTCTCCGCCGCGCCCGAAACTGCTGGTACGAAAGTTCGGACTTCACCTCCCGCACCATCTGTCGCACCAGCGGAGCATGAGGAAGCCGAAGTCGCTGCCCCTCTCTCCGCACGAAACAAACCACAGGCCGCGCCTCCTGCTACATCGGTCGAACCCGCGCACAAATCGCTCTCGCATCCCGGCTGCATTACCGGCGTGTTCCGCCGTGCGCAGGCCGGCTACGGCTTCGTGCGGCCCGCCGGAACTCCCCGCGCCGCCGCGCGCGAGCACGATGTTTACATCGCGGCCGCCGATACGGGCGATGCCGCCAGCGGCGACACGGTGCTCATCAAGCCGGCCAAGGGGACCGGCCGCGGAGGCCAGCCGCGCGGCATCATCGTCGAAATCCTCGAGCGCGAGACATTTCAATTCGTGGGCACGTATTTCGAGACCGCCGGCAACGCCCTGGTGCAGGTCGACGGCACGTTGTTCACGCAACCGATTTCGGTGGGCGATCCGGGCGCGAAGAACGCCCAGCCCGGCGATAAAGTCGTTTTCGAGATGGTCCGCTTTCCTTCGCACACGCACGATGGCGAAGGCGTGATCGGCGAAGTGTTGGGGCCGCGCGGCGCGCCCGGTGTCGACACGCTGTCGATCATTCGCGAGTTCAACTTGCCCGGCGAATTTGCGGAAGATGTGCTGGCTGCCGCGCGGACCGAAGCGAGCCGATTCGACGAATCGATTCCGCCGCACCGCTTAGACCTGACCGGCGAAACCGTAGTTACGATCGATCCGGTCGATGCGCGAGACTTCGACGACGCGATCTCGCTCGAGCGCTTGGAAAATGGTCATTGGCGGCTGGGCGTCCACATTGCCGACGTATCGCACTTCGTGCGCCCCGGGTCGCCCTTGGACCGCGAGGCCCATCATCGGGCCACCAGCGTCTATCTGCCCGACCGCGTGATTCCGATGCTGCCCGAGGTGATCTCCAATGGTCTGGCAAGCCTGCAGCCCGACCGCGTGCGGTACACCAAGACGGCGATCATCGAGTTCACGGCCGACGGCGTTCAAGTAGCTGTCGACCTGCACACCTCGGCGATCAAGAGCAAACGCCGCTTTACCTACGAAGAGGTTGACGACTATCTGGCCGATGCGGATGCCTGGAAGAAGAAGCTCACGCCGCAGGTTCACGGGCTGCTCGGGCATATGCACGAGCTGGCAATGATCTTGCGGGCGCGACGGTTTCGTCGCGGGGCGCTGGAGCTTTCACTGGGCGAAGTGAAGGTGGACCTCGATCCAGAAGGCCGCGTCACGGGCGCTCACAAGGTCGTGAACACGGTCAGCCACCAGATCATCGAAGAGTTCATGCTCTCGGCCAACGAAGCGGTTGCCAGCACGTTCGCTCGGGCCGAGTTGAATTTTCTGCGCCGCATTCACCAGGCGCCCGACCCGAGAAAGCTCAAAGCGCTGACCGAGTTTGTCGCGGAGCTGGGCTTCAAAACGGAAAGTCTGGAGAGCCGCTTCGAGATCCAGCGGCTGTTGAACCTGGTAGCCGACCGGCCCGAACGGCAAGCGGTGAACTACGCCGTACTGCGCAGCCTGGCCCAGGCGGTCTACAGTCCCGTCGACGAAGGGCACTACGCGCTGGCCAGCGACTGCTACTGCCACTTCACGTCGCCCATTCGCCGCTACCCTGACCTGACGATTCACCGACTGATCGATGGGCTGTTGGCAAAGAAGAAGGCGAAGAGCGACATGACCGAGCTGGTCGTGCTGGGCGAGCATTGCTCGGAGCGCGAGCGGCGGGCCGAGAGCGCCGAACGCGAGCTGACCAAGGTCAAGCTGCTTGAGTATCTCAGCGAACGCGTGGGCGAGGAAATGGATGCGGTGATTACGGGCGTCGAAGAGTTTGGCCTGTTCGCCCAAGGGCTGGCATTGCCGGCCGAGGGATTGATCCATATCAGCTCACTGGCCGACGATTACTACCACTTCGAGCGGCGCTCGCACACGTTGACGGGCCGACGCTCGGGCAACGCCTATCGGCTGGGCGACGTGGTGCGCGTGTGCGTGGCGCGGGTCGACGTCGACCGCCGCGTGTTGGACTTCCGCGTCGTGCAACGATTGAAGCATCCGCCGCGAGTGGAGAAGCCCGAGCGTGCCGCGCCGCCGCCGGCGGATGGCGATGGCCGCGCGAGCGTGAGCCGCGTGGGCGTCAGTCACCTTGGCGCAGAGCGCGGCGGAAAACCGGCGAAAGGAAAGCAGGCTGCCAGTTCGCGAGGACATAAGCCGGCGGGCAACTTAGGCCGCAAGGGGCGGGGTGGACCGAAGCCGAAGAAGTGAAGCGTGGCCAGACTTGACGTGATCGAGTGAGAGCGCGCGGGTGCCTGGGGTTGACGGGCACCGCGTACTCGTGGTCGGCGAACCCCCAGATTGGCACGCGTCTGTGGGCTCACTTCGTTCGACCACAAGCACCCAGAAATCGAACTGACCGACTATCTGAAAACTCGTTGACTTCATCCGCTTGGCCGGTTACTTTTTCTATGCAGCGGTCACATGGCCGCTTGGCTTGGAAGAGGGGCTCTAGGTGTACGTCGCTTTCCATTTTCAGGCGACACACAGGGGCGTTCTTTTCTGGCGTTCAGATTCGTAGGTGCGTTACGCGCAATTGCGCGCGACGCCAGGAACAGGAGAACGCTCGTGAACTGCAACAGATTCTGCTATTGCGCCCTTCGATTGGCGCTGGCGCTCGGCTTTTTTCACATCTCGACCGGGCCGGTCTTCGCGGCGAAGTTCGTCGTCATGGCCGTCAACTCGGGACGCGACACCACCTCGCCGTACCTTTTCGATCCCCCCGTGCTGACGCCGGGGGCAAAAGGATTCCTAATCGGCTTAGACACGGGCTCATTCGGCAGTTTGTTGCCCGTGGCCTTTCAGGATTTGACCTTTCACGGGCCTGGGTTAGTAAATTTCGACGGAATTGACCTTTCCAATAGCAATCTCAGGTATTCGCCGAAGGTCATGACGCGCGACGAAGCCCTGAGTCAGGGCCTAGACGACGGAGATCTGCGGCGATATCAGCGCGACGACACGTACTTCTTTGCGAGCACTCCTAACGCCTCTTGGTCGTATGACGTCGGGCCCGGCTTAGAGGGTGGCGAAGCGGGCGGCACCTACTTAAGGGCGACGGCCTACACGAACGCGGTACAGCCAAATCGAGTAATCCCTGCCTTTTATGTCGTTTCGACGGGCGATCTAACCGTTTCGGGATTTATCGCGGTTCAGCAGGATGGATTCGACGTCCTTGGCAACCCCATCACCCACGACGACCATGGCGCAACAGCGCGGCTCGATTTTGCCAGCGGAACCTTGCTTTCGGCCACGCCACCCACGTTACCAGGAACACTTATCGCATGTGCCGAGTTTGGCCACTTATATAATGTCGATACGTCGGACGGCGTCTTTGAATATGAACGCCCGAGCCACGATCGCCGGATGTCTGGAATTGCGTTTTCCCCCGACGGCGACTTGTACGGAATCTCGTCTCCGGAGAGGAATTTTCCTAGCCGACTGTATCGAATCGATCCTACGACCGGAAACACAACGCTGATCGACGAGACTGGAATTACAAGCACCTCAAATGTTCCCGGTGAAATGGACATCCGCTTTGACCCATTGAGCGGTAAGCTATTCTGCATTGAATTCGGAAGGAACTTGGTCAAGATCGATCCCACAACCGCTCAGAGAACCCTGGTCGGTGAGATCGAAACAGACGAGGGCAACTATTCGGCAATCGCGTTCGACCGCGCGGGTACGCTGTTCATGCTGGACGCGGTAAATCTGAAAATGTCGGTGGTAGATCCACTCAGCGGCGAGGTCCTTTCGTCAATTCCGATTTCGGGACTCAGCGGGATCGAGGACGCGCTGGCTGGGATGGACTTCGATCCCATGACAAACCAACTTTACATAGCGACTCGTGGGCCGCAGGGGTCAATCTCGACCGGATTGTTCTCCTTTGACTTGAGCACGGGCGTTGCAACGTCCGTAGGTCGCGGCTTCAATGCAACCGGATTGGCTTTTGTTCCTGCGCCCGTACCCGAACCGTCAACAATCACTCTTGCGGCCATGACGCTTGCGTTCGCATGGATAGGCTGGCGTCGACGTGCTCGATAATCGACTCACCGTCTCACATTGTGAGGTACAGACGATGAGTTGATTTCCACTCGACGGGCAGCACTTCAATCGGCCAAGCCCTTCGCGGCGGAGCTTGCCGCGTTTTAACTCTGCAATCTCGATTCTGAATTCCGCATTGCCCCATGTCTCTCGACACCCCCGCACGCATCGCGATTCTCGGAGCCGGCCCCACGGGGCTCGAGGCCGCGTTGTACGCTCGTTTTTTGGGCTACGATGTCGACGTCTATGAGCGTGGCCGCGTGGCCGAGAATCTATTGGGCTGTGGGCAGCAGCCGCTGGCCGTGCCGTGGCGGCTTGTGCCCTCGCCCTTGGCGGTGGCGGCGCTCGAAGCTCAGGATGCTAGCTGGCAAGTGCCGGCGGCCGATGCGATTCTGACGTGCGAAGAGGTCGTCGCGCGGTATTACGTGCCGCTGGCCAGCAGCGACCTGCTGGTCGATGGCGTGCGCACGCAAACGACCGTGCATGCCGTGAGTCGGTTGAAGGAGACTGGAGAAAGTCTCGCTCGCGACGAATTGCGCGGCGATGAGGCTCGGGCCGATGGTGCGTTTTGCATCGCCCTGCGAACGGGGAGCGGCGAGGAACAATTGGCATCGGCCGATGCCGTGATCGATTGCACGGGCGAGGGCGGCTTGGAGCACGACGGCGCCGGCAGCGACTTTTTTGGCCAACTGCAAACGGAGTTGCTCGAACCCCAGGTCTCGTCGGCCGGCGGCCCCCAACGGTTGCTGCGCGTGGAGCCCGACTTCTACATTCTGGGCGCGAAGAGTCGCCAGCACGGCGAGGGGTTCACCTTCGCCGATGGATTGGTGCAAATCCGCGATCTGTTCACGATCGTCGGCGACCGGACGACGCTGGATTTGTATGCTGGATTTCCAACACTGCGGTAGTTCGTAGTGAGTGCGGCTGGGGGGCACGCCCAGAGCGCAGCGATGGGCGCGGTCAACGTGCTCTGTACTACAAACATTGAGTTTGCACGCGCCTTGCGCGGATTTTCGACGCCCGGTTTTTCCCTAGCCCAGGCATTTATGCCTGGGAAATCGTCGGCAAAGAATCTCGTTTTTCACGCCCTTCAGGGCGGAATGGCCTCGAGGGATTCTGGCCCGCTGAAGCGGGCGGACGACGACACTTAGAGGGCAACGAAAACCCAGGCATGAATGCCTGGGCTAGGGAAAAGTAGCGATCAATGCACAATCAACCAACCCTTTGAGTTGCACGGGCCTAGCCCGCGCTGAATGTGCGCGATTTACCGCCGCACCACGTCCTTCGTTCCCTCAGGGCGTGCCACCCAAGGCGCAGGCCCTCAGCTCGCCGATACGGCCAGCTCTTGCGAGACCGATTCGATCTGCGCCGCGCTGATCGTCGCGTGCTCCTCGGCAAATCCCAACAACAGGGCCAGGTCGCACAGGCGATTGATGCGGCGCGGCACGCCTTCGCTGTCTTGATGGATCAGCTCGACGGCTTGTGGCTCGAAGATCGTTCGCTGCGCGCCGGCCGCCGAGAGCCGGTGCTGTACGTAGCCCATCGTTTCCTCGAGGGACAGCGGGCGGAGCAAGCATTTGACGGCCAGCCAGGCCTCGAGCTGCGGCATGCGGGCCAGCACCGGCAGCAGCGTTGGTTGCCCGACGAATAGCAACGTCACGGCGGGCCGGCCTTCGTGCTCGAAGTTGAGCAACAGCCGTAGCGCTTCCAGCGTGCGTCCACCTTCCAGCAGGTGCGCCTCGTCGATGGCGATGACCGTGTGCCGGCCCTGCGCGGCGTTTTCGAGCAGGCTGCGCTCGATGGCGCGGACGCTCGACTCGATCGGCCGCGGCGCGGCAGCGTCCTCGGGGGATTGGCCGGCGAGCTCGGTCGCCAGGTAGGCCAGCAAATCGGCCGTGGGCATTTGGGGAAAGACCAGATGCACAAGCGGCGAAAACTGCTCCGAGAGCTGCTGCCAAAGCAGCTTCACCAGCATCGTCTTGCCCAAGCCCGGCCCACCGACCAAGAGCGCGGCCCCCCGCGCGTTCTCGATGGTGTAGCGGAGCTTGAGCAAAGACGCCTGGTGCGATTCGGCCGGATAGTAAACGTTGGTTTCAACGCCGGCCTCAAAGGGCCTGCGCTGGAGCTGCCAATAGGCTTGATACATGGAAAGCCGAGGGGATTTGAGGAGGTCGGATTAGGATCCGCACATAAATGAACTGTTCAATTTGCCACGGATTGAACACGAATTAAACACGGACAAGAAAATGCAATCGCGAAAGACAGAAAGTGCGAAAGCCCGAAAACAAAGGCGGCTTCCTATTTTCTGCTCGTTTCTGCCTTCGTAGTTCTCTTCATCCGTGTCGATCCGTACTACAAACGTTGACTTTGCCCGCGCCTTGCGCGGATTTCAATGGACGCCGAGGGGGTCGGGACTCGTTGTCGCCGGCGCGACTCGGCCGTTCGCAGGACCGGCTTCCGACAACGACTCG
>Ga0163144_10022073_pt1 | contig 12630 bp, 5 predicted proteins | sample OliLak19BULKMAT1_FD_123175 | JGI IMG/M metagenome (GOLD analysis project Ga0163144, IMG submission 123175) | Freshwater microbial mat bacterial communities from Lake Vanda, McMurdo Dry Valleys, Antarctica - Oligotrophic Lake LV.19.BULKMAT1 | ecosystem: Environmental > Aquatic > Freshwater > Lake... | reverse complement strand
CAAGCAAAAGATGTCGTCAAAAGCGCGCTGGCAACGGTCGAACAGGCGCCCAAGGCCGTTGCGGACGACGAGAAGATCGCGCTGGCAAAAAAGGAGCTCGAACGCGCCCTGTCGATGGCAGACCAGGACCCCATCGCCGCCAAGCGCACGGCGCTAAAGGCTCAGCAGGAAATGCAGGACGCGATCAAGCAGAAGATCAAGGAGAACCAGAAGTTCGCCGAGGCACAGAACAACGACAAGATGCTCAAGGCGATCAGTTCACCACCGCAGGATGAGAAAGGCCCCGTCGCCGACGCGCACCGAGCGATGGCCAAAGGTGACTTCACCGCCGCGATCGACGAGCTGAGCAAAGCGGTCGAAAACTTCGATAAAATGGAAAAGAAGGATCAGGATAAAGCCGCCGACCAGATGAAGAACATGGCCCAGCAACTGCAAAAGATGGCCAACGATCCGAAGGTCCAGCAGCAATTGCAGCAACAGGCCCAGCAGTTGGGGGCCAATCAGCAGCAAGCCCAGCAGATGGTTCAAAAGATGCAGCAAGCCGCCGCGGGAGATAAACAGGCGCAGCAGCAATTGCAGCAGATGCAGCAACAGCTCATGCAGCAGATGAACAACGGCCAGGGCCCGACCCCACAGCAACAACAGCAGATGCAGCAAATGATGCAGCAGATGCAGGCGCAGGCCAACACCCAGCAGGGCGCCCAAGCGATGGCGCAAGCCGCCCAGCAGATGGCGCAAGCCATGCAACAACAAGCCGCCGGTCAGAAGCAGCAGAACCCGAACGGTCAGCCACAACAAGGGCAACAGGGTCAGCCGCAACAGCAACAGATGGCGCAGGGTCAACAGCAAATGCAGCAACAGATGCAGCAGATGCAGGCCATGCAGCAAGACATGCAGCAAATGGCCGCCGCCCAGAACGCAGCGCAGCAAGGGGCTCAACAAGCTCAGGATGCCTTGAACGGTCAACAACCGGGCCAAGGTGGACAGCAGCAGGGCAAGGACGGTCAAGGCGAGGAGGGGGCCGGTCAAGGTCAGGCCGACAAGGGTCAGGACCAAGGTGGCCAGCCGGGCAACAAAAACGGGATGATGGCCGGTGGTGGCATCGGGCAAGGGGACCGATCCGCCAAGCAGGCAGCGCCGTTCAGCGTGAAGCAGGAGATCAGCCAGAGTCAGGAAAACGACAAAGGAAAAATCCTAGCTAGTCGCTGGGTGAAAGCCGGCTCGTTCAAAGGCGAATCCAAAGCGGAACTCGCCGATGTGGCCGCGTCGGCCGAGCAGTTGCAAAGTGACGAGGTCGAACAAGAACGCATCACCGGCCAGGCGCGAGAAGCCCAGAAGAAATACTTCAACTCGCTGCAACAGGAATCAGCGAAGTGACTCTATATCCATTCACACCAACCAACCGCCAAGGCGCGACGATCGCCAAGAACGTTCGGGAGACTCGAATAATGCTTCGTGCCTTCGTGTCTTCGTGGTTAATTCTACTCGTTCTTACCTTGGTGACGGGCTGTTCGCGCGAAGATGCGAAGCCTGAGACGTCCGTCGTCATTTACACGAGCGTCGACGAACCGGTTGCGACACCGATCTTGAAAGAGTTTGAAAAGCGAACCGGAATTCGCGTCGATATCCGCACCGACACCGAAGCGACGAAGTCGGTTGGTCTCGTCGAACGACTGATCGCGGAGAAAGCCAACCCGCAGGCCGACGTCTTCTGGGGAAACGAGATCTTCCTGACCATGCGGCTGGCGGACGAAGGTGTGCTGCAATCGTACGACTCACCGGCAACAGCCGATGTTCCACAACAGTTCAAAGACCCGGCCCACCAATGGGCGGGAAACGCGCTGCGGGCTCGTGTGATCGTCGCATCGGGCACGAACGCCGATCCGCCCAAGACGTTGGCAGACCTGCTCGATCCCTCGCTAAAAGGGCAGATTGCCCTTGCCCGTCCGACTGCCGGCACCACGGGCTCGCACGTCGCGGCGCTCTACGTGAAGCTTGGCGACGAGAAGGCAGACCTGCTGTTTCGCGCGCTGCGTGCCAACGGGGTCAAACTGCTCGGCGGGAACTCGATCGTCGCGCGCGAGGTCGCACAGGGGAATCTGCTCTCGGGTCTGACGGACAACGACGACGTCGAAGCCGCCAACGCCGCAGGTGGCAACGCCGTGGCGATCCTTCCCGACCAGCAACCCGCCTCCGGTGATACCGCTGCGTTCGGCACGTTGACGTTGCCCTGCACCGTTGCACTCGTGAACGGCGCGCCCCGTTCCACCGCGGGCAAGAAGCTTGTCGACTACCTCCTTTCACCCGAGGTTGAGCAAAAGCTGATCGCTGCCAAATTCGCGGCGTACTCCGTTCGCGACCCGGCCAGTGTGAAGACGATGGCCGTCGACTTCCACGAGGTCGCGCGCGTCATGCCCAAGGCCGTGCAGCGTGCGACGGCGATCCTCGAAGGGCGCGAGTAAGCCGAGCGAGGATCCCCCGGATGGACGAGCCACGACCTCAACGCGCTTGCCGCGGTTCATCGCGTTTGTCATCCCGCCTCCCATCGCTCTTCATCACGGTCGTTGTCACGCTCTGCTGCGCACTACCCTTGGGCTGGGTCTTCTGGCAGATCGCGGTCAATCCCTCGTCCCTTCTCGAACTGTTCGGCGATCGCTTTCGCTGGACGCTCGTTTTACGAACCGTTGCGTTTAACACCGTTGCATCCGTTGTCGCTGTCCTGCTCGGACTACCGGTGGCAATCGTTTTGGGACGCGGTCGATCCGGAACAGCGACGGCGCTATGGCTGGTGTTGCCGGTGTCATTGCTCATCCCCTCGATCGTGTACGCGTACGGTTGGTCACAGTTTGCGTGGCTTGTCGGGTGGAAGTTTTCCCCCGCGTCACTGCCAGACATCTCTCGATGCATCTGGTCCCTGGCGACTTGGTTGTGGCCCTTGCCGGCCGGCATCATCGGTCTGACGCTTCGGCGGATGGACGCAAATGTCCAGCAACATGCGCTGCTCGACGGCGCGCTTTGGCGCGTCACGTTTCGCCAGTTGCTGCCCGCGATCGCTGTCAGCTTCGCGGCGGTCCTCATCCTGGCGATGCAGGAATTCGCGGTGTACGAACCCACCGGCATCAGCGTCATCGCGACAGAAGTTCGAACCGTGTTCGACACCGGTGGCGCCATGGCGACACTGGGCACGCTGGTCTCATCACCCGATGGACTGACCTCCGCAGGCTTCAGTGCCATGGACCAGGCCGCCCGCGCTGCTCGCGCCATCGCGACCGGTGCGCCGATGGTCGCGCTCGTGGCGATTCTGAGTGGCGCGTCGTTCTGGGCACTGACGCGCTTCGCCAGCGAGGACGAGGTGGACGTCGGCCCGTTGCCCGTGGCGCTGCGTGCGTCATGGCGTTGGACAGCAGTGGCGTCACTGGTTCTGTGCATCGTAGTCGTCATCCCCGTGGCGTCCCTCGTGTTGTCACTGTCCGGGCCTCGATCGTTGTCGTTCATCTGGGCCGAATATGGACCGCAGGTCCGTGGCACGATGTCCATCGCGGGTGGCGCCACAATCGTCGCAGCCGCAGTCGCGTTCCTTGCGTGCGCGGGCCGCAGCCGACTCGCGATCCTCCTTGCAGTTGCGTCGTTCCTTGTCGGTGGACAGTTCATCGCGATCGCGCTCATCCGCTTGTACAACCGTCCGTGGCTGTCGTGGGTGTACGATGGTTGGCCGGTGATGGTCATGGCTTTCCTCGCTCGGTTCGCATGGCTCGCGCTGCTGGCGGCGCGCGAGACGCGCTCGCGCGCCTACGCGCCGTTGCGCGACATGGCCGCTGTGGACGGCGCATCCCGCTGGCAGACGACCGTCTCCATCATCTGGCCGATCGCCTGGCCGACCTTGCTCGCTAGCGCCGTCCTCGTCGGTGTGCTGTCGATGGGCGAGGTGCCCGCGACCACACTCCTGTCCCCACTTCGCCCACCCATGCTTGTGCCGAGCCTGATGACATGGGTCCACACACTGCGCTTCGATCCGATGATCGAAGCAAGCCTGTTGCTGACGTCGCTCGCCGTCGTCTTCGGCGTCATCGTCGCAGCGCTCGTCTGGCTGGGGCGAGGAAGACTCAGGCAGAAACGCCCCGGAAGTCAAAAGCCAGAACCAAGGCATCTACTTCGTCGCATTTCATTCTGGCTCGGGACTTTGGGCTGCTGGCTTCTCCTCACCTCCTGCTCGCGCTCACCCGCGCCCGATGACATCTACCTCGACACCGGCGTCGGTCCCTCGCAAGTCGTCTACCCTCGTGCCATTGCGTACTCCGCGACCGACGACACGATCTTCGTGGTCGACCGCCGGGCACGTGTGCAGCATCTCGACAACCGCGGGCAGTTCCTCAACGACTGGATGATGCCCGACCAGAAGATCGGCAAGCCCGTCGGCCTGTCGGTCGGGCCCGACGGCAACGTCTACGTCCCCGACACGCACTACCATCGCGTCATCGTCTTTTCACCCCAAGGCAAGGAACTGCGCCGCTGGGGCACCGTGGGCACCCAGCCCGGCCAGTTCATCTGGCCGACCGACGTCGCGTTCGACGACACCGGTCGCGTCTTCGTCAGCGAGTATGGCGACAACGACCGCATCCAGGTTTTCGACAAGGATGGCAACTTCCTCTTCAAGTTCGGCTCGTTCGGCCAGGCCGACGGTCAGTTCAGCCGCCCGCAATCGATGGTCATCGATGGCAACACACTCTACGTCACCGACTCGTGCAACCATCGCATCGTCGTCTTCACGACCGCTGGTCAGTTCATCCGCAGCATGGGCAGCGTCGGTGACGACCTCGGTCAGTTCCGCTTCCCCTACGGTTTAGACCTGAACAAGGACGGCCAACTGCTCGTCACCGAGTTCGGCAACAACCGCGTCCAATGGATCGATAAGACCACAGGCAAAGGGCTGCGCACCTGGGGCCAACCCGGCCGCCAACCAGGTCAACTGGCGTACCCCTGGGCCTCGGTGTTTGACCACGCCGGCCGACTGCTGATTCTGGATGCAGGGAACAACCGGCTGCAAGTGTTGATCGACTGACGTCACGACGCTATACGCAGAGTGCGCTTCAGCACACCTCAACTCGATGGGCAACCAACGGTGTGCCGAAGCACACCCTACACACTCAACGCAGGGTGCCCGCCGAGCCAATAAACGTTTTAGAGAGCCCCATCTCCTCAACGTCTTTAACTGCCAACCCTTACGTCCTACCAACCCTCGGCGAACCGACACACAACCGACCACAAAACGACCTATAACCGACATATAACCGACAACACCCGACCCTCCCCATTCAGCGTGCAAGCTTGCTCGCGATTCGCCAGCCTCCTATTCACTTGTCAAAGAACCTCGCGGATGCCTCACGCCATCCACATCGACAACACGTCCTACCCTTACCGAGGCTGGTGCGCGCCAGAGCGCCATGGGACGCATTTTCAATGGCCGATCTCCATTCGTCATCCAGAAGTTCAGAAGATTTCGTTTCAAACGCCAGACACATCGGCGCTGGTTTCAGCGTCATCGTGCGCACACTGCCATTTACAATTCAGACACAACAGAAGGTCACCGCTCCGTCTTAGCCCCGTCGACGATCAATGCCTCTTCCCTATCGCCATGACACTTTTCTTCTCTGGGGCTGAGATTTTGCTGGCGCTGATCGAAAGCGGAGTGTTGCTAGTCACGTCGTCGAAATGAAAGAGCGAAGGGCGCGTCGATTGACGCGCCCTTCGCCGATTGGCTTTGATGCACCTATCCTACACGGACGTTCCTTAAGCCCGGCGCCGACGCATGCCGAGCAAGCCGGCTGCAGCGATTAGACCGAAGCTAGCGGGCTCGGGAACGACCGCAGCAGCCGGAGCGACCGACGCGTAGGCGATGCCGAACCGACACGAAGATGATGCAGAACGCGATCCTGAAATACGGCTTGGCGGACGACCTACAGGCAGCAGGCGGATTAACACTTGAAGTTGCGCAGGACAAATTAACGGACGAGGAAAAGCGGCACGAGGTATGAAAAGGGGAGGGACGAAAAGGGGATAAAATCGGTTTCTGCCGCGGTGGATTGCGGTTGACCGTCGGTTGGCCCAACGTTTACAATATCGTTGTGCAGTCTCGGTGTGCGGTCGGTTGACGCCGATCTCCCCCTGCGACCCCAGAGGCGTTTGATGCTCTATTTCACTTCCCAACCTCTCCACACTGCTCACCTGTCAAATGGTGATCAGTGCGTACGCGATTGGATTGCGTTTGTGCACGCAATCAGTTGATGCACATTCCAAACCCCCTTGTGCCGACCGATGCTCGAGGTGTTCCTCGGCGCGTCTGGTTTTCTTCAGCGATCTCGCATGCCGGACTGGCTTATTGCGATTGATTTCCTGAAGGGTTGCATGCCCCGCGCCACACCGCCTGAGGTGGTGCGCGCGGGCGGATTCCCCCCTTAGGCCTCTTAGCGGAACGTTCCCATGCGGAAGGTAGCGCTCTATTCCATTCTTCTCGTCGCCGGGCTGCTGTTCTCGCAGGTTTTGCCGGTAATGCTCGGCGACAGCGCCGGCATGGTCGCGCTGGTGGTGCGGACGCTGACGATGACGGGGCTTGCATTCATCATGATCCACGTTGGTTTTGAGTTCCACATCGACAAGCGGAACTTGAAGCGCTACGGCTGGGATTATCTCGTCGCGTTCTCAGCGGCTGCGCTGCCGTGGGTGTTCGTCACGCTCTACTTCGTGTTCGTGATGCTTCCTTCGGACTACTGGCGCAACGACCAGACCTGGCGTGAAACGCTTTTGGCCGGGCGCTTTGCGGCACCGACCTCCGCGGGCGTGCTCTTCACCATGCTCGCCGCCGCCGGGCTCGCGTCGACGTGGGTCTTCCGCAAAGCGAGGATCCTGGCGATTTTCGACGACCTCGACACCGTCCTGCTCATGATCCCCCTGAAGATGCTGATGGTCGGGCTCGCGTGGCAACTGGGCGCGGTCGTCGGGCTCATGGTGCTGCTATTGGTCGCCGGCTACGTGCTGATGCACCGCGTGCGTATCCCCGTGACCTGGCCGTGGGTGCTTGGGTATGCGGTGGCGATCGCGGGCACGAGCGAGGTCGTCTACGCCGGCTCGAAGTGGGTCGACGCGGACGTGCCGATCCACATTGAAGTGCTGTTGCCTGCGTTCGTGCTCGGGATGATCGCCTACCCCCGCGGAAACGTCGCGTACACGGACGCCGGCGTGCTGGCACCGCAGGAGTCGGCGATCGAGGTGGAGCATGCGCTGGAAGCGATGCTCGACCGGCCCGCCGAGCGACGTGCGTCGATGGTCATTTCGGGGCTGTTTATGGTGTTGGTGGGCCTGAGCATGCCCCCATTCGTCGGTGCCGCCGCCGCGGCGTTCGCCGACGCGTCTACCGTCACCGGATCGCAGGCACCGATGGGGTGGGGCGCGATCGGGCTGCACGTGATCGCCGTGACGGTGGTTTCGAACATCGGCAAGATGTTTCCCGCGTTCTGTTACCGGCGCGAGGCGCATTGGCGGGACCGGCTGGCGGTGGCGATCGGCATGTGGCCGCGCGGGGAGGTCGGCGCCGGTGTGCTGGTCGTGAGCCTGTCGTACGGCATCGGCGGCCCCATCGTCACCGTCGCAATGCTCAGTCTCGCGCTCAATCTCGTACTCACCGGCGCGATCATCCTCGTGGTCCGTCGGTTGGTGACCCATCTCGATCGGCGGGAACCGACGTTCGCAGTCGCGCCTGAAGCCCAAACCGGAGGTGTATCATGATCAAGCGAATTCTCGTCCCTATTCCCGGTGCGTCCCTCGGTGCGGCGGCCGTCGATCAAATTCTCTCGCTGGCGCGGGCGCATCGCGCGCGGGTAACCGCGCTGGTCGCCGCCGACGAGACGCTCCAGTATCGCGCCCCGGCACTGGTTGCCGTCACCGATGTAGTGTCGAGAGGCATCCGCCTGAGCGGGTTCCAACTGCAGGCGCAGCAGGCGGTCGAGGAACTGACCGAGGCCTGCCGGTCGTGCGACGTCTCGATCGAGGTCGAACAACGCGACGCCGAACTCGTCGCCGCGGCCTGCGCCGCCTGGCGGTATCACGATCTGCTTGTCTTCCCGAGGCACGGCACGTTCCACGCCGATGTGTGCCCCGATCCCGAGGCCGCGCTGGTCCGCATGATCGTCGGCCGAATCGGACCGGTCGTCTCCACCGCCACCATGCCGCGACCGGTTCGACGAGTGATCGTCGCCTACAGCGGCTCGCACGCGTCTGCCAAGTCGATGAAGCGATTCGTGCAGATGAACCTCTGCCCCGGCGCGAGCGTGCGCATCGTCAATGTCTGCGAAGACGGAGTCGACGGGCAACGCATGCTTAACGATGCCGCCGAATACTGCCGCGCCTGGGGTGTGGACGCAGACACTGTTCTGCTCGACGGCCCCCCCGGCACCGCTTTGCTTCAACACGCCCGGGAGTTCGACCTGATCGTCGTCGGCGACAGCGCCCGCAGCCTGCTCACCCGCAAAGTCTTCGGTGACGTCATGCTGCAGGTCCTCCGGCAACCCGATCAGGCAGTCTTCTTCGCGCATTGATGGGAACGGTGGGGAGGGCAAAAGGGGATAAATCCAATCCCGTTCGGCACGCCGTTCGCGACCGCGTTTTAGTGCGGCGATTTGTCGCGCTAGCGCGATCATGAATCATCTTGCATGATGCGTGAAGAGGACGATAGGGGACATCACTCTTTTACGCTCCCCGACAATTAGTGATGTCCCGAATGCCATTCACTTAAGCCCCGTAAACCGCATCCTGACTCGATGATCACAGTTGAGCACGCCATTTTTGGGGCTTAAGTGAATGGCATTCGTGATGTCCCCTTTTTCACGCCCACCACAAAACGTTCCAGGCTCCCGCTCACGCGCGGCGCAGGGTGAGCGCCTGGCCGTGGTGAGTGTTTACTTGTAGCGTGGTGCCGGTGCGAAGTATTCCGTCGAGCATCCACGCTTCGCCTAGCGAGAGACCGAGGCGGAGTTCGCCGCCGCGTTGACTTTGGATGGTGAGCGTATCCACCCGTCCATGACGGAACTGGCCGGAGACGATAAACCCACCCTCGGTGCGCACACGGTCAAACGACAGCTCACGCCAGCCTTTGGGTAAACGATCGGTGATGGTAACGACGCCCTCGCGGAACGAGACGAACAGCTCCAGGGTCGCGGCAATCGCCGCCATGGCCGCATCCATTTGCATGATCTCGTAGTAGAGGAAATCGGAGCCCTTGCGATTGTCGAGCCAGGCGAGGGACCCGTCGTCCCAAGCGAACATGCCCGAGCAATTGGCGTTGTGCAAGGTGGCATGGCCTTCGTTGGTGAACTGTTCGGAAAGCAAGTGCAAGTTACTGAGCGCGGCATCCGGCAAGCCACTGCGCGAGCAGATTGTCGCGGCCCAAGGAACGCACCAACCGGTCCAGTTGCCCATGCCCATTAGGCTCCAGTGGTGAAGACTGCGGGAGACGATCGTATGATGCTCGGGATCAAAGGGGTTGACGGTGCAGAACGGGTAGATTGAGGCGAGATGGGCGTGATGGCGGTGGCTTTCGGGCAGGTCTTTGCCGGCCCAGAGTCCTATGCGTTCGAATGGAGCACCGAGCCAAGAATAGCCGGTGTCGGGGACGCTGACGACGGTGTAGGGCGGCAGGTATGCAGTCACGTCGGCCCAGCGCGGGTCGGCAGGCTGGCCGAGCAGCGGTGCGACGGCTTGCAGGTCGTTGATCGCAGCGTGGAGCGCGGCGAGTTGGAAACTGGCGTCGCGGCCCCAGCACTTGTCGCGGTCGGAGCCACCGAACTCGGGGCTCACGCTGATGGGGAGGCTGAAGCGCTTGGTTCCGTCGGGACCGGTGGTGGTCACGAGCATGGCCTGATAGCCCTCGAAGGCACCGATCAAAAGCGGCCAGACTAGCTCGCGCAGGTGATCGAGATCACCCGTAAATTGGTAATATTGATACGCCACGCGCGCCATCCAGGCGACGCAGGCTTGGTCGATGGTGCCGGCCCAGAAAGTGCCCATCATCTGGCAGCGATCGTCCACCGCATGCGGTAGAATCATGGCACCGGGAGTTTGGTAAAACCCTTCGCCGAGCTCGCGCAGACGCGGAAGCCAGCCGCGCAGTAGATCCCAAAGCGGCGCCATCTCGGCGGCTTGGCCGGTGGCGAGCGCGGCACCGTAAACGAGCTGCACGTTGATGTTGAAATGGTAGTCGTTGCTCCACGCCGGGATGGTGGTGTCTTCCATCCACGGGCCTTGCAACGTGGCGGCGGCCGCTTGGCGACGGATGAGGCCCGCTTGGCGATAGAGCCCGTAGTCGAACTGCTGTTGTAGCACGGCGTCGGGCAACGTGACGCGGGCGGCATCGGCCCAGTAACGGGACCAGAAGGCGGCGCGGACCGCATCGGCAGCGTTGGCGTCAAAGCTGCGCACGCAGGCGCGCACGGCGTCTTCGGCGTCTTTGCACAAGGCGGTGGCCAGCGTGATGCGATTGCCCGAGCGTTGCCACGCCACGCCGAGCGGTGTGTCGGACGGCAGGGTTTGCACGAAACCGCCGCCGGTGGAGTCTGCCCATTCATTAGGCGCGCATATGCCGAGGGCCCCCATTGCGTTGTTTTTCACGAGACTGAAGGCGGGGTGCAGGCGAACGCCATCGGCGGCGAGCAGGGCAGGATCGACATCGAGCCAGCACACCTCATCGGTAACGGTTTGGTAGATCCGCACGCATTTGGCATCGGGGTCGCCGTCGTGACGACCTACGCGCACCTCGACGGTGGCAGTCGCGAGATCGAGAGTGGCTTCGATCGGACGCAGGCCGGTGGCGAAGGTGAGTTCAAGGCGGCCACCACCCATCTGCTGCGGGAACGGCGAGCCGGGAGTGCGCCTGGGGAACAACGCGGCCAACGCGGCATCGTCCTCGTTTTCGAGGGCGTGACGAACTGCCTTAAAACTGGTGGTGCGGAGAATGTCGTGTCCGCCGCGATGATCCCAAAAACCGGCGCGGGCGACGGTGAGCAACAACGTGTTCTCACCCCAGATCAACACGCCTTGCAGGCCGTTGCCGAGGGCGACGCCCGTATGCGGGCGACGCAGAGGAAAATACCACTTAAGCGGGGAAGGTTGTGCCGTCATGCTGAGAAAGATTCGGGTAGGGCGGATTAACAATTCAAGCGCAACGCGGGACGAAAGACTTCGTCGGGGGTTCGGTAGTCAGGCACTTTCTGAGACGAGTATTGAGCGCCCGCTCGATCGCTGCAAGCTATTGGTGGCTGATGGCGGACAGGTCGCATCGTTTCGGAAGGTATTTGCGGATCAAGCCATGCAATCGATGTCCGTCACCTTTTCTTCGTTCTACCGCTGGTCGCTCAACAACGTGGCACCGGGGCCTTTGATTTGCCCGGCACTGACGTCTGGCCCGCCGCCGGTGTGGAGGATGCGGTCGTAGTACGTTGCCGGGATGCCGTTGGTGCGATACGACACCGCGATGCGTCCGCGCTCGTTGGTAAAAGCCGGGACTGTGGGCGCGTGCTCTTTTTTGCTGCCCAGTGTGTATAGCAAGCCGCCGAAAAGCTCGAAGGTCCCGCCCCCGCGATTGACGAACGAAGGCGTGCCTTTGGGAGCGTCTTTGCTGCCGCCGGTCGACGATTCCATCTTGAAGCCCAGGATCCACGACGTACCGGCGTTGACAAACAGCGGCTGACTACCGAACTCCGCGTTGAGCTGCCGGGCCCAGAACGTGTGGCCCGTGCCGATGTCATAGTCCTTGCCGATCACGTCCACGATGTGCGTCTTGCCCTTGCCCGTCGCCGTGTAGCCGGCGTGTTGATCGCCGTGACGCAACGCAAACGTGCGACCGCTGACATGCTCGATGCGCCCTTCGACATACATATGCTCCAGCACGACCACCGGCGAAGCGCCCTCCTCAATCCGAAGCGCCACCTTGTTCTCACCCACCACCTTAAGGTGACCATTCATCCCCCACAGCAGCTTCAGCTTGCCCCGCAAAATCAGCGGCTGCTCCAGTGGAATCGCCTTGAGCGGCTTGACGCAGATGTACTCGGCCCCCGCGTCGATCTGCGCCTGCAACTCCGCGCCGGTATCACCCGCGACCACCCATTTGTCATTCGCCCCGGGACGCACCAGCGGAATGTTTTCAATGGGCAGATCCAGCGGCATGGCGGCACCCCCCGCGGTGTTGAGCATGAAGCCCTGATCGTGACGCGCCACCACAGTCGCCTTGCCAGCCACCGTTGGCAGGTCGCTGCCGCCCTTGCGCGTGTCATGCACCACCTTGCCGAATCCCTCGACCGTCACCCGGCGAAGGTTCATCAAGCCGTTGCTTTCAATGGCCTCTATCTCCCCCGTGCCCGTGCCGATGAGCGTGCTATCGAGCAGGCAGAGCATGTTGTGTCCCGAGCCGGATTTGTAGAACGGCACCGAGCCTTCGAAGTGAATCTTGCGCATCGTCACGACGTTCTGATTGTTGGCCACGCCAATGCCGCGCTGCCGATGCATGCGGATGTTTTCGAATGTCATGCCGTACTGGAAATGGTCCAGCGCGATGCCCCGTTCGAAGCCGTCGATTTCGACATCCAT